>WNGN01002291.1_pt1 | contig 12818 bp, 18 predicted proteins | sample 5400561 | NCBI WGS metagenome assembly WNGN01 (sample SAMN13153379, study PRJNA577476) | soil metagenome | isolation source: 115 cm soil or saprolite under Garry oak tree replicate 2 | place: USA:California | collected 2016-06-15
AAGGAGAAGCTTGCCAACGCTATTAGAGAGAGAATCTCAAGGGGAGGATCTGGAAAGTCTCAGGCGGGCACCTGGCCGGGCGAGGCTCGTCAGCATAACGGTCGTCTTCCTGTAATGGAAGGGACAGTACTACTCGAAGATACCAGCACAGTCCTCAGGCGCAAATGAGAATGGAGAACTCTATTCCCGCATAAGCATCCACGTCTATCTTCTCCGCATATGGCCGGCTGTCAGCTTGAGAATTGTGGGCCTTCGAAGATGAATAGAATCAGTCAGGTAATGCTCATATATTGAGGGTGTTGAGAAGTATAACTGGTAATGTAACATGGCACTGGCCAAAGTGAGGAAGGTAGGGGGAAGCCTCGTGGTCACTATACCTCGAAGGGTCGCGGACGAGGAGGGCATCAAACCGGGGGAGACTGTGAACGTGGAAGTTCGGAAGGTAAGGAAGAGCTACTTCGGAGCCGCCAGAGGAATCGGCCCCTTCACAGCCGATGATGAGATGAAGGGCCACGACTAGATATGTCGTCGACGCGTTCGCCTGGCTAGAATACCTCGATGGAACAATCCGTGGAGCCAGAGTTCGAGACCTACTCGAGGACTCTCGAAGTACGGCTACAACATCGGCAGTGACCCTAGCCGAAGTGTTAAGCAAGTTCATTCGGAATCACAAGGACCCCACCTTGGCGTTGAAGGCCATCGAGGACAACAGTGCCCTCGAAACGGTCGACACCGAACTTGCCAAACTTGCTGGAGAACTTCATGCCGAACAAAGAAAGAAGATACGCGACTTCGGATTGGCAGACGCCTTTGTTCTTGCAACGGCTAGGAAGAAGTCCGCAAAGATTCTTACTGGAGACCCGCACTTCGAAACTATCCCTGAAGCAATCCCAGTATGATTGCCTGCCAAGATAAGTGAGGAAGAATGGCCAACCCTGCGATTCTTCACAAGCCACGGCTTGATACTATTCTGATGGTGGAGGATCAGATACAAGCGGCGAAATCCTATCCTACGAAGAAGGAGTTGTGGCAGAAGCTCCCGCGAAAGGTTCAGTACCAGACCTTCAACAGAATCCTAGACTACCTACAAAGTTCCAACAAAATCCTCATCGACAAGGGAGAGATAGTCTGGACCTCCCCCAGCAACCAGAAACTACAACGACTACTGCACGCACGCAAAAGACTGCGCTAGACCATTAGCAGTATCCAAATCTCCTCTCATACTCCTTGTGGGTAAGAAATGCTTCCAGCACAACAACAATCAATCGACCCCTCTCACTCAACACTATAGATCATCCTCGCGCCTCTGGAGAGATCAAGCTTCCACAAGTTGGTCACACGGTACTTGCGAACACAATATGGCGGCCACTGCCGTCTATGGGTCTTCTTCCCGGCCGTCGCGCTCGCTTTGAGCTCGTCAAGGCCAGAATCAACGACTCTGCGTTCAACCGACCCGGGTCTGAGCTCGCAATAGAATCTGTAGAACTCGTCAGAGCCCTTTACTGGTTCACAGGATAAGCCAAGAATCAATCTCTTGGGACCGTGCGGCTGTGTCCCTTTATGTTTACCTGAGTAAAGAGCGCGCAGAGGATCGTGAGGCTTTGAACCCTGCAATGTCCCTCTTGCCCCTATACCACCCTGTCAACACCTCAGACATGGATCGAATCGCAAGGACAGCCACCCACGAAGAAAGTCCGATCTAGGAAAATGTGGCTCTACATCGACCGGTTGGCTCCAGTTTCGAAGGGCCTCCGGTTTATCGTCGGCTCCCTCTTTAGTCTAGATGCGGCCGACACGCATTCTTAACTAGGAAGAATCCGGATGTTCCCGTCCCGACAACAACGAGCCGGGCCACTCAACCATTTCGGCCCGTAATTTTGGCCCCAGATATCACGGAGACCGTGTTCGAGAAATCGTTAGCCACGTAAACCATGCTGGTCACGACGTTTACGGCGACGCCGATAGGCGAGTTTCCAACCGCGATTGTAGCCGCAACCGTATTCGTCCGGCCGGAGATTACGGATACATTCCCTGAATCCTCGTTCGCCACGTATACCACGTTCGTCTTCGAGTCAACGCCGACGCCGAATGGCGAGCTTCCAACCGGTATGGTTGCCACGACAATATTCGTCGCCCCCGATATGACGGATACTGTGTTGGATTGGAAGTTTGCCACGTATATCGTGTCAGTCTTTGAGTTGACGCCAATGAAGGCCGGCGCGATACCGACAGGAATCGTGGCTATGAGAGCGTTGGTCGCGCCGGAAATTACAGAGACCGCGTTGAGCGCATTGGCAACGTATATCGTGTCGGTCGCGCTGTCCACCCCAACGAAGTTTGCGCTCGCTCCAAGCAGTATCGTATCGACGATCGTGTTTGTGGCACCTGAGATCACCTGCACCGCGCCAGCGGCCACGTAGACCATATTCGTCAGTGGGTTGACTCCGACCCCGATAGGTGAAGTTCCCACCTGTATCGTAGCCGTAACAGCGTTGCTGATGCCGGAAATAACCGATACAGTGCCCGAGCCGCTGTTGGTCACGTAGATCGTGTTGGTGGTCGGGTTAACATCAACACCATAGGGAAAAGAACCGACAGGTATTGTAGCGACGACCGTGTCGTTGCTTCCGGATATCACTGACAGCGTGTTCGAGAAGAAATTGGCAGCGTACACCATGTTCGTCGCGACATCCACAGCAACACCGTGGGGTTCACTTCCAACCGGAATCGTAGCTGTTACACAGTTGCACCCGCGGACTAGCGGGGCACCGGCCAAGGGAGCATGTGCGAGAGGCGTGACTGTCAGTGCTAGGAGCGCGAGAAGAAAGACGACAGCGGTCGCGGAAGACGCCTTCAATGACAGATTCATGATAGATCAGCCTCCGAATTAACAATATTGGTGAGTGAAGTTGAATGGGAACCGGGGTAGCCCCGCGCGCATCCGGGTAGCTCTTCAGATCCACCTGCGGCCTAAGCCAAGCTCAGAAAAACTAAAGTACAATATCGATCTGATGATCGCGAGCCAAACTGGCTTGACCAAGATTCTGGCCGACGATCTTGAAGACAATGAGTTTCTCTCACTAGTAGATTTCATGAGGTCGGTGTCCGACAAGAAGTTCGTCCGTCGCGGAAAGAGAGTTGAGGTCACCGGTCTGACCAACAAGAAGGTCAAGTTCTTCCTTCGCAAGTTCCTGCACATCAATCGGCTATCCGAATATCGTGTCCTCGATACTACAGCCGCTCTTGAGATAATTCGCATCAAGACGGAAAAAGCGGAGAGGAAGACGAAGAAGAGTGCGCCGCTGAAGCATCCTGTGCCCTACGGACCACCCGTACCGTGCGCGATCAGGCCAGAACTCCGAGTCGAATGGCAAGGCAGGCCACCTACGAAGAAGAGAAGCTACAGGGAGTGAACCAGGGCGGGCCGAGTGACTAGTCCAGCTTCCGGATGAAAGGGCGTCTATGGATTAATACCTGAGCCGCCATCTAGCAACAGGAATTGTCCGAGTATACAGGGGACGTGCTGGATGATGAGGCTGAGGAGAAGCGTGCTCGGTGGACCTTCAACCTAGTAGTCTTCTTTCTCCTATTTCCGTTTGCAATCGACTTGAGCTACATGACCTACTCGGTCATCCCTATCGGAGTAGGGGTATCCCTCATAGCATGGCGTGTTGCGAGGACACCGGAGATCACGAACCGAGTATCCTCCCACATGGGTAGCCGCCTCCGCCGAATCGTCCAGAATCTAGCGGTCGCACTCGGACCGCTCGGGCTCATCCTATTTGGCGTAAGCGTTTCTGCGACCATGAATCAGTACACAGGAGAGATCGGGTTTCCCTTTGCGATAACAAATCCGATTCAAGGCTGTTTTGGGCCTGGAGCTGGAGTCGCAGGGTGCATCGCCTACGACCCGATACTGGTCGTTCTGAATTATCTGTTCTGGGCAGGATTCTCTTTCGTCTTTGTCACAATAGCTAGCTGGGTTCGTGCCCGCAGTTGAGTTGGCTCGAGTGCCGGTGATGTCTATGATCAGAGTCACTTGATGGAGATTGTATTGTACACTCCGGATACTTCTCAAGGTCCAGACGATGAGAAGATTCTGAAGTACGCTGTCGAGCTGTTCCATCAGCTTGGAATAAACAAGCCCGAGCCCGACGCCGTTGCTTGGGACAATGACATGCGTCCTGATCTCGTAGTTGTCAAGTTTGGAGAGGTGAGGCTGCCTCGGAGCATGAGGGGCCGGTTGACAGCTGAAGACTGGAAGCCACTACTGGCACCGTCAATTATTTACGATTATTTTCTATTGCGCGATCCGATCCGCGATTACGCCCTGCGTGTATTCCTACCTCTCGCCCTCGGGTTTAGTTTAGTAGGATTTGATGCGATTCAGATAATACGCTCTTCTCAGCTAGACTATATTCGAGAACTCAACCTCGCAAATTTCGTCATCTTGCTACTCTACATCCCCGTTATTGCCCTGTACGTCAGAAGACGTTGGAGAAGCCTCTCCTACATCGCCGACCGAAGTGCAGCGGACACGATTGGAAAAGAAGTGCTTCTAACAGCATTCGCGAAGTATGGAGAGACGATCTCCGCTACGGGATATCCACGAAAACGTGTGCATCTGTGGCCCACTGTCAGTCAGAGAATTGAACGCCTTCAGAAAGACCTCCGATAGTTCTAATTATTCCGGATTCACCTCCCCGGTCAAATGATCCCCACTCCCGCTGCCAAACTGGCCAGCGACTCTATCGCCAGCCCGTCCAATCCGGCTTATCGTCCGTTGGATATTGACACTCTCTACTATACGCGTTCCATGTTCACTCTTCGCTGGTCTGTTGACGGCGAGCATATCTATTTCGAGACGAACATTACCGGCAGATACAATATCTGGCGTGTCCCGAGCTCTGGCGGTTGGCCCGTCCAGCTTACAGTGAGCGACGAGAGAAACTATCTCGCGGATCCCTCGCCCGACGGCCACCATATCCTCTACTCGCAAGACTCTCAAGGCGACGAGAAACCCAACCTCTACCTGCTCGATCTAACAGAGTACACTACCCGGAATATCACGCTGACCGAGAAGATCGGTCACAGAGACATGAAATGGAATCCCGACGGCAGATCCTTATTCTACGCAGCAGAGCGAGACATACCCGGAACCTACCCGATCTTCCAGCACGACCTCGCAACCGGAACTGTCAAGAAGATAATCAGCAGCGATACTGGTGACTGCGAAGCTCTCGAGCCCAGCCCCGACGGGAAAAAACTCGCCTTCTGCCGAACAAGAAACTACCAGTACACAGGTGTCAGCGTCCACGATATGGAGACGGGACGCGAGACAATCCTCGCCCCGATAGACGATCGCTCCACCAGCATCGTCGGCGGCTGGACACGCGACAACAAACGAGTCTATGTGACCAGCAACGCTAACGACAAGGGAATAGAAGCTGTCGCTTTGCTCGATCTCAAAGAAGACCCGGAATTCCAATGGCTCACCCTCCAGGACTGGGACAGCCAGCTAGTAGACACCAGCCCCGCAGAAGACAAGTACGCATACATCGTCAACCAAGCAGGCAACCTCCATCTCAACATCCGCGACCTCGACGGAAAAGAGGAAGAAATACCCCCTGGCCATGGAGTCGTACGCGCTGCGCGCTTCTCCCCAGACGGCAAACAGCTCGCGATAATACACGGGTCCGGCGACAGTCCCCATGACATCTGGGTCTACGATCTCAAAGCCCGCACCCTCAAACAGATCACCTACTCGCTTGTTGGTGGTTTAAACCAGGACAACTTCGTCCAACCCCACCTCGTCGTATATCCCGCCCAAGACCAGACCCCTATCTCCAGCTTCCTCTACATCCCCGCCAACATCAAACCCGACAAGTCCCACCCGGCCATAGTCTATCCCCACGGCGGACCCCAGTGGCAACATTTCAACAGCTGGTACCCCAACATCCAATACCTCACAAGCCACGGATACCTAGTCATCGCGCCGAACTACCGCGGATCAACAGGGTTCGGACGCGAATACATGGAATCCCTGCGCAAAGACGCTGGCCGAGGCGATCTAAACGACCTCGTCGCAGCAGTCGACTATCTCAAAACAACCGGTTACGTGGATCCAAAAAGGATCGCGATAATGGGCGGGTCCTGGGGAGGATACCTCACCTTGATGGCGCTGACTAAGACCCCGGAGATATGGGCTGCCGGAGTCAGTATCGTCCCCCTCGCCAACTGGTTCACGGCCCACGAGAACGAGGACCCGGTCCTCCAGAAGAATGACGAATGGCTGATGGGTAATCCCATAACTGATCGCGAACTCTGGCGCGACCGCTCACCAATATTCTTCGCCGACAAGATCCGCGCACCACTCCTCCTACTAGCCGGCCAACACGACATCCGGTGCCCCGTAGAAGAAACACAACAGATGGCAGAAGCAGCCCGGAAAAACGGAGCGACAGTCGAGGTCAAAGTCTACGAAAATGAAGGCCACGGATTCGTACGGCGAGAGAACGAGATAGACTCGATCAAGAGAGCAGCAAAATTCCTAAACCAACACGTCGGACTACGAGGATCAAGCTGAAGAAACCGTCCCCAAATCTGACTTTCTAGCTTCCGATAACGCGAGCTGGAATCGGGTCTCACGTGAACGGTATGGACAGCCATAGTTCTAGAGTCACGATGATCGCTCCGAACCCGACCAGGCTGTAGTTCATCTGGTCTTTTCTTATCAGGCGCGATCCGAGAACACCTGCGACCGCGAGCATTAGGCCAAACCAGGCGACCAGATGGATCAGGAATCCAACAAGAGCTGTTGCGGCACCAAGCCAGCGAGGAACAAATCTGACAGCTACATTGTAGAGTTCCAGTATTATCGCGCCGAGTATCACGCCGATAAGGAACCAGCCAAAGCGCCCTGTAGAGGCCAATGCGTCCCGCCTTTCGCCAGTGTTGTCCCCGCGGGTCTTTAATCACGTGTGACCGTTGTCAGTCTCAAACGAGAGCGAAATCTACGGTTGGGTGGTAGGGGTTGACGTGACGCCGGGTGCGACTACAGCCGCTCTTGGCTTCCTTCTGAGAAATAAGAAAGATGCGAGTGCTGTGACGACCGCGGCAACACCTATTCCACCATAGACCAGAGGCATCGAGAGGATGCTGATGAGTTGAGCGAATAGAGGGATAGCGCTAACCGTGACGGTGATCGATGCGTCATGTACCGAGTAGCCCCCATTGCCCTCGACCCTGACAGTATACGTTCCCGGGGAACCCCTGCACGAGAGCGTTGATCTGTCGGAGCCGCCCATCGGAAGATGGCTCGGAGAGAGGGAACAAGATAGTCCGCCTACCAAGGTCGTAGTTGAGAGATTGACGGTTGCGGTGAATCCATACAGTCGGTGAAGGGTTATGGTCGAATTGCCAAAAATGTTCGCCGCGACATTGACACTTGTTGGATCTGCGCTAAGGTCGAAGTCGGGTAGGTAAGCGTTGTGCCAGACATTATTGTCGACCATGCGGATCGCAATATCCAGCATCGTAGTCGAAGTACCTGTGGTAGTTAGCTTGATGTTGAAGTCGACTAGGAGGCCTGAGGACTGGTCAAAGGCGAAACCTGCGGGTCCAGAATAAGTCGTCCCATATTGGGACCCTGACACAGAAAAGTTGAGAAAGTTCACCGTCCTCATCTCACCTAGTACCATCTCGTTGCTCGTTGAGGTGAGGGTCCGAGCTGATGAAGTGTTCCAGATCCGGTCCGGGGCTCGAAGGCCTCCCGCAAGCAAGAAATAATCATTCACGCCTTGGGAGAATACGGTCACGTTAGACGTTCCCGTCGCAACATTGACGATCGCTGCCTCATGAGAGCCCGTACCATTCTTGAATATCGAGATCAGTTCAAGGGTGACTGTCGGACCAGATACTCCGACGACCTTAACCGCGGCATATGTCGTATCGTTGAGGCTAGTCGCCAGTGACTGGCAAATTTGGTGGGTCGAAGACTTGCACGAATCTTTGAGAACGTTGTACTGGGCAAATTGTCCAGCCAGCACACCAGGAAGATAAGTTGGGGTAAGCGCACGGGTGAAAAGGGTCGAAGAAGAAATAACTAGGGCAACCAGTGCGACGCAGAATACAATCTTCCATAAGCTAGATCGGTGCACGAGATTCAGAGAAGACTATGGGAATTCGCGTATTTAGACAGTACGCAAGATCTAGCTGTCGGGTTGGTCTAGTTCTGCTTCTTCGGCTTCTTCTTCGAGCATCGAGAAGACGTCGTCGACTATCTCGAAGAGCAATCGTGTCTCCTCGTAGTCGGCTGGAAGGACTGGAGGGCTGACCTCTACTCTTCCATCACTATTCAGGGTGAACCTAGTCTTGAGCGTAGACTCAGCGAGCTTCTTGTTAGCCCGCTCCCACCAAGTATCGGATTTCTCAGCTGCCTTCAACGCATTAACACTCCACTGAGAGCGGTGCTGAATTACGGTAAGAAAAAGGTTTGGCGAAGCATCAACCCGACCTAGAACCAGCTGGACTTTCGGCTATGATCTCGTGGACCTCAAGCTTGCTAGGACCCGTAAACGCCTCTTTCGGCGGCGCGTTCGCGTGCGCCTCCATGAACGCCTGGCTCTCAGTCCAGCCCTCGAAATCCTCCTTAGACCTCCAATACGTCATCACAACATAGTGGTCTCCCTTCATTGGTCGTAAGACCTCTGTTCTGATGAAACCGGGCGACTGCGCGATAGACCATTTTCTCCGCTTCCATCGGCGCTCAAAATCCTCCTCCCAACCCTTCGCGACCGGTATCCTGTTCGATACAACCAAGACCATGACCTATGATCAGCTACAAGTTTCTATTTTAGCTGTAGGGTACAGCTCTCTCTTCGTACGATCCCGTCGGCCGGGTGCGTCATCACCGTTTTTGGACCAGTCGGGAGTAGAGGTTTCCAGTGCGTCGAACAAAAAATGTCAAACCCCACAGCACATACCTGAGGCTTGTGGAACCAATCAGCACAGTCCAGAACGGTGGAAGAACCGAAACAAAGAAGATGGCTGCGACGATTAGCTCAAGGTTCCTCATCCGGCGGTACTTCTTGAACAAATCAGGCGCGACCAGCTTCTTCTCCTCTATCGTGAGGATGTGCGTGAAAGCCGCTAGGATCGCCCAGATCGCGCCTAGGTCGAGAGCGTAGGTGGCGGATGCATCAATCTGCGGAAGGCTGGGAGATGCTAGTGGAATAAAGCCGAACGAGATTTGGTTGAACAGATATGGTTCTATGGCAACAAGGAACAACAATACTGTGTTGAGTGCGCGGGTCCCAGTCGTCTCAACAGGAAGGACTGACATGGTTTCCGTATACCGGAACCAGACGAAGATTAGGATGAGAAAGCTGAAGCCAAAGGTCGCAATGTTTCCGAATAGAGCCTGAGTGTCAGCTGGCTTGCTTGATATCAGGTTGAGCGCGCCGATCGATAGGGCTAGGCCGAAGATCAGATCCGATAGAGACTGGATGCGAGGCCGGGGACGCTGAGCCTCACCAGATATGATGGTTCACGCCCGGGACACTTCTGTGAAATAGGAGACTTCAGCCATAAGGGATTGGGTCGGAGCTTTCAGCTAGTCGCGATCCTCTATCATGTGTACCGCTTCCGCCAAGACTTCCGATCTTATTCTGAGCCCCGCTCTCACGAGGTCTCTAAGGAGACTGCGGGCTTCGCGAGTAGAGAGGATTCTCGTTCTCGATGCCTCAATGACAGCTTGTGTGAGCCACCTCACCTCCACCCCGGCCGTGCGAGCTATGGTAGCTAAGGCCCGGTCGTTCGTAAGAAGGGGTAGGCTCATCTTCTTGGCCAAAGCTATGACCTCTGCATCCACTCCCTCCGCCCCCTCATCCAGCAGACGTTTCGGTAGCGTAACCTTCTCGACCTTGATCCAACCCTCGCTTACTCCCGTTTCGAGTTCGCTAGCGCCTGGTCTTCCCTGAGCTTCCGTGACCACCTCATCCCAGACTCCCTGCGGGATCACGATCTTGCCGTACAATTTCTTGAGAAGGTCAAGTCGGCCCATCTTACTCAGGTAGATAAGAGGGGCTGAGTCAACTACGATCAAGGGCGTCCCTCAAGTCCCTCAGCGCTGGGCCCGAGTCGACGCCTCGGTCGGTCATCTTCTCCAGAATCTCATGGTAGCTCGTTCCGGCAAACCTGGCCGCCCGCCTGACCGTCCATCGTCCCTCTGATATCATCCTGAGCGCCTTAGTCATCTTCCATTCTTGCACCGCCGTGTCAAGCAGCTTCCGCACCACCTCGGCTCTCTCTGACCTCTCGTCTTTCTCTATCTGCTGAATGTCCCTGAGAAGGTCTTCCGGGATTCTGGTCGTCAGAACTTCCATTAAGTCATCCTTCAAGTATACAATAGATGCGGTACGATACTATAAGGTTACCGTCGACCACGTTTTCATCCATACTGGACAGGCTACCGGCCGATGGTCTCCGGACCATATGATCCGCTTGATTGAAACTGGGCTTTGAGGACCCCATCAAGTTTGTCTGCCCATTGTCTCATGTACGTTCTCTCCAATCTCTGCACCATTCCCTCCTCGACATACCGGGCAAGGCTTCTCTGTTGGAACTTCACATGCAAGACCTCGTGGATGAGAGTGGAGATGGCCGCGGAGGCGATCTCGCCGATAAGCTTCCTCTGCGCAATTGAAAGATCGTTAAGATGACTCGCGAACAGTGCGGTACCCTCCCTCCTAATCCTGTCCTTGCTGATTCTCAGCGGGTAGAGGCTGATCTGCGCCAAGGAGTGACTGTAGCTTCCGTACAGTATTCGGGAGGGTTGTCGTCTCAATTGTTTGGCTGGAAAGATCATCACGCGCAGGTCAATCGATCGGTCAGAACGAATGCCCTCGGCAGAAACTAGGTTGCTCAACAGTTCTCTGATCTCCTGGGACAGTATCAGTGCGAGGATGAAATTGGCATAACCGAGAAAGAAGTCTCGCTCATAACGCGCAAACTTGACCAGCACATATTCCGGGGGCTTGGCCAGCCGCGCCCTTATCCGGACCTGGGAAACAGAACTCATGCTCTTCTCCACCTAGTCAATAGGCCTTTGAAATATCTACGGCTGAAAGTATTGGCCCGAACGGGCTAGTAGACGGTTACTCTTTTTCTGGCAATCTCTCGGACTCTCTTTTCGATCTCGTCTCTGATCCTCCGGACCTCCTCAATCGATCTGCCCTTCGGATCGTCTAAGTGCCAGTCCACCAGCTTCTTCTCCATCGCAGCAAGCATCGGCTTGGGACACGCTTCTTCGACGGAGCAGCCCATCGTGACAACGAGGCGCGTTTGGCTAATCATGTCAGCTGTCAGCATCCTCGGCGATCTTCGGGAAAGATCTATTCCCCGTTCTCGCATCGCTTCTACCACCACCGGGTTAACGCGGCTGGAAGGAATCGTTCCAGCGCTAGAAGCGTTCAACCCCAGCTTTTCCGCAAAAGCCTGAGCCATTTGGCTGCGACCCGCGTTCTCGACGCATACGAACAGGATCTCTCCCTGCAAGGGCATCATCTATCACGCTGTTGGAAGGGTCTCCGTCAAACGGATAGGTCACCGATCCTAAAAAACGCCCCAACCCCGCAGCAAGAGTCCTTCGTTAGCCTCCTGTACTGGGTCGAGTATCATACGCGTCTCCCGTAAGATTTAGAGGATACAATGCCCACCGGCAAGAAGACCGATAATGGGCAACGCTCCGATGAAGAAGTCCCCCTTCAAGTCCACCCACCAGTCTCGAAAGGCGACATGTGAGAAGTGTGGGGAGACCTTTGATCGGTTCTTCTATGAGAAGATTCACAAGGACGTTTGCACTGGGAAAAGAGCGCTGGCGCCAACCGCGGCGAACAGGTTCATTCGCGGCAAAGCACAGCCCAGATAAGCCCATTTTCAGCCCTGATTTCGGATCCAAGCCGACGATTTCCAGAACAGGAAAACCCACGCTGATCCCAAGGGGAACACACGGGTATCGAGAAACCCGAGACAAGCCCAGAACACCGCTTCCTCAAGAAAACAAGCCCGAATCGGTTTCAGACAGAAAGAGGATCTGGAAAATAAATTCGTATAACTTTTGCAGGACCCCCGTGTGCGAGAGCCGGCCCCGCCGGACGCAAGTGAAAGTAACCCCTGCGTGCGTCACATGAACGGTTTTTCCAAGAACGCCTCCTCCGGGAATTTCTCCGGAATTAAGGTTGAAGTGGAACCCTGAATGTTCTCCGGGACCATATGCAAGCCACAGTCGAGCCGCTCGCCAAGCTCAACAATGGAATCATGATTCCACGCGTCGGCCTCGGAGTATACCAGTCGCCACCAGGACAGACAACCCAGAGAGCCGTGGAGTACGCATTGAAGATAGGCTACCGCCACATCGACACCGCCCGGATCTACAACAACGAATCAGACGTCGGCACCGCACTCCGCAAAAGCGGCATCAAACGCGAAGACGTGTTCATAACCACCAAACTCTGGAACAGCGACCACGGATACGAATCCGCTCTCCGAGCCTGCGATCAGAGCCTAAAAAGACTCGGACTAAAATATCTCGACCTCTACCTAATCCACTGGCCCGTCCCAGAAATCAGAAACGAGAGCTGGCAAGCTCTGGTACAGTTGTTGAAGGATGGAAAATGTAGATCCATCGGTGTCAGCAACTACACAATCCAGCATCTTACAGAGCTATTTGACAAATCGGAAATCGGTCCGATGGTAAACCAGGTGGAGTTCAGCCCTTTCCTCTATCAGAAACAATTACTGGACTACTGCGAGAAGAA
>WNGN01007121.1_pt1 | contig 12817 bp, 7 predicted proteins | sample 5400561 | NCBI WGS metagenome assembly WNGN01 (sample SAMN13153379, study PRJNA577476) | soil metagenome | isolation source: 115 cm soil or saprolite under Garry oak tree replicate 2 | place: USA:California | collected 2016-06-15
CACGACGCCGGTTAAAATGCGCTTAACGGCGTCGATGCCGACATACGATTTGGACAAGCTCAGCCCACCGTAGGCGAGCACCAAGCCTACATAAACGCCTACGAGCGCGCCACTGCGGCGGAACACGAAACGCATAAACCCACCAATCGATCTGTCGCTCTCGACTCGTTTGCGGTTATAGATCCACACCAGCGAGAGGTATTGCACATCGTGGAACACTTCGAATAAGGCGATGCCGACTAGAACGCTGGCTACGATGTTGTTGCAGTACCACCAAAAGGAAATGCTCGTGACAAGAAGCACCAGCTTGACCGGGCTTGGTCGCTTCCCTTGCATCCACATCCAGACGAAATTCAGCAGGAATACACCGGAAATGGCCAAAGCCAATGCCAGCAGCCCTTGCTGTGCTGCCCGAAGGAGAGCTGGCGGAATTAAAGGTCCGCCGGCCGAATAATACATTTCCAAGATGTCGGTCATCCGCTTCTGCGAAAGGAGGACAGCGGTCGCAAACCAGACGCCGCACAGTGCGAAATCAAGACGGCGGGTCAGCTCGGCGAACGAGCCCACTTTCGCGTCGTAGATGCGGCAGAATCCGTATGTTTGCATCATTCCATGCCAAACGCCCCAGACAAACGCCACAAGCACGATGCCTTTGAGGTCCCACAAAGAAAAAGCTGCGCAAACCACTACGAGGAAAATCGGTGCGAAAATGAATCGGTATCGGAAACGCTGAAACAACGCGCGGTCGCCGTAGGCGCGAATCATGCCTGGCAAGTGGTGCCCCATTGCGCCGAACGCGGCGACAAAAAGATAAATGTCTTCGGCGGCCCATACTCCCTGGGCCCCGATAAAGATGGGCACCAGCAACAGCGGCGTACAAACGTAAAGAATCAAGTCGCGCCAGCTGTCCAGAATCCACAAATTAGGCTTCCGTCCGGCGGCTGCCGGAGCAGGCGCAGCCGGGACGGTTTGCGGACGTGAGAATGCAGAAACGTGCTGCATGCGTTTTAGCGGAACCAAGTCTTCCCCAAGCCGCGGCGAAAATCAATCCCTTTAACCAAAAATGAGAGAAGAATGGCCACGAATTTCACTCACGAATCACGAATCGACGCCAAAAAAAGCGGCGCCAAGTCGCCGCACTCCAAAGCGCTTCGCGCGAAATTCTGACATCTGCCTTCTGATACATGAATTTATTCGTGGCCGTTCGCATGATTTGCACACAACCCCCCGAGCCATTTTTGCCCGGGTTTGCGCGCTTCGCAGACGAACCTTAGATCTTTCCATTATGCATGAATGCCAAAACAATTCGTGCGGCATTCGTGAAATTCGTGTCGCGAAAAGCAAACGGCCGGGCTCTGTGAGGAGCCCGGCCGTTGTGAATTGTTCGGGTTGCGCTTTAGAAGCGCTTCTTCAATCCAACATACCAGTAGCGGCCTTTGATCGTGGTCAGCGATTCGTCGTAGCCGTTCTCAAAGTTGCCGAGCACAAACGGCGGCTCTGAGTCGGTCACGTTCTGTAGGCCAGCACTGATCGTGACGTTGTTGAGCCACCATCTCCAGTTGTTGCAGCCATATTCGGCTGTGGACACAGGGATGACATTTTTCTCCTTGCCATCCTTGCCGCTCTTCACGTTTTTCCCGCCGTCTTTGGCAAAACCGGGCACCTCGGCCGGCGCGGGCGGCGGCAGGTTGAACGTGTACGATGCAATCAGGTCGAGAGTAATCCACTCGCGCACCTTGCGCACAAACGGACTCTCTTCGCCGGCCACAAAAGTCTCACCGGTGCGAGTGACGGTGACGCTGCCGCCTTTCGGGATAATTCTCGGCTGTGATGGTTTCCCACCCGTTACGTCGAGATTGTCATCCTCATATTGACCTATATAATGGACGACCGCGCCAAAGTCGAAACCACCGGCCCACGTGTCAGCCGGGCCATCGTAGAAGATACTAACGTTCCACCGATTCCATGGCAGCGAACTGGTCAGACTGAAGCTCGTCGGCAGGAACATACCATTAATACCGAATCGTTTTGAAAAGGGTGTCTGCTGAAGCTCGGCCCGGGACAGCCAGGTGCCGTTGAGCGTGGTGGTTATCCTGCCCCAATCGCTGCCGCCAAGGATCGTAGAATCGAAGATATAGATGGCTTCGTAGTCGAGACCTTCGAAAATCGCGCCAGAAAGGTTCTGGCTCGGGTCGAGGATCAAGGTAGCTGCGCCCAGATCTGGTCCACCATTCGGCGCCGGTGGAGCACCAGGTGGCGGAGGCGACCGAAATACCGTGCCGCCCCGGGTACCATTAGTGGCGATAATGAAGTCCGCGCCGAGGGTCGACACGATGTCGCGCATATCGATATGCCACCAATCCGCGCTCAGTGTCAGGCCCTTGATCCATTTCGGGCTGTAAACGATCCCGTAGGTCCACTCATAAGCGACTTCCGGGTGCAGGAAGGGATTCCCGGCAATACGCTCCTCGACCTGCGGATCGGTAAAGTTCGAAAATGGATCTGTCACCAGCGGGAAGTTCTGGGTGCCCGCGGGCGAAAGCTCGGCCAGTGTCGGCGCATGAAACGCTTCGGTATAACTCCCCCGCAAGGTCACCGCTCCGATATACTTGGGATCAAGCGGTTGCCAGCGCACAGATACCTTAGGTTTCTGCGTGTTATACCTGGTGGATGCCGCTGGCTGAGGTGGAGTTAAAACTGCAGAAGTGTTCTGGCTGTACCATTCCTCGCGCTCGGCAAAGTCAACCTCGAAGCTGTAAAAGCCGGGGAAGTTCCATGTGGGGCTCGTGAATGGCACCCGCACTTCCTCGTAAATTGACCAGACATCCCGGTTCGTCCGGAAGCCTTGTCCATCCGTAGAGCCAATCGATTGGAACGTCACATTGAGCGAGTCACGAGTGCGGTTGAACCTCGGCGCGTCATACTCACCGCCAATCGCAAATGACACAGGTCCCGCGGGAAGATTGAACAAGTCGCCGTTAATGGTCGCATAGTAAATTGGCAGCTCATATTCACCGGTATTTTGCAGGTTCACATAAACTCTGCTTCTGGCCGCCTTCGTGTTGTTGCCAGTGAAATTCAGGAACGGATCAAACGCTGTAGCTGGGTCCGTATCCAGGAGCGCGTCCCGCAGCCCAGGCTGGCTGACCTCGCCTATGGATATGTCCTTCCCTTCGTTTCGCGCGTAACGAAAACCCGTTTCCCAGTTCCAAGTCTTGAAATAATCGCCAATTTCTCCCATCTCGCCGCGCATCCCGACGTCAAAGAGGCTATCCTGGTAAGTGAAATGTTCATGTCTGGGACCGGTGTCGTTGATGCCGCGAAACTTAACCCCGGTAGTTACGGGGACAGGGACTCCGTTAATAAGCAAAGTCGCGTCCGCGACCGTGAACGGATTAAATGGATTCGTGATTGGCACACTGATGCTATTAGGACTAAAGCCCACGCTAGTGCCGGGAATCTTGAACGGATCAGGCGTAAACGGCACCGCTGCGAGGGACGCATCAAAAAATGAGCGCGTGTATTTGAAATCGGCAAACACCGTCAGGTATTTGTCGCAAATATCGCGCACGAACGAACCATAGTAGGCCTGCCGATCACCCGGAGGCAGCGCCGGCGTGAAAGCCGCAAAGTTAAAGGCCACGTAATTTCCATCCCCAAGAGGGCTGTTTTGAATGCCGGGTAACGAACCAGGCCTGACATAAAATGGAGAAGTCGCGGCGTTCGGTGCCGAGTGTGGCAATGGCGTGTTCACACCGGGCAGCGGGAGACCACCGGGGCCGAAAAACATGCTCGGGAGCAAGCGGAAAGCTTGCACGCGGCCGGGTTCATTCGAACTGCGTACATTGAATCCCCCATAACGGCGGAAATTCCCATTGGAAGATTGGTCGCGGTCACGGCTGAAAATGCCGTTAAGACGCTCCCAGAAATCGGCTACGACCACGATATCGGTCTTGTCATCTCCAGTGCCGGCTTTGATCCATGCTTCCCACTCACCCATCTCGTTGGATCCCCCCAAATTACTGTTCCCGTACTGCCCTCCGATTTCCAAGCCACGAAACTTGTGGAGCAAAAAGAAGTTAACCACACCGGCAATCGCGTCCGCACCATAGACAGCGGAGGCGCCATCCTTTAGGATGTCGACGTGATCGATCATTGAAAAGGGAATCAGGTTAATGTCCACGCCTGAGCTGCCCCCGGCGCCGCCCAGCGAGCCAAATGCGACACGTTTGCCATCTATCAGAATCAAAGTCTCCTTGGGCAACAGGCCGCGCAGGTTGAACTGGATAGTCCCGTCGCCACCGTTACCGATGTTCAGGTTGACGGTGCCACCCGCCTCCTGCGGGATGAATTGTTGCAGGTCCGTCGCGTTGCGGATACCCAGCTTTTCGATGTCCTGCGGACGATACGTGTCCACCGGGTTCGGGCCGGTCTCTTCCGCTGTGGGAATGTTCGAACCGGTCACGACGACGCGTTCGACCTCAGCCGACGGTGCAGGGGCACCGGGCGGAGCCGGAGCGGCGGGAGCCGGCAACTGCGCGAAGGCGTTGGATGCGAGGATGAACGGAAATCCGACGCCCGCCATGAGAGCGAGCCGAACGAATCTAAACGTTTTTAGTGCGTTTTTAGTCATTAGTTTCTCCATTGGTTTGGTTAGGTTTCGGCAGGGTTATTAAATTTCTAAAGGTCTGACAAGCTTTTTTTTCACTTTTTTTGAACTTTTTTTGAACGGCCAAACAGTACTGTTTGTCGCTCGAATTTCCGATCTAGCGGAAGAGGCCCACGGCTGGCAAGCTTTTTTTCTCGATTTTTGAAATTTTTTTAACCGGTCTGGAACCGCGGATTACGCGGATATCATCTCCGGTCCGGATTAGCGCGGCTGAGTTATGCCAGCATAGAGAATGAAGTTGTTAATATCCCCGCGTTCGCTCGGATTGGTTCTCGCTTTGAGCGTCGTTGTTGCTGGCGTTTGGTTTTTCGCCCATTTCCACGACAAAGAAATACACACTGGGCATCGAGCCGTCGTTTCATTCGCAACAGTCAAGTCCGTCCTCGAGGCGCTCGCTAACGAACTGCCGCCGGAGTTAAAGGAAGCGAACGAAGCCAAATGGAAGGCTTGGGGCCAAGCACGAGGATGACATTGTGCGTGCGCGTCTCGAGCGAGGCGCGCTCGATTCCATGATCAACCTGCCAAGTCACCGTACCCCAAACGCTTCACGCGAAATTCTGAGCCCCTGATCTCTCGGCTCACTCGCGCGTATTCGCGTTAACGGCCGGATTATGCAGCGCTACTCCGCCGTAACCGAACATTTAACCACGAAGGACACCGACGAACACTAATGCTTAGCCGGGAAGAGTCGGGAATTAAACTTCAACCGATGTTCACTGCTGTTCCGCAATTACGGTGAGTTTGCCGTATTCGCGAACCAATGGCGTGGCGCCGAAAGCCTGTGCGCAACGCATTTCCAAGAGAGGACGAAAGGCAGCATTAGTTTCGATGACGAACACGGCGTCGCGGTCGCGGCTGGGTTCGTGCCACGGGATTTCCTGTGGATAGACCCGATGGGGATACTCAAAAATCGCATTAGAGACGGCCAGCGTCTCCCGGCTTTCGAATAGCAATGGATAAATAAAAGAGATCGTCGTCCAGACGGACGTCACGTTGTGTTGGCGCAGATAGTGTTCAACGCCTTCGATGTCCGCCCCCGGGATTCGTGTCATACAGTAACTCCTTCCCTCGTCGCACGAGGAAAGTGTTTCGATCTGATTTTTCTGTACGACCATGACCATGACGACAAGTGCGGTCAGCAAAATTGCAGTAAACACGGCGACGCCGCCAAGGCGGGGAAGTGCCTTCGAACAAGAAAAGGAACGTTCCAACATTCGCGCTATCAGCACCGACAGAAAGAAGCATCCGCCGAAGAAATAGCTGGGCACTCCGGCCGGCATAGTCAGATATGGGACAAGAGAAGCCACTGTTAGTACGAGCATGTCGAAATCGGTTTTTTGCTGGCAATCCGGTAAATTGCTACGGAGCGCCTGTATTACTTTTGAGGGTGACTGTACGAATGGCCACATCGCCACAATCACCGCCAAAGCGGCGATGGCGTAAAACACGTAGCCGGATGCCGGCGTATCCGGATAGTACCAGAGAACAGTGTCAGGCCCGAAGAACTTCGGCATTTCATGCAGGAAAATTCGCCCGTACGTTGAAAGCTGAAAGAGAGATGAAAGTCCTCCCGGTCTTTCAATGATCAGATATCGCCAGTTGCTAAAGTGGTGCGTGAGGTTAAACGCGATGGCGGGCGCATAGCCCACGACGATGCCGAGCAAGCCCGCCGCTGCATTATTTAGAGAAACCCTGCCGCGCAAAATCAGCAATAGCCACAATGCGACGGCCAGTGGGATCGCCAACTCCAAGCACCAGATGCTTAGACCACACAGGAGACCAAAGAAAAACAACGTCCTTCGTTTCGGACCCGACGCTGATTCGATCGACGCGAAAAGGATCGTCAAAACGGGGACCGACAAGAAATACCAGGAATAACCTCTGACTTGGAAATGCCACTTGAGGAGCGATGGCATAAGGGCAAATACAATCGCGGCTAACAGCGCCGTACGCTTGTCGTAAAGCGCCAGGCACATCCGATAAAAAAACAAAAGGCAAAATAGCGACAGCACGACGATGCAACTCTTCAATGAGATGACGCTGACGCCGAAGACTGCGAACGCTATCGCGGCCAGATAAGCTTCCCAAGCCGCGCCTGCATTATAGGCCTGGCCATACATGTAGAAGGGGAAGTAGCGCCCTTCCAGAATGTGCTTGCCCATCAATCCAATGATCGCTTCATCGCTATGGACATGAGTTTGCGACATCAGCAGAATCGCGAAGCGCGCTGCGCCGATGATGATCAACAATCCAATGATCAACCTGTGCCAGCGCATCAATGTTTCTTTCTCGATTCGCTGGCGCGGGGCTGCGACAGGCTCGTACGACCGACGATCGACGTGATTTTCATGATGTGCGATCGATTCGCAGCGCTTGAGCATCACATCAATGCGGGGGATGAAATCCGAAGTCTTTCTCCAATTTTTCCCACAGCCAATCGGCGGACTGGTCTTTCTTGATCGAGTCGGCATTGTTTGCCGCCAGCGCTTCCGCTTTGTCGACACTGCCATTCAAGCAGTAGATATAGGCAAGCAGGAGCGTGTCGTTGAGGCTCAAAGCCCCGCGATCTTTCTCATTCTCCAGTAGGCGAATTGCTCCATTGATGTCCCGCCGCGCCAGCGCTCCGGCAATTAGATCCGGCATTACTTCCACCGGAGGCGGTTGCGCTTTCTTCGCCACCCGCTCTGCAATTGCCACCCGGAATCCATCACTGCCGAGCACCTCCAAAACGGGTATTCGCAACCCAGAATGGCGTAGATAAAGATCCAGTTCGGCCAGCTTATTGCTTCCGATCGTCTCGGAGAGATAACGCGTTTCCCGGACGACGAAGAACGATTCGAGCGAACTGTTAAGGCTCTCTGGCCAGATTGCGCCAGCGAAAGAAGAGTGGAGAAAACGCTGAAGCGCCGGAAGCGTTTCCATGTAAGTCAAAGCAAAGCGATGGTTCGCCTCCTCATCCCACGGCGCCTCCGACAATCGTTTCGGATAATTATCCGTCAACGCCGCGACATCAACAATTGCCGAATTTCCTCTTCCGGCGCCTTGCGCCCCGGCCCTTTGATGCCCATCATGATCCAGTCCTGATGGGCCCCGGCCCAAACCGACGAGCTTGAGAAAGCATCATGGAATGCACGAAGAATTGCTTTCGATTCGTCGACTTTCAATTGACCAATCGGGAGCCAGAAGGTGGCAATTCCGCCTTCCTTGAGCCGGCTGTGCATCAATGAGAAAAATTCCTGTGTGTAGAGATTGACTGAACCGGCGACTTTCGGCGGGGGCGGTTCTCCGGAGATAATGTCATACTGTCGCGGGCTTGCCTGGAGGAAAAAGCGACCATCTTGCACAACTGGGTGCACGCGCGGATCCCGCAACGGATTGGAGTAATTGATGCTAGAATAGAACTCAGCCAGTGCGAACACCTCCTTGGAAATGTCCACCACATCCATCCGTTTAACGTGCGGCCCATGGAGAAACGCATCCGCTGTGACGCCGCAGCCATAAGAAATAAGCAACACGTCTTCTGATTCCGGACGAAAAGCCAACGGGAGATAAGCAAACAATCTCATGTAGCGCTGGCTGTACGGATTTGTGCCCGACATCGAAAATGCGTTGGCCAGCAGCCGATAATAGTACGGTTCGCCGAAAAGATCGCGCCGCAGCAGCTGCCATGTGTCAGAGGTCCCTTCAATCCTTTTCACTTCGTGCTCCAGCACATCCCCGTGGTCGTCCACCTCGAAAGGGTGCCTCGCATGCGCGAAATGCGCTTCAGCGCGTCGATACGGAAAAATTGCCAGAATGAGAATCACTGCGGCCCAAAGCCCAGCGACCACCAAACCGATTCCCGAAAGTCCGAAGGTCCGACGGACTCGTCCCGTGGCGAGCCTTCGGGACGACAAGCAACCTGCGCGGTCGGTCGTGAGGATGCTGAGCAAAGCGTATCCCGCAGCGCAAAGTATGAGACTCGACTGATAGCCGATGCTCGGGAGCAGCACGAAGCTTGTAACAAGCGGGCCCACCGCCGCTCCCGCAGTGTTGAACAACGTCGTGATCCCAGTGCTGTTCATCCGGTCTTCCACCCTTGCCTGAACATCTGTCACGATGGACGGAAACAGAATTCCTGAGAGCAAAGCGACGGGGAACATCAGGGCGATGGAAACCAAGGCCACCGCACGCCAGGGAAGATCGAACACGCCCGTGCGCGATTGCGCCAGATTCTCTGGGAAGAACAGGTAGGACAGAAGCGTTGCAATTGCTGCCAACAGCAAAAGCACGGGAAGCAGATGATTCAGTCGTGCGGAACCGCGGTGGATCGCGCCAGCGACAATACTGCCGAAGCCAATCCCCGCCAGTACTACCGCCAGCATAATCGCGAATGCTGTCGGGGATGATGCGACATACAAGCGCAAAAAACGGAACCACGCCACCTCCAGGCCAAGGAGGAGGCACCCTGTTCCAAAGCTAACGAGAAGCAGACGCCACAGTGGTAGATCGCTTGCATCCCAGCGCCGCGGAAATTTGGACTGCAGCGATATGTCGCCGCTGTATCTGGCGACTAGCAACGCGATCACTGCGGCAAGACAGCCCGCCAAACCTGCTGCCAATCCAGTGCCGCGAAGTCCAAACGCTTGGATGAGATACACCTCGCCGAGCAGTGCACCGACTACGGCACCCAAGGTGTTCGAACCGTACAGAAAACCGATCACGCGGCCAAAGTTCGTTTGCCGCAAGGCTGAGTCCTCGATCATCACGGGCAAGGTCAAACCCATGGCTGTCGTCGGCACGAGCAGGATCAAAAAAGACACGATGAATCGCAGGGCGAGGAGAGTCGGCTGATAATTCCACAGTGTTTGCCAGACGGGTCGCAGCCAGTCGCCAAGCGCTGGAAGGCCAAAAACAATCGTGCACCCAAAGAATGCGACGAGGACCTCCAACACAGCGTACAAATGAAGCGGACGCCACCGCCGAATTCTCGACGATGCGGCGAGCGCATTTCCTAACGCCAAGCCCGCCATGAAACTGGAGAGAATCAACGCCGCAGCCCAAACTGAATTGCCAAATGCCAGTCCGCTCAATCGCAACCACAGCGTTTCGAAAATCAGCGCGCCAATGCCGGACAGGAACAGGACAGCACAAAGGATTGCGACGCGCAGCGCTGTGCGCAGGGCTTTTGGCGACCTGGTATGTGCCTTCGCGTGCAACGTCTTTTTCGATCTACTGCGGATTCGCGTGGGCTGCCCCAGCCAATTGCGGCTCTCCGCGTGAGGTACGCAGAAAGAACCAATCCTTCATGGCCGCGCTTGTAACATTGGGAAAGGGGGCCACACGCCTGTGCGGCGTATCTGGACGCCAGCCCAAGACGCCGAGCATCACGTAAAAGCCTACGAGATATGCGACGATAATGTACCAGCCGTGACGCAGCCATTGCACTACTGATTTAGCCTCTGGATACATACTAGAGAGCGCCACACCGGATGATGATCCAAACCAGATAATCGAGCCACCAAAACCGACGACATACGCGAGAAAACCCCAGTCGTAACCACCCTGCTTGATCGCCAATGTTGTGAGCGGAATGTTATCGAAAACAGCCGACACAAATCCAAGGCCGAGAGCTGTCTTCCAAGATGCCACCGGCAATTCTTCCACCGGCATCATAGAGGCGATCAACACAAGAGATAGTAGAAAAATGGAACTGCGGAACGCTGGTGGAATTACGTTCCAGTCCGGCGCACGAAACACGATTGACACCAGAATTGCTGTCCAAACAGCCAGTCCAATAAACGGAAAATGATCTGCATAACCCGGGAACTTGATATTCGTGGCGACATTCGCAACGAGAGCGAACGCGAGAATCAGTGCAATGACTGCAATACGAACCCAATCGATTGGCTTACGAGTACGAGCGTGCGTTAGCATCGGCGAGTATCTGTGTTGTTTGATAGCGGCGGGAATGCCAAAAACAAATAACGATACAGCCGCGCCAGTCACCGCCTCGAACACTTGCCCTGGCGAAACACCAGCAATCCACAACATGGTAGTAGTTGTATCACCCAAGACACTCCATGCGCCGCCAGCATTAGATGCCGCAACGATCGCTGCGACATAGCCGATGTGCACTTTCGACCGGAAGAGTTCATGTGCCAGCGCGCCACCTATCAGCGCTCCGGCGATATTGTCCAGGAAGCTCGAAAGAACCCATACCACGCCCAGCAATACCAAGCCGCCTTTCCAATCGTGAGGCAAATACTTTGGCAGAACCAAAGTCAGATGGCTTTTCTCGAAATGGCGCGAGAGCACCGCGAAGCCCAGCAGCAAGCATAACAGGTTAGTGAGGATGACCCACTCCTGCTTCACATGGGAAACAAGCCCGACCAGGCCGGGTCCCATTTTAAAGCCGGTGAACAGGATTTTGTAGAACGCCACTGTAACCAATCCCGCAAGCGCCACGCGGAGCGTGTGCCGATGGAACACAGCCACACAAATCAAAGTCAGGCCAAATAGAATGAAATCGATCGGGATACCGAAAATGGCGGGATGTAGCGGCGTCATGCAACGGCCAATAGTTGATAGCCGATTGCTAATTGCCGACCAGCGTGCGGCGCAATCCTCTCAACATTCGGCCTTGCTCCTCGGCTGCCTTGTAAATCGCGGCAGAACTATCCTCGCTTAAATAGCCCTGGCCCGTTGCCACCGTTGACTCCGAGACTACTTCGAAGAGTGATCCGGTAGCGATTTCGACAAATCGCGCAAAATCCGCGTCGGAAATTCGCGCACTGCCTTCAGCGATGTTCGAGGAAATAGAAACGGCTGCACGTCGCATCTGATTCGTTAGCCCGAATCGCTCATCGGCCGGAAATGATTTGGCTTTCGAGTAAACAAGATCCGTAAGGTCAATCGCCTTTTGCCACACGTCCAATTTTTCGAATTTGAACATACCCCGCAGTGTTAATGATTCGGTATTCATCGGCAATCAGCAATTCGCTATTGGCTATTGACTATTGGCTATTAGCCTAACTTGATGTTCACCGGTCTGATTGAAGAAGTCGGCACGGTTGTCGCGATGCGCGCGAGTGATGGTGGCGCTCGATTGCAAATTGCCGCGCCGTGTACCGCGAAAGAGGCAACAAGCGGCAAGAGCATAGCCGTGAATGGCTGTTGCCTAACACTAACTTCGCGCCGTAAGGACCGCCTGACCTTCGATCTGCTCGAGGAAACAATCGCTCGCACGAACCTGAACAGATTGCGGCAGAACAGTCCGGTCAATCTCGAGGCGGCTTTGCGCGCGGACGGGCGCCTCGGCGGGCATTTTATACAAGGCCACATCGATTGCGTGTCGCCCATTGTCGCCTTCGGCAAGAGCGGCGCAGATTTTCGATTGGAAACCGAATTGCCGCGCGAGTTCGCGCACTATGTCGCTTTAAAAGGTTCGATCGCCATCAACGGAATCAGCCTCACGGTTTCTGAAGTTCTTCCAAAAAGCTTCGGCGTATGGATCATACCTTATACAAAACGCCATACGAATCTCGATCGCGCCCGAGCCGGCGACCTGGTAAATCTCGAGTTCGATATCATCGCCAAGTATGTTGAGAGAATGGTTTCGCCATTGATCGTTAGAAAATGACTGCGCGTGGGTCAGCGCCGACCGGGCCGCGCGTTGTTGGCGTGATCGCATCTCCTGCGGATATGGATCGTGCCATGCGGATCCGCAGGCCGCCGAATTTCTTCGAGATGCGTCTGGATCGTCTCGCAGGCATTGTGGATCAATTGGAAGACAAATTGCCCAAGCTACGCGCGCCGCTCATTATCACAGCGCGACATCCGGAGGAAGGCGGCGCGAACAAATTATCACTCCCACAACGACGCGACCTGCTTGCCAGGTTTTTGAATCACGCGAAGTATCTCGACGTCGAATTACGCTCAGCATCCGCAATGCGCGGGTTGTTCACATTGGCTAAGCGGAAAAAAGTGCGGCGCATCATTTCGTTCCATAATTTCAAATCCACGCCGCATCCGCGGATGCTTGCCAGAAAAGCGCACACGGCCAAAGCGAATGGCGCAAATATTTTCAAGGTAGCGACGCGCACCGATACGCCAATCGAGCTCGCGCGTTTGCTCGAGTTCATAACAAACAAGCATGTGGGGCTTCCC
>WNGN01014095.1_pt1 | contig 12812 bp, 8 predicted proteins | sample 5400561 | NCBI WGS metagenome assembly WNGN01 (sample SAMN13153379, study PRJNA577476) | soil metagenome | isolation source: 115 cm soil or saprolite under Garry oak tree replicate 2 | place: USA:California | collected 2016-06-15
CTTTCTCAACGACTTCGTCGCTCCATTTTTCCATCTTTGCCCTGAACGATTTGCCTCTGAAATAGTACTTGACGAATCCTCGGAGAAACCGGTAGGAAAAGTAGAGGATGACAACACCAGGAATCAGGTTGATCAGAGCATCGGAAACTGTCTTTAGCGCAAGGAAGGCTTGTTCGACAATTAGAAACGTGACGATCGATCCGAGGCCTCCTAGGGCAACGCCGAGAAAGACATTCCTTCTACCGATCTGCTTTATGGTGGCAAGGGAGAGAATAGCAACCTCGCTCCCCTCGATAAGAACGGCTTTGAAAGCCAGAAGAAATGATCCGATTATTACAACATCAATTCCAGCCAATTGTTGCTGCATCCGATTATCGTGAGCTTTCTCTGGTCATCTTAGACTTTGCGTGCACTCATACCTCTAATGCTAGATTGCCCTAGCATTCAATGTATCGCGGCGAGGAACCTAGCGCTGAGGGGACTCTTTGCCTAGTCTTTGGAGTCTTCAGGTGCGCTCTTTTCGTCAGTTTTCTTGAAGTTTAGGGAGAGGGAGTTGACGCAGTACCGTAGTCCCGTGGGTTGTGGACCATCTTCAAAGACGTGGCCAAGATGACCGCCGCATTGTTTGCACAGAATCTCAACTCTTTTCATGAATAGACTGCGGTCGGATTTCTCTTCAACATTCTCCTTTTCTGCTGGGGACCAGAAGCTGGGCCAGCCTGTTCCAGAATCAAACTTTGCATCGGACGAGAATAGTGGTGCTCCGCATCCGGCGCAGACATACATTCCCCTCTCTTTGTTGTGGAGGTATTTTCCGGTGAAGGGCCGTTCGGTTGCCTTCCTTCTCAAAACTTGGTAGGCTTCTGAATCTAGCTGCTTCTTCCATTCTTCTTCAGATTTTTTCACACCAACTAGAGGGATACTGCGGTAAATATTCTAATCGCTCATGGAGGCATTCGCGACGCGTCGAGAATTTGATCCAGTAAACAGGCTTTTCTCAAGCCTGCGGTCGATCTCAGGAAACTGTGTGTGGCAAGCTGAACAAACAGTCAGTTATCGAACGTATCAGTGTGTCAAAGTCTCCACCTGGAAGGTCTGTTCGTCCAATGGACTGATTGAACAAAGCGTCTCCAGTGATGACATAGCCTCGGCCTGCTAGGCTAATGCTCCCAGGCGAGTGTCCGGGAGTGTGCAGAACCCTCATCGTATCCTGTCCGATACTAATGGAATCTCCGTCTGCAAGAAACCGATCCACTCTCGGTGGCGGAGGGACGCTCAAACCCATGAACTCACGGACACGACTCTGCATCGACTCGAGCATAGACAGATCGTCACGGTGGATCAGAAACGGAATTTTGAGCGTTGTACGAATCTTATCCACGCCAAGTACATGATCGAAGTGCGTATGAGTTGCAATGATCTGGCTGGGTTTGATTTTGAGGTCGCTGAGGAAGCGGAGGATTCTCTCCGGTTCATCGCCGGGATCAATGACCAACGCTGTCGAGTCAGATTGCAGGATATAGCAGTTGGTCTGTAAGCGCCCGACCACAAGCGTGTGTATCTTGGCCAATGGAAGATCTCTAGCAAATTGCTCTAAGGAGAATATGAACTTGGAGCGTAGCGTGGAGGAGGCCAAATGGGAAAGATAATTCCACGTTCGACCAGCCGCGTTTGATTCCATACTCGGCGCTGAAATACTCCGGGACCGATTTGCGCGGATGTCCAAAATGAAGGTTTAGGGAATAGCTTGGGCTAAGAATTTCATCTCACGGGTATCTGTGTCTATCTTCGAGAAGCCATGAACTTAAATGGGTAGTAGGTTTTAGTGCCTAGCCATGAAGAAAATACTAACCATAACAGCTCTAGTCGTGGCTACCTTAATGCTTTCAGCCCCCCTCGGGGTAGGGGCTGTCCTCAGTGATTTCCACTATAGTCCAAGCTTGAGCTATGTTGAGCTTGGGCCTGCTTCAACCCTTCCGCAAGGCATTCCTTTGTGCAAGAGTGCGTCTCTTGGCAATATTGTCTGCTACTCTCCAAGCTTCGTCAAGAAGGCGTACGAGTTCCCCTCGACCTCTACGCTTGATGGTTCGGGCCAGACAATCGTGATTGTTGATGCTTTCGGAAGTCCGACGATTGCTAGTGACCTAGCATTGTTTGACACGCGCTTTGGAATTGCGGCACCGCCGTCTTTCACAATATTCTGCGGCAATTCTCCCACCCCACTCGACCCCAGCACATGCCCTGTTGTCAACATCAATGTGAATCCGAAACATGACGAGTTCGGCTGGACCATCGAGACAAGTCTCGATGTTGAATACGCTCACGCTATGGCTCCAGGAGCCAACATCGTACTTGTCGTGGCTTCGACCTCATCTGGAAACGCCATCAATGACGCGGAAACTGCGGCCATCGCAGCGTACCCAGGCGCCATCTTCTCGCAAAGCTTCGGCATCCCAGAGATATTCCTCACCGGAAACGGAAACCCAGGCCAAGTCACCCAAGCCCAAACGAACTATGCGAACGGCGTCGCCGTTGGTGACACATTCTTCGCTTCAGCAGGAGACACAGGCGCGGACTTCGGATTCGGCGTCGCTATGGCCAACTTCCCAGGTTCCGACCTCCACAACACCGCTGTGACCGGAACTCAGGGATTGCCCTACAACGCAACTGGAACCCTTCAACCATGCCCCACTTCTACGCCCTTCTCTTGCACTTCAGGACTATCCTCGTACCACGGCCCATGTGTACTCGGCCGCACGATCCCACCGAACTGCATACCCGACGGGTATGGTGGCGAACAAGTATGGAATGAGCCCAGCTTCGGCGCCGCAACTGGCGGAGCTCCAAGCTTGCTCTTCGGTGTCCCATCCTACCAAGCCGGTCTTGGCCTAAACGCTAGAGGTCCAGACGTAGCCTACAACGCAGCCATTGACGGCGGAGTCCTAGTCGTTTACGGAGGCTTCGGAACCCCAGTCTTCTTCATCGTCGGAGGAACCAGCGCTGGTTCTCCACAGTGGGCTGGGATTACTGCCTTGGCAAATCAGGCGCGTGCTAACTTGGGTAAAGGTCCGATCGGCGACCTGAACCCGACCCTATACGCCATCTACCACAGCGCGCGCTACGCGACTGACTTCCACGACATCACAGTGGGCAACGACCAACTAGTCGGCTCGTCCGTTGGCTTCTCGGCGGAGGCAGGATACGATGTCGCATCAGGCATCGGCTCCCCCGTCGTGGACCAACTGATCGTCGACATAGCAGCCGCATAAGCTAGAACTGTAACGTGGGAGGAATAACCTCCCAACCCCCTTCTTTTTCTTCACTCTTCAAGCAAGTATCTATGTTTGTAGGTATCTGATCTTGCAGTCTACTCTGCGGGGGGGGCGGCTATCACGTAGCGAGCCAGCGAGACAATCCCCCACCCGAAGTTAACGGTGGCGAGGTGGTGAGAGGGGAGAAAACCTCAGCCCGGTTGTTACTGGTTCCTGAAGGGTTTCCCGTATCTGCTACGTAGACGTTGCCCGAACCGTCAACAGCTAGGCCGTGCGGATAGACGAGTTGACCGTTTCCCGACCCGGCGCTCCCAAAAGATGTGAGAAAAGTGCCGTTGCTGAAGAATTCCTGGACTCGGTTGTTGAAAGTGTCAGCCACGTAGAGATCGTTATTCGAATCCACGGCTAGATGCGCGGGGAAGCTGAATTGTCCGTTTCCCAAACCAGACATGCCCCACGTAGCTATGAACCCGCCGGAGCTCGTGCACTTCTCGATTCGGGCGTTTGATGAGTCGGCCACATACACGTTGCCCGACGTGTCCACGACAATTCCTGTCGGATTCGTGAACCGGCAATTGCCAGCTACGGAGCTCCACTGCACGAGGAAGTTTCCTGCACTGTCGAACTTTTGAACAATGTTTCCGGAGTAATCGGTGACATAGATGTTATTTGAGCCGTCCATTGCGACTCGGCCGTTCGAATAGTCACTGACGTAAACATTTCCACTATGGTCAACGGCAACTCCATTGGGATCGAAGAGACCGTTTCCGGACTCAGTAATTCCCCAGGCTGTTAGAAAGGTTCCGGTGAGGGAGAATTTTTGAACTCTGTTGTTTCCTTGGTCGGCAACGTAGACGTGGCCTGAACCGTCCAGAGCAACATCATATGGGCTGGAAAATAATCCGGGTCTCGGATATGTGAGACTTGAGATGTAACTTCCTGAGCTAGCTAAGAACTTCTGAACTCTATAGTTGTTGCTGTCTCCAACGTACACATTCAATTGAGAGTCTAGGGCCACGCCGACAGGGCCATTGAACTGTCCCGTAGATGCACCAGTGGATCCCCAAGATAATATCAGGCTGCCAGTGGTCGTGCTGAACTTTTCGACACGATTGAAGGAGTTGTCGCTGACGTAGATGTTGGATGCGTTGTCAACCGCCATCATTGCTGGTGCTGCTAAGCTTCCTCCTCCACTCAAGCCTCCCCAAGCCATTACAAAGCTGCCCGTTTTCGTGAATTTCGTAATATTGTCCGATTTGCTCGCGCTGTCGCTCACGTACACGAATCCCGACGAATCCACCGCCACCCCATAAGGGCTCAGGAATTTGCCTGAGGTCGTACCCAGGCCACCGAATGAACCTACGAAGGTTCCATCATTCCTAAAGATCTGAACGCGCTGGTTTCCTTGGTCAACCACGTACACGAAGCCGCTGGCGTTAACGCTCAGCCCCAGAGGTGTTTTGAATTGGCCATTTCCTTGCCCTGTCGAGCCCCAAGATGCGATGAAGCTCCCGGTAGAATTAAACTTCTGAATGTTGTTATTGACCGAATCGGAGATGTACACGTTTCCCTGGGGATCCCGAGCTATTCCTTGGGGGTCGCTGAAATGACCGGGGCCATTCCCTTGGGATCCCCAAGAGGCCAAGAGCGATCCATCTTTTGCCAGTTTGTATACAGCGTAGTTCTTGGCATCGGCGATGAACACGTTGCCCGATGGGTCTACTGCGACTCCATTGGGGGTTATGGGCCCGCCAAACGTGCCCCATTGCCTAGAATAAGCAAGAGAGTTCGCTCCAGCTGCGATTTGACTCTGCTCTCCAGCAGGAGCGAATGAGTCCGGGGCTCTCTCCATAATTGCCATAATGATCATGGAGAGAGACAAGGCAAGAAGAATTGTAGCCCAGACGTATTTTGTCCGTTTTTCTTCGACGCTGATCCGCGGGCGAGACAACTGGTTGTCTCGCATACGGGGACAATGTTGTTGGCGTGAGTCATTGCGGGGAGTATGTTGCCGTAGGTACGTTGATATTTCCCTTTCCGGGTAGGCTATCGGACGAAGGAGCAAGAGTCATCCGTCCCTACCTTTTTGGCACTCTCCTCTACTAGAAAACGCTTTCCAGATCCTCGCCCTCCAACAATACGGGAATATCGATGGATAGCCATCGCCGGCTCAACTTTCCCTTAGATGGGACTAATGATCCGAGTCCGTGGATCAAACAATGGTTCCATGACAGCATGCACGTTCTCACGAGCTTCATCCCGTGAAATGCTTTGTCAATTGTTCCAGTAAGGCCTGGTCGTTATGAATTGCAGCTTAGCCTCTAGAAGGTCTCTATAGAATTCAGCATCGCCCTCGTGCATCCTCGACAGGACCCGCCCAGCTGTCTGGGGTCCAATTCCGTAGACAGACTGTGCGATTACAGCTCTCCTCCCGTAGGCAATGACAAGATCCGCTGAACGGCGCGCTCTTGTCAAAGCTTTCAGCTCGTTATCATCCAGCGACTCCTTGTCTCTCTTCTTGCGGAGAACGCTCGCAGCGTAGCCGCTGGACCAGAAGAGAGGTGCCAGAAGTCTTGAGCTGCAATTCTGACAGAGGGGATGCTCGGGAAGACTGGCGATACGAACCTCCGTCGTGAGCTTGCCACAATCGAAGCACAACAGGTCGATGGCTCGTCCCTCGATCGAAATGCGCAGTCGAGTCATGTTATCCGTTGCGACATTCTCGGGGGCAATTAGCTCGGGGATATCCACGTGTCGGTAGAGAATATGATAGGCTAGAGGTGTAGGCTTGTCCTTTGACCGGAAAAACTGGACCTGCAAAGATCCTTTCTTGGCATTATCGAATATTTCTTTGGCGCCATCGAAGTCAGAGTGTTCCATAAGTGCTTCCCTTATCGTTTCGTCGTAGATAGGAGTGAGTCGAAATCTCAGCATCAGCTCCTTCATTGCGTCTCCGTACATGAGTCGTCCCCGGTTTAGTGCTCCGAACCTTTCGGCGATATGTTTCATGTGGAGCTGCCAGGGGAAGTGGCGGTGGAGCACTCCGTGGCATGCTCCACTCAGCACTGGCTCTTCGACTCCGAAGACCTGTTTTCGGAAGAGGTTTTCCAGGTCGAGGTCTGAGGTGTCGGCGGTCATCTCGAACAGAATCCTGTAGGCGTCCGACCACCACATTCGGACGAGGCCTTGGCGGCGGAAGAGCTCCTCGATTACCTCGCCGAGGGTGAAATTGAGTATGTCCCCGAAATGGGTATGAAGTATGATGTATCGATCAAATCCTTCGATGAGAACTCGCTTATCGGTAGGAACGGGCGCGCCGATGGCTTTGTGCGCTTCTATCTCCTCAACTAGCTGTCTCAGCCCGTAGCGGTCGCAAGGCCAACGCTCAGCTAGATCCTCGACCGTGGTAGACTTTGGAGTGCGCTCTTCTAGAAGCTGGTCGACGATCGCTCTGTAGGCACCCACTTTGGTTGCAAGGGCGCGAGGAACGGGAAGTATCTGCCCATCCCATCCCGGGATGGCAGCAGTGGGATCATCGATTGGAAGAACATAGACCTTAGCATCTTCAGTAATCTGTTTGATCTGCCAGACTCGTCCCTTGACGATGAAGTTGAGTCCGATGCGGGCTTTGGTAATCATGAATTCTTCGCCGAGGATGCCGACATTCTGCTGGTTGGTGAGGTCCACAACCATGTAGCGGCGTTCGTCAGGGATCATGCTTAGATTTTCGAAGTAGTAGAACCGGGTCCTAGAAGTACGATAGAGTGTCGCGTCATCTTTCTTGAGGTAACCCATCTTACGCATGAACTCGACGACCTGGTCAAATGAGCCGTCCTCCAGATGGTGGTATGGGTAGGCTCTCCTGATGATACTCTTAGCTTGTGAAAGCTCCATGCTCCCTTCCGAGTCCATCAAAATCCCCGCAATCTGATGGGCCAGAACGTCCAATGCTCCGACGTGGATATTCGTATTCTCTAATCGTCCCTCTTTCGCGAGCTCAATAACGCCGACGGATTCCAGCAGATCTTCGGTTGAGACCGATACTAGAACTCCATGCGAAGTTCTAGTGAGCGTGTGACCCGATCGCCCTACGCGTTGAACAAGACTGCTCACCTGTCTAGGGGACATGTACTGGACGACTAAGTCAACTGATCCAATGTCTATCCCCAGCTCTAGTGTGGACGTGCAGACAAGACCCTTGATCTCTCCAGTCTTGAATGCTTCTTCGGCTCGAACTCTCTCTTCTCTTGGCAGCGATCCGTGATGGACCATAATTTTTCGGTCCATAAGGTTGAACTTTGATCCGAGCAGCTCTGCATTGACCCGGCTGTTGAACTAGCTGATTGCCTCCAAGAAACAGGGCGATCTCTTCGGGGTTGCCGACAGTAGCTGAGAGTCCTACTCTCTGGAAACCGATGACATTGATCTCTTTGAGGCGTTCGAGGCCAACGGTGAGCTGAGCCCCTCTGCGATCCCCTGCCAGTTCATGAATCTCGTCTACTATGACTGATCTAACGTGACGCAAGTGTTCTCTCATTCTTCTACCTGACAGCATTGCTTGCAGGGTTTCTGGCGTTGTGATGAGTAGATCAGGAGGCTTGATTGCCATTCGTCTTCTGTCTTTGGTGGGGGTGTCTCCGTGGCGGACTTCGACCGAGAAGCTGAGCTTGTTGGACCATGTTTGGAGTCTTTTGAGGAGGTCCCGGTTCAGCGCTCTGAGCGGTGTGATGTAGACTAGCGAGATGCCTTGTCTATCCCTGTTCTGGATCATCCTATCGATTAGTGGAAGTAGAGCTGCTTCTGTTTTTCCTGATCCAGTTGGCGCAATTATGAGGACGTTGTCGCCTTGGGCGATCAGGGGGATGGCTTCAACCTGGGGCGGAGTGGGTGCTGAGATTCCGGTCTCTTGGAGTAGTCCTTTCAGTGGGGGAGACAGTAGTGTGAATGTTTCGGGAGCCACGGAATTCCTACTCTTTGCAGTTCATAGAATTGGAGAGCTCGAAGATAAACTTCCTAGGCTACTAAAAGTATCCGGCTTCAGACGCTCATGTCTTTTCGGTTATTTTCTTCAAGAAGTCTTTGTAGTCATGGGCCTTCATAAGGCTAGGCAGTTCCTTCTTCAAATTTTCAGGTTGGATTATGGTAATCCATCCGTCACCATAGGGGCTTTTGTTCACGAGCTCGGGAGCATCCGAGAGAGTGTTGTTTACCTCCAAAATCGTGCCTGAGACGGGAGAATAGACGTCGGCGACGGCTTTCACTGATTCGACGGTTCCAAGGCTTTGAGTCTGACCGATCCTTATGCCGATCTTGGGAAGATCCACATAGACAACCTCGTGAAGGGAATTCTGTGCATAGTCCGTGACCCCTATTCTGCATCTGTTCTCTTCGATTCGGACCCACTCGTGTTCCTTCGTGTAGTAGACGTCTTCTGGAATGTTGTAGTCTTTCTTCAATCCTGGGGCCCCGAATGGGTGCGTGAAATAGCCAATTCACGTGGTATAAAGATTGAACACGGACAGCCTATCACTTTGTTTTAGGAAACCGGGACAGCATGACCTGAAAACAAAGTCGCGCTTTTCGCATTCCCGGACTAGGAATGGATTGGTTTGCGGGTCGGGTTGAGAGCGGGGGACTAGCTCTCATCTTTTCTTCTCAGGTATCCCTTTCGCCAGGCCACAGCAGCAAGCCCGACGACGCCAGCTATTGTAGTAGCTCCGATAATGTTCTGAGTTTGCGAGTTCAGCCAGGAGAGTTTCACTTCAAAGTTGCCCAAAGCAGAGGTGTCCAGCGCACCGCTTGCGTGGCCAGTAGCGACGATCGCGTAGGTTCCCAAGGGCCCAGTCTTCGAGATCTTGTAGGTTGCTTTGAAGAGTCCTGGCGTGACGGGCGTGGTAGAGAGCGTCACCTTGGTTCCATTGGGTAGGAAGAGTCCGAGTTGGAGCTGGAAGCCACCGGTGCTTGGCGGGGTACCATTCAGGGTTGCCAGGACGTAGATTGTAGCTGTATCTCCGGGGAAGTATACAGCGCCAGTGTTCACGCTGATTGATAGGCCGCCTGCGGTCGGAAGGACTTGGAATGCTGTACTTGCGTGGATGCCGTCGAACCCGATTGCCTTGACCAAGTGGGGTCCCGGTTGGGCATCAGGTATGTTGAATGTGAAATTGAACAGGCCGTTATTCGTGATAGTGAAGCCGATGAATTGGTCGTCAAATGTGACGTCTACAGACGGAGAGGAGAAGAAGAAGAACTGTGGCGTTAGGAAACCTGAGCCCTGGACAAGGACCTTTGTGCCCACGCCGCCGCTAATCGGGGTAACAGTCAAAACCGGCGGAGGAAGAATCGTGATCTTGTTTCCGATGAGGCTGTTATCGGAAGGTGTGGGGTCGGTTTCTCCCGGGGCTAGGAACACTATTGCTGAGATAGTGTAGTTGCCAGCGGCTACTCCCGTTGTGTCCCATGTGATTGTGACGTATGTTCCAGACTGGCAGAAGAACTGGCTGCAATTCTGGAGTGGCACGAAGATCTTGGTCAGAGTCTGTATTGGATGGGAGTCGTAGTATGCGGTGAGGCTGACGGTCTCGTTGTTCAATCCATCGTTGCTGATTTCAATGTTGATGAACACGAACTGGGACGAGACGGCTATGTTGGGATAAGCTTGAACTTGGGCGACAGAAACGTCATGTACCGGCCTCGGGCGTACTTGGAGTGTGAGGCTTTTGCTCGCAAATAGGCCGGCATTATCTCTGACAGTGAGAGTCACGGTGAAGCTCCCTATGGAAGAGTAGGTGTGACTGGTGAAGGAACCGAACCCAAGGAAGGAGCCATCCCCGAAGTTCCAAGTCCAATCTACTACGAATCCATCGGGGTCGAAGCTACTTGAGCCATCGAACGAGACAACCTGTCCCGTTACCGGGCTTGGAGGAGAGAAGGTGAAATTGGCGACGGGCGCCATATCCGGCGGCGAAACTATCTCTACTCCTATGAATAGCCAGTGAGAGAGTGTGCCGCTTGTACCATTCACAACGACATTGTAGAAGTTTTGCGGCGTATTCTTGAGAGTCGATATGGTGAGCGTGGATGAAGCGGTTCCACCTACAGACAACTGCAGACTGGTTGGCTGTAACGATACCGTAGGGCCACCTACGACAGGGAAAACATGGGCAAACAAGGCAATGTTCCCTGAGAAACTTGCGATACTAGTTAGAGTGATTGTGGAGGTCCCGTTTCTCCCAGCCTGGATCATTAGCGAGCCAGGGTTTGCCATTATGGAAAAATCAGGCGTTGGAGGCGGTAACACGTCGAGAACGGTCGTTTTCATATTGTTTGCAGGGATATTGTCTATCCCTGATGGGTTTGTGGGGGAGGGGAGGACGGTAACGTTAGCGATGAGCGTATAGAACCCGGGAGCCAAATGACTCGTATCGGAGGTGAAACTGAAAGAACTGCTGGCTCCGACTCCGATGGTTTGGTTGGTCAATGTTGCAATGATGACGTACGGATAACTGTATGAGACGACCAGGTTGAAGTTCTCATGGAAACTTCCATTGTTGACAACAGCGACGCCCACTTGGACCTTGCCGCCGACTACTACTGCAGGGGGGTTCGCGGATAGGCTATAGGCAATTAGATCATGGAATGGGCTTTGGGAAACAGTGAAGAGTTCTGTCTTCATTCCTTGGAAGTTGTTATCAGCGTCAATCACCGTTAATCGTACGGAAAAGTTCCCATACACAGTTCCCAGGGTAGGGCTGAAACTGGAAGAGGTGGCATTTGGCGGAGATTGAGAGCTTACTCCTCCCAAGTCCCACTTGTACTGCATAATTCCATTGTTAATGGAGCCGATGGCCGCGTCGGGATCGTAGCTTCCAGCCGCGCTGAATGTCACTCGTTGACCTGTCACGGGAGACGTGGGGAAGAAGGTGAAGCTTGCTACTGGACCGAGCTTTACAGGCTCATTCTTGAAATATCCATCGGCTGTGGTCGGAGCCAGGGCGCTCGGCGTTGTCAGCTCCGTAAAGCTCTGTGCGAAACCGGATGGCACCAGCCCTTCTGCCAAAGTGAGGGGGCTCACTCCAACAGCGAGGATTTTGAAGTTGATGTTAACTAGAGCCCCGTTTGTGCTGGTATTTCGGCAGGCGATACAGACTGCTGCTATGTGCACAGTCCCAATCGGCGTGAGATTACTCGTTACTACCAATGGGTTGGAGAAAACCGTATTTGTCTTCGCGTCAAAGCTTGTGGCGTTTAGGAACGCGGGGTCATAATAGAGAAAGAATTCATAACCGTCTATGCTTCCGACCGCCGCGCTGGTCACGTTGATCTGGACACTAAAGGTGTTTCCAACGTTGAGAAACCCAGACGGACAGCTAGCTATCGAGATATTGAACGAGCCGCAATCGTTACTCCAAACTCCCACCGTAGGAGCGGTCACAGTAGCTCCGTTGGCTCGTGGAATACGGGGCTCGTATGGTCCTAAGATCATGCCTGCTGCCAAGAGGGTCATTATTAGGATGGAAGTTTTCGAGAGTTTCAACTAGAGCAACCATTGTTAACAGGCGATCGGTCGATTTTTAAGAGTTTTGATCGGTGAACTTTTTCTTTTGAATTAGGCCTCGTTCGGGAAGCTCGGAGATATCTCGAGATAGCACATTGTTCCCGACTTGCCAGTAGAAAAGAGCCGTCCTGGTCTGTTAGACTATTCGACGATTTTCTCCACAAGCTTCGGTATTTCCGTCCATTTCTGGACTCTGAATATTCTTGGAATTTCTGGGACGTTTGTGTTCCATGGCCTCGTGTAGAGTATTCCTGACATTCTCGGGTTTTGAGAGATTAGAGGCATGAGTTCCGGAGCATCGTCGATATAGATATCGTAGTTGAGGAAGATCTTGTCTTTCCAGCCTGGGACGCGTACGAACCGCTGGTAAGGTATTTTGTATTCGGCGAGCCAGCTTTTGGCCGCTGTAACGCTCTCTTTACTGCGGCCGGTCACAACGTCGATTTGGCCGGACCGCGATAGTTTCCGAACTCTTTCTGCCAGTCTCGGTTCTGTGGGTGGAATGCTTTTCCAGTCGTCCCATGCCTCATCCAAGAATTGGAAGAATTGTTCCTTGGTGATTCCTAGCTTGCGCCAGGACGCCCATGTATCGAGATCGGCAAGCTTGAAACTTGTGCCTAGGAACTCGTTGGCCCGTTTGCACCAAGATTCCATTGTCTCGGCTAGGACTCCGTCGAGGTCAACGGCGATTTTCAATCGCTCGTATTGAGGCCCTGGCAACTGGACAATGTCATGTTGGCGCCCGAGAGTCTTTAACCTTGAGCGGGTTTTGCTCGAAGTATGCCGAATGAGATGTTTCTGCTAGACGGGATCAACTCTCTCAGGTCAGTCCGGAAATTCAAACCTGATCCGATTCCTGAGGACAAGCTTGGGATAATTCTCAAGTCCGCGTCTAAGGCTGCTTCTGGAAGCAACACTCAACCATGGGAGTTTGTAGTGGTCCGTGATACGAAGTTGAAAACTCGTCTCAAGGAACCGATGCT
>WNGN01013218.1_pt1 | contig 12806 bp, 13 predicted proteins | sample 5400561 | NCBI WGS metagenome assembly WNGN01 (sample SAMN13153379, study PRJNA577476) | soil metagenome | isolation source: 115 cm soil or saprolite under Garry oak tree replicate 2 | place: USA:California | collected 2016-06-15
TGTGGTGCAGCACCGAGTTGCACAGGACGAGCTCGAAGCTGGAATCGCGAAACGGCAACGAGCTGGCGTCGCCCACGAGAAAGTGGACTCTTACGGCAGCAGAGGGCATGCCGCGACTCGCGCCAGACGGCATACGCAAATCTCCACTTTCTCTGGCGCGGCCGATCATGGTGGGCGAGCGATCGAGGCCAAGAAGTTTCCATTGCGGCAATCGCCCAGAGAGCTTCATCAGAATCTGACCCGGTCCACAGCCAATATCAAGAGCGCAGCCAGCGACGCAGCCAATCAGGCGAAGCGCATGTTCCACGAAGGTGTCGTCAATCCTGCTGAGGTATGCACCCGTCGCTGCGGAGGAATAGGCCTGCACCTCGCTCGAATCGTCCATCACCTCGGGCTCGGGCACGCGAGCCAGGTTAAAGCATTTCATAAGCCAGCTCATCGCGCCGCGTCATCGCGCCAACTCATTGCTTTGACGTCAGGGGGCCAGAGCCTCGAACGAATTGTGTGGCGTTTGCGGCGAAGGGTCGTTTCGGAAGGCCACCGGGTTCACGGGCACCACGATTCGCAGCCTCACGGTGATACCCGGTTTATCAGACTCCGGAACGGCCGGAGGCGCCGCCGGCCAATGGATGGCCCGAGTCATCGCCTCGAACACTTCTGGGGTTGTGCCCTCTGCAATCAGGCATTCGTCGGCATAACAGCGCAGGAAAACGCCGCCGTCAGGCGTGTTGAAGGAGAAAAAGTTCTGCCGCCGGGAAATTGCGGTGCGCTTCTCGTCTTTTTTCTCGAGCAAATTGCGGTAAGCCCCAAAAAAGCGCGTGGCCGCGGATTCGTCCGCTAGTTTCAGGCGCATCAGCAGAAGCGTTTGCGTGCCGGACTCGCGCTGATAAATGGCGTAGCGATCGCCGGTCCAGGAAGGCGCAATTTGATTTGCCTGCTCTTTGCCGAGGAACTGCTTCAGGATTTCGTTAGTCCCAAATTCGCCCATGACATTTTCATCGAGCTTCTTCCAGCCGTGCGGAACGGCCTTCGTAATCGGGGTGAGATCGACTTGAACGGGCATAACGCCCCGGAAGTAAAGATCGGGGTGCAGAATTTGCTGCGTCGAAGCGGGCGGATTTTCAAATAATCGGTGCAGATCGGGCCAGTCGTTCCAGTTCTTGAGCGTCCGTTGAACAAAAGTCGCGCCGGAAAGATAGGGGAAACTGATTTCGTCCTGTATGATCATAGGAGCCTGCGCAAACTCCGGGCTATCTTTCGGGTCGCCGATCAGCAGGCTAGGATCGAAATCGGTGATGTCTCGCGTAGTCTTGCCCGTTTTGCGCAAGAGGTAATCGTACATTGCAATGGTGGCCGAACCTTCGAGCACGGATTCTCGCGCGAGCTGCGCGTCATCATTCGTCTTAACTTCATCCTCCCACTTTTCCACGTGAAAATTTTGGTCCTGGAGGGCGTGCGTCAATTCATGCGCCATGATCACGCGCTGTTCGGCTGGTTGGGTCCAGTCGGCGATGAAAAATTCGCGCTCTTTGGGATCATAAAGTCCGGCGATCTGTTCGGTGAGCAGTGCGAGCAACTTCTGATCCAGCGGATAACCCTTGGGAATCAGGCCCAGCACTTCCAGGGCTCTCTGGTCCGCATTGCGCTTGGCATCATCTTTGTCTTCGCGCATCTGGCGGACCAAAAACTGCCGGATCTCCTCACGCGAGCGCACGCTTTTCTTCAGCGGCTCCCGAACCGGAAGCGAGAGCAGCCTGCTCATTTCCGCCAGGACCTCGTCGGCAGCCCGCAGGAACTCCGCATCGGAACTGCCCGAAGCTTGAGGCTGGCCGCTCGTGAGTCTTCTCCATAGGCGTTGGAGATAAGTTAAGCGAAGTTAGCCTTCTTCCCTAAAGGCTAGATCAAGGAAATACGACCGGACGACACCGTAGTATAACCTTAGCGGCCGCCATTCGCCTGAATGCCCACAAAAACTGTGCGCAATCGTTATGAGTTGTGTATACGCGTACTTAACAATTTCGGCACCGATGACGGAACAACAGTGGAGCGACCGTTCGCGCGCTTCCTATAATGGCTGATGCATGAGTCCCGGCTCTCCAGAGGGTCCCGGAAGTGAGCAAAGGCCTAGTCCTTATCGTAGATGACGAAGAGGCGATACGCGAGGTCGTCTCGACCCTGCTCCAGACCCAGGGATATGAGTGCTCTGCGGTGGGGAATGGCCGGCTGGCCGTTGAGCACCTGAAACAAAATTCCACCGACTTGGTCCTCAGCGACATGCGCTGCGGCGCCTACGATTACATCTTGAAACCGTTCGAGAAGGACCAGCTTTTTCTCAGCGTGCGTCGAGCGCTGGAACATCGCCGCCTGCTGGTCGAAAATCGCAATTACCAGCGAAATCTGGAGCAGTTGGTAGAACAGCGCACGAGCGAGCTGAAAAAGGCCCTCAGCGAGCTCGAGCAGTCCTATGATGCAACGCTCGAGGCCTTGGGCGGAGCGCTGGACTTGAAGGACTCCGAAACCGTGGGCCACTGCAAGCGCGTAACCGCGTTCACCATGGCCCTGGCCAAGGCGATGAACCTTCCCCTGGAAACGCTTCCGCAGATTGCCCGCGCCGCCTTCTTGCACGACATTGGGAAGATGGCCATTCCGGACCGCATCCTTCAAAAGCAGGGGCCGCTTAATGACGAGGAGCGCGGGGTCATGCGCACTCATTGCGAAATCGGCTACAAGATGCTGCTGCGCATTCCCTTTCTGCGGGAGGTGGCTGAAATCGTGCTCTCTCACCAGGAATTTTACGACGGCTCGGGCTATCCGAGAGGCTTGCGGGGAGATGAGATTCCGCTGGGCGCGAGGATTTTCGCGGTCGCCGATGCCGTGGACGCCATGTTATCCGACCGCCCTTACCGCAAAGCCTTGAGCGTCGACCATGCCCGCCGGGAGGTGAAACGCTGCAGCGGCACGCAGTTTGATCCAAACGTGGCGGAGGTCTTTCTCTCTCTTCCTGAATCCATCTGGCTGGAATTGCGCGAAAGCGCGCAGCAGCATTTCCGTCTGGCCACTTGCGCCGTGCTGGTTTGACCGACCTGCTTGCGCAAACCCCTGTTGAAATGTAGTATTTTTCTCCTTCGGAGGACTGCACGCCCATGGCACTGGTTCCCATCAAGACCGCATCCGCGACGGGCTACTGCGACTGTATCCACGGGTGTTACGAACTGGCCAGCCTGCGCGACGAAGATACCGGCAAGGGCTATTGTCCTCGCTGCGCCAAAGAACACCTGGACCTCAATAAGGGGGTTGGCATTCCGCAGCCTGCGCCCTCCAAGATTGCGCCGAGCAACGCCCCGCCTCCAGCCCACCCGCTGATGCCCGCCGCTGCCGATCCGCCCGGGCGTCTGCGCTGAACGCCCCATTGAGATTCAACTCGCAAGCTAACACAAAGACAGCCGCCAGCACGGGTATGGGAGCGATTCCAATGGTCGACCTTCGGGCGCAGTTTGCGACCATCGAAAAAGAGGTCCGCCGTGCTATCGACGAAGTTCTCGCTACACAAACCTTTGTCCTCGGACCGCAACTGGAGGCCTTCGAACAAGAAATGGCCCAGTATTGCGGGCGCCGGTTTGCGGTAGGCGTCGCATCGGGAACGGACGCCTTGGCGCTCAGCCTGCGTGCCTGCGGCGTCGAACCCGGCGATGAAGTGATCCTGCCGGCCTTCACATTTTTGGCCACGGCAGGCGCCGTAATCGCGGCTGGGGCGCGGCCCGTCTTTGCCGATAGCGATCCCAAGACACTGAACATTGATCCCCAATCGGTCCGGTCCCTTGTCACACCGCGGACCAGCTGCATCATCGTGGTGCACCTTTATGGCGGCGCGGCCGAAATGGAACCCTTGCTGGAACTCGCCTCGCGGCATGGAATTGTGATCATCGAAGACAATGCGCAGTCGCTCGGAGCAAGTCTTAACGGAAAAAAGCTAGGATCATTCGGCGCCTGCGCGGCGACGAGCTTCTACCCCAGCAAAAATCTGGGCGCATACGGCGATGCGGGAATGATCTTCACAGATAACGAAGAGATTGCCGAGCGCATTGCGAGACTCCGGAACCACGGCCAAACTGGCCGTTACCTCAGCGCGGAGCCAGGTTGGAACAGCCGTCTCGACGACATCCAGGCAGCCGTGCTGCGCGTGAAGGCGCGCCATCTGGACCGTTGGATTGCTGCCCGCCGGGCACATGCCGCGCGATATAACCAGCGGTTTGCCAAGCTGGATGGAATCATAACGCCCGCCAGTCAGCCAAACTCGCTACACAGTTATTATCTCTATACGCTACAGATCGCCAGCGAGAGAGGGAATCCAGGGGCCAGGCGAGACCACGTGGCGAGGCATCTCGCTTCACGAGACATCGCCTCTTCGATTTTCTATCCGCTCCCGCTTCATCTTCAGCCTGCCTATGTTTCGCTCGGTGGAAAAGCCGGACAATTGCCTGTGGCCGAACGCGCGGCTCACGAAGTGTTGTCGCTGCCGCTTTATCCGGAAATGACAAACGAGCAGATAGATCGCGTAGCGGATTCGGTGATCGAAGTGCTTTGAAGCGCGCTTCGGAGCTAAGCGCGGCCTTCCACAGGCTTGGCGCTGGAGGAAGAAAAGCGCCAGCGCCAAATCCGATTCCTCTGGATAGCGCGGGCCGGGGAGTTTGTCCGGGCGCGGCGGAAAATCAGCAGAAACACACTAAGAAACAGCAACAGCGCCGGAATCAAAAGAGCAAACATCGCTATCTGGAAGGCGTGCATCGCCGTGGGGCCGCTGGACGCCAGTGAGGTGTAACACAGGACGCAGCCCTGCGCCCATGCGCCGGGAGCGACGCCCAGCGCCGCGATTGCGATGGCAACAGCCGATCTGTACGGGAACTTCATGTTTTCACCACCCTCAAGAGCCTCACGGTGTTAAGCGCATCTGCAAAAGCCGCGCGCCATCGGGCATGAAGAAAATGATGATCATGCAGATGCAGAATATGGCTGCGGGAATCAGCAGCAGCGCGAGGCCTATCTTCTCATATTTCAAATGCATGAAATAGGAAACGATGAGCGCCGACTTCACGAGAGATAGAATCACGAGTAGCGTAAGCATCAGATCGGGACGCAATCGCTCGTAAGCCAGGAACACCTCGATAAACGTGATTACCGCCAACCACACCCACACCATCACGAATAGCCGCGTGCTTCCGACGACGGCGTGGACTTCCGAACTGCTTTCGTGTGCGCTCATGCGCTCCTCGCTGGAATTTAGCCCGTGAGACTTACCGACATCAGGTAAATCATGGGAAAGACAAACATCCACACCAAGTCGACGAAGTGCCAATAGAGCCCGCTCACCTCCACGTCATCGGAGGTGAATTTTCCTTTTCCATATCCGATGGACATGATGATCAGATAGATCACGCCGATGCTGACGTGAGTCATATGCAAGCCGGTGATGCCGAAGAACGTGGCGCCAAACAGCGGCACGCCCTGCGGAGTGCTCCAGGGCGTATAGCCTTCACGGAAGAGATTGAACCATTCGGTCAAATGCAGAACCGTGAAAGCGACTCCGCCGAGCGCGGTGAGCAGCAGCCAGCGAACCGTCTTGGCACGATCGTTGCGGTGAGCAGCCGCCACTCCCAGCACCATGGTCAAGCTGCTGGCCAGAAGAATGAGCGTCATGGAAGTGGATTTGGCAATTGCCGGATAAATTTCGAAAGGGCGGGGCCAATTCGGATTCGCCAACCGGCTGTAGCTGTAGGCCAGCAGCAACGCCGAAAACGTCAGCGTGTCCGAGACGATGAAAAGCCACATCCCGAATTTTTTCGAGTTAATGGCAAAAGGTGAGCCTCCGCCGCCCCAAGGCGAGCTGACCGGCACACCGACTACGGTCTTCGTTTCAGCCACGATTCACCGTCCCAGATAGAGAAGCGCGAATAAAAACACCCACAGGCCATCCATGCAATGCCAATAAATTGACGCCACATCGGCGGCGGTCCCCTGCGAAATTCGGGCCCGCTGCCAATTTCGATGCGACACGTAGAGCAAGGCCAGGATTCCGCCGAAAAGGTGCAGGCCATGTGCCGCCGTCAGAACATAAAAGAAGCTGCTGCTTGGATTGGTGACGAGAAAAACGCCCTGACCAGCCAGTTGACGCCAAGCAATGAATTGACCTGCCAAGAACAGAATCCCCAGACTCGTAGTTACGCTCCACCACCGCCTGAAAGCGGCTCTCTGATCCTCATGCAAATGGCGCCGAGCAATCTGAATGGTAATGCTGCTGGCCAGAAGAATCAGCGTATTCAGCCAGAGGATGCGTGGAAAATTGAACGTGACCCAGTCATTTCCCAAGCCCTTGCGCACCAGAAAAGAGCTGGTCAGGGCCATGAAAAACATGACGATTCCGGCGAGTCCGAGCTGAATCACCGTGAAGTAGGCGCGCTGCGGTATACCTGGGGAGCCGCCGCCGGGGCCTTCCCCGTCGTCATCTCCGCCCGCGGGAATGTCATTGCCGCCGCCGCGACCGGCGTCAATTATCTCGATTTCATCCGTGATCGTACCCGGCATAACCGTACTCCGTTAGTGTGCCTTGCCCACCCTCTCCGGCGTAACGTGCTGCGGAATGTAATCGTCCGTCGCGCCCGGCACGCTGAATTCATACGGCCCGCGATAGACCACCGGGATGTGGCCGGCAAAGTTATCGAACGGGGGCGGAGAGGGAATGCTCCATTCCAGTGTGGTGGCGTTCCAGGGATTCTCGGCCGCTTTTTGTCCCGCCTTCATACTGTAGAAAAAGTTGAACAGGAAGAGCAACTGGGCGGTGATGGTAATCATGGCGGCGATGGTAATGAAATAATGCACCGAGTGCAGCGGCGCGAGGAAATTGACCCCGGTTGTATCGGCATAGCGGCGCGGATGTCCCGCGAGCCCCAGGAAATGCATAGGCATGAAAATAGTGTAAACGCCGATGAACGTGAACCAGAAGTGAATCTTGCCAATGGTCTCGTTCAGCATGCGTCCAAACATCTTGGGAAACCAGAAATACGTCGCCGCAAAGATACCGAAGATCGACGCCACGCCCATGATCAAGTGGAAATGCGCCACGACGAAATAGGTGTCATGCAGATAGAGATCGATCGAGGGTTGCGCCAGAAACAGTCCCGAGAGGCCCCCGGTGACGAATAGCGACACGAATCCCAGACCGAACATCATGGCCGTGGTGAAGCGGATCTTTCCGCCCCACAACGTGCCTAGCCAATTAAAGGTCTTGATCGCCGAGGGAACTCCGATCGTCATCGTCAGCAGTGAAAATGCGAAAGCCGAGTAGGGACTCATACCGCTGATGAACATGTGGTGCCCCCACACGCAGAAGCCCAAAAATCCGATAGCGCTCAAAGCTCCCACCATGGCCTTGTAACCGAACACAGGCTTGCGGGAGAACGTGGAGAGCACGTGCGAAGTCACGCCCATACCCGGAAGGATGGCGATGTAAACCTCAGGGTGGCCGAAGAACCAGAACAGGTGCTGCCATAGCAGCGGCGAACCACCCGTATGCGAAACGATTGGAGTATCGGTCACGACCAGGCCGCCCGGAATGAAGAAGCTCGTCCCAGCTACCCGGTCGAGCAACAACAGCAGGCATGCGGCGAGCAGTACGCCGAAAGCCAGCAGCCCGAGTATCGCCGTAATAAGCCAAGACCACAATGGGAGCTCCGCCGGTCACGAAAAATGCCGAGATGAGCACTACCAGAGACAAGAACGTAACCCAGAAGGAGAGCATGTTGAGCACAGGAAAGGCCATATCTTCGGCGCCGATCTGAATCGGCAATATAAAGTTGCCAAAGCCAGACTGCGGCGCGGTGGTCAAAACCATAAAAATCATGATCGATCCATGCATCGTGAGCAGCGCCAGATATTGCTCCGGAGTCATCTGGCCGCCTGGCGTGAACGGCATCTTGGCACTGGGCCAGACCAGGTGGATGCGCATCAGCAGCGACAGCGCCATGCCCACGAAGACGGAGAAAAGCGCCAAGACGTAATACTGAATCCCGATGACTTTATGATCGAGGCTGAAAATATACTTACGGATAAAACCACTCGGCGGGTGGTGATGGCCGCCGCTCTCGTGCGTCACCATCGAATCGCTCCTGGAACCTTTCGGCTCGCTTTCCGACGATCTACTGCTGCTGTAAAGCTGTCTCCTGATCGCGCATCCACTTATCGAATTCCTCCGGTGAGACCACATTCACGAAGCTGCGCATACGGTAATGTCCCAGTCCGCAAAGTTCCGCGCAGGCCAGTTCGTATTGCCCGGGAACTGTGGCGTTGAAGTGCATGTGGATGGTCATCCCGGGCACGGCGTCCTGCTTCAAACGCAGCTCGCGAACATAAAAGCTGTGCGTGACGTCCTGCGTGCGGATCAGCAGCTCGACTTCCTGGCCCGCCGGAACGTACGCCACGGGCGATACGACGTCGTCTTTCGAAGTTGCATCGCGAGGATCCAGTCCCAAAGGATTTCCGCTGGAGGCGCTAACCAGTTCCGGCTTGGTCGCGCCGAATTTGCCGTCTGGCCCGGCATAGCGGAAATTCCAGGCGAATTGCTGGCCGGTGACCTCCAGTTGCAAAGCCCCGGGCGCGGCGCCCTGGAAGCGCGCTTCGGCCCAGGCGTGCTCGCCATAAAGGCCCAGGCCGACGAACATGATGATGGTAGCCAGCGTCCAGAGGAACTCCATCGCCGAATTTCCCTCGAAGAAGCTGACTTTTTGGCCTCGTTCCCTGGACCGGAATATGGCGAGAGCGAGCCCGAGTTGCGCGAGGACAAAGACGATGCCGGTAATGATCAGGGTACGATGGAATTGCTCATCAATCTGGGTCCCAAACTGGCTGATCGCCGGCGGAAACCACCAGATTTTAGCCACGAAAAGGTAAACGGTAACAATGGTGAAAATCAAAAGGAAGGTAGCCAGGGTAAAGGCGACCGCAGCCGAGCCTTGCTCTCCGCTTTTTCTCCTCATCTTCCTCCACTCCGGATTCACAGCCGGACCGACCCCGAAAGAAACTAACCGCTCCGCTTCCACTGAACCTGTACCACTATTCCGGCGCCAGCCTGAGTCCACACCAAAAGCCAAAGAAGAGAAGAGACATCATATACATCCGCTCCAGATTTTCAAGCTTTTCGGCGCCTTTGTTGGAAATGCGAGTTCCGCGCACCCATATCGCGTGTAATTTTTGTTTACGCCAACCGAAGCCGCTGACCCCAGAGCACGCATTTCAACTGAACGTAGACTCCGCGCTTAAACTTCGTGGCGACGACACTTATCCGCCGTAAATCGACAATCTAAGGAAAAGCCCGGATAGGAATCCGTGCCACATTGTGAAAATATAGAGTTCCCCTTATGTCCTGCCGATTGCTATTAGCGGACGATCACGAAATCGTCAGAAAACATCTGCGCGAGATTATCGAACTCAAAACCGACTGTGTCATCGTGGGTGAAGCCAAAGACGGCCTGCAAGCGGTGCGTTTAGCTAAGGAGTTCGAGCCGGATATTGCGGTGGTGGATATCAGCATGCCGGAGTTGGATGGGTTGGACGCCGCCCGCCAGATTCGCAAGGAAAGCCCACAAACCAAAATACTGATCCTGACTATGCACGACGCCGCCCCTATAGTCGCTGCGATCCAACAGGCTGGTGTTCACGGATATTTACTGAAATCAGAGGCGTCCAAAAATTTGCTTCTGGCAATTAACTCACTGCTCCGCGATCAGCCATTTTTCGGCCTTCCTGGTGCCGAGCAGTTTCCCCAAGGAAAAACGACCTAACACGACGCCTCAGAAGGCCATCGGTCTTTTGCCGCGGCGCGCCAGTCTTCGCCTGGCCTTCATTGGTACGGTAACTATCGCCTGAATCGTGGATAACGGCTGGTGTTCCTCCAGCGGAGCGGTCTTCAGTCCCTGGCTGATCACGTCCAACAAGTTATCCCGCGAGAACGGCTTCTGCACAAATAAGCATCCCTCCTCGAAGGCGTCGCTCGCTCCGTAATCTTGATAACCAGACATGTAGATAGTCTTGACGACGGGATAGAAGCTCCTCAGCAATGCCGCGAGTTCCGGTCCGCGCATATGCGCCATCACGATATCGGTTAGGAGCAAGTGAATCGGTTTGCCCCAGCGCTTGGCTAATGCCAGCGCCTCAGTCCCGCTCTTGGCGGATAGCGCCGTGTAGCCTGCCGACTTCAGGAAGCGAGAAGCCAATTCTCGCACCGCATCTTCGTCCTCGGCGATCAGGATAGTTTCGCCCCGGCTGGCAGCCAGCATAACCTTGGGCGGCGCGGCTAGCGGTTTTTCGGCTTCGGTCGCGCGGGGCAGATAAACCTCGAACCGCGTTCCCTTCCCCGGCTCCGATTCCACCCAAATCCATCCGCCGCTCTGCTTGATCACGCCGTAGACGGTCGCCAACCCCAAGCCGGTGCCTTTACCCAGTTCCTTGGTAGTGAAAAAGGGCTCAAAAATGCGGGCCCTGGTCTGGGCATCCATACCATAGCCTGTGTCGGTAACCGCCAGCATCACGTAGGAGCCGAGAGGCACGACGGGGCGATTCGTTGCGATTTCCTCGTCGATGGTGACATTGCGGGTTTCGATGGTGAGCGTGCCGCCTTCGGGCATCGCGTCAATTGCGTTCACGGTGAAATTCAAAATCACCTGCTCGAGTTGTCCCGGATCAGCTTTGACCTTGCCAAGCGACTCGCCCGGCCGGAAGCTGAAAAGGATATCGGCGCGAATCAGCCGCGTCAGCATTTTGGCCATATCCGAGATGAGCCCGTTCAAGTCAAGGATCTTCGGTTGCAAGACCTGCATGCGGCAGAAGGCCAGCAGTTGTCGCGTGAGGGAAGCGGCGCGATCAGCAGCTTGTGCGATCTGCTGGCCGCCGGAGTAGAGCGCTTCGTCTGGCTTCAACTGCTCCAGTATCAGAGCGGTGTGTCCTTTGATTACGGTCAGCAGGTTATTGAAATCGTGCGCCACGCCACCTGCCAGTCTTCCGATCGCCTCCATCTTCTGTGATTGCCGCAAATGGTCCTCGAGCTTTTGCCGTTGAGCCTCGTTTGTCTTTAACGTCGAACGCATCCGGCCAAAGGCGCGCGTAAGCTGGGCTACCTCATCGCTGCCGCGAGCGTTCAAACGATAGTCAAAATCCCCCTTTTCCAGCGCATCCACGCCACCCAGCAAACTGCCGAGCGGACGCGTAAACCTGTGGCAAATCGCGAATACCAGTGTGCCTCCGGCGAGCACGGCTACCAGCCCAAGCCCCAGAAGCAGATGATTCAGGCGCGCCAGCGAAGCCATGCTTTCCTGATCGGATTTCAGGACGATCAGGCTTGCGGACGGTTTGACGCCCGGGGTTAGAACTTTCAGGCTGCCCCAGTATCGCTCGCCATCGATCCGCAACTGTTGGGGCGCCGCCTGATCGCGAAGCTGATCTGCCAGCTCTGCCTGCTTGAGGGCTGGAATCGTGCTTACCACGATATCGTCGCCGTAGCGCAGGGCTAGTTGCGTTGCAGAGATCTTCCCCAGATCGCGGAGCTCCTGGGCATCAACGGCCCGGCCAGCGATGACCATGCCTGAGAGAACCTTGTTGGACGGCGGATCGCTGTAAAAAGGCTGGATTGCAATCTGATAAAGCTGCGCTCCGCTGTACCACCATCCGCTGACGTCACCTGGCCGGCGGGACCGGCGCAACATAGCTTCAGCTGTGGGACCTTGGAATTCCCCTGCCGTGGTGTGCAGGGCGCGGATGTGTCCGTTCTGGTCGGTTAGCGCAAGAAGGTCATGATCGGCGGACTGCCAGGGGTCCTCGCCGGCATCCTGGATCGTGGTCACGTCGCCATTCCGCATAGATGCCACGGTCGCCAACAGGTCGGCTTTGTGGCTGAGAGCGATCTGGCGTTCCTGCTGCATCACCTGGAAGGTCAGGATCACATTTCGAGCTTCGTCCCCAACCTGCCGCTCGAGCTGGATTTCCGCGCTGTGGCGCAGAATGAGCAAAGTTGCGCAGGTGAGCCCCGCGATGACCAGAACGAGAGAAGACAACAGTTTCGTGCGGAGTTTCAGAATGCCGGCCTTTCCGGGCTAAGAGCGCCGCGAATGAGCAACTTAGGAGAAAGCGCGCTGATTCTGCGGGCTGGACTATAGCAATTGCGTCTACCCGGAACAATGGACCGTGGGTACTCGATTGTGCTTAATAGGTACTAGCACTTCTAATGCGGGATGTCTCACCACCGTCTTGTAGACGGTGAAAGCAAAGGCCAGTAACCCTATGCCGCCCATCGCGGCGTCTGCCGCATCGACGCCCGCTACATCTCTGCTGCGGATTACCCCGCTTACGCCGGCGCGGCGTTTCTTTTCTAGTTCGTACTTCTCAATCAAGGTGGCGCTTGCTGGGAAGATTGCCGGAAAGCCAGGAAGAGACCGGCGATTCCAGGTCCAAACTTTCTGCCGATGCGGGATATAGCCGGCAAAAGTGAAAAAACAAGAAAGGAGAGGAGTTCAACTCCTCTCCTTCCTGCCATTACGCCTCGCAACAAACTTAGCCGATCGGGGTGCTGGCGGAGTTTGCACCCGAACCGGAGGTGTTCACGCGGATCACGCCGGATTGATCGGTGTAATACATATTCTGTCCGGTCGTGGCCGCGGTAATGGGGGTAGCCGTAATCGAGTAAGACTGGTTTAGCGAGCCGGCCGTGAACACAAACGTGTAGCCGCTCTTCGTCCCAGCCGACAGCACAGAGTCAATCAGGTCCG
>WNGN01002297.1_pt1 | contig 12802 bp, 13 predicted proteins | sample 5400561 | NCBI WGS metagenome assembly WNGN01 (sample SAMN13153379, study PRJNA577476) | soil metagenome | isolation source: 115 cm soil or saprolite under Garry oak tree replicate 2 | place: USA:California | collected 2016-06-15
GTCGCGGTACTCTTCGATCTCGGATGGAAGCAAACGAGACCCAAGACTTGTCAAATGTCGAATGTCCGTTGTGCGATGTTCGATGAACTTGAAAAAACGACCCATTGACAAAATGGCCTGATGACTCAATCGTTCTCCACGAAGGATTTCTTCGTCCGGTCAGTAGCTCATCTGGTGCTTTGACAACTACATTACACAACCCACAACAGACATTCGACATTTGGCAAGTTTTGCAGTTCAATTGCTCGCCAGCGGCATCAGGGCCGGCGGCGGGCCGATCAATCTCGAACGATCCGCTCCTGGCCTCGGCCGGAATTTTTGAGTGCGGCCTCCGGTGGCTTCTGCGACATAGAGGTTCCCTTCTGAATCAACGGAGAACTGATGCGGGTTCCAAATCGCACCAGGAAAGGTGCCCTGCGTGCCCCATGAGGTGATCATCTTTCCACTGAGGTCGTACTTGACGACCTTGTTATTGTTGCCGCCGATGGTCGCGAGATACCCATCCGCAGTGATCATGACATGTTGCGGCTGGCGGAGACCTCCGAACTGCTCGAGATACTTGCCGTTCTCATCGAAAATCTGGATACGGCCATTCCCCCGATCCGAAACGTAAACCCGGCGATTCCGATCGATGTCCACCGCGTGGACGGTGTTGAATTGGCTATTACCTTTGCCCGGCGTTCCCCACTGCATGAGGAACTTCCCGTTCTTGTCGAACTTCATCACGCGCGTGTTCGTATAGCCATCGCTGATAAAGAATGTTCCATCGGGCAGCCACGCGACGTCGGTCGGCCGGCCAAAGTGTTTTTCGTCAGTGCCCGCCACTCCTGCTTCTCCAAGTGTCATGACGAGCCGCTTGCCGTCGTGTGTGAACTTGAAGATTTGCTGCCGCATGTCGTCGATGATCCAGACGTGCCGTTCCGGGTCGTACGGGCTGATTTTGACCTTGTGAGGACCGCGTCCGCCTTCGAACAGATGATCCCATTGCGTCCAGGACTCGATCATCTTGCCCGCGGCATCCACGATAATGATGCAATTGCGCATTTCCGGTTTCGGCGTCAGCGCCGAACCGATGGAGCCGTAGGCGCCGTTGTAATCATTCGGCAGTTTTTCCGGCAGCTTGATCTCACCCCGATTGAGCAGAATGATGCGATTCGGGCTTTCCGCGAAGACACCGCCCTGGGAACCCAACGCGTAGCCGGAACGAGCGAGCTGCTGCGGCCAATTCGGGACAACCTCGTAGGGACCTGTTTCGTCTTCTCCGCCCTTCTGCTGGGGCGCCGCAGCTCCCCATAACAGGCCGCAGGCAAACACCACGGCCACCACAAGCGTCAGCTTACGCATAACATTCCTCCTTTTTCACTTCGCGCTAACGGTCGATCTAAATCAATGACGCATTCTTGCAGATTTCCGGACAGCATGCCAGTTCGACGTTGTACTCTGTACACTGAAATCCAGCATATAACCTGAGGAGGATCTCATGCTCATCGGCGCAGCGATCTTTGCCACCGACTACGCTATTCGTCCGGATGAATTGGCTCGTGAGCTCGAACAACGCGGGTATGAATCGTTGTGGTTGCCTGAGCATACTCATATACCGGCAAGCCGCCGCAGCCCTTACCCCGGCGGCGGAGACCTCCCGAAGGAGTACTGGCACACGCACGATCCGTTTCTAGCTTTGACCGCGGCGGCGATGGCGACAAAGAAACTTCGCGTGGCCACCGGCATCTGTCTCATTATCCAACGTGACCCGATCATCACTGCAAAACAAGTGGCCAGTCTCGACATGCTTTCCGGCGGCCGGTTCATCTTCGGCATCGGCGGCGGCTGGAATGCGGAGGAGATGGAGAATCACGGCACCAATTTCAAAAAGCGATGGCGCGTGCTGCGTGAGCGAGTGCTGGCGATGAAGGAAATATGGACCAAGGAAGAGGCCGAGTTTCACGGTGAGTTCGTGAACTTCGATAAGATTTGGTCTTACCCGAAGCCGGTACAGAAACCACATCCGCCGATCTTGATGGGCGGAGATGGCGCCACTACTTTTAACAGAGTGATCGAGTTCTCGAACGGGTGGCTACCGCTCGGATATCGGAAGATTGACATGACGCAAAAGATCAGAGACCTGCGGCGGCAGGCTGAAGCAGCGGGCCGTGATCCGAAATCTATCTCGATCACTGTATTCGGAGCCAACCCTCAACCGGCCACACTCGAAGAGCTTGCGAAAGCGGGAGTCGAACGCGCGGTATTTATGCTGCCGCCTGCCCAACGAGACACTGTTCTGCCGCTGATCGATAAGTACGCCTCGCTGATCGAATGAATACAACCAGCGAATGAAACGGGCAGCCCGAAAACTCAGAGGTAATGGCCACTCACTTGCGGTCGCCGCGCCTTCGACTCCGTTGGCGACGAACCGGCGGCCGAATCAAGAATAAAGTTTCGCTCCGCAGAAACGAGCAACCGAGAGTAGGGTTTTATCCGCCGTCCACAGTTCCGTACTGTTCAGGATGCAGGACAGCAAGAGATGGGCGTCGATCCAGCCGATCCCTTTGCCAAAGATTCGGCGCCTTTCGATCCATTCCATGGTCTCCTTGTCGCTGGCCGGAGAAATCTGGGGAAGCATCTGGAGGTCGCCAAGAACCTGGCTCCTGTTTTTGAGACTGCCAAGCGCCAGCTCACCGATGACGCAGGGATGGGTGACAACCTGCTCATCGTTGAGCAAGCTCGCCAGTCTGGGTTCCTTTCCCCGGAAATGGCTGATCCAAACCGAAGAATCGACAAGAATCATCCTCTTCGGTCCCTTCGGTTCCAGCGGCGTTTACGCGGTGCGGCAGAGGCGCGGGTGTCGGCACCACCCATGGCGGCTAGTCTCTTAGCGGCCTCCCGGCGGACCAAGGCTTCCAAGCCCATCCGGACGAGGGAGGTTTTCTCGGTGACTCCGGTCAGGCGGGATGCTTCGGCGATGAGCTTGTCGTCAATATTCAGTGTCGTTCTCATATGCATCAATATGGGCTTGTTGGATGCATCCGTCAAGATGGGTCGATCGTGATAAGTGACCGGAGCACGCCAATCGCGCAATTGATCCCGTTTAGCGGCGAACCGCCCGAGAATTTGTTTAAACAGTGGAAACCGCTGAAGAAGTTCGCAGAGGCGCTCGATCGGCCTGTGGGCGGAACGCCGGTTGAAGACATCATTGATCAAGATCGAAACCGCTGAAAAAAGTTCCCAGATCGTTCCGGTCTATTTCGATTCCGCGTTGATTGCAAAGTTTTACCTGAATGAACCCGGCCGGGAAGCGATACGCAGCTTAGCAAGAGACGCTGGCATTGTCGTAACATTCATCTGCTCAGCGCCTGCCCCAGCGTCGGTCTCGAAGGGATCAACCCCATCCGGCAACGACGCCCAGAGGCCGTACCTTCGGATCCTTCCCGCCGCTCCGCTGTGCAGATTCCAAAAAAGCGTCGGGCTTATAGAAAGCTCAAAGAAAATAAGCGCTAATCCATCCCATGGAACCGGGTGAACCGGCGCTGAGGATCCCTGAACAGTGTGACTCCACTGGATTTTCACTTTACCGCGAGCGGGGGCTTCCCTTATGGACATCCGCGAGTCAAAATACCGCTGTATGAGTGACCCGATCCGATCCGAGGCTCAGAGGCGGCCAGCCGTCGATGGCGTGGTTGGGCTGCATTCTGCCAGACACGCCGGAGCGCTCATCGGCCGCGGCATCGCGCATATCGAAAGGGCGCTGACAAGACAAAATACCGCCCGGAACGCGATGCTGCTCAGCCTGCTGGCACTGCCTCCGATCAGTTTCCTGTACCTGGCATTGCGCCCGAACCCGCGCCAGCTATGGGCGCAGCGCTGGCCTACCATCGTTTTTCTCGGTCTCTATCAAATGGCTTTGGATCGTTGTGTGGAAATTACAGGCCTCGAGTATTTGCCCGAAAAGGGTCCGGTCATCCTGGCAGGCAATCACATCAACAAAACGTCCATGGATGGGATGCTTCTGGGCTCGAAGATCCTCGTTGAGCGGGGCGTTCCGGCCAAATGGGTCTCGATCGCTGATCCGCCGGGCTGGATGCTCCAACACTTCGTCCGTCTTTTGGGCAAAACCGAAGGCATAATCTTGCCCATCCAAAAAGGCATGACCACGAAAACAATGGTGGAATTTCTGAGGAATCCCTCAGCATTTCAACGCCGCCAACCGATATTGGGAATCTTTCCGGTGGGTGAAGCCGATTTTGATTTTGAGAAGCACATGACCAAACCCTGGCACACGAGTGCCGCGGTTGCAGCACTCGAAACAGGAGCGGCCATCGTGCCGTTCTTCATTGAAGGCTTACCCTATCACTGGGGACCGCCGGACATGCTGAAAGCTGTCGCTCGCTCTCTCGTTGGAGAGCCGCCGTTCAAATTCAAAATTCGTCTGGGTCCGCCTCTCCAGGCCGGAGGCGCCAAAGAAGATCGCAACTATAAAGAGATTATCGAGCGCGTGCGTCAGACAGTCCGGATGCTTGCCGGCTGAGTTCGTAGCCATAAAGAAGGAACGGCCAGAAAAAGGCACAAAATTCACAAAACCTATTCCGATTTTGTGTCTTTTGTGCCTTTTTGTGGCTCTATAGCGGAGACTGTCCGTTCAAGTCTCTGGGAGAGAGGACGAACGTTCCGCCAACAGGAATCGAGTACGTGAATGTGCTTCGAGTCTCGCCATTCATCTTGACCGGCATTGGCCGGCCTGACGTGTCGAAGACATCGATGCGGCCTGCCAGCGTGGCGTTGCTATTGTTCACTAAAGCGACCTGGGTTGCCCAACCGCCGGCAATAGCAAATTCCGGGATGAGCACCGCTGTTGTGCCTCCCACGGTTCCCGCTGCAGGAGAATTCGCGGTAGGTCCCGCTGCGAGTGTTATGGATGGGACGCCTGAAATTCCTGCCGTCACCGCTATTGGCAGTGTGCTGAAAACGGTTCCGGCGAAACGCAGTCCCATTACCGCAAATGGAGAAGCGCTTTGCATCCGCAAGCTGCCGCGGAAGCCGTTGGATATAACATCAGCTCCGAACAACTCGTTAATGAACTTGGCGACTTGCTGATGGGATGCAACGGAGATGTTGGTTGGCGATCCCAAAATAAATCCGTTCTCGTCTCGCAACGTCAGCGTTACCGCATTAACGTTGCTGCCGGGATTCACAATCGCCACACCAATGTTGCGGCCGATACTGGGAATTACTTCGATGAACATAGAAGCGTCGGTCGCCAACATCGCCGGAACGAATCCCGCTTGCGACTGCACAGCGCCTTGACTGATCGTTCCGTACGTGAATGTCACAGTCGGCGCGTCCGATGACCCGTCGGGCGTAATAATCAGATACCCGGATTTGGTTTCGCCGCGTTCCACTTCGCTGGTCTGCGGCCGCGTTGTAGGCAAGCGCGGCGTCGTGAAACTTGAGATATCGCCTGCCACATTCGCACCCCCGGGGCGGTAAACCACGGCGCGGAAGTAGTACGTCGTGTTCGAATGAAGCTCGTTGAGGGTTTGAGTGAGATCTGCAATTGTTGTGTTTTCGCCAAACGTGTGGACTTCTGTCCGTGTGCCCAACGATGGAGTCGTTCCATATTCAAACCACGCTCCAAACGGCCTTCCGCCCACCTTAATCTTCCCATTCAAGGTAGCAGAATTGAATGTGATTGCGGACGCTTCACCAGTGGTGACTGTCACTGTGGTCTCGACCGGCGCGTTGGAGGTCGTGAAGGTTTTGATGTCACCGGTCGAGTAAGCGCCTCCTGACGAACGATACGCATCTAAACGAAAGTAATAAACAGTGTTGGGCTGAAGCTTCGACAGGGAGAATGTCACCGCGACTGCTGTGGTTCCACTTGGGATGGTCTGTACTTCCGTGCGTTTTCCAAGGGACGTCGACGTTCCCCAGTCGAACCAGACCGACAGCGAGCCGCCACCCGGGTTAATGCTTCCATTAAGGGTAGCGCCGCTCGACGTCACCGCGGTGGCGTCGCCGGTAATCGCGACCACATTCGTTGCCGGCGCGGCGTCGCCTGCCGTCGTAAATGTCTTGATGTCGCCGTTGATAACGGCCGCTCCGGCCACCCCCTGATAAAGAGTAGCCCGGAAATAATAGGTCGTGTGCGGCTCGAGCTCCCTTATAGATGCAACGAGCGTAACCGAACTGGTCCCCACTGCAAAGACCTGTGGATCGGTTCGCTTGCCGAGGGAACTTGTTGTTCCCCATTCAAACCACCCGGCCGCAGCGTTACCGCCTGTATTGATTGTTCCATGCAACTCGGCGGAACTGGCGGTCACCGCCGTCGCGCCGTTTGTCGTAATGGATGGCGTACCTGTCTCCGAATATGCTGCTACGGCCCCCAACAAAAATATCGATACTATGATTCCGAAAGTCCGCGAGAAGTTCATTGATTACCCTCCTTGGTAACAAATCCAATGTGCCGTGGAACCTAGCAAACACGGAACCAACATGTAAGTCAAAGAAATGACACGCGGGGACCCTGACACTCGGACCGCGAATTACCAAAAAATGGCTCGCGAAATTGACGATAAGTGGCGGCTGCGGCGGCGCCGGCAAACTTGTACGGGTTCAAATGTAATGCTATGCTTCGGCGCAACTTCTTTTGGGAGAAAACTCTCATGTCTCAAAGACTAAATCGGAAGATCGTTATGGTGTTGGCAATGATGGCCATGATCGCTGCCGTTTCCATTCGCGCGGCGGACAACACGGGTGTCCTGCAAGGCGTTGTGAAAGACAACGCCGGCGCGCCCGTCGCCGGAGCCTTTGTGAAGATGAAAAACGCGGAGCGGCGCTTAACCTTTATGGTGATCAGCCAGCCGCAGGGCCGTTACACCGCTAATGTCCCACCTGGAAGCTATGTCGTCCAGGGAGTGGGAGGAGAATACCAGAGCGCGCTCTCGACGCAGAAAGATGTATCCTCAGGCCGCTCGACAACCGTCGATGTCGCTCTCACCGACAAGAGGGCGCCGCATTTGCCTAATGCCTGGCCGGGCCGCCCGCCGGGTCAAGGCGGAGGCGAAGCGGCCGCCACAGCTCCATTAAAGCTGCCCGATGGAAACGGAAAGCAGCTTGTCACCGGGAAATGCTCGATGTGCCACGATGCCGCGCGCATCGCCAATGCCCGCTACGACCGCGCACACTGGCTGGATATCATCGACGATATGCAAGCGTATGCTCGGGGCTCAGAAATCGCTCGCGAACTGACAAACGAAGAAGTCAACGTTCTGCTGGATTATCTTCTTGCTAACTTCTCCGACGCGGAACGCGGTCGCCGTGCCAGGCAGCCTGTCGATCCGAATAGCCGCTTACCGAGAACTCTGATGCAAGGTGACGCCACAAAATACATTGCTGTGGAATTTGAGCTGCCGAAAACCAATGTCGAGCCGCACGAGCTTACGGTTGATAATCAGGGAAATGGCTGGCTGACCCAGCGGACCGGCGGCCGCCTGGGAAGGTTCGACACCAAGACCTTCACGTATACAGAATTGGAGCCGCCTGCGGGAGCCACCCAAAAAGTTCGGCTGAATGGAATTGTGAGAGGTCCAGACAACAAACTCTGGTTCGTCGATGGCGGTCCCAATCGCCGTTGGCTGAACTACGACCTGGCATCTGAAACGTTCAATGTGTTCCCGGTGCCGAAGCTCAAGTATGGCAACAGTACTGGAAACACCATGCGCGTCCATCCGAACGGAACCGTGTGGCTCTGTAATATCGGGAGCAATCAGATCATCCGCCTGGATCCAAAAACCAACAAGTTCGACGTATGGGAGGTTCCAGCCGGCGTACAGGCGAAGAAGAACGCAACCCCCTACGGTATGGCCGTCGCAGGTGACGGCAAAGTATGGTTCGTGGAAAATACCTTCAATCAACTCGGCCGCATCGATCCCGCGACGGGCAAGTTCGATGAATACCCGATTCCGGTCAAGGGAGCGGTCACGCGAAAGATGGGATCGGATTCCGAAGGCAACATCTGGGTCGGACTCCACGTTCCCGGAAAGTTAATGAAGGTGGATTACAAGACCACCCAGATGACGATCTTCGATCCTCCAACCGAAGACTCCGGCGTGTATTCCGTTCAAGGCGACCCGAAGAGCAAACTGATTTGGTTCAGCCAGCAGCACGCTGATCAGATCGCCCGGTTCGATCCCGCTACTCGAGCCTTTACGGAATTCGCGTTGTCAAACGCGGAAGAGGATCATCGCAGAATCGAGATCGATCCAACGAATTCAAATCGCATCTGGTGGACCGGCAACGTTTCAGGCCGGATTGGTTACATCGAATTGCTGAAATAAAGATTCACGATGATCGGCCGAAGATCTCCTTGAAGAAGCGCTCGATCGCGAACTTGTATTCGCGGTCGGCGCGCTCTTCGGAGGCGTTCGATGGATTCGTGAACGCGTGTTGCGCCCCGCTGAACAATTGAAGTTCCCAACTTACCTTCGCCGCTCGTAGATCACTAATCAGCTTGTTCACTTCCGTTAAAGGCGCGACCTCATCTTCCGCGCCGTGCAGGATCAGGACACGGCCTTTGATGTTCTTCGCCCGTTCCGGTTCGAAATTGCGGAAGGAACCGTGGACTGCAACGGTGCCCAGCACTCATTGAGACAGCGGTGCTAGAACCTCTGTCCTAATACATTCGTACCATTCTCAAGAACTGCCTTGGGACGCACAATACTTCTCACTCCCGCTCTCGGCTGACTCCACGGGACGTCTCCATGGAGTTGACGAAATCTTTGGAGGGAGTGAAAAACAGTAAACACAGATTTTCAGGGTGCAATCCCACGGGAGAAATCGAGCATGACTGTCAGGAAATTGCGCATGATGTGCGCCGCGGGCGACGAGACCTTAGCCGAATGGGAAACCGAAACCATTAGTCCTCAGCGGTTGGCCGAAATTGAAGTCGAGTTCCAGTCCAAGATGCGGCAAGGCTATTTTGCCGTAAACATCACCGACGGCAGGAATACGTTCATCAGTAAGTTTGATTCCAAGGCGGACATTCTGCTGATTCCGGCCGTCAGAGGCGGGTGATGGGGGGGCAGCCCGAGCCAGCTACTCCCGAGGCCAAAAGCAAACAACTGCTGTGTGAGATTCTCCCGCTAAGGGCGTTGCAGGAATTTCTCGAGAAAGACTACTTCCACCATGTGGGTAAGCTCGGGACCTACCGCATCTGCCGCAACTCTCAAACAGAAATATACCGCAAGAGCCGCCACGCCGCTTCAGGCTGCTTGCAGTTGTCGGTCTTTGCCCCAAGCTACGATCGAATGGCTGCAGAATATCTGATCCTCAGCAACAATGAGCAACTCTACTGGACCAAAGCCAACATCTTCCCAGCCAGACGTGCCATTGATTTCCGAGTTGTCGCGGCCGCCGCTCTGGATTTGGTGCTTCTGCTGAACCTCGCGCTTTCCCGGTGGTGGTAGCCGCCGTGGCGGTGCGATTAGCAGGCTGCTGAAAAAATCGAATCGCGCAACTCGTCGCTCGAAATCCCCACTGTGATATCCAGCCTCAAGGATCTTTAATATTTCCAAACGAAGATAGTGGAACTGACGGTGTGGCTGCTCGCCTATTTGTCGACAAATACACGAATTACTGAATGGTAACTGAGTTGCCAAGGCACCTCCGCATGCAGGAGTTTCCAAGTTTTACGTCAAGGACTTGGCGGTAAGGACAACGTTGAGTGGTGGCCCAAAGGACTTGGGTCAACTCAACAATTGCGTGAGGAGCAGCTGATGAAGAACCGCACGATTTTTTTGTTTACGATGGTTGCCGCATTGATGACATTACCATCCCTAACCCTATTTGCAGACGATGACAACGACGATAACGAAGACTCGCGCTTTTCAGCGGAGATCTTTTGGGCCAAAGGGCACGACCACGACCGCCATGCCCGTCCAAGGGCGGCGACCGACAGTTCTCCAAACTTGAGTTGGCACGGCGGAAACATCATGTCGAGCGTGCAGGTTACGCCCATTTTTTGGGGGCCCAACTGGGGCAGTACGGACTTCACAAAAGACAAGATGACCGGCCTGCAAACCTTTTACATGGATATCAGGAATTCTAGGTACGCGCACACTTCGGACGAATATACCGATGCGAACGGAGTTGTGACCGATACCATCACCTATGCACAATACTTGATGGATCTGTCGCCGGCGCCAAGCAGGGGCAGCCGGGTCTCGCCTATCCTGGCGGAGGTGTGCAAACTCATCACCAGTCCGTCTCCAAACGGTTACTATCCCGTTTATGTCGATAGGCCGCGAGGCAGTGCAGGTTTCTGCGCCTGGCATAGCGCCGGATATTGTGGCGCGACACCTGTTCAATTTGCATTCTTCTTTAACCTCGATGGCGATCCAGGATGCGATCCGGAGGACAAATCTTCAGGCCACTCTCAGGGCCTGGCTGCGCTTGCCAACGTCTCGGGCCACGAGCTTTCGGAAGCCCTGACGGATCCTCGCCTTAATGCATGGTACGACTCCTCGGGCGCGGAAAACGCCGACAAGTGTGCCTGGTCGTTTGGAACGCCGTTGCTGAAATTTTCCAACAACTCCCAGTGGAAGATTCAGGGCAACTGGTCGAACAAGGCCTTCAACGCGGGGACCGGCTATCCGAATACCAGGGGGCAGAAAGGATGCATCGACGGAAATTAGAAGTAATCAGGAGCACGCCTCCTCACCAGAGTGCTGCACTTTGGGTTTAAACTGGCGAGGAGGCTTGCCCAGGCGGCCTGAAAATAGGACCGACCTTTCCACATCCCGGTAACGAGCGGACAAAGGTAATGCGGGAGCGGATGGGAAAGTGATGCGGGCAATAATGGACCGATCAATTCTTTGGCTGTCTTCGCAATTCACCACACCTGCGTAAGATCGAGCACGAATCCGGGGAGTTCCGGATCTCCGCTAACCGACTCGGGATTTTCGAGAACCTTTGGCTGCTCGCTTTGCCGATAGATATGCACCTTACGGTCGAATGGGTCGATGAGCCAGCCAAGCTGAACGCCAGCCGCCTGATATTCCTCCATCTTTGACTTTTGCTGCCGGAGCGTTTCGCTTTGTGAACGGATCTCAATGACGAAATTCGGGACCACAGGTGCGAACTTCATACGTTCTGCTTTCGTCAGCGCATCCCACTTCTCGCGCAGAACCCATGCCGCATCCGGTGCTCGGACTGCGCCATTTGGTAACGTAAATCCGGCAGAGGAGTCGAAGCCGATTCCTCTGCCGTCTTTTTTGATCCATTCACCCAATTGGGTGTTGACATTGAAATTCCAGGCTCCGCTTTCAGAACACGCGGGAGGCATGATCACGATCTCTTTCCGGGCCGTTAGTTCGAGACGAAGTTCGGGATTGTCGCTACATAAGCGATAAAACTGGTCCGGGGTGAGACCGACCGATTCGACATTCAAAAGCAAGTTCATGCTTGGTTTCATTGTTTCCGATTGCAAAATCACGTTGCCCATCGCTGGTACTCCCTTGAGCAATTTTAGTTCAAAAATCTGACGTTCCGGGTCAGATCAAAAAGCAGAAGGATCTCGCGCATAGCATTACCCTTGGTTCCCAAACGTCTGCTTTGGACTTCGGCCAGATCCTATCACGCCTCAGTTTGCTGTTAAGGCCTGCGTGTGGTAACTTCGCGCCATATATTTCCAGACATCTGCTAAAGCCTGGCGTTACGAATGAAAGGAATTTTGGGCTTTAGACAAAGGAGGCGTATGAGAAGAAAGCTGTCGCTTCTCTCGATCGTGTCGCTGATTCTGCTGATGCTAATGGGCGGGACAGCGAAGGCGCAGGATGCCAGGGCGGTTCTGCAGGCGGCCGTCAAGTCAATGGGCACTGATTCGCTGAAGTGCATCACGTATTCGGGCACCGGTGGTTATGTCGGCATTGTGGGCCAGAATTACGCCCCCGGCGATGACTGGCCAAAGGTCGAGCTAGCGAATTTCTCCAGGACCATCAACTTCGACGCCCGAGCCATGAGAGAAGAGCAGGTTCGGCGGCAGGGGAACTACCCGCAACGCGGCGGCGGGGGCATTCCGCTCCAGGGGGAACAGCGGCAGATCAACCTCGTGAGCGGCAATTATGCTTGGAATCTGCAGGGCGCGAACGTCAATCCACAGCCGGCTGCCGCGCAAACTCGGCAGCTCGAGATCTGGCTCGACCCTCACGGTTTCCTCAAAGGTGCGATAGCGGCGAAGGACCTTGTATCGTTTGAGCGGTATGAAGGCGGCCCCGCCCGCGACGGCGGTTTCGGAGAGAAGAGGAAGATCCTCGCTTATACGATGGGCAAGTTCCGGATCCAGGGATCCATCGATGATCGGGATGAAGTCGTGCGCGTTCAGACGTTCGTTCCGACGCCGTTGCTTGGGGATACCGTCGAGGAAAAGACCTATGGAGCCTACAAGCAGTTTGGTGGTGTGAAATTTCCCACGAATTTTCATCACCACACGAACTGGGATCATGAAGAACGGCCCCAGGGGTATTTCGGAGTCCGCGATGGGGCCATAACTCATTTGGCATCACGATAGCCAACGTCCAGCCGAACGCCTGTGGGGTGGCGACCACGGTGCCCGAGACGGTCCAGAAGGCGACGATTCCAACCGTCCGGGTAGAGTCGCAGCGGCTGGCTGACGGAGTGTTCTACCTGACGGGCGGTTCTCACCACAGTGTAGCTGTCGGGTTCAGCGATTTCGTGACCGTCGTCGAGGCACCGCTCGATGAAGCGCGGTCGCTGGCGGTGATCGCGGAGGTGAAACGGCTCTTTCCCGACA
>WNGN01004481.1_pt1 | contig 12799 bp, 12 predicted proteins | sample 5400561 | NCBI WGS metagenome assembly WNGN01 (sample SAMN13153379, study PRJNA577476) | soil metagenome | isolation source: 115 cm soil or saprolite under Garry oak tree replicate 2 | place: USA:California | collected 2016-06-15
AACTTCCACGTTTTCGCAATTCCGAAAGTAAGAAAACATTCTGGGGTAGAAAAAAAGGGCTCTTCCGGGTTTACTGTGAAGGAGGATTCACCACAGAGACACAGGACGTTTTTAGGGTACGGGGTCAGGCATAACAGTCACTACAATCTTTCAGCGTCGCTCCGCCTTCCTGGCCGATAGCGGCGAGGGTAGGGGCCAGGCTGCTTTAATTGTCGACACCTTCATTATAGGAAACTCCGTTACAGAACAAATCCATGACACTTCGAGAAGTAACCCGCAAAGTCATTGATCTCGTTGAAAACGCGAGCGGCCGTCCGGTGGTCGTGAATGAAGACGCTTCGTTAAAAACCCTAGCGGCTTCACGCATTGCGCGCGGCGTGAACCGAGTTGACGCGATTTCCTACAACCCTTCGGCGGTTAGTGAACCGGATTATTTGATTGCTACAAGGATAGTTTCTCCTCTCAGCAATGTTTGCGTTTTATTAAGGTCCATATATTGAGTTTCCACCGCAGAGCGTGCGACGATGTAAAAATCATGGCATCTCAGAAAACCACTTCAATTTACAATCGTATCCGGCAGATTTTGGAATCTGCTCGCGCTAGCGTTGCTCGTTCGGTCAACACGACGCAAGTTGTCGCGTACTGGCTGATCGGGCGGGAGATCGTGGAGGAACAGCAACGAAGAAAGCGGCGAGCGGATTACGGTGCGCGGCTCCTGATCGAGTTGTCATCCCACTTACAGGCCGATTTTGGGAAAGGATTCTCGGTCAACAACCTGGAGCATTTCCGTGATTTCTATCTGACCTATCCCCGTTTGATTGCTTCGGGAAATCCCCACGCGCTGCGTGTCAAATTAGCCGACAATTGAGTTTGACAAAGTAAATCAGTCACCCTAGTATGCCTCAAACATTCCAGGCACGAGATTTCAGTCCAAGGTCAACTGAAATCTTCAACCAAACCTACAGTCCTTAACCCTCTAAATAGTCCAACCAGGAGGTTGGAAGGTTTACGCGCAAAGTCGGTACGCAGCAACTAGGTAGCACTATTCGTCTTAGATCGCGTTAGAATTTGTTACACGGCAAGTTGAAAAGATGACCGACAAAAATCTTATTCACCAGGACGAATCCAGTCTCCCACCGGAAGCGGAAGATTCGCTAGACGTCGAGCTACACGCGCGGCTTCATGCCGTTTGGCCTGCTGATCAACTTCCTAATTTAGAAACCGGAATCGCCGATAAAGTGTCAGATGACGCAGAGCTGGACAGTGGCTTCGACGACGATACCTTGGCTACGACAACAAACCCTGTCGTTCTCTATCTCCAGGAAGTTAAATCGATCCCGCTCCTGAGCCGCGAAGAGGAGGTCATGTTAGCCCAACGGATCGAAGAAGGAGAAAACCAGATCGCCGAAGAGGCTCTATCTTCTATTCTCGCGCTTCATTGGACACTCGGACTGGGTAAAAGGATAGCCGCTGGGATGGTAAACGTGCGCGACGTTGTTAGGGATCCCGATGAGACATCGGCAGAGCTCTTGGTCAATGAACGGATCGTCAAAACTTGTTTTCGGACCCGAATGAGAAAGCTCCAGTATATGGCGAAGAGTCATGAACGCACAGCGAGGGGGCTGAAGAAGCCAATGACTGATTGCCGCCGGAAGCAGCTCGGCAGGAAACTCATCCTGCAAAGAGAAAAGATCACCACAATTATCAAGTCCTTGCAACTTAACCGCCAGCATGTAGAAAAAATTATTGAAGCACATCAAGAGATCTGCGGCAGAGTCAAAGGGCTCGAACGGACAATCCAGGGAGAGCGCAAACAACAGAAAGCGATCCGCGCCGTAGAAAAGGAAATAGGCATGCCTGTTCAGGAGGTCGAGCGCAGGGTCGCAACGATCCTCGGTAAGAAAGCGCAAGTCGCCTTGGCGAAAAATGATTTCGTCCAGGCCAATCTCCGCCTGGTCGGCGCTATTGCAAAAAAATACTCCGGCCGGGGTCTCTCATATCTCGATATGATCCAGGAAGGCAATATCGGTCTAATGAGAGCTGTTGAAAAATTCGACTACAGGCTTGGTTTCAGGTTTTCAACTTACGCAAGCTGGTGGATCCGCCAAGCTATTACCCGTGCGCTTGCGGATTACTCACGTACAATCCGCATCCCGGTGCATATGGTTGAACTGACGAATAAATTGAATCAGACAATGACCGGCCTTAACCGCCAACTTGGCCGCAGGCCCACCCTGACGGAAATTGCCGCAGATATGGCAATACCCGTAACAAAGGTACGGATCATCTTGAACCTGGTCAAAGAACCTGTTTCTCTTGAAACGCCGTTACGCGACGATGCAGAAAGCTGCCTCAAGGAAATAATCAGAGATGAACGTTCTGCAGACCCCGAGTCAATGGTAGTTGATTCTAATTTCCGGGACGGGGTGCAGAGAATCCTGGCTACTCTCAGTCCCAGAGAGGAAAAGATCATCCGCATGCGGTTTGGCATCAGAGAAAAGTCGGATTATACTCTCGAAGAAACGGGAAGGGTTTTCGGCGTCACACGTGAAAGAATTCGCCAAATTGAAGACATCGCCCTAAGAAAGCTCAGGCACCGCATTGTCTCCTTGCGAAATCCTACTCCGACGACAAAGTAGTGTGGAGGGTAGACACCTCAATCTAGACAATATTATTTCTCTCTCCCTTTACTTCGGTGTTCGAGGTTTTTAACACTGCCGCTCTAGTGCTGCGCGGGCAGGAGATCGATCCAATAATTTTGCCCTGATTTGCGGAAAGATCCCTTTTCTCTCCTCTTTTGGTCCCAATTAAGCTCATCCGATGATCGTGTGCATCGTGTAAAAGTCTGGTGCATGCGATGCGCCGTCATATTTGCACTACTGTTATTTTTCCCTACTGTCCTTAACGTACGGGTGATCAAGTGGGAAGGAAAACCACTTTCGGTTTCCATCTCTACTGAGCGTCTTACGAGAATAGAGTTCCCCGAGAACCTGCGATCGGTCTTCCTTAGCCGCTCGGACATCGCCGTAGAGAAGGAAGACAGATCGCTCACATCCGGGTGTTAGTGCCGCAGATACTATGGAGCTTCCACTCCTGGACGCAAGGCTGCACCGATGCCGAACTTTGCCGCCGGAATCCGTAACTCGTATTTCAGCAAGTCGGGATAAATGTCAAGATTGCTCCCATGCGATACGCAACCGCCCGTCCTCGCTAGATTCTCCCATCCGGCGTTATCGCGGGAAGATCTATAATATGGTTCTTGGCTGGGTCTCGGTATACGTTCATCGGTTCTTCGCCTCGCTCGACCCGCTCCATTTGTTCCACAAGGAGCTCGCGGTAGAGGATGATCCCTCGATCGGACGCCCCAAGATGCTCCAGATCCCGTCCTGTTATGTTCCCCTGCCCCTGCGACACGACCGCCATATGGTCCTGGCCGTTGGCCGTGTCCGTGATGAACTTACCGGCTTCATCCACTCCCGGCACATCGAAGAAGGGAATCGATTCCTGCGCGGCTAGCTGGGATACTCGGCTGGCCATGTGCAACAAGAACCAAGTGTGTGTGTCATCGATCGGCGCGACGAAAATAATGGAACCACTCTTTCCGCCGGGAGAACCGAGCAGCGACGTAGTGGGAAAGAAGGAGGGAACGCCAGTCCGCCAGCTCTCGTCTTCCTCGTTGTTGATCATATGTCGCTCAATGATCCCGTGCTCGAAGAGGTCAAACCGGACCTTCTTCATGGGACTCGGGGCGTGGCGGGCCAGGAACTCTTGGAGCTGGTCTCCTCCCTTGCCTTTAAGCACATAAGTGAAATAGCGTCCGTGGAGGCATTCCACGTGCAGCGGATCGAGCAGGTTCTCCATAACCTGCAGCCAATTGCAGGGGATGACAGTGCCGTTAGTTTCCCCCGCCACATCGTCCCATACCAGCACGTTGTAGCGGGGCAGTAGCGGCACTGGTTCAGGCCCTAAGTAAGAGAAAATCAGGCCGCCAAGCTCCTGCACCGGATAGGCCGTCGTCTTAATCTGGTTCTTGAACGTGCTGCCAGCGGGCTCCCCCGGCTGATCCAGACACCTCCCCTCAGCATTATATAGCCATCCGTGATATGCGCAGCGAAGACCTTCGTTCTCAGGGATCCCGTAGACAAGCGAGGCTCGTCTGTGAGCGCATGCCTCGGCCAATAGCCCGAGGTGACCTCGCTTATCACGGAACAGCACCAGCGACTCAGCGAGTAGCTTGACCGCTTTAACCGGATTCCTTTCCAGTTCCACGGTTGCCGCGACCCGGGCGCCAGTAACAGCGCATAAGGTTGCCCATCGGTGTTCCAGGACCAACAAGGGTGAGCTTCTCGTTCTGTTCTGCGGTCAGCATGTTTTGTTCCTTTGGTAGTTCGGCGTAAGTGTTGATGTCTCCAGTCTCCCAGGCGAAAATTAATACTATTTCGTCCTAAAATTAGATTCAACGTATAGCGTTTTATCCCTAATGCCTACGCGCAACAGAGTTTCGACAGAATCCCCTGAGCGCGGGGTCATCATCGGGGTCAGGCCCGGCGATCTTGACAATCTTTTTCTGAGGCTCGGCAATCCACAGGCGAAAACACCGTCCGGAATTTTTCTTCAGTCTTGAATTCAAACTCTCACACTAACTTCCACGTTTTCGCAATTCCGAAAGTAAGAAAACATTCTGGGGTAGAAAAAAAAGGAAATCGATGAGCTTTTGTAAAAGACTTCCAATGGTTCGAGGTGTGCCATTATTAAGCACCTAAGTGAATAGCCTGCCCAAGTAACTGCCTATTTGAATTCGGAACGCAGACATGATGCAATTACTTGCGGTTTGTTCGGGAAAGAGTAGCCCATGGCTACCATGCGAGACATTCTTAATGACAATGTTCGCGAAGGCGAGCTTTACGAGAAGCTCGACGATGGGCGAATCCGCTGTTTCGCGTGCGGCCATTGCTGCCCGATCCCGGATGGCCGGCCCGGGGTTTGCCAGGTTCGATTCAATAGAGGAGGCAAGCTCTACGTTCCTTGGGGTTACGTGGGGGGCGTTCAATGCGACCCCATAGAGAAAAAACCATTCTTCCATGCCCATCCCGGAGCTTTGGCCTTTAGCTTCGGAATGCTCGGCTGTGATTTACACTGCGCCTATTGCCAGAACTGGGTAACCTCCCAGGCCCTCCGCGATCCTGCGGCCACCACTCCACCCATGAAGGTTACGCCGGAGGAGCTTGTTCGCGAAGCTCTCCAGCAAGGAGCCAAAGTCATCGTCAGCACCTACAATGAGCCGTTGATTACGAGCGAGTGGGCGGTAGCGGTCTTTAAGGAAGCGCGCGCGGCTGGCTTGTTGACAAGCTTTGTTTCCAATGGAAACGGTACTCCTCAAGTGTTGGAGTACCTGAGGACCTGGGTCGAGCTCTACAAGGTAGATCTCAAGAGTTTCGATGACCGCCATTATCGGCAATTGGGCGGTCGGTTGCAGCCCATTCTGGATACGATTCGCAGACTCTATGAAATGGATTTCTGGCTAGAGATTGTAACGCTGTTGATTCCCGGTTTTAACGATTCGGATGATGAGCTGAAGCGGCTTAGCGAATTTCTGGTAAGCGTATCGCCCTACATCCCCTGGCATGTGACCGCGTTTCACAAAGACTATAAGATGACTGATCCGGAAAATACCACGGCCAAAGACTTGATACGGGCAGCCGAGATCGGCAAGAAGGCTGGGCTGCGTTATGTCTACGCAGGGAATCTGCCGGGCGAGGTGCGAGACCTGGAAAATACTCGTTGCTATAAATGCCAGGAGCTTCTCATTGAGAGGTACGGTTATCTGATCTTGAGCTACAATCTCACTCCAAATGGCTGCTGTCCCTCATGTGGGACGACTATTCCGGGACGTTGGGATGCCGGGTTCCAGGGACAAATTACCTCCCATCCTTACTTGCCGCGGAGACGCAGGCTCTCCGATTTCTTTTCCATTCGCGCAACGGAATAAGCCGCTTGTCGGTAGAACGCTGGCTTACCAAGCTGGGATCTCGCCGCTTCCATCCCGGTCGCCCACTCTAAATTTCGTCCAAGATTCCTTCAACCAAGCATGAGAGGAACATGATGGTCAGGTTTTGGGTCTCTAATTGCTTCGTCACGCTGTCGCCAAAGACGAGAGAAAAAACCGGCGCCGGGTTTCAACGGGTCTGCTTGCAAAGAGGAAGAAAGGGGTCGGGAGTCTTTAGCCCGACGAACTACGTCAGCAGGACTCCGCTTCTATTCGTGCTCGTGACGCGTGATCGTGCTCGCTTACGAACACGAACCACCAACACGAATCACGGTTACTTCTGCCGCGACTCCCAGATCTTCAAGATCCATTTTTGCGCTTCCTCCTGGCGCGCGCCGAATTTTGGATCGGCGTCGGGAAAGCCGTACTCTACGCTTGGACCGCGCCGCTGGTCTGGAACGACTTCGCCGAAAGGGATGTCATTACGCAGCGATGACCGGTCGATGTTCGGGATCAAGGTATGCGTCAAGGTCTGTCCTTCTTTCGATAGAAACCAGTTCACGAACAGTTTCGCTGCGTTCGGGTGCGGCGCATTGGCAAAGGCTGAAATGCAGCACCCAGACCCGCCCGCGCGTATCAAGCCGACCTGCTTGGGAAGAAACACCTGTTTGATGGGCAGCCCTTTTTTTGCCAGCGCGATGAGGTCTTCACTACCAGTGGCGACGGCTTGGACGGGAAATCTCCCTCCGGTGAGCCACGTCTCCAGGATTCTTCGATCATCCGAGAACGTCACTCCGGCATTGAGAAGATAGTTTCGTATCCAATCCTGCCCCCGGTCAGGTTCGAAGTAACTATCGATCATCTGCCGCAATCCGGATGGATCGCCCATTCCTTGACCCGCAATCTTGCCTTTCCAGCGGGGATCGAAAAAGTCGGTTTGTTTTTTGATAGTCTCTATCTCCGTTTCCTTAATCTTGTCAGTGTTGTACCAAGTCTCGTATTGATCCTCCTTTGAGACGTGGTAGATAAAGGCGTACTTTGATTCTTTGTCGCTGTACCAATGCCGGCCCCGATACCAAGCGGACTTATCTATCACCTCAGGATGGATGAGCAGGGGAGCGAATGGAACCAGCGATCCCGAGGGAACCAGTCTCTGGTTGTTCTCACGGCTGCTGATCAAAGCAACATCCATCGCATATCTTCCGGCTTTCCGCTCGGCCAGCACGCGGTTCACGGTATCGGTGGCACTTCCCGTCGACACCTCGGCTTTGACCCCGAATTTTTTCTGGAAAGCATCTACGACCGGTCGATACTGGCGCGAAGGCGCGCCGCCGGAAGCAATCGCAACGGTTCCCTCCTGTTTTGCCGCGCCGATTAGCTTGGACCACTCTTGTTCGAAGTTCGCACTCGCTAGCGGCACCGGTTTCTCCTCCGTAGCGGCGATGATGGTCGCGTTTCGAGTCGGTGTCGGCGAGTCTCCGTAGCCTCGAGGCGAGAGCAAAACTATCCCGAGAGCGGTTAACGCAATTTCAGTTGTTCTTCGAACCGCCCAACCCCGGTTCGCGTGCTGCAACCGCTCCTCCGTGCCGAACCTGACCATCGCGACTCCCTCCTATTTGTTCTTTCGCCGCTTAAATCTGCTTACTTCGTCAATCTTGCTTATGGGACCAGTCGGATGCCCAAGCGCTATGCCCTTCTGGCCTTGGTTTGAGCCAGACTTTGCTGCCTTCCTCAATAGGATTGTGGCGCTCTCCATAGATCACGATGACCCCCTGTCCGTCGACCTCAATCTGGTATTCGATTCGTTCGCCCATGAACAGCGCCGCCTGCGCCGTGCCACCGATCATGCCCGACGGCACCTTAGACCCCAACGCCGGAAGGATTTCCACGTCCTCGGGACGGACCCCAACATAGACCGCTTCGCCGCTCTTGATACCATCCGGATTATAGGTGCGCCCGAAAATCGCGCAGTCCGGCGCTCCCGCCAGAGCGATGGCCAATTGCCCCCCCGGATTACTGGTTTGCACAGTACCCTTGAACAACAAGGTCTTGCCGACGAAATCGCGCACGAATTCGTTGATGGGCTTTTCATAGAGCAACCGCGGGTGACCCTGCTGCTGCACGACGCCGAAGTTCATCAGCGCAATGCGATTCGATAAACTCAGCGCCTCGATCTGGTCGTGCGTGACAAACAGCATCGCGATGTTCAGCCGCTTTTGCAAAAGCTTCACCTGGATGCGCATCTGCTCGCGGAGCTTCGCGTCCAAGTTGCTGAACGGCTCATCGAGCAGCAAGACGCGGGGCTCGGTCACCAGCGCCCGCGCAAACGCCACGCGCTGTTGTTGTCCACCGCTCAGGAGCGGCCCGGACCGGGCCTCGAATCCACCCATGCCGACTAGATCCAGCGCCCGCCGCACGCGCTCCGTGATTTCCTTTCGCGGAAATTTGCGCGCTTTGAGGGGAAAGGCCACGTTCTCTGCCACCGTCATGTGCGGCCAGATGGCGTAAGACTGGAAGACCATACCGACGTTTCGCTTGTCAGGCGGGAGACACAATCGCCGCGAGGTCATGACAACGGGCCGGTCGCCAAAGAAGATGTCTCCCTCGTCGGGGACTTCCAGGCCGGCCGCTATGCGCAGGGTAGTGGTCTTGCCGCAGCCGCTCGGGCCGAGCAACGTGACGATTTCACCGTCCTGGACATCTAGAGAAAGATCTTGTACCGCAGGCTGCAAGCTTCCGGGATAAGTTTTCCACAAAGCTTCGAGCCGGAGCGCAACCTTGGACGCGCCGTCGCCCTCGACTCTTGGGCGGGCGGCCGCCGGCTCGAGCGCCTCTGTGGCCGAGGGGCTATTCACCATCGCTTCAGCTGTCTCCGATTACATCCTGCAAATGGCTTGTATACAGCAGCCGGGCAACCTCGATTCGCTGTCGCTGGAAGAGAGAGTGGATATTAACCACGGCCGTTCAGAATGCTTTTGCCTCTTCTTTCATGTAGAAGCCGAGCTTCTTCATGGCTGGCCAATCGTCGATGGAGAAGAGAATCGAATCGCTATTTTTGGCGTTCTCGTGGTGATGCCACTTCCAAGCCGGCACCGCGAAAATATCTCCTTTGTGCCACTCCAATCGCTCTCCTTCGATGACGATGGCGCCTTCGCCTTCGAAGCCGAAATAAAAGGAGGTGCTGTTGTGCCGGTGCGGCAAAGTCTTTTGTCGCGCAGACAACAGCTGCGCCTGCCACGCAATTGTCGGGAGCGTCGGCCCGCCATCGACCGGGCTGGCCAACATAATCAAAATCCCTTCATACGGATCGCTCTCTTCGGCCTCTCTCATCGCCGCGAGCGCCGCCTCCGTATCCTTCCATGGATAGCGCATCGGCGGCAGCGGGAAAGGAGGCTCGGTGGGAATGGGACGGGTGAGACCGAGGGTTCGCTGGCCATAACCCGCGGGCTTCCTGATCTCCTCGTAGGGTGCATCGTCCGGCATCCGTTCATTGACATTCACATTCGGGTTGTAGCCATTGTCGTAGCCGTCGATCCAGATCGCCGGCGTGCTACCCAGGTTCCAGTGGTCGTGAAAGGTCCAGGCGGGGCTGATAACGACATCGCCCCGCTCCATCGGGTACGATTCGTACTCGCACACGAAAATCGCTTCCTTCGGCGCCTCGCAGACCAGCCGGGTTTCACTGCGCAAATTCCGATGGGCCTGGGTGCGCTCGCCGGGCATCAGGATCTGCGCATTCATCCAGATGGGAAACTTGCGCGCCTCAATGCCGGTGACCGAGCGCATTCCCGTCATCCCATTGGGGCCGACGGTGACGATCTCTCCGGATCGCATCAGCCCTTTGTAGATGCCTTCCCAACTCCAGTGGGCCGCGGTGTTGCCTGTGCGCGGCGACGTTCGCCCTTCGCGTCTGAGACCGGCGCCCACGAGATGGTGCTCGGCAAGAAAGCGCTCGAGGTCTTCGTGCGTTGTGCCTGCGTCACTCACAGTTCATCCCCACTTTCAGGTTATCCTCATTCGCGTACGAACCGTCGTGTTTGAACGACTTGAACTATTTGAACGTTTTGAACTGTTCGAGCCGTTCGAACCGTTCTATGCGTCTTCTCGTTTTAGCGGAGCGTTGCTCTAGTCATTCAGATGAAAATACTTCACACAATTGTCGACCAGCATCGCGCGTTTCTCGTTTTCCGGCACGTCGGCGAAGTCCTGCTCCATGAGCTTGATTGAATTCGGCCACTCGCTCGCCGCGTGGGCAAAGTCGGTGCCCCACATCAGTTTATCGTAGCCGATACAATCGCGCCGGCGGATACCCACCGGGTCGTGCAGAAAACCCCAATAGGTGCGCTCCTTGAGATACTCGCTCGGCTTGCGCTCGAGATATCTCAGCCCCCAGTTTTCGTGGATCATGGGCATGTAGCGCTTATAGTGATCGTCGACCTGCCAGAGACCGTACTCGAACCAACCGATCATCGTCTCCGCCCAGTACATCTCGAGAGTGGGAAAGCGGTCCCATACTCCGGCAAAAGCCATTTGAATTGAAGCCGTCATAGCATCGTTAGTGAAGCGGAAGAAATAGTTCATGGGTTCTCGCTGGTGCACATCCTCGCCCGGTTCCTTGTCGTATTTGAAGGCCGGTTCGCCGCGCCCCGAGCCCATTTTGCCATCGTTGTGATTGGTCAGCGGCATCTTGAGATCCACCGCCGCGGCCCAAAATTTATCATCTTCGGCCGTCGGATATCCCCGGCCGCTGGGAAATCTGTCGAGCTTGACGCCCCTGAGCCCAAGCTTGGCGCAGTGCTCAAGCTCCCGCACTGCGTCCTCGACGCCGGTGATCGGGATTGTGCCCATGCAAATCAAGCGGTCGGGAGCCACGGCCATGTACTCTTCAGCGAGGAACTCGTTGTAGGCGCGGACCAACTCCAGATAAAGATCGTCATCCTTCGCCTGTCGCAGCACGAAGGAAATTTGCGAAAAGAGAATCTCCGCCTCTATTCCGTCCTGGTCCTGCTCGCGCAAGCGCTGTTCGGGGGAGCCGGTGCCGGCGCTATTTTCAAACGTCGGGACCTGTTTGGCGAGGTCCTTGTGCGCCACCCGTACGCTCCGGGTGACACCGATGGTGTTCGGCTTGCCGCCATCGACCACAACCGCGTCGGAGCCGTTGGGCATCTTCACGCGCTTCGGAGCCCGGTCCCGCCATTTAGCTGCAACTCGGTTTCTCCAAACATCGGGGTTGAGATCGATGTGTCCATCCCCGGAAAAGACTTTATACTGACGTGCCATGATCGGATCCTTCCTTACTTCGATTTTTTCGCTCCCCGCATACCAACGAATCGGTGTTAGGCTTTGTTTTGATAGCCATTACTCCATCACTCATGCTTTTTTTCCTAACCCTGCTCTTCTCGGAAAAGTCCCAAACTTTCCAGCACCGGGCGGTCGGTGACCGAGAAGATGATCGCCGGCTCTTTCTTAGACATGTTTTTGAACTGGTGCCAGTGCCACGACGGCACGAAGAAGCAGTCCTTTGGGCCCCAGGTAAAATCATTTCCAATGCCCTTTTTCTCGCCGACCGTCGTTACCCCCTCTCCCTGCACGACGTGGTAAATCGTGCTGCTCGTATGACGGTGCGACTTGGTCGTACTCCCAGGCGCCAACTGTTGTATCCCACAGCCGATGGTTGGCATCGTCGGCCCGCCGGTCAGCGGATTGGTGTATTCGAGCAAGAAGCCGTCGTAAGGATCAACCTGTTCTGCTCCCGCGATCTCTTTTAGCGCCGCCGCGGTATCCCGCCATTTGTAGGTATAAGGCAACGCTCGATTGCCTACGTTCGCCGTTCTAGGCCGGACGTTTCCAAGACCTTGCCGGCAGAATCCATCGGGCTTCATGATGGGTTGCGCCGGACCTTCGCCATAGTTTTCATGAAACGGGGCGTCAAGATAGTTGGTTAAATGTGCATCCAACACGTCCAACCAGACGATGTTATTCTTCCCCGGATTGAAATGGTCATGCCACGTCCAGTTCGGCGTGAGCACGAGATCTCCCGGCTCCATCATCATCTGTTCGCCTTCGACATTGGTATATCCGGTTCCGTCCCCCTCGACTACGAAACGTAGGGCGGCAGCCGTGTGGCGGTGGCATTCCGCTCGTTCGCCCGGCTGCACCAATTGAATCGACATTTGCAAGGTACGGCTGGTGGCTTTCTGCGCGGTAAGCGAGGGATTGACGAGCTGGACGGTGCGTCGCTTCGCGGCGTCATCGATGTGCCCGAGTTTTACAACTTCGCCGGATTCCATGAGACAGGAATAAATCACCGACCAGGGCCACAGGTAGGGCTGCAAAGTTCGTGGTTTGTCGCGCGATTGCCAATGTCCTCCCAGCGAGTTTTCCGCCATGCGCCGGTGCAAAGCTTCCAGGCGCGGATCCTCGGTCTTACCGCTAACTTGTTGCATAATCTTTCTCCCTTTCTGATTTACGTTGTATGCCTAACATCCGAAATCGTCAGATTCACATAGGCACACACAAATTCGCCTACGGAAAACAGCTACCGCGTTATAATGCATGTCACCCAAGGATACTAGACTATTGCCGGCGTTTGGAAAACAGCGTATTGCGCCGTGTATAATCTAACCCAGTAAAGGTTCGTTGCGCCATTTGAAAATCTAACCCTCCTTAGACGCATGATGCGCAGGAGAAGGAGGGGAGTGATGGGAGAATTTAGTATGGCGCGACAATCTAAGCGTGAATATTTGCGATCCATCTATGAGCGCTACCGCGGTGGACGGCGCACAGAGAAGACGGCGATGTTAGAAGAGTTCT
>WNGN01002299.1_pt1 | contig 12797 bp, 8 predicted proteins | sample 5400561 | NCBI WGS metagenome assembly WNGN01 (sample SAMN13153379, study PRJNA577476) | soil metagenome | isolation source: 115 cm soil or saprolite under Garry oak tree replicate 2 | place: USA:California | collected 2016-06-15
ACAATCGCCAGCGCGGCTGATGTGAGTGCGCTGAAGATCTGGGACACCAGAATGATGTGTTTTCGACTGAATCGATCCGCTAAATGGCCTGCGGGCAGGGACAGCGTCACCACAGGGACTGCACTAACGAGGCCAACGAGGCCGAGCGCAGTCGCCGAATGCGTCAGCCCGTAGATCTCCCATTCCACCGCCACGGCGAGCATCAAACGACCGGTGATCGAAAGCAGATTGCCAGCCGTAAACAGGCTGAAATCCCCGAACCGGAACGCTGCGTACGGATCATGCGATCGAGGCTTACCTTCGATCGGCAAGGGAACGGCTGGGCGTTGGCTTTGCGGTGATCGATAGGAGCTGGAATCGATTGGCTGGGGCATGCTCGAGCGCGTTCGGTCGAACACGCGCAGGAGATTGTAGATTGAGCGGGCAGCACCGCAACCTATGGGCATCGGACATGCCTCCAAAGCGGGGTAGCGTCCGGCTTTCCGTTGCGGTTAGGCGGTCCAGATCGCGACCACTTCGCAGCGCCGATGTTCCACTCGACAGTGGGAACAGCGCGGCCGAAAAAATTTACATTCCCAGCGTGGATTTTTCTTCCATTGGTCAAATGGAATGCGGTAGAGTCGGCGGCCTCAAGGAAAAATGGATAACATCATCGAGGCGAGAGAACTGCAGATCGAGCGTAAGCATTTCTACGTGGAGCTCCGCGAGAACGACCGCGGGAGATTCTTGCGCATCACCGAAGAAGCTCATGGACGCCGGAACAGCATCATAGTGCCCAGCACCGGCGTGGACGACTTTACGGCGACGATCGCTGAAGTTCTGACAAACGGCGAAACCGCGCCAGCTTAACCGCTGAGCTGCTGATTCTCTTTCTGTAGAGGCAGCCGTGTCGGCTGCAACGCTCTTACATAGGGGAATACGCCCGCCGCTACAGCCGATCTTTCTTGCGTTTATTCGTTCCATGCGTTGACACCGCGAGACCCGAAATTACGTTGGCGCTTCGCCCTATTGACGCTCTTCCGGGCTCCTGAATCATGGTTACAAAGCGAAAATCCAGCACACGAAAAAAGATTCAGCGTACGATAACAAGATCGACGCCCGCTGTGCGCGCGCCGGCCCGCGAAAGGAGAAAGAAACAGCGACCCTACGTTTACTATTTCGGCGACGGCCACGCAGACGGATCAGGCAGCATGAAACCGCTGCTGGGTGGCAAAGGCGCAAACCTCCACGAGATGACGCGCATCGGTCTGCCTGTGCCGCCGGGATTCACAATCACGACCGAAGTATGCAGTTACTTTTACGACCATAACCGCACCTACCCGAGCGAACTCCAGACGCAGGTTGCAGCGGCGCTGGCGAAACTCGAGAAGTCGGTAGACAAAAAATTCGGCGACAAAGATCGGCCGTTGCTGGTTTCTGTGCGGTCAGGCGCGCGCGATTCGATGCCGGGAATGATGGACACGATTCTAAATCTCGGAATGAATGACGAGGTCGTCGAGATCGTTGCAGACAAAACCAACAATGCCCGGTTCGCCTGGGATTCCTATCGGCGTTTCCTGCAGATGTACGGCGACGTGGTCATGGGCGTTCAGAAACGGCCTGGTGAAGAACACGAGCCCTTCGAGACGGTCATCGAGCATCTAAAGGACGAACGCTACGGCAAGCATGATTTTCCTGACGTCAGACTGACAGTCGCGGATTTGAAAGAGCTCGTGCAGCGTTTCAAAGCGCTGATTAACGAGCGCACTGGAAAATCTTTTCCGCAGGACGCACAGGCGCAGCTTTGGGGCGCAATTGGGGCAGTATTCGGCTCGTGGATGAACGATCGCGCGATCGTGTACCGGCGGAGGTATGGCATCCCGCACGAGTGGGGAACGGCGGTCAATGTTCAGACAATGGTGTTCGGCAACATGGGCGAAACGAGCGCAACCGGCGTCGCGTTCACGCGCGATCCAGCGACCGGGGAGAAAGTTTTTTACGGCGAGTATTTAATCAACGCGCAGGGTGAAGACGTTGTCGCAGGCGTGCGCACGCCGCATCCTATTGCTGATCTGGCGAAGGAAATGCCCGCCGCGCACAAAGAGCTGATGAAAGTGCGCAGCATCCTCGAGCGCCACTTCAAAGATATGCAGGACCTCGAGTTCACGGTTGAGGAAAGCCGCCTCTACATTCTGCAGACTCGCAACGGCAAGCGCACTGGCCACGCCGCGGTTCGAATCGCGGTCGACATGGTCGATGAAAGACTAATCACAAAGAAGGATGCAGTGCGCCGCATCCCGGCCGACTCGTTGGCTCACCTTTTAGCGCCGATTTTTGATCGCGAATCAGCGAAAGCGGCAAAAAAAATCGGCAGCGGTTTGGCCGCCGGCCCCGGCGCGGCTTGCGGTCGCGTCGTATTCAGCGCCGAGGAAGCCGTGGTGCGTGCGGAGAAAGGCGAGAAAGTGGTGCTCGCGCGCATCGAAACCTCGCCGGAAGACTTGCGAGGCATGATCGCGGCTGAAGGAATTCTCACTTCGCGCGGCGGCGTTTCTTCGCATGCAGCGCTGGTTGCGCGGCAAATGGGAAAGGTCTGCGTGTGCGGCGCGACCGGGATTCAAATCGATTATCAAAAGCGCACACTGAGCGCGAACGGCACGACATTGAATCGAGGCGATTATATCTCTATCGATGGAACTGCTGGAGAAGTTTTTGCCGGCGAAGTCGCCACCGCGCCGTCGGAGATTGTGCAAGTGCTCGTCGACCGATCGCTCGATCCAAAGAAAAGCATCACTTATCAGGAGTACGCCAAGTTAATGAAATGGGCGGACGAATTTCGCACGCTCGGTGTGCGTGCAAACGCTGATACGCCTGAGCAGGTAACCAACGCTGTCGCGTTCGGGGCAGAGGGAATCGGGCTTACCCGGACAGAGCACATGTTTTTCGAGGGCGACCGAATTGACGCGATGCGCGAGATGATTCTTGCCGGCACGAAAGACGAGCGGGCACGTGCCCTGGCCAAACTGCTTCCGTATCAGCGCGACGATTTCATTGGAATCTTCACAGCACTCAAAGGTTTGCCCGCGACGATCCGCTTTCTCGACCCGCCACTCCATGAATTTCTGCCTGCAGATCACGCGCAGCAGAACGAACTCGCGAACAAGATCGGCGTAGCTGTGGAACACATTGCGCGCCGTGTTCACGAGCTGCACGAATTCAATCCGATGCTTGGTCATCGCGGTTGCCGCCTCGGCATCACTTTTCCGGAAATTTCCGAGATGCAGGCGCGCGCAATCTTTGAAGCCGCCGCGGAAGTACAAGCCAACGGAATCAGGGTGCATCCAGAAATTATGATTCCGCTGGTGGGATTCCCGCGGGAGCTAAAGCTCCAAATCGACATTGTCCGTCGTGTCGCCGATCAAGTGGCAAGCGAAAGGCAGACAAAGTTCCGGTACCTCGTTGGCACGATGATCGAAATCCCCCGCGCAGCATTGGTGGCAGATCAGATCGCCCGCGACGCCGAGTTCTTCAGTTTCGGCACGAACGATCTCACCCAAACGACACTGGGAATGAGCCGGGACGATTCCGGCAGTTTTCTTCCCGCGTACGCAGAGCTCGACATCGTCGATTCAAATCCGTTTGCCTCGATTGATCAAAAGGGCGTCGGCCGCTTGATGGAAATTACCCGCGACCTGGGACGAAAGACGCGACCAGACATCAAGCTCGGAATTTGCGGCGAACACGGCGGCGAACCTGCCAGCGTCAAATTTTGTCACCGGCTCGGTTTGGACTACGTAAGTTGCAGCCCGTTCCGGATTCCCATTGCCCGGCTGGCAGCCGCGCAAGCAGCGCTCGAGACTTAACACGCTTGGCCACATTTCAGGACATCGAGGCGGCGCGCAAACGCATTGGGGGTGCAGTTTACTACTCGCCATGCCTGCCTTCGATCCCGCTGAGCGAACTGACGGGGATCGAAATTTTCTGCAAGCTGGATAACTTGCAGCGGACCGGAAGTTTTAAGGAACGCGGCGCACGCAATGCGCTCGCTCAATTGTCGCAGGAGCAGCAGAAGCGCGGAGTCATCGCCGCTTCTGCGGGCAATCATGCTCAAGCACTCGCTTATCAGGGCAGGTTGCTGAGCATTCCTGCCACAGTCGTGATGCCAAAGTTCGCGCCGCTTTTGAAAATCACGAATTGCCAGAAACTCGGGGCGACAGTCGTCTTGCACGGCAACGACTTCGGCGAGGCGAAAGCGCGCGCAGATGAAATCGCGAAGGAAAAAGGCCTCGCTTACATCGACGGCTATGATGATCCGGCCATCATCGCAGGCCAGGGAACGATGGGCTTGGAAATCGTTGAGCAAATTCCCGACCTTGAGGCGGTGATAATTCCGGTCGGCGGCGCCGGCCTGCTGGCTGGCGTTTCTTTAGCCATCAAAACCTTACAGCCAAAGGTCAAAATCATCGCCGTTGAAGCCGAAAATGTCGCGAGCTTTTCAGCGGCACTCGAAACAGGCAAACCAACGAAAATTGCTATGCGTCCGACGCTCGCGGACGGCCTCGCAATTCCAAAGGTCGGTTGGAATGCATTTCAGATCGCAAGACCGCTTGTCGATCTCGTCGTGATCGTCAGTGAGGAACAGATCGCGCTGGCGATCCTGCGCTTGATTGAATTGCAGAAGAGCGTCGTCGAAGGCGCGGCTGCGACGACGCTCGCCGCGTGCATGTCCGGAAAATTGAAAGAGCTTCGCGGAAAGCGTGTGGTTCTCTTGCTTTGCGGCGGCAACATTGATCCGAACGTGCTCAGCCGCGTTATTGAGCGCGGTTTGGTCGCAGACGGTCGCCTTGGCCGATTCACCGCAGTGATCAGCGATCGGCCTGGTGGTCTGGCCGAGTTGGCTGCGCAAATCGCTTTGACTGGAGCAAGCATCAAGCAAGTGGTGCACGATCGCGCTTTTGCCAGCTCGGATGTCTCGGCTGTGAACGTTCTATGCACAGTCGAAACGCGGGACCATAAACATCTCGCCGAGCTGCGCGCGCTACTGAAAAGCCGCGGTGTCGAAACATACGACGCGAACTAATTCAATGTGGGAGCAGCCTTAGTGCTGCGAACTCGTCGGGACACTGAGGTCCATCCCACATTTGCAAAGTTGAAGCGCGCGTCACGATCCGTAATCTCCTCCAATGCAAACGCGCGAACAAAATGTCGACCTGAATTCATTCGCGCGTCGCCATATTGGCCCGAGCGAAGCCGAAGTAGCCGAGATGCTGAGCGAGGTCGGCTTCGAAAATCTCGATTCCTTGATCGACGCCGCTGTTCCGAAAAACATCCGGCTGGATCGGCAACTGAAGTTGCCAGAAGCGAAATCGGAAACCGATGCGCTCGCTGAGCTTCGCGCGATTTCCAGAAAGAACAAGGTGGCCCGCTCGTTCATCGGAGCTGGCTACTACGACTGTGTTACGCCACCGGTCATCCAGCGAAACATCCTGGAGAACCCCGGCTGGTACACGGCTTACACACCGTATCAGGCCGAGATCGCCCAAGGGCGGCTCGAAGCGCTGCTCAATTTTCAGCAAATGATCATCGACCTGACGGCACTAGATATCGCGAACGCATCACTGCTTGACGAAGCCACAGCTGCCGCGGAGGCGATGTCGCTTTGTCACGCCGCCGTTCCAAATCGGAAAGCGTTTTTTGTCGCAGATAATTGTCACCCGCAAACAATCGCCGTCATTCAAACACGCGCGAAACCACTCGGCATTGAGATCAAGATCGGCGATTACTCGCGTTTTCAATTCGACGACACGATTTTCGGCGCACTCATTCAGTATCCCGCCACCGATGGCGCGATTTACGATTACGCCAAATTCGTTACGCGAGTGCATGACGCGGGTGCGCTTGTTGTCGTCGCAGCGGATATTCTAGCGCTGACATTACTGAAACCGCCGGGCGAATTCGGCGCCGATGTCGCGGTCGGGAATACGCAACGATTCGGCGTTCCCCTAGGATTTGGCGGCCCGCACGCGGCTTACTTCGCGACGCGCGATCAATACAAGCGCCACATGCCAGGGCGGCTCGTGGGTGTGTCGCACGATGCTGAAGGTCGTACAGCGTATCGGCTTGCGTTGCAAACCCGAGAGCAACACATTCGCCGCGACAAAGCGACAAGCAACATCTGTACGGCTCAGGTGCTTCTCGCTGTCATCGCATCGATGTACGCGGTTTATCACGGGCCAAAGGGCCTGCGCACAATCGCCGAGCGCGTTCATCGTCTGACGAGCCAACTCGCAGACAGTCTGCAGGCCCTTGGTTGCACAATCACGCACGACAATTTCTTCGACACAATTCGCGTGGAAGTTGAATCCAGCGAAGTCATTTTGGAGCACGCGGCAAAAGCCGGCTGCAACGTGCGCGCGCTCGGCCTCCGCGCAGTCGGCATTTCATTCGACGAAACGACAACGCCGCGAGACATCGAACTGCAGATGTCGATCTTTCGCGGCACGACTGTGCGCGATTTTGCAGACGACGATCTTGGCGAGCCACCGCTGCGCATTCCGCAATTTGCAATGCGCGCTTCGGACTTCCTCACTCATCCGATCTTCAATACGCACGACACTGAGACGGAAATGCTGCGTTATCTCAAGAAACTTGAGTCGCGCGATCTGTCGCTGACCACGTCGATGATTCCGCTCGGCTCATGCACGATGAAGCTCAACGCCACCGCGGAGATGTTTCCAATCTCATGGCCCGAGATTTCCAAGCTGCATCCGTTCGCGCCGGTCGACCAAACGGCAGGCTATAAGGAAATTTGCCGGCAACTCGAAGAATGGCTCGCAGAAATTACTGGGTTTGCCGCGATTTCATTACAACCCAACGCTGGATCGCAAGGTGAATTCGCAGGTCTGCTCGCGATCCGGGAGTATCACGCATCGCGTGGTGAAGCGCATCGTAACGTTTGTCTCATCCCAACTTCGGCGCATGGAACGAATCCAGCCAGTGCGATCATGGCCGGGTTCAAAGTTGTTTCGGTCGCATGTTTGAAAGATGGCGATATCGATCTCGCCGATCTGCGCGCCAAAGCAGACCAACACGCGCGCGACCTCGCCGCACTGATGGTCACCTATCCATCAACGCACGGCGTTTTCGAGCCAACGATCCGTGAAATCTGCGACATCGTGCACGCGCACGGCGGACAGGTTTACATGGACGGCGCGAACATGAATGCGCAATGCGGTCTTTGTCGCCCCGGTGATTACGGCGCAGACGTTTGCCATTTGAATCTGCACAAAACATTTTGCATCCCGCACGGTGGCGGCGGGCCGGGTGTTGGACCGATCGGCGTGGCCAAACATCTCATGCCGTATCTTCCGCGCGAATTCATTCTCGATCCCACAACAGGCAAAATTCTTTTCGGGGAAGGTGACCGCGGAAAACGGCCGCCCCATGGCAATGGATCAAACTATCATTCCGGTGGCGGCAAAGCGGGCAATGTCGCAGCCGCCCCTTACGGCAGTGCCAGCATCCTGACAATCACATGGATGTACATCCGCATGATGGGCGCCGAGGGATTGAAACGAGCGAGCGAGGTTGCGATTCTAAATGCGAATTACATCGCAAAGCGGCTCGACCCCTTCTTTCCGGTGCTTTTTAAAGGTAAACACGGCCTCGTCGCGCACGAATGCATCATCGATCTTCGCCAATGGAAAAACGCCGGTATCGAAGTGGAAGATGTGGCAAAGCGTTTGATGGATTACGGCTTTCACGCGCCGACGGTTTCCTGGCCGGTCGCCGGAACAATGATGATCGAACCGACCGAGAGCGAACCGAAGCATGAACTCGATCGTTTCTGCGATGCAATGATCTCGATCCACGCGGAGATGCAATCAATCGCGAGCGGAAAACAAGATCGACAAAATAACGTGCTCAAGAACGCGCCCCACACTACGCGGCAAATCGCATCCGATAAATGGGACCGCCCTTATTCGCGCGAAGAAGCAGCTTTTCCCGCGCCTTGGACGCGCGAACACAAATTCTGGCCCGCCGTCGCGCGCATCGACAACGTTTATGGCGACCGCAATCTGTTCTGTTCCTGTCCGCCTGTGGAAGAATTTGAGAATCGGTAGCGCACCCGTCTCGCCTGTTGGCGACCGCGGACTTTTCCCGAGTTCATTCCTGCTCAGAAAATACGACGTTCACGCAAAGATTGTTTCGGCGCGACGCCGAAACCAGCACGCGAGACGCGTGCGCTACCCTTCCGGCGCGAGCTCGGGCGTGGCGACTACGCGGGTCGGGACGAGCCTTAGCGCGGCCGCCGCGGGCCCCCCTTCATGGTATTCGGCGTCGGTGTTTACCTGCCAAAGATCATAAAGCTTGGTGTCTGCCAAAATATTCTCCACGCACAACATCGCCGTCATCATCGCGTGGTCCTGATTGTTGTATTTGTGCATGCCATTGCGGCCGACGAGGTGTAGGTTCGGATAACGATGGTCTAGTTCCTTGCGGACAGTGGCGACGTGACGCGCGTAATCATCGTCGTAAACCGGATACGCTTTCTTCTGTCGAACGACGCAGCCATCAATGAAATCGCCTTCCTTGGCTAGACCGATCTGAATCAGTTCGCGTTTGGCCAGTTTAATCAAATCACTGTCACTCAAGTTCCACAGACCATCGTGTTCGAAGCAGAAATATTCGAGACCGTAACAGACCTTATCCAGTTCGGGCACCATCTCCGGTGACCAGGAACGGAAGTTTTGGACGCGCCCGACCTTCACACTTGGATCGTGAATGTAGATCCAGTTGTCATCGAACATCTTTCGATCTTTCAAAATCAACATCACGGTGACGAAGTCGCGGTACTTGAGGCTTTCGGCTGCGCGTTTAGTTTGCTCACTAACAGCAGGTGATAAGCCACACACGAGGGAGCGCATCGGCGCAGATGAAATGACGTGTTCCGCTTCGATGGTTTGCGCTTCGCCGAGTTGATCTCTGTATTCAACCATCCAATTGCCAGATGTTTCCTCGTAAGAACACCGAATCACTCTGCAGCCCATCTTCAGTTTGCCACCGAGCGCCTTCATTTTTTCCGCACACTGCTCCCACATCATGCCAGGACCTCTGCGCGGATAACGAAAGGAATTGATCAGCGTCTTGATGACTTTGCTGCGGTCGCCGTTGTAGCGCTGCGGAATGAGCGCGTTCTTGATCGCGCTGCCGAGCGAAAGGCCTCTGATCCGTTGCGCGGCCCAGTCGGCGGAGATTTCCTTGCAGCTCATTCCCCAGACTTTTTCGGTGTAGCTTTTGAAGAATGTGTTGAAGAGCCGTTTGCCGAATTGGTTGCTCATCCACTCTTCGAAATTGCGCGGGTTCCGCACCGGAAACAGGCGCGCTCTTAGCCAGGAAAGCACGCACAGAGTCGATTTGAAAACACCCAACTTCAGCAGCGCTTCAAACGGCTTCAGAGGATACGAATAAAATTTGCCGCCGTAAAAAATGCGCGACGAACGCGGCCGCACTAGCATGTCATTTGGCAAAATTTCCGTCCACAGATCCTCCACTGCTTTGGATTTGGAGAAGAATCGGTGGCCGCCGATATCGAAATGAAAACCCTTATAGGTAACGGTGCGCGAAATTCCGCCGACGTAAATAGGATCCGCTTCCAGGACAATGACATCCACCGACCCTTTTGAGAGAAGATAGCCAGCCGTAAGACCTGCCGGTCCCGCACCGATAATGGCGACTTTTGTTTTCATCTTTTATTACCCAACCCAGTTGCCCCGCATGAAATTCCAAACGTACCAGCCCTGTACGCATAACCCAGCAGCGCTAAGCAACGCTACTGCCGCGACGCCGAACGTCCGTCCGAGCATCGGCGGCGTAAGGAATTGACGCAGAAAATTCAAAAACGCCAGCACGATCAAAGCGTGGACAGCAAACTCGTAGCGAAGCATGCTTTCCATATCGACGCAGGCGACTGCGCTGACTGAGAGGTAGTAGATCGCAGCCGCGCAGAAATAGATCCCGATGCGCATCGGCAGGCACGCTCGCCGGCGAATCCCTGGAAGCAGTTCGCAAAGCGCGATGCTGACTAGAAGCAGAGCGCCCACCGTCATCGATATTTGGCTCGCTTCGGTTGGATTATTCAGAGCCGGAACAAGCCAGCGATAGCTGCCAGGCTTAAACACCGCCAAATAATCGGGAACAATCCCCCAGCCGGCTGCCTGTGTGAGCATATAGATGTTCCATTGACCCCAGCGGAGTTGAGAGTAAACGAAGAATCCGACGGCGCCGCACGCCGCGACCAGAGTCATACTTATCGCTGCGGTATTCTTCCGAAGCCACTCGCGTGGCTCAAACAAACCGCGCCACCCAGTTTCAAATGCCGAGCGTACCACCGGAAAAGCGGCACATACAAGTCCAACAATTCGCGTTGCCGACATTACGATACCGTGCGCCGCTGCCCAAAATTTCGCGGACCTCCCTTCCACAGTGCTCCAGTAGATAAAGCCAAGCAGCGCCATCAAAAATAGTGATTCGGAATAACCGGCGACCAGGAAGAACGCTGCTGGATGGGCGGCGATCAGTAACGCACCGCAAATCTGAACCGCAGGCGGAACATTCCAGCGCTTACAAAACAGAAAGAAGTAACTCCAAAAACCCCAAGCAGCGAGCTGAGCGGTGATCAGGAGTGCAGTGTTGCTGTCGATATCAAGCCCGTAGCGGAATAGCGCGGCGATGGCCGGATACGCTGGAAAAAATGCGACATTCGAGACTTCCATAACCTTGTGGTCGATGGGTGGGACAATGGTCTGGTATCCGCGATCGATGATGTTCATGAACCAATAGCTGTCGTGTTGGATCAGCGCGGAATAGCGGTCCGAGATTGGCGCCTCGGGGGCGAGCAAGCCCACTGCCATTGCAAGTTGCAGGAGGGTTACTATTAGTCCCGCCAGTAAAGGCTTGAGCAACCGTGGCAGGCGGGTCATGCGATCATAATCGCAGGCCGCCAACTGTTTGCTCGCGAAACCTTTAGGATCTTGGCAAGCTGTCCCAGGAAGCGCCAGGGAGCCGGCAAACCCATCGAGACTGCAAGAACTTTTGAGACTTTCGTCAAAGACAATCTCGGATCGCATTGTTTTCCAACCGGTGCACGTTGATTTGGGTGGCAGGGTTTGACGGCGGTTGCGCATTGTTTATTCGCCGCAAGCCGTCGTATGGCAGTGGATGCGGCCAACGTCGCTGGCTGTCCAGCGATTCGACGAAGCGCTATGACCCCGAGATCAGCAGCACGATCTCACCCTTCGGCGGATGGGCCTGATAATGTGCAAGAAGCTCGCCGGCGGCGCCGCGGCGGAATTCCTCGAATTTCTTTGTCAGCTCGCGCGCGACGCAAAGTTGTCGCTCCGGCATGATATCGATGCAGGCGGCGAGTGTTTTGGTTAATCGGTAAGGCGATTCGAAAAAGATTGCTGTTTCGTCGCGTTCGGCTGCCGCTCGTAATGCGCGCTCGCGTTGTCCACTTTTCACCGGAAGAAATCCACGAAAAGAAAATTTCTCGGTGGAAAATCCGGAACCAAGAAGAGCCGTCAGGATGGATGATGCTCCGGGGATGATCGTAAACGGGAGTTCGCGTTTGATGCATTCGCGGATGAGGCGCACTCCGGGATCGGAGAGTCCAGGCATTCCTGCGTCCGTGATCAGCGCAACGTTTTCGCCGCCCCCGAGACGTTCGACAAGCTCGGTCGTGCGAGCCGCTTCATTGTGCTCGTGATAACTGACGAAGGGCTTTTTGATCTCAAGATGCTTGAGCAACAGCCCTGAATGCCGCGTGTCTTCAGCTGCGATAACATCGGCCGACTTCAACACCTCAACAGCACGCAACGTGATATCGCCCAAATTGCCAATCGGTGTGGCGACGATGAAAAGCATTCCGTATCATCGATTCAAAATCAGTCGTTGGCTATCGAACCAACCGGGTCTTTTGCTTTCCAACAAAGCCGATGTGCGGATGGAAAACGAATCGGTAACGGAGGATAAAATGAGAACAAGCTCTTATCTGCTGACCCTGTCGATCCTCGCTTTAGTCGGTTGTGCGGGAGAACCAACTACGGTGACGACCACAACGACACAGGAAGTAACGACTACAGGCCACGCTCGAGAGGTCGTGGTGACCCGAGCGCCGCCGCCAGTTCGCATTGAAACCCAGACCCTAGCGCCTGCAACGGGATATGTTTGGACCCGCGGTTATTGGCGGTGGACTGGAACCACTTATGTGTGGGTGCCGGGAAGTTGGGTGGTCCGCCCAAGACCAGCCGCAGTTTGGGTCGAAGGCCATTGGGTGCCTCGGTACAACGGCTGGGTATGGGTTCCAGGCCACTGGCAATAACAAGTACTGCAGAGAACCGTCACCAGCCCAAAACCTTGGCAAAGATGAGGGGCGCCACGATCGTTGCATCCGATTCGATGATGAACTTCGGAGTGTCGACGCTGAGTTTTCCCCACGTGATCTTCTCGTTCGGCACCGCGCCTGAGTACGATCCGAAGCTGGTCGTCGAATCGCTGATCTGGCAAAAATAACCCCACTCCGGCACAGACTCGCGGACAACGTCCTGGTTCAACATCGGCACAACGCAAATGGGGAAATCGCCAGCGATGCCACCGCCGATTTGGAAAAAGCCGATGGCTGAATCCTGCGACAGGCTGCGATACCATTCTGCGAGCGCCATCATGTATTCAATTCCGGAACGAATAGTGTGGACATCGGTGATTGCTCCCGTGATGCAACGTGCGGCGTAAATATTTCCCAGGGTGGAATCTTCCCAGCC
>WNGN01002797.1_pt1 | contig 12781 bp, 11 predicted proteins | sample 5400561 | NCBI WGS metagenome assembly WNGN01 (sample SAMN13153379, study PRJNA577476) | soil metagenome | isolation source: 115 cm soil or saprolite under Garry oak tree replicate 2 | place: USA:California | collected 2016-06-15
CTGGTCAAGCTGGTCTGCCACAGACTTCCGGTTAGCGGTCCTCCGTTTGTCGCTTGGGCGAATGTTACCAGCGTTGCACTGCATCTCACGTTAGGGTTCCAAGATGGATAGGAGGGTGATGGTGGTAGGACTGAGATGGATTGAGTCGCGGTTTTGGTTGCGGGGGTCGGGGATGCTGAGTCGGTGACTGTCAGTGAGACGGTGTAGTTTCCTTGGGCGGCATATGTGTGTGTTGTAGGGTTTCCGGAGCCTGCAGAACCATCACCGAAATTCCAGTTGAATGTGTAGGGACCTGTTCCTCCGGATGCAGTCACGGTGAAAGACTCGGAACTTCCTACAGTCGGATTTGTCGGAGAGTAGGCGAAGCTAGCTGACAAGGGGGCTTGTGGTGATACAATGCTGAAGCTGTCCTGGAAAGTTGATGTGAAGTCTGTCTGGACATCAATCTCATTGGGGGAGACTGAGTATTTGACAAACCCTAGTCCAGCACCTGCCGTGTTGCTTCCCATTAGCTTTGCGAAGTAAGGTGCCTCAGCGATGGTTTCCCCATTGCCGACCGACGTACTGTTCACTTTGTAAAGATCATTGATCCATGCTCCCTGAATTACAACAATCGTCCCGGCACCGGCCGGATAGGAGCCGCTTGAACCAGAGTTCACCACGCATGCGGAGTTGTAAGTCGGGTATCCGTTGCCATCCGTTTTGATTGTCGGACAAGAGCCGCCGTTGAGCGCAAGCTGCTTTGACCTCTCATACGCGTTATCATGAGCCTGGATTATCAAATCCGCCTTCTTGGACAGAAGCATGTTGAAGAAGGCGTTACCCATGGAACAAGTGGCGTCGCTGGCGCTTATGCAGTCTTTGTGAGTCCCGACGATGATCCACTTTATCCCAAGAATTCTCGCATTGTCAATTGCTGCTGAAACCCAGTTGTAGTGGACATCGTTTGCATTGTACTGCCAACACCCATACTGGTCGGTACAGGGCTGACCAGTCTGCGAACTACAATTAGGAGATGAAGTGCATACGCCGGTGATGTTGTATATTTTTGGAGAGGCGAAGATGAACCGTGCGATGGGGTTCGTGGCAGGATAGTCAAAGTAGTACTCTTTACCATAACAAGCACCCGCCACAGGACCACATGTAATAGGTACGCCGAGGGTCAGCGGACAGTTGCTGACGTACCTTTCATAGCTGTGAGTCTCTCCAAAGGTTGTTGAATTGTGCCCGCCAGTGTCATGATCTCCTGGAATAATCTCGATATTGCTGTATTTGGCCTTGAACTGGGAACACCACACGACCCGAAGTCTCCGGACGCGGCGAAGGTGAAGGTTGGGGTCGGCGAGGCTTGTGCCGGCGACACCAGACCGCTAAGGTAAGGAAGAGATGTCAGTAGGGTAATAACGAGAAACGACGTGAGAACGGGCGCCTTCCTAGCCGTATGACCTAACCGTCGGAGAATCTTAACCTGCGCTCTCTTAAACAATTCTGTCTTAGCCTGCCATATGATTCCAAAGATATCTCTGTGGGATCCTCTCCAAAAGCTCTGTTTCACTCCGGTCATGGCGCAGACTCTGACGCCAATTCCTACGTTGCCTCCTGTCTCCTGGATGGGTCAAAGGTCCTAGGAGCATACCCCTCCGGGCCCACTCCTAGTATAGCTAGGCGGCTCAGCTTGCGCCGCTAACAATGATACGCTGAACCATCTTCAGGTAAGGCCGCAATCTCCTCGGGAGCGCATCATGCAGCATCGCGAAATCTCCATGATGGAACACTCGCAACCGCCGGCAAATCCCGCCATATAACACGACGAACAGTCCAAAGAGGATGATTAGCTGAAAGACGGGTCTAAAGGGATGAGATATGAGAAAGACTTGATCAAGAGTTAACAAGGGCAGAGCCACGCCTACAGCCAATGGAATAGCTTTTGACAATGCAGAATTGACGCGCGTGGCAACCGCATCGCGAAGCGTGAATCTCGCAAGCGCCACAATTAGTATTGAAAGCAGGGCTCGACCGACAGCTCCAGCTAGGGTTCCTAGCGGCGACGCACTCAGCCCCACGAATCCAATGAACACTAGAGTAGATGCAAGGGTGACCCCCAGGTATTGTCTGGTATGGCCGACAGCCTGCAAGGTTGTGACCAATAGGACCCCTTGGGCCACGAAGACAGAAGACAGCGAGAGAATTGACATTGTCAACGCCTCGCCAACGTAAGATGCGCCATAAACAATCTCGAGAGCAGTAGGAGTTATCGCAGCGAGAGCCGCACCGATCGGAAGAACCGTCAAATTGATCAGCCTGAAAGCTGCAGCTAATCTCTCCGAGACTTCTCTCGGATCGCCTGTCGAGTGAGCAGCGGAAAGCGCGGGGTAGATCGCCTGGTTCACTGGCGTCCATAGTACTGATAGGAAGTTCACACTGGACACTACCAGGAAGTAGGGTCCGAGGATGGTTGGACCCAACAGTAGGTATATGATACCCATGTCACCCCATAGCTGTCCCAGCGTAATCAAGGCAGAAGCAAATACTGGAAGGCTGAACACCAATATCGGACGCAGAGGATAGCTACTCCCTTTTGGAAGCTGGCCATGCCAAAGGTATACGGATAGAAGAACGGTCGCGACTCCTCCGATGGCCCAGCCTGAGACGATACCTAAGACCCTGAAACCGAAGTACGCTAGAAACAGCCCAAGTCCTCTGCTAAGAGGAACGAACAGCGCATTTTGATAGAGAGTCCTTGCGTAACGCCCAACGCCTAGAAAGAATGCCGTGTAGAGAAGCGTCACATCGATAAAGAAGGAAGCAATGAAAGTCACGAGCAATAGGTTCGCCGGGTCCGTGGCGCCCCGAAGGAAGCCGCTTAGATATGGGGAAAAAAGAACGGCGACCACGACTACCGGCAAAGCTATTGCAATGGACAGCCTGAGAGTCACCCTCGCCACGCCAGCAGCGGCCTGGGTATCGCCCGCGACCATGCTTCTGGAGATGAAGCGGGTTGCTGCGAGAGGCAATGCTCCGGATATTAGTCCTGTGAGAAGCGCCTGCACCAGAGCGAGAATCGCGACTAGGCCAACCTCTGTCTTGTTCAGAATGCGAGCGAGTAGAACGTAGAATACTAGGTAGGTAATGTAGAGGAGAACCTGCTGGCTAGTAAGATAGGCAGTGCCGCGAGGAACATTGTAGACCTCTGCCGTCTTTGTCAAGGAAACTGGGAGAACATCCGGGCGGAGGCTTCTTGTGGCTTATGCTTCGGTCGGAATCGCCGGCGGTTCGATCACCCTCTGACGATGTGCTATGAGGCACCCGTGAAAGTGAAGTAGAGCAACATAACGTTCAGTCCGATTATGAGAAGAACGAAAATTCCTGCCAGGACCGTCGTAATTCTCCGGTTTGTGAATACTCCCATCAGACTCCTATTCCGAGTAAACCACCAGAGAGGAACCAGAGGCAGAGGAAGCAGGAGGCTCAAGGCAACTTGGCTGTAGACTAGGATAATGAGCGGGTTCAATCCAAGAAGGATCGCGATTGTGGTGGGAATAGTGTTGATGAATCTCGTGACGAGTCGCCTCATCCACGGATTAATCTTCTTACCGAGCATTCCTTCCATGATTGCTTGTCCCGCCAACGTGCCGGTTGTAGATGAGGATAATCCAGATGACAGCAGAGTTATTCCAAAGATCACCGCGGCCGGAGGACCGAAGAGCGGAAGGAGTGTTTTGTACGCGATGTCTATCGTCGGAACGGATATCTTGGGATAAAATGCAGCGGCAGCCATTATCATTATCGCCGCATTAACCAGGCCTGCCATCGTGAACATTATGATACTTTCTGCCTGATGGAGACGTAATACTTGCTTCTTGACTTCCACCCTCGGATCAGTTACTCTATCGTTTGTGAGCGCGGAATGGAGGAAGACCGCGTGAGGCATGACCGTCGCCCCAATGACGCCGACTGCAAGGAGGAGTTCGGGAATCGTGCTAAGAGTTGGTATGATTGAACCTCTTACAATCCCTGCCGCGTTTGGAGATGTTAGGAAGATTTCGTATAGGTATCCGAATCCGATGATCGAAACAAAAAAGAGGAAAGCGTATTCGAGCCGTCGCGCTCTCCCCCGAGTGATCCCTAGTATCAAAAGAACATCAAGGACCGAAAGAAAAGTCCCATAGATCAGGGGAACTCCGAACAGTAGGTATAGTGCTATCACAGTTCCCAAAAACTCTGCCAGGTCAGTCATTGCAGCTGCCACCTCCGATGCTAGCCAGTAAGGAATGATGTAGCGAGGCTCCTTCAGGTGGAGTCGTATCATGGCGGGCAGCGAATGCCCTGTTGCGATTCCCAGTTTTCCTGAAAGATATTGAAGAAGCATGGCCATAATGCCAGCGAGCCAGACGACCCAGAGCATAGTATAACCAAAGGATGATCCTCCTACGATGTCTGTTCCGTAGTTTCCAGGGTCCATGTAGGCGACACTTACAACAAGAGCAGGCCCAAAATACACGGCGAGGTTACGAATGAAGCTCCGGGACTTGTACTGCAGGGGGACTTCTAGTAGTTCCGTCATCCTCTAACACCTACCCGGTGCCGTAGATAGAACACAATTGATAGTGTTTTAGTTGGGTCTAATAAAGCTAGACTAACCTAAGTTTTTGGGCTCAAGGACTCTCAAATCCTAGGGTTGAATTCCTCTACGTGAAGTGTTCATACCCCCGAGGCTCAACTTTCCTATTCTTTCCGCGGTAATCCATAATCACATCTCCCAAACCACTTTTCACTGTGCCGATTCTTAGAAGGGAAGGAATCTTCCGTTTTAGACTCTCAAATCGGTCTTTCTTGATTGTTAGGACGAGCTCGTATTCTTCTCCCCCGAATAGCGCGAGTTCTTCCGGGACGAGACCATTTTCTCTCGCGAATACTTTCGCCTCTTGCGCGACCGGAATCTCTTCCAAGAAGATACTCACCTCGCTTAGCCGAGCTATTTCGTGAAGGCTCCAGACCAGACCGTCGCTTGAATCGATCGAACTATTCACAAACCCGGTCCGAGCTAGCTTGAGGCCAGTTTCCAATCTGGCCGCGGGATGGAGAACAGAGTAGACGAGTTTCGAAAATCTCCGAGGCCAAGGCTTTTTTTTCCCAGACAATATTCGGAGTCCAGCGCTTGTCTTTCCGAATTCCCCGGTCACTGCTACCACATCTCCTAGTCTTGCACCATCCCTACGGAGGATCCCTCCAGACTCCGCAAATCCGAACCCGATACAGTCGATAACAAGTTCATCGGTCTCACTCGTGTCTCCACCGAGTATTCTACATCCGTATTCGCTTGCGCCTCTCTTGAGACCCGACGCAATTTCCTTCACACTCGACAGTCTTACGGGAGGAGGCATGCCGAGAGATACCAGGAGGCCACGAGGTTGGACCCCTTTCGCCGCGAAATCGCTAACCGTGGCGACGACGGCCTTTCTTGCTGCTTGTCCAAGTGACATGCCCCGAGGGACGTCCGTGCTGCCAACGAGCATGTCAGTCTTCAACACAACGAGTCTACCCTGGGACATTGGGAATGCAGCTACATCGTCGTCGAAACCCAGTGGAAGTTTTGACCCTGAGGCGAAACGTCGTTTGAAGATTCCTATGATCTCGCGTTCTGTGAGACCAGTCTTGGCCATGCCCGTTCCATTCTAGCCGGGAATCGTAGAGCTTTAAGTCAAGGTTGTGAACGGGGCTCGGCCGGTGCCTCGGTGGCTCAGCCTGGTAGATGCGTCTCGCAACAGAGAGCATCCGCCTCGTAAGCGGAATGGCAGCATTCTGCCCCGCAAGGTCGCGGGTTCAAACCCCGCCCGAGGCTCCACACTGCAAGTGCGGAGCACACGCATTTACTATATACGGAAGCTGCATGAAGACTCCGGCCTTCGATCCACACAACACCGCAACCGACCTAACTCGGACGCTAGAGATTCTCAAACAGGATCCGAATCTGTCAGAACAGATCAAGAAGACGATCTTGCGATTCTACGAAGCATGTGGGGCTGAAGGACTGAAGCCTATCCGTCTGCTACGACTGTTGCAACTTCTACGCTTGACCGGAGGCTCGTTGAAAAAGTCGTTCGACAAGGTAACTAGGAGTGATGTACAGAAGTATCTCGCATGACTGGAGAAACAGGATCTCGCTGACTGGACAAAGCATGGCTACAAGGTCGCGTTGAAGAAGTTCTACAAATGGCTCAGGAACAGCGAAACATACCCGCCGGAAGTCAGCTGGATTAAGACAATAGTCAACAACCGTCATCGACTTCTTCCCGAGGAACTCTTGACAGAGGATGAGGTGAAGAAGATGACAGAGAAGGCCGAGCGTCCCCGAGACAGCGCACTGATCATGACGCTGTACGAGGGTGGTTTTCGAGTTGGAGAAATCTTTGGCCTACAGATGAAACATGTCAGCTTCGACAGCAACGGGGCCCAGATTATGGTCGCAGGGAAGACGGGAATGCGAAGGGTCCGAATCATAGCTTCTGCTCCTCTGCTAACACAGTGGCTAGAGAATCATCCCCGAAAAGAGGACCCCTCCGCTCGCTATGGATAGGAATAGGCACCCTCGGAAGAGGAGAAGCCATAGACTACGGAGCCGCGAGAATGATGCTAGACGCGCGGCCTGGCGAGCAGGATTGAGAAAAGCTGCCAACCCCACATATTGAGACACTCCAGAGCCAGCAATCTGGCCAACAAACTCGCAGAGGCACAGTTGAAGGACATGTTCGGTTGGACTCAGAGCTCCGAGATGGCAGCGATCTACGTCCACTTGTCAGTACGAGACGTCGACAAAGCCCTCCTCAGGATACATGGACTGGCCGGAGAAATCATGGTCGAAGTTGGCCAGAATCATGGCTTGTCTGTGCGCGAAAGTTCTAGGGGGTTCTTTCTTGACTAGGAAGAGGGGTTCACGAGAGGGGTAATGGTGTTCGTTGTAGTTGAACATCTACGGCATATCTCCTATTCCGTCGTGGCTGCGGCAGATGTTCTACTGTGCTCCACTGCAGTTGTCCACCTCTGGATAGTCTGACCAGCAGTTGCCGCTCTTGCGTATCCGTTGTCCCAGAGAAATGCTAGAGAAAATAGTCAGGTCTTATGGGCCTGGACCCTAGGACGGTGTTGAACAGCAAAGCTCTATCAGAACCACACCAAATCCATCCAACACAACAACAGCGCGAGGAAGATGATAAGCGACTGCTGACAGAGCTTTCGTGGACTAGGTCATCGAACAAGTAAAGCAAGGCCCGGACAAGTCGCGGCCGCGAAATTCATCGTTACCATGATGGCACCGGTGGGATTTAGACCCAAACGGGGATAAAATCCAGTCCCAAAGAGAACCTATCGAGGAAACACAGGCCGGTCGCCTACTGGTCTCTTGGAAGACTCATCGTCATTCGGCCCCGCGCACTCATCCTGCTAGCTCACGACACCAAGGCCAGCCGGAGCGACAATCGTTTGCTTTTACATATGTCCGGCAACCATGACTATTGACTGGCAAGTACCAATCTAGGAGATCAATGCTAGACCGTCGAATGGCGTTTGAGACTTTTCTTGCGTTTATAGAACTCCAAAGCTAACACTGCACTGGCAGACAGCGCGACTCCGGTTCCTGCCAAAAGCAAAACAATCGAGAAGGGCGGTGATGGGTTTGATGGCAGTTGAGCGTTAGGCGAATAAACAGTCAGCGTCTGTGACGGAGCTCCGCAGGGTGTGGAGGAGGGATTGTTGTTCGGGTCTCCATCATAATGTACGAACCAATAGTAGGTTCCGTTGGTTTGAGGATGAAATAGTGGAGAGAGATAGACTCCGTTGCCATTCTGAACCGGAGTAGAGCCTGTAAACACGGCTGTTCCGGCGCACGTCGGTTTTTCGAATACTGAGAATGAGACGATCCCGGTCGGGTCGAATCCATGTGATAATGTTGCAGTATCCGAGGCCGATACTGGCGACGAGCCTAGGGTAAGGTTGGATGGATTGACGCCCGCATCTATCTCGGGGGAAGTTCTAGCTACCTTTATCAAAACCGTTCCGCTGGTCGAATTGGTTTCATCTGTCAGTGTGAATCTGGCAGTGTAGGTTTGTGCCAAACGGCCGCTGCTCGGGCCCCATCTGAAGGTACCTGTGGATTGAGACGTACCAGTTGTCACAAACGTCGCGCCTAGAACATTACAGTTGAGACAGGCCAAAATTAGCTGACTCGTCGGGTTGTTGGGGTCCGTGGCGGTCACGTTAAACAGTAGCACATCGCTAACTATCACAGTTTGATTGGTGGGAATTGTGAGGATTGGCCGGTTGTGGGTCGATGATGTGTTTGATGCATGGACTGTTATGGAGACTGTTGCGTTAGAGTTCTCCGCGCCGTCAGTGACCGTGAACGTGACATTGTGGGGGCCTGCTTGAGCATCGTTCGGGGTCCAGACGAATACGCCAGAAACACTGCCCATACCCGTTACCGTGGGAAAGCTTGCCCCGTAGGGGCAGTTGTTGCACGACAGAGTCAGGTTCTGAAGGGGAAGGTCAGGGTCTGTAGCGTTTACCTGAAACGCCAACGTTGATCCTGCAGTGACGCTCTGTCCAGTGGGCGCTTCTAGGGATGGCGGGTTCTCCTGTGGAGAAGGCTTGGTCTGTTGGAAAGAGAGAAGGCTTCCCCAAGTGTCTAGGGCGCCGCAGCAGGATCCCTCGCCAGCCTCCCACCAGAGCCATCCCATGCCTCTTGAATCCATCAGAGTGGTGAGATACTGGATGAAGTGAAAGGTTGTCACTGAGTAGCTAGCGTCGTCTGTTCCAACAGCATCCGGCGGTCTAGCGCAGACATTATTGCAACTGTAGTAGACCGCGCCGCCCTCTGTGTCGAGAATCGGTATATGGTATTTGGCCGTCGACTGTAGCATTGCACTGTAGTAGATGTTCGCTACACACTCAGCGGTTCCGTTTCCCCAGGTATTGGTGGCGCTCGGGCTGCAGCTCCCGTATCCTCCCTGCTCCCAAATGTCGTAGAAGAAGTATGGATGTATCGAGAGAAGTGTCTCATTCAACGGGTCTGTCACAAAGGGGTAACAGGCCACGAGTGCTGATACGTCGAAGGTACAACTAGGATTACTTCCGTTGCTCCAAGAGTTCTCTATTACTATCCAGTGTATATCGCCGAGACTTCTCGCCTGGGTAATCCAGGCCTGGTACTCAGTGGATAGCAAAGCCACGGAACCTGCTGGCTCGTTGATCGGTTCCCATATTATCTTGTCATAGTTCCAGTTTGTGGAAAGGACTCCACTCCAGAAGGCCAGCCATTCCATCTGGCACGATAGGTCGGTTAGGTCATTGTAACTGTGATAGTCAAGGATGACCCACATACTGTATTGTCGGGCCATTTGTATCGCCTGGGTAAACTGCGCGGGATCCCAAGCCCCGAGTTCTCCCGATGAGCAACCGATGCTCGTGCCCCCGCCGAATCCAATCCTCACGGCATTGTAACCTGACTGGTTGAGCCTCTGTAGCGTGGCCTGCAACTCTCCATTTCCTGCCTCGTACAGGCTGACGCCTCCCCATCCTTGGATCATGGGTTCTAGGGCTGGAGTAGCGGCCAGTCGGATCCCCGGAGTTTCCGAGTCGAGTAACCTAGTTGGTGCTGAGCCTTCGCCACGGTGGATGGACTGGTTGTGAAGAATTTGGGTAGTGACGATCCCGAGCACGGCCAGGGAACAGAGGAGGAACGCCCTAGACTTTCTCACTTGAGGAAATATCAACAGCAATTTCAACACTGCCGCAATGAGCCGGTATAGTAGGGTAGACAGTGATCTAGATAGGACGATTTGACATTTTGCCGTATCGTTACCAGTCTCGTGGGATCAGCACGCTTCCGAGTGGCGAAATGCAGGCTTCCATGAGTGTCTTTGCAAACAGCCTTGACGACCGATTGTCTCAACAAGCCAATCTGTCGTGCCGATCCTGAATCTCCTGTGATTCACCGATACGTACCTAGTGGGCCCGCCCGGATTCAACCCTTTTGGGGGAGTGGGCCTGAAGAGTTGAGGGCTGCTACCCTTTTTTTGGCAATTACCGAACGAAGAAGAATCTCGCACTCAAATTCGACGAGCCTCGGGCCGAAGAACTGCTCAGGCTACGACTACACGCAGATCTGGTGGGTAATCCCTACGATTGTCCGACTGCAAATCCGGGGGCACAGTTCGCATTGGGTGACGCTTAGATCCATCTAGCGCTCATCGTCTTCCCCTGCCAGGCCATCGGAGAGGCGGGGACCATGGGATTGGCCCCGTACGGGTTCATGTACGGACCCCTCTTTTTCGAAGCACATCAGTAAGCCAGCAATGCTTTTGCTCGTCGAACATAAAGTTGCAAAAGCTGCGCAAAGCGGTTGAGATATCCATCTTGAGCCACATAATTCTATTTCCAGATGTCGGCCGATTGAAAAATATGCTGTCCTGGCCGGTACCTTTAAGGTCGCCGAACATGGAATCCCGTCGTATGACTTCTAGACTTTCAATTTGGTGCCTAGTGGGCTTTATCGCCGTACTCGGTTTCCTTCCTCCGGTTGAAGGGCGAGGAGTTCAAAGTTCTTGGGAGCTACGAACATTCATCTTCTTCACCGACGGCTCTAGAAACCCTCTATCAGCAGATTCGACTGGTAATCCCATGGTGACCGCTGTTGTCTCTGGGAATACTGTGCAGACCACCATTCCCGGCCAAGTGGTCATATGGGTTGAGGTGCAGCATACTGGTTTCAACGCGACTTTCCAGTCTCTCGCTGTTAATGCAACACTGCCAGTCGATTGGGTGATCAGCCCAACATGGGGGCAAGCTAGGGGAGCGATCCATGTCTACTTCGTTAACACGACAACTCTCGATTCGCCCGACAGCGCAAGCTTTGCCTCTTCAGTATTGCCGAACGCTTTCGATATCACTCAACCGTCTACGATCTCTGTGTCTAACGGGGGAGTGCAAGTGTTGATTCCGGATCTTGCAGCAACCGCGATTGGGCATCACCTGATGCCGGACCAAACAATACTGCTGGCAATAAAATTGGGCTATGCGCTCAAAGGGACCATTCAACCGACAAATAGCTATCCAAGGCAATACGTTTCGAGCGCCAATTCGAAAGGCTGGATTGGCCTCCCGACAAAACCAGGGTCCGCCGCCTTCTCTCCCTCGGCCTGCTACGACTCAATGGGGACGCCGCACGACTGTTTCTTCACAGCCTACGCCAGAGGGATTGGCGCTTGAGCCTGTTCGTAAACTAGTGACAAGTCCAGTCGTTTTGGGACGCGACAAAGGCCAGCCCTAGGACAGGACTTGCAACCACTGGCGATTGGTGAGTGAGCAGGAAGCGTCAGAGACTAATCGAGGATAGACACCAGCCGACTTTGAACGCCACATAACTTCATTCTGACCCCGGGGCATCGAGAACAAGGATAGGCGTTTATTGCCCACGAATTCAATGTTCTTATCGGGAATACAAATGTTTGACAGTAGCAACCGAACCAAGCGCAAATATTGACTCCCATAGTTCACCCGTCTTAACCAAAATGGCGACATTATCTGAGTTCGAACCTCCTTCTGGACTCCGAGCTCGTTCATCTCCTAACCTCAGGGCGGACGCAAGCCTGCCAGCCCCCATCAATCAATTATCTAGGACTCGGTCGGTCATATCCTGGACTCCGTGCTTTTCGGGCCTCGAAGGTAATGAACACTCGACGGAGAGGCCCTCTTCGCCAAGAGAATTACTCTCAACACGGGCCCTCGCAGGCACTATAGGGTGCAAACCTGGCTTGGATAACCAAGTTACCTTTCCAAAGGCTTGACGGCTCAAAAACAAATGGACGTTGGCAAGTCGAGGGCAATTCTTCCTGTCTTTGCGGGGGGCAGGAAGCTATGAGATTCGCCTTTCTTTCGATGAGATTAGTGTCGATCTTTCAATGTTTGAACAGCTGGAAGATAGACCTAGTGTAACGTACTGGCCGACTTCCGCTACCTCGCTCGTCCCTATGCCAACTTCTTCTCGCTACAAGAAGATAATCCAGAGGACCATACCCTGTCGTTTTTCCACGACCGTGGCGTCAAGGTTTCCATTCTATGGGAGGAAATAATCAGTTACGCCTTAAGAGGGATAGCTCGCGTGGAAGTGCAGATCGAACATACGGAGAATCAGATCACGGTTCGTTACACGATTCCAAAGTAAACCCACACTGGAAAAGCCAGAACTCGCACATCTAAAAAACAAGACCCTATCAGCTTAATAACCAAAACGTGACACGGGGAGACCTCATGGGAACTGGGGGAACTAAAATATTCCAGACTCCCTACGGCAAACCACTGATCCTAATTCTCATAGGAATCCTGTTTATCGGCGCAGCGGTGGCCGCTACGAGTCTGACTATCCCAGCAACGACAATACTCGCTGGCACAGCTGTCACGACCAGCGCTTGCGGCGGAACGCTCGCTCTAAGCGGCGGACCCACTCCTGGATCAGGAACAGTCAGATACAATTGTCCGCCCTCGTCTGGTGCCTTCACGGTAAACACGGCCGGATCCGATACTCCTACGTTCAACCCGCCATCCCAGATTACCGCCGTCGGATACGTTTCGCATTCAGCATCAAGCTGTTCAGGGTTCACAACCCTGACTTCAGGGTCCTCAACGATCTTAGTCACCGGCGACTACGATGTTTGCGCTGACTACTCGTGCCCGACAGGGTGCACGATTAGCTCATGGACCATCACATGGTCAAGCTGACCACACGTAG
>WNGN01002305.1_pt1 | contig 12774 bp, 15 predicted proteins | sample 5400561 | NCBI WGS metagenome assembly WNGN01 (sample SAMN13153379, study PRJNA577476) | soil metagenome | isolation source: 115 cm soil or saprolite under Garry oak tree replicate 2 | place: USA:California | collected 2016-06-15
TCGACCAGAACCGGGCGATGATGGACAAGCCGATGGAGCGCGCCGGCCGCAAGGGCAACCCGCTCGAGAACCCCGAGGAGGCGCTCGTATGAGCAGGCGGATGGAGATCGCGCGGGCTTACGAGAAGGCGCTGTTCGCGGGCGACCGCGGCGGCGTCGGTCAGCGTTTCACGGACGACATCGTGTACTGGGTGGCGGGCGCAACCGGGCGCGACGGGCGCCCGCCCATCGGCGGCGAGTGGAAGGGCCGGGAGCGGGTGCTGGACGCGCTCTGGAACCGCGAGGCCGGCCTGGGCGCGGCCGACTGGACCTCCGAGGACACGTGGCGGGAGTGGTACGAGGCGGACGACCGCGTGATCGTCGAGATCCGCGAACGCAGCTGGCTCAAGAGCGACCTGCGCGACGTGATGGACCAGCGCACCTGCGTCGTGATCAGGTTCCGAGGCGACCGGATCTGCGAGATGCGGGAGTACACGGACAGCCACATCTACGAGGAGTTCTTGAAACGGCACCGGAGCGAGCTGCCGAAATTCGCCGAGCGCAAGACGTAGGAGAGGAGCATGCTCCGTTCACACGCTGAAGCGTGTGATTTCGCAGCGCGAGGTACGGGTCCTGAGCCCCGTTACGTGTCGAACCGGTCCAGCTTCCGGTCCCGCCGCCGCGCGAGCCAGTAGAGCGGCACGCCCAGGATCAGCGTCGCCCCTGAGGCGACCCACGCCTCAGCGATCCCCCGTGTGCGCGCGAGCCATCCCCATCCCGTCTGCCCGGCCACGCCACCCACGTTCGCGAAGAATGAATCGAGCGAGATGATCGTGGCTCGCTGCTGCGACGGGATGTGGGCGTTGAGATAGCCCTGCTTCACCGGCATCCCCACGCCGAGCGCCATGCCATAGACGAGGTACAGCCCCACCACCACGTAGAAGTCCCGCAGCAGGCCGCACAGGACTACCGTGACCACCTGCACGACCACTGACGCGATCAGCATTCCGGTGCGCGAGCGAACGACGCGCGACAGCGGCACGACAAGCGCATTGCCGGCGATCAGCGTGAGCGACGTGAGCGCGGCGATCACCCCCGACACCCACACCGCCTCCCGCCCCAGCAGGTCCAGGAAGTAGCGCTGCCAGCTGTAGAAGCCGAAGATCATGAAGCTCATCGACACGAGCGACCCGAGCATCAGCGGCCGGACCACCGGGTGGTGCAAGCCGTAGCGCATGCCCTCCACGAACACGCGCCGCATCTCCGCCGGCACGCGCGACAACGCGAGCGCACGCGGGGTGTAGCCGAGCTCGCGCATCCCGAACCAGGCCAGCGCGAACAGCGGCACCACGATTCCCGCCCGCACGAGGTAGGGCACGGCGAGATCGATCTGACCCAGCAAGCCGCCGGCGAGGGTACCGACCAGCATCGCCGCGCCGAACGCCATCTGACCGCGCGCGAACACCGGCTCGAGCGGCGCGGTGTACCCCGTCGCCTTGAGAGCGTCGACCAGCCATGCGTCCACCGCGCCGGTGTAGAACGTGTAGCCGAGTCCCAGAAACACCGACACGGCGGCGAACGGCCAGAAGCCCCACCCGAGCCGCGCGATCGCCACGTAGCAGAGTGTGGTGACGAACAAGGTGGCGAGGCACAACAGCAGCGAAATACGCCGCCCGAGGGTGTCGGCGACGACGCCGGTGGGGATCTCGAACAGGACGTTCCCCAGTGTGAACGCGGCATTCGTGAGCATCACCTGGAAGATGTCCAGCCCCGCGTGGAGCTTGAACAGTGTGTCGATGCCCCAGATCAGGGACATCGCCAGGTTGAAGAGCCCGGTGATCAGCAGGTAGACGCGGATGATCTGTGCGCTCACGGAACGTGCGCCTCGAGCCAGTCCTGCGCGATCGCCCGGATGTCCTGGTGCTGCACGTCGGCCAGCGCATTCAAGCGCCGCATCTCGTCGTCCGAGATCTTGCCGGTCAGCTCGCCGAGCGCGGCCGCCACCTCGGGATGGCGCCGCAACACCACTTCACGCGCGACGACCGCGGCTTCGTAGGGAGGGAAGTAATGCCGATCGTCTTCCAGGGCGACGAGATCGAGCGCGGCGATCTGACCGTCCGTCGAGTTGCCGGCGATCATGTCCACCTTTCCGTCGGCGAGCGCGCGGTAGGTGAGTCCCAAGTCCATCGCGGTCGGAGGCGCGCGGAAGGCAAGCCTGTACACCTGCGACAGCCCGGCGAATCCGTCTGCGCGCTCCAGGAACTCGTAACCGAACCCCGCCTTCCACCGCGGCGCGACGCGCGCCACGTCGGAGATCCGCGTCAGGCCATATTGCCGCGCTTCCGTCCGGCGGATCAGAATCGCGAACGTGTTGTTGAAGCCGAACGGCGCGAGCCACCGCAGGCCGAAGCGTGCCGCATAGTCGCGCGCCACGACTCGCGCCACGCTGTCCCGATCGCTCACCGGGGGGTGCTTGAGCACCGCGGTGAACGCGGTGCCCGTGTACTCGGGATAGAGATCGATCTGTCCCGCGACGATCGCCTGATGACACACGAACGTGCCACCCAGGTGCAGGCGTCGCTCCACGGGCAGGTGCGCGCGCCGCTCGATCTGCTGCGCCACGAGCTCGGCGAGCAAGTCGGACTCCGTGAAGTTCTTGGCGCCCACGACGATCCGGTCGTGCCGGGCACACGAACTTGCTGCGGAGAGCGCGAGCACCGCGGCGAGCAACGCGAGCATGCCGGCCCGGCGTTTCCCGTGCCCTGAAGGGCCGGCTCGGCGTAAACGCGCGTCTTTGAAGACGCGACCTCGGCCGAGCCGGCGTTTCAACGCACGGACCACACGTGAGGCCAGGTGGGAGTCCTGCTCACCTTGCCCGCCACACCAGCCGCCGCTCGAGCAGCGCGAACAGGCCGTCCGCCGCCAGCGCCATCAGCGCCGCCGGGATCGCGCCCGCGAGGATCAAGGTGTCGTCCACCACCGCCACGCCGCGGAAGATGTAGACCCCGAGCCCGCCCGCGCCGATCGCGGCGCCGATCGTAGCCACGCCCACGCTCACGACCGTCGCGACGCGCACACCCGCGAGAATGACCGCCGCAGCGAGGGGCAGCTCCACCAGCCGCAGCAGCTCGGCGTCCGTCATCCCCATGCCGCGACCGGCTTCGCGGATGGCTGGGTCCACGCCCGCAATTCCCGTGTAGGTGTTGCGCACGATGGGGAGCAGCGCGTACACGATCAGCGCGGTGATCGCCGTCCAGAACCCGATGCCGAAGATCGGAATGAGGATCCCGAAGAGCGCGAGGCTCGGGATCGTCTGGAACACCCCCGCGAGCCCGAGCACGGGGGGCCGCCACGCGGGTCGGCGGGTGAGCACCACGCCGAGGGGAATCCCCACGAGTGCCGCGGCACCGGTCGAGAGTACCACCAAGACGAGGTGCTGACCGACGAGACCGAGTGCCTCATGGGCGTTGCGCGCGAAGAACGCTACCAACCTCATGCCGCCTCCAGGAAGCGGCGGACCTCGGGGTGCTCGTTGCGACGGAATTCGTCGGGGGTACCGAGGAACAGCAGCCGTCCCGCATGCATCAACCCGATGCGCGTCCCCAGGAGCAGCCCCTCCCGCACGTCGTGGGTCACGAACACCATGCCCTTTCCCAGCCGCCCCTCGAGGGCGCGGAATTCCTGCTGCAGTTCGAAGCGCGTAATGGGATCGAGTGCGCCGAACGGCTCGTCCAGGAGCAGCAGCGGCGGGTCGGCAGCGAGCGCGCGCGCCACCCCGACCCGCTGCCGCTGACCGCCCGAGAGCTGGTGCGGATAGCGTCCACCGAACGCCTCCGGGTCGAGCCCCACGAGCGCGAGCAGCTCGCGCACCCGGGCCGCGATCCGCTCTGGAGGCCAGCGTTCGAGCCGCGGCACGAGTCCCGCGTTCTCGGCCACCGTGAAATGCGGCAGCAGACCCACCTCCTGAATCACGTAGCCGATCCGCCGCCGCAGCGACGTGGGCTCGAGCGCCGCGGTCCGCTGCCCCGCCACCAACACCTCCCCCACCGAAGGCTCGAGCAGACGGTTGATGAGCTTAAGTGTGGTCGTCTTCCCAGAGCCGCTGCGGCCGAGGAGCACGAGGGTCTCTCCTGCACCCACAGTGAAGGACACGTCCCGGACGATCGGCAGGACCCGTCCCTCCTCCCCCGTCCCTCTTCCCGGCAACGTATAGCCGAGTCCCCGGACCTCGAGCACGGCGCTCATTGCGCCCCCGCCCCCACCAGCACCATTTGAAAGCGGCCGTCTTCGCTCGTCCCGCGCCAGCGCTGCCCGAGGCCGGCATCTCGCAGGATTCGCAGGAACGTGTCGGCGTCGTACTTGTACGAGTGGTTCATTTCCAGCCGCTCGCCGGCACCGAGGGTCAGGGACTCTCCGCCGAGCCGGGCGGCGACGTCGCGGGTCGCCCGGAAGTGCTTGGTGAGGGGATGCAGCCCGGGGACGCGCGCGTCCTCGCGGTCCTCGAACACGAGCTCGCCGTCGGCCTCGGTGATCCCGACGGCGTGGAGCGGCGCCCACGCGAAGCGCCGGTTCAGGGGGTTGTCATAGCCGGCGACAGTGGCCCCGGCGGCGTAGATCTCGCCGTCCACGAGCAGCAGGTCGTCCCCGCGGAGCAGGTTCTGCAGGGCGCGCGTCTCGACCAGGGGGTCGAACGCGCCGAGGGTGTTGCCCAGGAGCAAAATCAGGCGCGGCGGCGTTTCGGGATCAGGCGCCAGTGCAGTGAGGTGGTCGGTCCGTGTGAAGTCGGCCTTGACGCCCTGGGCGGGGAGCCCCGCGGCGACGGCGCCCTGACACGCGAGCTCGAGCAACGCCTGGCTCGTGTCTACGGGCGTGTAGGAGACGCGGATCCCGTGGGGTCGCAGCGCTTCGATGAGAAGCAGGTCCTTGTCCCCCTGCCCCGAGCCCAGGCTCAGGACCTCGAGCGGGCCGGGGGGTATGTAGCCAGCGAGGTCGGCGGCGGACCGAGCGATGAGCGAGCGCGACCGCACGTAGTTCCGGTAGGCGCCGTCCGAGCAGAGGGCGAGCCAGGCGCGGACGGACAGCGGAAACCAGTAGAAGAATTTCTCCGGGAGCCGACGCGCGCGAAACGCGGCGACGAACTCGTCGGCGAGCGCGGTCTCGGTAAGCAGCGTGTGAGTGACGATCACGGAGTTCAAGAGTTACCGGTTGACGGGTCCGGCGGCAACCCGTATGCTACGTTTCGTCTGCCGTCGTCTGATTTCCACGTAAAGACGGAGGATATTCGCATGCAGATCGTCGAGACGCAGGAGCTCGTGCCCACCTGTCATCGGCCTGAGGTCGTGGAGACGAGCGAGCTACAGCCAACCTGTCACTCCTGACGCAGGGCGGCTGGATGCAAGAGGGGGCCCGGACCGATTTCGGGCCCCTTTCGCGTTTCCTGGGCACGGAGGCGCGACTGGGGTTCGGGGGCTGGGCGGTGGGCGGCGCGGGCTGGGGGACGCCAGACGACACGCACGAGCGCGAGGCCGCGATCCGGCGCGCCGTCGAGCGGGGCGTCACGTTCTTCGACACCGCGCCGACGTACGGTGACGGCGAGTCCGAGCGACTGCTGGGCCGCGCGCTCGGAACCGTGCGCGAGCGGGTGGCGATCGCCACCAAGGTCGGCCCGCGCGACGATCCACGCGCCTCACTCGAGGCGTCGCTGCGCCGCCTCACCACGGACTGCGTGGACCTGGTGCAGCTGCACGAAGCGCTCGAACGGTGGGAATGGCAACTCGAAGCGCTCTATCGGCTGCAGCTCGAGGGAAAGGCCCTCGCGATCGGGCTCTGCAACGCCACTCACCTGCAGGTCGCGCGGGCGCTGACCATCGCTCCCCTGGCGACGTATCAGGGCACCTACAACCTGTTCGATCGCGACGTAGAAGAGCGCGAGCTGCCACTGTGCCGCGAACGTGGCCTCGCGTTCCTGGCATTCCGGCCGCTCGCCGCAGGCCTGCTCACCGGCAAGTACCGGGAGCCTCCCGCCTTCCCGGACGATGACCACCGCCGCAAGGTCTATTGGTTCAAGGGGAAGGAGTTCGAGCGCCGCCAGCGGACGATCGAGCGGCTGCGGCGCGTTGCGCGCCGGGAGGGCGTGTCGCTGCTCGAGCTCGCCCTGGGGTGGCTGCGCGCGCGGCCGGGGGTGAACATGGTCCTGGTGGGCGCGAGAAACCGGTCGCAGGTCGAGGAGGCGTTCGTCCCGGGCGTCGGGCCGCTGACAGCGGACACGGTGAACGAGATCGACCTCATAGTCCGCGAGGTCTTCCGCCCGGGCCGCGGCACGGCGCAACTCGAGCAGGCGGCCGCGACGTGGGGAGAGCGCGAGCGTTTCATCGCGGCGCGGCTCGACGGGAAGACTCGCTACGAAGCGATCGCCGCCGAGTGGACCGACCGCGGCGAACAGCCGATGATCGCGGCGCAGATCAAGGTGTTCGTGGACCAGTTGGCTGAGCAACGGTTGGTTGACGCCGACGGCTGACCGCTGATGGCTCTCATGGTCGGGGCGTTCTACAACCCTCAGCTCGGCGCCGAGCTCGCCGCGGCGAAGGGCATCGACCACCTCGCCATGGCCGACCCGCCGGCAGCACACGATCCGCACTGGCCCACGATTCGCGAGCGCTACACCCTGCTGCTCCACGACTACCTCGGCCAGCTCTCCGAGCCGCTCGATGAGCGCTCGATCGAGCGCGCCCGCTCCCTCGCCGCGTTGTACCGCACACCGTGGGTCGCCGAGCATTTCCAGTGCCTGCACACGGAAGACGGGCGCTACAACATCAACTACGTGTTCCCGCCGCTCTACACCGACGAGTTTCTGGAGCGTTTCGTCGCCAACGCGCGCGCGCTCCAGGCGCGGCTCGAGCAGCCGCTCGTGATGGAGAACATCCCCGGCTTCTTCGACGTCAAGGCGAGCCAGCTCCCGGAGCCTGTCTGGCTCGCGCGTTTCTTCGACGCGACCGAGGTCGGCTTTCTGCTCGACGTGCCGCACGTTTGGCTCGAGGCCCACTACCGCGGCATGAAGCCTGAAGCGTGGCTCGCGCAATTCCCGCTCGAGCGCGTAGTCGAGCTGCACGTGGCCGGCGTCGAGGAGGACGAGGACCTGCGAGGCCCCTGGATCGCGCCTACCGCCCCGTCGGATGCCATGCTCGCGTTCCTGGCGCACGCCGTCACTCGCTGTCCCCGGGCCAAGGCTGTCACGTTCGACGCATTTTCGCCGTCGCTCACCGCCGACGTGCTGTTCCGGAGCGTTGAACGGATCCGGGGGGCGCTGTGACCGATCGGGCACTCCAGGACCTGGTGCTGCGCGCGCTGGCCGACGCCTCGTTCCGGGCGTCATCCGCCTGGCGGCAGCGTGCGCTCGCGGACCCCGCGAAGGTGGAGCGGTTCGCACGCTTCCTCGCGCGGCACTTCTACTACGAGCGGATCGTGCACTTCTTCAAGTACTCGGGGGCGCTGGCGCGTGTGACCGGCCGGCGACCAGAGGGGACGCTCCGCGGTGCCGAATTCGAAGCGCTGCTCCCCGTGGTCGTACTCGGCAGTCGGCAGACGGCTCGCGCGGTCGCCGATCTCGTCGTGCGCGAAGTGAAGGGCGGCGCCCCCGTGGCCTCGATCCCATATCGCGACGACTTGCTGCGCTACGAGGCGGCGATGATGGTCGCGGAGGCGGGGCCGAGGGTGTGGCGAGAGAACGGGAAGGGGGAAGAGGGAAGAGGGACGGGTGTCCCGGAAACCGCTGAAGGAACAGTGCTGCTGGATCTCGCCTACGACCTACCGGCGGTCCTGCCGCAGCTGCTCCAGCCGTGGACCGAGGTGCCGCAGGCGCCGCCGCGACCGGTGCGACTCCTCGTCGCGCGCTCGCCCCGCGGCCGGGTCGCGGTCGCTCGCACCGACAGCGCGGTGGCGCGCGTGGTCGAGCTCGCCGACGGCCGCCGCACCCTCGAAGAGCTCGCACGCGCGGCCGGGTTGCCGCGGAACGAGCTCGAGGCCACGCTCGCCGGGCTCACCGACCTCGGCGCCGTTCGCTTCGGGACGGGCAGCTGAGCGCCGTGGCGTTACGCGGGCTTTCGCGCGCGCACGAACGCGCCCATGATCCTGCCGCTCACCTCGCGCGCCAGGACATCGACGTCGAGCCCGGCCCCAGCCAGCACGGCCCGCGCATCCTCGAAGCTGTAGATCCGGGTCGGCTCGATCCCGACGTTTTCGAAGCCGTTCGCGCTAAGCAGCGCCTTGAACTCTTCCTCCTCGAGGGCGCCGGCCACGCATCCCACCCACAGCTCCATGCTGCGGCGCACCTCACGCGGGATCTCCCCCCGCACCACGACGTCGGAGACGGCGAACCGGCCACCGGGCTTGAGCACGCGAAACGCCTCGGCCAGCACCCGCCGCTTATCGGCGGCGAGGTTGATGACGCAGTTCGAGATGATGACGTCCACCGACGCGTCCGGAAGAGGAATGCGCTCGATGTCCCCTTTCAAGAACTCGACGTTCTCGACCCCGGCCTTCCGCTGGTTTTCGCGCGCCAGGGCGAGCATCTCGTCGGTCATGTCGAGCCCGTACGCCTTGCCGGTCGGCCCCACGCGCCGGGCGGAGAGCAGCACGTCGATGCCCCCGCCGGAGCCGAGGTCGAGCACCACTTCTCCCGGGAGCAGCTCGGCGAGCGCAGTTGGGTTGCCGCAGCCGAGCGAAGCGAGCACGGCTTGCTCGGGGAGGGACGCGGTCTCAGCAGCCTCGTACAGGTTGGATGTGACGGGATCGCAGCCGCCGCTCGCTGCGGCGCCGCCGCAACACGAGCTTCCCTGCCCGTGCAGCACGCGCAGCGCCGCCTCTCCGTACTTCGCCCGTACGGTGTCCTTGATCACGGTGTCGTCGGTCATCTGTCCTCCTGAACAAACGTCAATGGGTCAACCACGGTTGACAAGAGGGGTACCCCTGGCGATACTGTGCGCGAGCGCAATGAACCAGAGACTGTTCCGAGGACCTGGGCTTCGCCCGTGGTCCTCGTTCGTTTCTGGAGGCTTTCACTGGAAGCGAGGCCGCATGCAGGTGACGCTGGGCGAGAACGACCGACTGGACTTCGTCCTGAAGAAGTTTCGCCGTCAGATCGCCAAGGCCGGGCTGTTCCAGGACATGAAGCGCAAGCGCTTCTTCGAGGGCCCGCGCGCTCAGCGACGGCGGAAGGACAAGGCAGCGGCCCGCCGCAAGGCGAAATCCGCGCACCGTCGCGAACACCAATAAGTAAGGAGTGGCATCAGATGGCACGCATCACCGGTACCGTGAAGTGGTTCAACGACGCGAAGGGCTTCGGCTTCATCACGCCCGAGAACGGCGAAAAGGACTGCTTCGTGCATCACACCGCGATCCAGGCGGAAGGTTTCAAGACACTGGCTGAAGGTCAGCGCGTCGAGTTCGACGTCGTGCAGGGGCAAAAGGGCCCGGCGGCGCAGAACGTCGTCAAGCTCTAAGCCCGACCCGGTACCAGAAAACGAACGGCGCCATCCGTGAGGACGGCGCCGTTGGTGCTTTAGGGAACAACCCCTAGCTCACCATCTGCGCGGTGGCATGGGGGATGACCTTCAGGAACGCCGCCACGACGCGCTCGGACCACCACGCCCGGCAGTTCATGATCTCCTCGAGCGCGCGCTCCGCGCTCACGGCCGCATGCTCCCGGCGCGAGTTTGTGAGCGAATCGTAGACATCCAGGATGCCGACGATCTGCGCGGACAGCGGGATCTCGTCTCCCTTGAGCCGATCGGGATACCCGCTCCCGTCGCAACGCTCATGATGCCAGCGGATGATGGGCTTCAGGTCCCACGGAAACTCGACGTTCCCGAGCAGCTCGATTCCCCAGATGGGATGCATCTGCAAGACTTCGCGCTCGGCGCGGGTGAGCGGCCCGGGCTTGTGGAGAATCTCGTGGGGGACGCGCACCTTGCCGACGTCATGGAGATAGGCGCCGAGCAGAATGGTCGTCTCCTCCTGGTCGTTTAGCCCGAGGGCCCGCGCCACGGCGACCGCGTTTTGCGCCACGCGCTCGCAATGACCGAACGTGCAGCCGTCGCTCGATTCGATCGACTGGCCCCACGCGCGCACCACCGCCAGATACGTGGCTTCGAGCTCGGCCAACTTGCCGCCTACGTAGACCAGGTCCGCTCGGGCGTCCAGTCGGCGGAATAGGCCGTGGGCAACGTTGAGCACCCCGAGCGCGTCCTGGTTCCGGCCCATCGCCTGATGCAGGATGGCCAATTCGCGGGAGGCCTCCGCCTCGCCGAGCACGGAGCCCGCCGCGACGGCCAGCTCGATCGCCGCCAGGAACCGCGCCTCCGCGAGCGCCGGACGGCCCGTCTCGCGGTACACCATCCCGAGCACCCGATAAGCCCCGGCCTTGGGCCCACGCGCCCCGAGGTGATCGAACACGGCGAGCGCTTCCTCGGCCTTCTGGCGCGCGTCCTCGAACCGCTGGCGCATCACGTCCACCTCGGCGTGATTGACGAGACAGAGTCCGCGCAGATGGAGGTCGCCGACCCGCTCGGCGAGGGACCGGGCCTCGCGGAAATAGCAGTCTGCCGCATGGAACCGTCCCCGATCCGCGCTCACCATCCCCAGGTTGTGGTACGCGATCGCGCACCCCTGCGCATCACCGGAGCCGCGGTACGCCTCGAGGGACCGCTCGTAGCGCGCGATGGCCTCGCGCAGCTCGCCCTGGATGTTCGCGAGGATGCCGAGATTCTGCTCGACGCGAGCGCGCAGCTCCTTCCTCGATCCGCCGAGCTCGAGCGCCTCGAGAAACGTCAGCCGGGCGTCCTCGACCTTCCCGGCAGCCAGGTGGAGGCCGCCCAACGTATTCAACGCTTCCGCGGCAAGTAGCTCGTTGCCGATCTGCCGCGCGATCTCGTAGCTCCTGCGGCACAACGCGTGGGCCTGGCCGGACTCATTCCCGTGGTGCCTGAGGATCGCGAGCCGCCGCAGCGCTTCGGCCAGCACCGTGTGCTCCCCGGCCTGCTCCGCGGCGGCGATGGCGGATCCGAAGCGCGCAATCGCTTCGGGGATCCGTCCCGCGCGCTCCTGCTGCCGCGCCTCGTGCAGCAGGTCCGCGCTGCGACGCATCACGCCGAGGGAGCGGCGCGGGGTCGCCCGGTCGGACACCCAGCCCTCACCAGGCGATGGCATAGTCGGAAAAGTGACTGAGGTTGGCGGTGACCGCCTGAGCCGACGGGTCGTCGACCGACGGTAGGTACTCCAGGATCGACCCGGAGGCGCTCAAGTAGGCGATCCGCTTCGCGGCGGTGATCCCGCTGCAGTTGGCGTAGCTCATGGTCAGCGACGCCGGCTGCTGGAACGTGAGGCCTTCAGGTTGGAAGACGACCCGGTTGAGGGTGTCCGACGGCGCTACCGCCGTGATGCTTACGGAGTCGCTCAGGGCACCCGGCGGGACCGAGAGTGTCTGCCCCCCCACCACGAGCGCTCCGCCCGCGGGACCGATCGTCTGCGTGACCGAATCGGCGGCGATGGGGGAGCACCTGAGCAGGCCCGCGCTCTGCTGGGCGGTTTGCACCAGCGAGTCGAGGAGGTCTCCCTGTATCGTCGGCGCTCGGGCATTCACGCCGAGGGGCGAGCGATCTCCACAGCTCAGGACGAGTACGGTGGCACCGCCGAGCAGCGCGGAGCGCACGAAGGCAGGGACGTTCATCGAGTGGTTCTCCTGTTCTCAAGCACGAAGCCGGGCGGCGTGGTGCGCGGCACGGACGCGCCGTCACCCCCAGGCACCGCAGTCACCTCGAAGCGACGCACCCACGGGCAGTCCGGCTCCGCCTGGCCGACCCGCACGGCCGCCATCGCGCGAGCGAGCAGCTCGGCCGGATCAATCGGCGAATAGCCCAGGTTGCCGACCGCGTCGTAGCCGGCGCGCAGCGTTGCCCCGGGAATGAGGACCGCCCCGCCAACGGTGTGGCAAAGGACGGTGCCGACCCGCTGCGCGAGCTTCACGGCACCAGCATGGTTGGTCGCGGGCGCGAGCAGTGCGAACTCGCTCGAGCTCATCACCCCGACCACGTCGGACAATCGTGCGGCGTAAGCCAGGAGGGATCCGGCCTTGGGAACCGGGAGGTCGCTCGACAGCGCGAACACGACGCACGCCAGCGCCCCGTGCTCCCGGGCCATCAGCGCCCCGAGCTCCCGCGCCCGCCGGGCGAGCGCCGACCGACTGTGGAGGCCGGTCGCCGGGTCAACCAGACCTGCCGCCAACGCGACATCGACACTCCGCTTCGCCTGGACGTACGCTTCGAGATTGAGCGACAGCTCCCCGGCAGTGGGCGGAGCGCGGAGAAAGTCCCAGGCACCAGCGCGCAACGCCGCCACGCGCTGCTCGGGTGTCGGTTTATCAGGAGCGACGATCAGGATCGGCACCGTTTGAGCCACGCGCGCATCGGCGTGCAGCAACCGGCACGCGTCGATCCCCGACATGTCAGGAAGCTCAGCCTCGAGCAGGATGGCGTCCGGGGCGAACTCACGCGCGCGCTCGAGTACCTCCGCGCCCGTGTGCACCTCAGTCACGGCGTACTCATTGCGACCGAGCAGGGGCGCGAGCGAGTGCTCCGCAGCGGTCGCGATCAGGACGACGGGCGGTGCGCCGGTGGTGGCCATAGGATCGTGTGGCCTCCCTGCAACGAGCGCGCCGCGCGCGCACAGCACGGGGAGCCTCAGGTTCGCGCGAGGGCGGCACCATTCTGAGGCCGGGGGTCGGTCGGCTTGCCTCAACTCGCGG
>WNGN01003706.1_pt1 | contig 12768 bp, 11 predicted proteins | sample 5400561 | NCBI WGS metagenome assembly WNGN01 (sample SAMN13153379, study PRJNA577476) | soil metagenome | isolation source: 115 cm soil or saprolite under Garry oak tree replicate 2 | place: USA:California | collected 2016-06-15
GTTCCCTGGGTTGGTGAGGCGCTGGCAGGAGCTGGCTCCGCCTGAGTTTGCGCATATGGTGCAGAGGGAGCGTATCGAGCAGTATATCGAGGATGAAGGCGTGGTGATTAGCGATTACGATCTCAAGCCTCACCAGGTGTGGTTTACGCAGCATGTGCAGCCGGGCTTTGTAGGGAGGTGTACGTATGATCTGCGCGGCCCTGATGAAGCAACGACAGAGGAGGCTCCGTTGACGGTAAGACAACAGCTATTGCTGCTGGCACAACTGGCGTTTTATTGCGGGGTAGGGTATAAGACGGCGATGGGGATGGGGCAGGTGCGGCCCGGCGAGCGCGAGTGAGGCGTGGCGACCGCCCCGCCCCTGGCGACCGCGAGGGTCGCCACTACGCTGTGACGAGTGCAGGTTGGGTGGTTGACAGGTGAGGTCTGGCAACCGCAGGTCTGGCGACCGTGGGGTCGCCGACAAATTGATTTGTAAAAAGGGGAGGAAGATGTCTTATCGAAGAACGTACAATCCTGATAGGTTTACCAGGCGGTCGCTGCGCATGGCCACGCATGATTATACGGCGGGAGCTTATTTTATCACCATTCGCACTTATCAGAGTGAACCTCTGCTCGAGGTACCGGAACTACGTACGATTTTGCTGGAGACGTGGCAAGCTTTACCAGGTCGGTTTCCTGGGGTAACACTCGATGAGTTTGTAATCATGCCTGATCATATGCATTTCATCCTCTGGTTGCATAATACAGTCGAGAATGCGTCGGCGTTAGGGAGGGTTATAGGAGCTTACAAGTCGCTCACAACGGTCGCGTGGCTGAAACACATCAAGGACACAGGCCAGGAACGTTCTGGCCTTCTCTGGCAGCGCGATTATTATGAACACATCCTGCAAAGCAAGCTGCAATTGGAGCAGCGACGCCAATACATCCGCAATAACCCAACCAAATGACATAAAACCTGCCTCATGTAAGACTCGTCTAAAAGCCTCGCCAGCCGATACCTGTGACACAGCCAGCCGATACCTGTGACACAGCGAGCGTAGTGGCGACCCTCGCGGTCGCCAGGTCCTACCACCAGCCGCGAAGCTCCAACCGTGACGCAGCGAGCGTAGTGGCGACCCTCGCGGTCGCCAGGCCTCACTCACGCTCGCCAGGCTCTGTTCTTCATATAGCCATTTTATAGATCAGATAAAATAATAATAGCGAACGGTTATCCTTGCATTGCCGGGAGGAAATGTAGGGGCGACCACGTGCTCGATCAATCGGCACTCTACGCGGTCGCCCTGCTGGCTCGGTCTCCCTTAAGGACCATAATAACACAGCTCGCTTGCTTGCCACTTGCAAGAGCAACGCACCCCCTGGTATTGTGGTAGAGTTTACTTTTTTACTTGCACCATGCAATGTATCTGCAACCTATCCCTGTAAATAGGCATCCCTCCTGGTTGGAACAATCATTAGCCCGGTATTCGAATGAGCATGATCGGCTTGCCATTTTTGAAAACCGGTTGACAACACCCCGCAAAATCGCTACATTAGATGAACTTCAATAAAGTCCTTGCCCCCGGCAAAAAAGTGCTGGGTAGCGCTTGTACTAATGGTTGGAGATATTATACTCGCGGCTTGATGACTAGGCAGTAGCCTCGCAAACTGGTATAGTTAAAGGTGTGGTTAAGCAGTAGTGCTTGTCTTGAAGTGCCAGGGAAAAGCGTCAAGAACCCAATCCCTTTGAAAGGGATGGGCTTGTGATCTGCGTACCTTGGATGGAGTCAAGATCAAAGCCAGTGCCAGTTACAAACAGTTGACCATCATCCAGAAGGCTTCAGCCTCACTCGTGGAAAGGAGGGCGGCGTTTCCTCCCGTCGCCTGAAGGCAGACGGGTCTCCACGCCGCATTCTTGATAAGTCAGAATTACGGTGTACTGCGGGTCGTGCGTGTGCGACCTCCTGCCGGTGCCGGTGTAAATGCCGGCGTTCAGGACAAATATCCCACCGGCTGGTTGCCCCAGGAGGGTCTGGTACACGTGCTTACGCGCCGCGAAACGACTATCGGACGTGCTCTCAATAACGATATCGTTTTGATGGATCCCACTGTGTCGCGTGAGCACGCCCGCCTTATACTCGAACCAGGTGGCTGGCATCTTGTCAATCTGACTACGCAGAATGTAGTGCGTGTCAATGGACGCCCTGTCCCCAGCGGTGGCGGCCTGGCAGTACATCCACAAGACATCGTTATCCTTGGCAGCACCATGCTCCAGTTGATCGCTCCGCTTACCGGCATGCAGGGTGAAGCGAGGCCAGTTGATACCTCGTCGTCCAGGGACATCAGTCTTATAGAAACTCATCCCTTGCAGTTGGCAACCTGGCCTGCAGATCAATCGGCTGACATCTCCCTTGAGCGAGGACGACAACCCATCGAAGATGGGCATAGCGCGTCAAAGGCGCTCCAGCCTGCCTCACCGCTGCCGGTGCCTGCGCGGCCCGCATCTTCACGAGCAGCTCCGGTCCTTCCCGTACAGCCTGAGCCCGAACTGGCAGCGCAGCCCTGGGATGAAGAAGAAGAGAGCGTACTCGGCGCGGGTGTGACCATGCAGTTTGCTTTGCCACAGCGTTTGGGACCGGGTACCCGCTGGCTCATCGCAGGAGTGGGTGTGACTATCTTGTTCATCAGCGCCACCGTCACTATCATCCTCAACAGCCTGATAGGCCTCTCTGCCCTGGCGGAGAATGGTGTATCAAGCATCATGGCCGCGCTGACAATACCGCTTCTGCCGGCAATTGGTATCAACCTGCTCGTCAATTTCATGGATCGCTATGAGCGTGAGCCCTGGTTCCTGCGCCTGGCAGCATTCCTATGGGGCGCCATCATTGCCATTCCATTCGCTTTCTTCATTGAGCAGGATATACAAAATTACCTCGGTCCAAACACCAGCGATATCGTGCGTAATATGTTCGACGGGCTGAACGCCGGCATCACAGAAGAGACGGTAAAAGGGCTGGGCCTGCTCTTGCTTTTTGTAATTCTGCGCGATGAGTTTGATAACGTCACCGATGGTATCGTCTATGCCGCGTTGATCGGCGCGGGTTTTGCCTTCGTAGAGAACTTCAGGTACTTCGCCAGCAACTCCAGGGACACGCTCGTGTTTCTTATAGTAGGCAGGGTGATCCTCGGCTGGCTGGGTCATTCAACCTTTACTGCCTGCTTTGGCGCGGCCCTTGGCTACGTTCGTCATACGAAAGTTCGTTGGAAACAGATCCTCATTCCCCTGCTGGGTTACTTGATAGCCGTCGGCCTGCACAGCTTTTATGATTTTGTTGATTTCCAGGCAGGAGCCGCCATACATGCTGCTCCCAATGACAACAGCGTTGCTCTCTTCTCACTCATCGCCATCATCGGCGACTACATCCCGCCTTTCCTGGCGCAGGTCGGCTTGCTTTACATCCTGGTGAAAGGGCTTGCTCACGAGGCTGCCGTAATTCGCGAATTCCTGGCCTCCGAAGTGAGTAACGGAGTGGTTATGGTCAACGAATATGCCCTGTTGCAAAACTCCTTCCAGCGCACCAGGGAAGAACGACGTGTCCTGCGCAAAAACGGCATCCGCCAGTGGCTGCGTGTAAAGGCGCTCTATCAAACAGAAATCGGCCTGGCCTTCCGCAAATGGCACGTCAAAATGGGTGACAAACCCAAACTTGGCTACCTCCAACCCGAGGATGCCTACCGCCAGCGTATTCGACGCCTGCGCAACGAAATTCGCGCCGCCGATATATAGCTCATCCTTCACCCTGCGGGAGATACTTCTATTGGCAAGGTAAACCAGAAGGTCGAGCCTCGACCAGGAGCGCTCTCGACCCCTATCTGCCCGTGGTGCTGTTCTATAATGGCCCTGGCGATGGCTAATCCCAGGCCCAGTCCTCCGTCTGGCCCCTGGCGCCCTGGCGCTGCCACTTGATAAAAGCGCTCCCACACGCGTTGCTGCTGCTCCGCCGTCAACCCCGGCCCCTGGTCACGTACCGACACTCGCGCGACGGTTCCCATGACCTCCAGGCGCACCGAGATCGGCTGATCGACTGGCGCGTACTTGAGGGCATTGGTCAGGTAATTGGTGAGCGCCTGCCCAACGCGGCCAGCGTCGGCGATGACCGGCACCAGCTCGTCGGGGGGCAAGACCAGCTCGATCTGGCGCGTGCATGCCGCCTGCTGCTGGTTAGCGATGGTCTCCTGTACGATGGTGACGAGATTCTCTCGTTGCAAGGATAGCTCAAATTTGTGCATCTCCAGCCGGGTTACCTCCAGCAGTTCCTCCACCAGGCGGGTTTCAACCTCCACCTGCCTCATGGCTCGCTGGAGCGCCGTCTCCATTTTGCCCAGCAGCTGCTCTGCCTGCGGGGAGAGCGGCCTGGGAAAAAGTTCACTGTACAGCAGCGCCAGGTCGATAAAGCCCATGATAGAGGTAAGTGGTGTCCGCAGTTCATGGCTGACCATACTCAGGAATTCCTGCTTGCGTCGCTCTGCCTCTTTGCGCTCGGAAATGTCGTGGAACAGCACCAGCGCGAGACCTCGCTCCTGATCAATCATGGCTCCCGTCATCAACGCCGGCACGCGACTCCCATCCTTGCGCAGGCATTCCTTTTCCCAGGGAGGCATCGCTCCTGTAGCGAGAAGGATTTCTTCGTGCTGAGCCAACGCCTCGCGATAGTCCTCTGGGATCAAATGATCCTTGGTGACCGCTCCGGAGAGCAGTTCTTCTTTGCTGTAGCCAACTAACTGCGCGAAGCGGTCATTGACTTCATGAATGCGCCCGGCGCTGTCAGAGACGGCCACCCCGAAGATGTTGGACTCCACCAGCGTGCGCAGCTTCCGTTCGCTGTACTGGAGTTGCTGCTCCATGTGACGCTGCCGGGTCACATCGCGGAACACGACCACGCCCCCGACGATCTGGCCTGCGGCGTCACAAATCGGCGCGCCGCTGGCATTGAGAATGAGGTCTTTCCCCTTGCGAGTCCGGCACAGGTGGTCTACGGCGTGGATGCCTGAGAAACGTTCTCCCCGCAAAACCCGCAGTGTTGCAAGTTGCTCTTTGGGCAGTGGCCTTCCCTCCTTGTCACGCAGACTTAGCCACTCGAAGCGGTTGTCAAGCAGGAGCACTGAAGGATCAGTGTCCTCTTCAAGCTCTAGCAGGGAACGATAGGCGGCATTAGTGTAGCGGATAACCCCCCTGGCATCGCAGACAATCACGCCGTCGGTCATGGCCTCAAGGACCGCCTCAAGCTCGGCAGCCCGCGCCTGGGCCTCTTGCTCAGCCTGGCGCAGGGCGTCCTTCTCCGCCTCCAACTGGCGGTTTAGCTCCTCGACGCGACGGCGCGCCTGCACCTGTTCGGTCACCACCACGCTATGAGCCAAAATCCCCTCGATGTGCCCTTGCGCCGTACGAAGCGGTTGACACACACAGTTGTAATAGGTTTCCTCCAGCACCCCGTCTCCCCTGTGGTCGATCCGCACCGGGAACTCGGTGGCAACGAAGGGCGTGCCGGTGGTGTAGACCTCATCCAGGATAGCAAGTACCCCTTGCTCCACCAGTTCGGGCCTCACCTCACGGGCGGTCTTACCAAGAATATCTGCACGATCCCTGTGTGGTTGGACGAGGGGATTGGCAAACTCGATGCGGTGCTCCGGGCCATGCAGGATGGCCATCATGGCAGGAGCTTGCATGAAAAGATCGTACAGGCGGGCGCTTGCCGCTTCGGCCTCTGCTCGTGCTGTTTGTTCGCGCGCAAGCAGTTGCTGGCGTTCCTCTTCGGCTTGTTTGCGTTCCGTGATGTCACGGTAAATGAATACCACGGCTCCCACCACCGGGTCATCCAGCAGATTTATCAGAGTCCCTTCCATCCAGCGCCAGGTTGCGTTTTTGTGACAGTAGCGAAATTCAATGGTGGCGGAGTTGCCAGGCTGGTCAAGGATGCCGGTGAGTTGCTGCGTTGTGTACTCCAGATCCTCGGGATGAACGAACTCAAAGCCATTTCTTCCTACCACTTCTTCGACGGTATAGCCTGTGACACGCTCGATAGAGGGACCGACATAGGTAATGGTGCCATCGAAGGTGACGAGCGCGATGATATCAGTAGTGCGTTCGACGAGGACACGCAACCACCGTTCGCTTTGCCTGGATAATTCTATTGACATACATCTATTCCCTTCACGCACTTCCTGGTATGCCTCTCGCGCTATAGCTTCCGGTAGAGAGAGGAGAGCGGACGCGTACACTCCCTAACACAACAGGCAAACGGTTTGTCTGTGAACTGTGAGCGGCGTCGGAAATTTGCTTCTGGACCCTAACATATCATACCTGTCACTGCCGAAACAAGTAGTCGTTGTTTCCAGCAAGCGAGGTGTAGGAATTCATGGGAGGCCAGGAGGCGAGACAAGCAATGGCTGAAACAGGGTGTATGAGTTACTCACATGCGGCCATGTGACGTCGAACTCTCTTGTATCGCCCATGCTTTGCGTGATACAGTTCCTCTACCCGGTGAGGAAGAGGTTCTGTGTGAGGGGTTCTTGTGACTGTCTCACTACCCCCATCGACCGCTCTGCTCTCAACGCTGTTCAAATGAGCGCACGAAAGGAACATTGATGATTGATCATGATAATCTCGAAGAGTTTCGAGATCCGCAGACCTATGATCTGGAAGTCGAGGGCTACCACGAAATCTCCTGCAGGTCCGCCATCCAGATCCGCTCTTGTTACGGCGATTGGCAGCAAGGACCTCTGACCGCCACTTCTCGCGCGATGATCTATGTCTGCCAGAGACGTGTCTAGCCCTTTGCACCGCTTCGTCAAACCGGAAGGTGAAACCAATAACCCGCCCCCACTGATGATGTTTGCCGGTGGCCAACAGTAGATGTTGCCGGTCACTCGTCCAGGAGGTCAATTCCTCTCCATAGCTCACCCTTCGGGAGATACTTCAATTGGCAGGGTAAACCAGAAGGTGGAGCCTCGCCCAGGAGCACTCTCGACCCCCACCTGCCCCTGGTGCTGCTCGATGATGGTCCTGGCGATGGCTAATCCCAGTCCCAATCCTCCGTCTGGCCCCTGGAGCCCAGGCGCTGCCACTTGATAAAAGCGCTCCCACACCCGCTGTTGCTGCTCCGGCGTCAACCCTGGTCCCTGGTCGCGTACCGACACCCGCGCTATGCTTGCCTCCACCTCTAGACGCACGGATATCACCTGGTCGAGCGGCGCGTACTTGAGGGCATTGATCAGGTAGTTGGTGAGCGCCTGCCCAACGCGGCCAGCGTCGGCGATGACCGGCACCAGCTCCTTTGGAGGCAAGACTAGCTCGATCTGGCGCGTGCGCGCCGCCTGCTGCTGATTGGCGACGGTCTCCTGCACGATGGTGACGAGATTCTCCCGTTGCAACGACAGTTCGAATGTGTGCAGTTCCAGCCGGGACACCTCCAGCAGTTCCTCCACCAGGCGGGTTTCGACCTCCACCTGCCTCATGGCTCGCTTGAGTCCTGTCTCCATCTTGTCCATCAGCTGCTCTGCCTGCGGGGAGAGCGGCCTGGGAAAAAGGTCACAGCACAGCAGCGCCAGGTCGATAAAGCCCATGATAGAGGTGAGCGGCGTTCGCAGTTCATGGCTCACCATACTCATAAATTCCTGTTTGCGTCGCTCGATCTCTTTGCGCTCGGAAATGTCGAGAATCACCCCCAGCGCGAGGCGGAGCTCCTGATCAATCAGCGTTGCCGCCGCCAGGACGGGCAAGCGACTGCCGTCCTTGCGCAGGTATTCCCCTTCCTGGGGAGGCACAACTCCTGTCGAGAGAAGCGTCTTGGTCATCTGTGCCTGTGCCTCGTAAGAGTCAGGCGGCACCAGTTGCTGCCAATTGAAGGTCCTGGAGAGTAGTTCATCTTTGCTGTAGCCAACCATTTGCGCGACCCGCTCATTGACTTCGTAGATCCTTCCGTCGACATCGGCCACGACCACTCCGAGAATGTTGGACTCCACCAGCGAGCGCAATTTGCGTTCGCTGTACTGGAGCTGCTGCTCCAGTCGATACCGCCCGGTCACGTCGCGGTAGACCATCACACCTCCGACGATCTGGCCCGCTGTATCATGCATGGGTGCGCCGCTGACATTGAGGATGAGGTCTTCCCCCTTGCGAGTGCGGCACAGGAGGTCTATGGTGTGGGCGTCTGAGATGCGTTCGCCCCGTAGCACCCGCAGCACCGGGAGCTGTTCTTTGGGGAATGGTCTTCCTTCCACATCACGCAAGGCGAGCCACTCGATGCGGTGGTCGAGCTGGAGCACTGAGGGATCAGCGTCCTCTTCCAGCGCCAGCAGGGAACGAAAGGCAGGGTTGGTGTAGCGGATCTCTCCCCTGGCATCGCAGACGATCACGCCCTCGGTCATGGCCTCAAAGATCGCAGTAAGCTCGCTGGCTCGGGCCCGGCCCTCCTGCTCTGCCTGACGATTCGCCTGCTTCTCCCGTTCGCGCAACGCAGCCACCAGTTGACCAGTGAGCATGGCGACGATGAGGAAAATGAAAAGCTCGGCCTCCTCTTCGATGCGGTACGAGAAAAGGGTATAGAGGGGAGGAACGATCAAATAATCCCAGGAGAGAATGGCCACCACGGCACTGAGGATGGCTGCATACCGTCCACGCACGATGGCCAATCCCAACACCACCAGTAAATAAAGGATCGTAATGTTGGGAATGATTGGGCGGAGATGGAAGACAAGAATGACTCCAGTGACCAGTAGGGACCCGGCACACGCCAGCACGCTATCGAGCAGATAGCGAAGCACACGGACCATATGGTTTCTCGTGATGGGCAAGACACGTTCACTCGTACGCATAGCACGACCTCTTCTCGGAGCGCAAACACATCCACTTCCTTGCGTTCGATGTCAGGCGTTTGCCTGCTGGTGAGCAGTAAATAGGCCAGATAATCTGCTTACAGGCTTCTATCATCATACCATAGGTGTCACTAACGAAACAGGTGGGCGTTGTGTCCAGCAAGCGGGGTGGAGGAATTCATGGGTGGCCAAGAGGCGAGGCAAGCAATGGCTGATACACGGTGTGCCAAGTGGTAAGCCGTGACTTTGCCAGGCGGTATGTTATGCGCGCCCCTGGGTGATGCTCACGATGCACGGCGAGCGGTCCGTATAGGTCTTCAAGCTCTTCGTGCTTCACCATCGGTTGTTCCTTCATACTTCGATAGGATTATGAATGGCGTCAACCCGGAAAGTTCAACCAATAACTCGCTCCCAGCTGCACCACGCAAAAAAGGCCTGTCCTGCACTGCCTTGTCTTTGGAGGGCAGGGTGCAGGACAGGCAAAAATGGGCGCGAGAAACGCCATTATTTCGCATCAGCGTTCCTCGCACGAGTCGGATATCCCCATATCCCACAGGCTAACACTACTCTGCTTCCCTGAACTGAACCTGTGAAAATGCTGAGATGACGCTGAGAATGCACGAGGTCCTTTGCGCCGTCCCATCTGTAAGCGAGGGCCCCGCCAGCAGTAGAGTCTACTCATTATACTAGAAGGAGTAGAGCGAGGCCTCGCCTCAGGCGTATCGAACAGCACCATCATAGCAAAAGGACGGCTGCCTTGCATGAGACAGAGAGGGAGCAGCCGTCCGAGAATGCGCCCCTTAATGTAGCGGTAACGTCATTCCTACTTCCAGTATAGCACCCCTACTCGCAAAAGGCTGCGATGATGTGGGCAGCCGGGCCGTATGCCTCTTCAAGATATTCTTCCTGATCCACTTCATACTGTGGAAGGCGGGCACCATAGACCTTTTTCAGGGAAATTTCAGACAAGGGCTTTGTCATCTCAAGATGCCGACGAGTGAGTCAATCATCAAGAAACTAAACACGCCTATAGCAATAACAAAAAACCAAAGGGAAAAAAGGCGAAGTCGTCGCCATACTGGTGGTGGTGGAAGTGGAGAGACCCACCACTGGAAGGTGAACGCCCACTGGAAGATGACCTGTGATACAAGGAACAGCAGCATGAAAAATGAGATCGCAAAATGGCTGGAAGGAGGATGGATTGTGAACAGCACCAGGCTCAGAACTGCAATGAGAGCGATATAGGTGAGGACCATTACACCAATACGTGCTCTGCTTTTGAATCTCTGTGTCGTGATGCCTTGCATCTTGTGGTATAGGTGGTATGCGACCAGGGGAGAGCCAACGCAAAAGAACGTTATGAGGAGTCCTACAACTCGTCAACCTGCGTTTCGATGAGTCCCAGCGCTGCGTAGGCTTCTTCTACAATCTGGTGATATCGTTCTTGCGGTCCACCCGGGATAAAAATGTTGGTCGCGTAACAAACTTATTCTGCCCAACACTGGCTCACCCTACCAAGTCGCTCAAATCGTTGGTGCTATCGTCGATCATGGCTACTACTTGCCACCCCTGGCGGAAGATGAGATTATAGATACTAGCGTGCTTGCGGTGAAAGATATCCTGGTAGGTCATCGTAACCCGGCAAATGCACCGCGGTTCCTTTGAAACATTCGGACTCTCTAAGGGGTGTTTCGGTGCGTTGAATGTATACTTTTGCTTATGATCCTTCGATTCGATAAACTTCTTTGCCCGAGAAAAGACTTTAGGACTAAAGCTACTAGCAAGGGTATACCGGAGGTCTTTTTCTTTTCCCTGGCTTATGGCATCAACCGTCCAGTGATACCAATGCTTCTCTCTTTCCTCTTCTGCATTCACACCGACCCAATACTGCCAGGTTCCGTTAGGGTCAGGCGCCGCAATAGCTTCTGGGCCATAGATCACGCTTCTGACGTTGAATGCAGGCCCATTGCCTGTATCATATAGAGTGATTACTGGTGGCGGTGCGTCCCAGTCCAAGTACCAATCACTTCCCGGATGTACTGGAATTCTCTGTGGCTCGGACTTGATAATGAGTATTGGGCGCGCATCATCGTAGCGTGCCTGCAAAGAACGTCGACCCTCCCTTATCCCTAACCATAATGCAACACCAACTGCCAAAAAGGTTGCTATGGCGGCAGCAGCTTGTGCATTACCTCCTACAGCAGTCCAAAAGATAGACCAATCCATATCATCCTCCGTCATAACTACATTACGATTAGAATTGCGTATCGATATATATATAACGAGCGAAGTCGTATGCAGTATAAGCGAGCGGTGTTACTAGCAAACGGTTTCACGGCGCAAGCGCATGAGGAGTCGAGGAAACCATGCTCTGAGCATATGCTATGATTGAGGCAGGGAGGGAGCCGATGGAAATCACACCAGTCCAAGCCCCCTCGCTCTTAGGCAAGCACACCAGTCCAAGCCCCCTCGCTCTTAGGCAAGTAGCTGCTGGTGCGCTTGCTCTGCCTCTCGGTTGGTCGCACGCACCACCTCGTAGAGCAGACGCGTCTCGCTTTCTCGACGGTTCGCCTGTTCCGCCCGCTCGCGCAAGGCGACCGCAAGTTGACCGGTGAGAATGGCAGCGATCAGCAAGACGAAGAGCGCGATCCATCCTTCGGCGAGGTAGATGCCAGAGGTTTTGAAGGGAGGGACGATGAAATAAGCGAAGATGAGAAAGGCTATCACGGCACTGAGGATGGCTGCGTACCGTCCGCGCGTGGTGGCCAATGCCAGCACCACGAGTAAATAGACGATCGAAATGTTGGGAATGCCTGGATAGAGGTGGAACACAAGAATGACTCCCGTGACCAGCAGGGACCCGGCACACGCCAGCACGCTATCGAGCAGATAGCGAAGCACGCGGACCATCTGATTGCTCTTGATGGGCAGGATATGTTCAATAGTACGCATTGCACGACCTCACCTCGGAGCGCAGGCTCATAGGCTCCGTTTCGTTCGATGTCAGGCTGCTTGCCTGCCTGTGAGCAGGGAATAGACCAGGTGATATGCTTCAGGGCTTCTAGCATACCATAGTTGTCACTGCCGAAACAGGTGGTTTTTGTTTCCAGCAAGCGGTGTGTAGGAATTTATGGGGGGTCAAGAGGCGAGACAAATACTTGCGACAAGCGCGTCCGAAACATCCATAGGCCAATATGACTCTTCAAGGTATTCTTGTGGCACAATGCCTCCCTCTTGTGTAATTAAATAGAGAATTGCGATTCTCCATTATTCTATCATAAACTATAGCAAAGTATTCTAGATTGTGAGTGAATGAAACACACAATGAGACGCCCTGCATAGCCAGCCCGCCGCTTTGTGGCTCTCTGGTTGAGGTATGAGGATACTAGCCTGCTCTACCATACTATACTAAACAAGAAAGGCACGGGAACGCGTGAAGGCAAGGAAGAAAGGGAGCATGGCTCTTTGGTCACGCCTCCTCTCCGCATTTCGAGATCCAGGGCCGCCCTCCTCAGAGGATATCACAATGCACCTGAGCAGGCTCAATTCGCTCGTGTTGGCCTATCAGGATGTCGAAAACCTGGCAAGTGAACTTGAGATGGACGCCCTACTTGAGCAGGAATTACGATGGTTCAGACAGCACCGCCTGAAACTTACCATCAAAGATGGACAGCACGTAATGGACACCTGAGCAGAGAATATCGCGTGCAAAGAGCGGGTGACCAGCCCTATCGGCAAGGTCAGCCGCCCCGATATCATGATGTGCAGGTCGCCCAGTCTTAGGGAAGAGTTATACCAAGATCCAATAATAAGATGGGGTTATGATAGCATATGCCTCGATCACCTACACTACCTGCAATACCCTCTGCCTCGCAATCTTCATCAAAGGAGTATAGGAAGGAGCCCAGAAATAAG
>WNGN01005418.1_pt1 | contig 12768 bp, 10 predicted proteins | sample 5400561 | NCBI WGS metagenome assembly WNGN01 (sample SAMN13153379, study PRJNA577476) | soil metagenome | isolation source: 115 cm soil or saprolite under Garry oak tree replicate 2 | place: USA:California | collected 2016-06-15
AGGTCCCCGCTCCACCAGGCGAACCCGACTTCTCCCTCAGGGCGCGCGTCGCACTTCAGCGGTCTGTTGCACGCTCCCATTGGAATTCCAGACCGGGCAGTGAGTTGTACCCACTCCAGTGTGTGTTGCAAGCCCTCACATCGAAAGCCCTTGAAACGTCTAAATAGTTCGAAATAAAGCGCTTACTACGTTATGGATTTGGCGCACTCATTGCAACAGGTGACTTTGTCCTGGGTCTGGACATGAGAGACACCGCTGGAGGCACTAAGTTAAGACAATACGCAAGATGATCGTTCCCACTTTGGCGGTCTTCGTGTCTTGCGGCCAGACGATTTTCGTATTTAGATGTGATCTCAGATCAAGCTCGGGAGGAAGGTTTCTGAAAGGGGTCACTACAATGAAAAAATTTCCACTTAGTACCGGCGATCTCTTTTATTTCTATGAAAAAAACACCGGCGTGTCCCATTTTAAAGTGGAGGCAACTCCGGATGGGAGGTTTCCCGTGGACGAGGCCGCCGGTTTGTTGGCGATGCACTGCATGGTATTCGGCCAATCGCCGAGCGATTACGTGGTAATGGTATCAGCCGAAATCGACGCTCTGAAAGGCCTGACCGAAAAAGCGGAAAAGCTTCTCCAGGCCGGCCAATCCTTCAGCGGTCACGCCAAGCTCACTCGCCGGGAAGAGGAAGTGCTTGGCGGCGTCATGCGGCGTCTTGCCAACAAAGAGATTGCCGCCTCTCTGAACCTTTCTGAGCGCACGGTAAAGTTCCATGTCTCATCGCTGTTCGCCAAGTTTCGGGTCAGTGGGCGCATGGAACTGGTCCGCGAAGCCACTCGACACATCGCCGGGTCGATGTCCATGCCCGTACTGGTCGGGACCCGCGTGACCCGGTCCTACGCGCCGGTTCTTGAGACTTGCAGCAACCCGGCCCAGAGCGCCGACGTGGTTCCGCTGGCCAAACGACAAATGACGGCGTAACGAATGGCCGTCATGAATCTGGGGCTCCTGACGCAGCGTTTTCTGATCAGGCTGGCGCCCTGCTTCGCCAAAACACGGTCGCCGATACTGCCGCCACAGGTATCATTTGCCTGGATCAGACCGGGACCGGCAATTTCCTGCCCAACGTACACAACAACATCGTTGCATATCGAAGTCGCGTTTCATAAGGCGGAAGAACTATGGGAAATCAACTGGCAGGAGAAGGAAACCTTCGTGTATGCCGACTTCCGGGGAGAATTTCACGACATTCGCGGGGATTCAGGTTTTGCTAAATGTTTGGATCCGAGCAGCTATATAACCTCTCAAAAGTTGGCAGGGGAACTCCTGGACAAGGGATCAGCCGGTGTCGTTTATCCGAGTGTTCGACATAGCGGGGGAACGCACATTGCATGTTTCCGACCGGCCTTGGTGAACAACGTTCGGAAAGGTGCTCAGGTATCCGTGGAGTTTGAAAATGCGCTGGCTGCGCCGGTAATCCGCCCCATACCTTAAAATTTCGAACAATCAGAGCTAGGGCTCAGACTCGGAACTATCCCTGCCCTGGCGAATCGCGATCCACTGCATCACGTCCTCCAGTTCAACCTGCTCCATCCGTGAATGCCCGGGATTGCGCGCAATCATGTGGCGCAACCTGGCGGCCAAGTCCTCCAGTTCCGTTAGGTTCATTTTGTCCAGAGCAGCAATGCTCTTATTCTAATCCCAATAGCACACCAATTCGCGGCGGCGAGTGGTTCCGGAAAACTCGAAGCTACATGCGACAAACCGAAAAAGTGCGAACGTGCAACGTAGTAGCCGAATTGGTTAAGGCGAATCGCCCAAGGATTATGGTGTCGCGAGCGCGTTAACTCATCCGGGACCGACACCTTTTTGAGTGTCCAAGGGTAAGCGCCGGCAAAAAGAAAAGGGTGAGGACAGTGGCACTAAGCAACGTTCAACTTGCAGCGGAACTTCGTTAGATGTATAACACAGGGACAATGGTCATACGACATGAAAAGTTTGCAGGATCGGGCTAGCAACAAGTCATCTGGATCTCCCTGGCTTTTACTAGTTTTCAGTTTGGCCAGAAAGGGAGCGAGTTTACGTGTCACGGTATGGAGAAAGCTACAGCGTTATGGCGCACTGCCTCTAGGAAACTCCGGTTACCTACTGCCGAACAGCCCGGAAAATCACGAGCGTTTCGAATGGCTCGCGACGACAATCCGCAGCGAACACGGAGAGGCCTCCGTTGTTGCGGTTCAATCCATCGACAACTTTTCTGGCCCGAAATTGGCGCGAAAGTTCTCGGATGCTCGTGCCCGTGACTATAGGATGCTGCTCGATGAGCTTCATAAGACGGCCACGGCAGTCGCCGAAAAACGGTCATCCGCGCGGATCACGAGATTTCGGCAACGCTTTCAGGAGGTTGTTTCCATCGATTTTTTTGGCAGCCCCCTTCGAGAAAAAGTGGAGCGTGCTTTAAATGACCTGCAATCCAAGCCAGCGCTTTCCGAAATCAGCACCGTTTCTCGCGCAGCTTACAGAAATCAGGTGTGGGTTACGAGGCCGCGGCCTGGTGTTGATCGCGTGACATCCGCATGGCTGATTCGTAAGTTCGTAGATCCAAAGGCGCGGTTCGCGTTTTCAAGTGAGGACCAAAAGCCGGCGGGTGCAGTGCCATTTGACATGTATGAGGGCGACGGCTTTGGGCATCGCGGCGAGGACTGCACTTTTGAAACGCTGCAGAAGCAGTTTCGGGTGCGCGACCCCAAAGTGCTCGTGATGGCTCAGATCGTTCACGATGCGGACCTATTGGATGACAAGTTTGGCCGGAAAGAAGGTTTCGGACTGGACGAGATCATGAAGGGTTGGGCGCAACAAGGTTTGAGTGACAAGGAACTTCTAGATCGCGGGATGCAGTTGACTGAAGGTCTTTACCGTTCCTTGCGGTGAGCAGCAGGAAAGTTCCGTGGAAGATCTCAACAGGGAGGTCTGAAAAAACTCAATGAACGGGTCCAGAGACTGGTTCATAGCCGTTCTAATCCTTTTCTGGGCATTCTGCGTCCCTCGGTTCGCCCATGGCCAAGCTCCGAATGCGCAGGGAACGGCCCAGTCACAACAGACCTTTACTCTCGAACAGGCAGTGGAGTTTGCCTTGAAGAACTACCCTGCAGTGCGTGCCGCGCTTGAGCAACAATCCGCGGCGCAGAGCGCCGTAGCTCTCACTCGTACCAGCTATCTGCCACGCGCCGATATGCTATGGCAATCGAATCGAGCCACGCGGAACAATGTATTCGGATTACTGATGCCCCAGGCAGTTATATCTCCGATTTCGGGCCCGGTGCTTCCAACTGCAAATGGCGATTCCGTGTGGGGAAGCGCTGCCGGACTCCTCTTTTCGTGGGAGCCTCTCGATTTCGGCTATCGACGCGCGAAGGTGGATGCAGCCAAGGCAAATCAAAACCGTGCAACGACGGAAGCATCCCTGACGCGTCTTGATGTTGCCGTGGCAGTGACGGATGCATTCCTAACTCTGCTTGCCGCGGAACAAAACGTCCACGCCGCCGAGGCTGACGTAAATCGGAGAGAAGTCCTATCGCGGAACATTCACGCTCTTGCAGCGAATCAACTGCGGCCCGGCGCTGATGCTTCTCGATCTGACGCAGAACTTGCTCGAGCCCGCATCAACCTGATTCGCGATCAGCAACAACAAGAGATCAGCCGCGCGATCCTCGCAGAAACCCTGGGAATTGCAGGGAGCGGAGTCGAGGTTTCTCCAGGGCCGCTTTTGGGTCCTCCACCGCAAGAGTTGCCACCGGCGCCTCAGCTTTCGACTCATCCGCTGGCTGCCGCCCAAAGCGCTAAGGTGGATGAAGAAAGAGCCCTGTCGCGCGCGCTCAGCCGCTCTTACTACCCGAAATTTGATTTTCAATCGACGGTGTACGGTCGCGGCACAGGGGCGAATACGGACGGAACTGTCGAGGGAGGCGCAAACGGACTCGCGTTCGACCGAAGCAACTGGGCTGTCGGCCTGACGGTCACGTTCCCTTTGCTGGATATCTTTTCGATTCGTGCTAATCAAGGAATTGAAAACGCAAGCAAACGAACCGAGGAGGCGCGCTACGACCTCACTCTCCAAGGGCTGAAGCGGCAATTTGCGGAGGCAGAGATAGCGCTGGAAAATGCGCGACGTGTATCTGAGGAGACTCCGAAAGAACTGGAGGCGGCGCGGGCGGGTGAAGCCCAAGCGGGCGCGCGCTATGGGGCCGGCCTCGCAACAATCTCAGAAGTCGCTGATGCGCAAGGCTTGCTGGTGCAGGCGGAAATTGACGATTCTGTAGCAAGGTTGGCGGTTTGGCATAATGCCGCGTCCGTTGCCGCCGCCGAAGGGGACTTGGAACCTTTTTTCAAAGTGTTAAGAGAAAAATCAGGAGGAGGCCAATAGCATGTGGCTCGTACATTTGGCCCTGCGGCGGCCCATCACGATTTTAGTGGTCGTGCTTTCGATCGCTTTGGGTTCCGCGCTTGCTCTTCGAAGGATGTCCGTAGATATTTTCCCGCAACTTGGGGCTCCAGCCATTTATGTGGCCCAGCCATACGGCGGAATGTCGCCCTCACAGATGGAGGGCTACCTTACCTACTATTACGAGTATCACTTTCTCTTTATCAACGCGCTGGAGCACGTGGAATCCAAGAACATCCAAGGCATGTCTCTCATGAAGCTTGTTTTTCATGAAGGAACTGACATGAACCGGGCGATGGCCGAGACCATCGGATACGTGAACCGCGCGCGGGCGTTCATGCCGCCAGGCGCTGTGCCTCCGTTCATCATGCGCTTCGACGCCGGCAGTGTGCCCGTGGCCCAGTTGATTTTTTCCAGTCCCATACGCAGTCTGGGTGAAATGCAGGATATCGCACTGAACCGTGTGCGGCCCATCTTCTCCACTCTTCCCGGAGTATCCGCACCGCCCCCGTTCGGGGGCAGCCAGAGAACCATTGTCATCAACGTTGATCCGGATCGTTTGCGAGCCTATCGCCTTTCACCTGAGGAAATCATTCAGTTGGTGAATCGCGCTACGACCGTGGTCCCGTTTGGGAATGTTCGCACGGGCGATTTGATCCGCATTGCATCGACCAACACATCGCTAGGCGGGAATATCCAGGAGCTGCTGGATACTCCAGTTCGAACCGGTCAAGGTCCCGCGGTTTATTTACGGGATCTTGCGACCATCCAGGACAGCACCGATCTCGTCGTCGGGTACGCTCATGTCAACGGACGACGAACCGTCTATATTCCGGTCACCAAAACGGCTGATGCTTCCACCCTGGCTGTTATCCAGCGGATACGCCAAGCGCTCCCTGCGATGCGCAACGCCGCTCCGGAAGACGTGAGCATCGATCTGGTGTTCGACCAGTCCGTGTATGTGGTGAACGCGCTCCGCAGTTTAGTCCGTGAGGGAATCCTAGGGGCCATTCTCACTGGCCTGATGGTGCTCCTCTTCCTGCGCGAATGGCGAAGCGCACTCATCGTGGTGACGACGATTCCGGTCGCCTTGCTTTCTGCTGTCGTTTGGCTTTGGGCGGCTGGCGAAACGATCAACATCATGACTCTCGGAGGGCTGGCTCTTGCGGTGGGGGTCCTGGTCGACGAAGCGACCGTCGAAATTGAGAATATTCATAGTCACCTCACCGAGGGCCGATCCCGATCGGCATCCGTACTCGATGCCTGTCGCAAAACCGCAATTCCGCGCCTCCTCTCGATGTTATGTATCTTATCGGTTTTCGTTCCCGCATTCTTTATGGTTGGTGTTGGAAGGCAGTTATTTGTGCCACTTACGCTGGCTGTAGGCTTCGCGATGTTTTCGTCGTACGTACTTTCGAGCACGCTCGTACCGGTCCTTTCAGCTTGGTTCATTCGGCAGGGGCACAAACAGGAACAACTCGGCTTGTTTGAAAAATTCAGATCTCGTTACTCCTTATATCTGAATTCCGTTCTAAGGTGGCGCTGGCTGGTTTTGGCTGGCTACGCTGTCGGGAGCGCAGTGTTGATCTACGTGCTTTTCCCGAGGATCGGAACAGAGATGTTTCCTTCCACCGAAACTGGACAGCTTCAGCTTCGTCTGCGAGCACCGACAGGAACACGCCTTGAGAGAACGGAGGTAATTGCACTGAAGGTGATGGAGACGATCAAAGAAACGGTTGGGCCAGAAAACGTCGAGATTACAACAGGTTTTATTGGTGTACCCACCTCGAATTACCCGGTGAATACGATCTATCTGTTTACCAGCGGGCAACACGAGGCGGTCCTGCATGTCGCTTTGAAGCCAACTGCACGAGTCCTTGGCGAGTCTCTAAGAGAGGATCTTAGGCGGAAATTCAAGGAAGAGTTCCCCAATGTCCAGTTTTCGTTTGAGCCACCGGATATCATCAGCCAAGTGATGAGCTTCGGCTCGCCAACACCGATCGAAGTGGCAGTGCAGGGAGCAAACCTTGCGGCGAACCGCGCCCATGCCGAGAAAATTCGCCAGGAACTGGCAAAAATACCCTCGCTGCGGGATCTCCAATATGCTCAGCCTCTCGATTACCCGACTCTAGAAATTAACGTGGACCGGGACCGCGCGGGTCAAATGGGCGTTGAAATGGCGGACGTTGCCAAATCAGCAGTCGGGGCCACTTCGTCCAGCCGCTTAACCGATCTGAACTTCTGGAGAGATCCACGAAGCGGTAATGGCTTTCAAATTCAAGTCCAAATTCCAGAATCCAAGATGGCGTCAATCGCCGATGTTGAGAACCTGCCAATTATGGATCCACCCTCTGGCACTGATGGTCCGGCGCGACCGTTGCTTTCCGACGTCGCCAAGGTGGATTACGGGACCACTGCGGGAGAGGTGGACCGGTATAACATGCAACGAGTGGTTAGCCTCACTGCAAATGTCCATGGACTCCCACTCGGAAAAGAGGCGCTGCAAATTCAAGATGCTCTGAAACGCGCCGGCAATCCCCCACGCGGAGTGAACGTGGTGCTGCGAGGACAAATCCCCGCGCTACAAGACACGCTGAGCGGCTTGCGAGTGGGTTTGCTCCTTTCCATTGCCGTGATTTTTCTACTGCTCGCTGCCAACTTTCAGTCTTTCAGACTTGCTTTCGCTGTAATTGCCATAACTCCGGCGGTTGTTTGCGGAGTTTTATTGCTCCTGCTAATCACAGGTACAACGATGAATGTCCAGTCCTTTATGGGAGCGATCATGGCCATTGGTATTGCCGTGGCTAATTCGATTCTACTGGTCACTTTTGCCGAAATGAGCCGCCGCGAGGGCAAACACGTCTCTGAGGCAGCTCATGAGGGTGGACTTGGCCGTTTGCGGGCCATCCTCATGACCGCTGGAGCAATGATAGCTGGGATGATCCCCATTGCACTCGGGATTGGAGAAAGTGCGCGCCAGACGGCCCCTTTGGGCCGGGCCGTCATCGGAGGACTGATCCTCTCGACTTTGGCCACGCTGATCATTTTGCCCTGCCTTTACAGTGTTGTTCAAACGAGAGCAGGCGAACACTCACCTTCTCTCGATCCCAGCGATCCTGCGAGCCGATTCCATGAAGCGACTTAGTACATTTCTCATTGTTCTGGTTTCGACACTTCTGCTGGCGTTTGCTGCCGCCGCACAGCAGACCGTGGAAGCCGTAAAAGTCATTTCCAAGCCCGTTGAGCGGACCGTGAAGCTGCCCGGCGAATTCATGCCTTACCTCAGTGTCGCCATTCATGCGAAGGTGACGGCGTTTGTCGATAAAGTAGAAGTAGACCGCGGCAGCGCAGTGCGAGAAGGCCAATTACTGGCCCTTTTGGTGGCCCCGGAACTGACCGCCCAGCGCGCTGAAGCCGAGGCAAAAATCCAAGCTTTGGAATCCCAACGGGCAGAAGCGGAAGCAAAGCTCGCCGCAGCCGAAAGTACGTATGAGCGATTCAAAGCCGCCTCGGCGACGGAGGGTGCGGTCGCTGGCAATGAATTGATTGTCGTCGAGAAAGAGGCGGATGCTGCGCGGTCGCTTCTTCGGGCGCAGGAAAGCTCGGTGAAGGCCGCTCAACAATCGGCGGCGTCACTGAGAGAGCTCGAGAGCTATTTGCGAGTTACAGCTCCATTTTCTGGAACAATTACGGAGCGTGACATCCATCCGGGTGCGTTGGTCGGGCCTGGGGCGGGTTCCTCGATTCCGCTCTTTGTATTGGAGCAGAACTCTCGCCTGCGCCTTGTGGTAGCCGTTCCGGAGTCTCAGGTCGGAGGCATCGTCAAGGGCGCCCATGTTCCGTTCCGCGTCCCCACATATCCAGGAGAGACATTCAATGGCGTGGTCGCACGGATCGCTGAATCTCTCGATTTTAAAACTCGCACTATGCCGGTCGAACTGAATGTGACTAACACCCAAGAAAGGCTTTCTCCAGGCATGTATCCGGAGGTTTCCTGGCCTGTGCGAAACAAGAAGCCCGCTCTGCTTGTTCCTCCCTCCAGCGTCGTAACCACCACCGAACGGATATTTGTCATTCGCATGCGGGATGGCAAGGCGGAGTGGGTTAACGTCACGCGTGGCTCGCCCGTCGACGACCTAGTGCAGGTTTACGGCCCATTGAACCCCGACGATCAGATCGTAAAGCGAGGGAGCGATGAGATCCGCGAGGGGACTGCGCTAAAGGCCGGTGCCGCGAAATAATTTGTTGATTCTGAATCGCCTTGTTTCCGCTTGTCACGGCTGCCCAGGGGCTCGATACCACAAAGATCGACCAAGCGCTGGGCCGCTCTGGTCAAAAAACAGGTGACGTCTATCGCGTCGGATTTCCGCGTACTGACTTGCAGGTCACGGTCGCGGGTGTTTCGATCAAACCAGGATTGGCTCTCGGTTCGTGGGCGGCCTTCAGCGGCAGTGATGCCAATGCGTCCGTAATGGGTGACTTGGTCCTATTGGAAAGTGAAGTCAATCCCGTGATGTCCAAGCTGCGCGCGAGCGGAATCGAGATTACCGCTGTGCACAATCACGTCTTGAACGAGACGCCACAGGTTCTCTATATGCACTATTTGGGACACGGCGATGCGGTGGAGCTCGCGAAATCTCTGCGTGCGGCGCTTGCTATGTCTAAGACACCCCTAGGCGCTCCAGCAGCACCAGCACCCGCGCCTACTTCGCCGCCTGCATTTATTAAGACAATCGAGGATACTTTAGGCCGCAAGGGGACGTTCAATGGCGGCGTCCTCGCTTTTGGCGTCCCGCGAGCAGAAACCATAACAGAGAACGGCATGACGCTCACCACTCCCCAAGGAGTGGCCGAATCTATTAATTTCCAGGAAACCATCCCGGGTGAAGTTGCGACCACCGGGGATTTTATCCTCAAAGCAGAAGAGGTCAATCCAGTAATCTCAGCACTTGAGGAGCACAACATTCTGGTGACGGCGCTGCATAGCCACATGCTGACAGAGGAGCCCAGACTCTTCTTCATGCACTTTTGGGCCGCCGGAAATGCGGAGTCCGTCGCTCAAGGCATCAAGGCTGCCCTGAGCCACGTTGCTACGAAGTGAAGACGGCCAGAGTTTCGCTCAAGGATGGTCATCCGGTTGCCGATGTTGCCCTCGTAATGGGCAACCAGCGGAAGACCGCATCGGAGAAGTTAGATCAGCAGCCGGTCGGATTCGGTAAGGATTGTCGTCCGCGGACCCGGGAGACCGGTTGCGCTATAAAGCGGTCCGCGCCTGGGTGACATCACTGCAGCGACGCTCGGCCGGCGGGGCGCCTCCTACCTCTTGGGGTGGAGCAAGGCCTCCTCTTGTTTTCTAGCTTCACGTGGTCTGGCCGCCGGGCCGAGAAAATGAAGAGTCCAAACATGAAGTGGATCACACGCGAGCACGTCAAGGTCGACCGAGTAGCGTGTCCGTGGCTTATCAAGAAGTTCGTCGATCCGGACGCCGAGTTTTATTTCGTTCCCCCTCAACACTTGCTACAAGAGGCGGAAAGATTAGGTGCAATTCCATTCGATGTTCCCGCAGTTGAACTCGGCCACCACGGGAAGGAATGTTCATTCGACGCCATCCTCAAGAAATACAATCTCACGGGCGACCCGGCCCTGAAACTTCTAGGAAGAATCGTCAATGGCGCTGATACAGATAACACACTTTGGCAGCAACCGGAGGCCGCCGGACTAAAAGCGGTGGCTGAGGGCTTCAGACATTTGGGATTTCCAAACGACCACGACATTATTGCAGCAGAGTGGATCGTCTACGATGCGTTGTACGCCTATTGCCGAGAGGTGGTGCAGCGGGGAAAACCAAACGGAGCCTTCAAGGATGCGGCCTGAAGTTTCGGGAGAGTAACTTATAAGCGTGGGGAGAAGAACTTCTGGAACCAACTACCCACAATGGACTTGCGGACTTTCTGGGCATTGAGCGCAATGTTGCAGCCGCTTCTGGGGCGGTGTTCTTGGTGGGGTTGGGCGAAGAGCTGTGGAAGAAGTTTCTTCCCAAGTATCTGGAGTCGCTCGGAGCTAGCGTTCCAATTATCGGACTCTTCGGCACATCGGAAGATTTTTTCGATGCTCTTTACCAATACCCGGGAGGCTGGCTGGCCGACCAGTGGGGACGACGCCGAGCATTCGTGACTTTTCTTGCCACCGGTCTGACGGGTTACCTCATTTACCTTCTCGGCCCTTCCTGGCCGTTCCTCTTTTTGGGGTTGGCTTTCGTGATGACCTGGCAGTCCATGGCATCACCGGCCATCTTTGCAACTATAGGCGACGCGCTCCCCAAGGAGCGGCGCGCAATGGGTTTCACAGTTCAATCCATGCTTAAACGCATCCCGATGGTGATTTCGCCGCTCCTTGGCGGCGCGCTTATCGGGGCACTGGGGATCAAGTTTGGGATACGAGTGGGACTCTTGATTACGCTCGCGCTCGCGGGAATCACTTTTCCAGTACTCCTCGCAATCAATCTTCCGATTCCATCCAGGGACACAGTGAAGATGCATGGTGTTTGGCAATCCATCAGTCCCATCCTGAAGCGGCTCCTTCTGTCCGACATAGTGATCCGAACATGCGAGGGGATGGCCGACATCTTCACCGTTCTATATGTGACGAACGTCACCGGCATAACGATTCCGCAATACGGCGTGCTCGTGGCGGTGCAGCTCGCAACTTCCATCCTGATCTATATTCCGGCCGCCAAAATCGCCGATCGCGTAGGTCGCAAGCCATTTGTAATTGCAACCTTCTTGTGCTTCGCTCTTTTCCCTATCGCTGTTGTTCTCGCTCATAGTTTCGCCTGGCTAGTTTCTGCGTTTGTGATTGGGGGCTTGCGGGAGATCGGAGAGCCCTCTCGCAAAGCAATGATTGTGGATCTGGCAGAGCGTCAATTGCGGGCACGTACTGTGGGGCTCTACTACCTGATCCGCAGCTTCTCCATCACGCCCGCGTCAGCCATCGGAGGCTTGTTGTGGCGAATTCACCCGCAGGTTCCTTTCGTCACTGCCGGAATCATTGGGATCATCGGAACGTTTCTTTTTTCAGTTACGGTTCACGAGCGATACATGGGCTGAGGCGAGCCTCACCCAGTTCGGTATAAGACTGCGGTCAGTTCACCCTTAGTACCCGGAGAAAAATCTTACTGTTTTCAGGTTTTCTTCAGGTTGTGCCGTCAAGCTGTCTGCCTGAGAGAGACCGAAGTGCTTCGCGCGGTACTCGCACCTGCCAGGAGCAAGGAGGAATCTTCCATGAAAAGGCTGGCACCACTTGCGTTTCTCAGCACAATGCTCGCCACCCTAATACTGGCCCAGACGCGCCACATTTCGCTGGTCAAGGGTTCCCCGACCAATTACGGAGCCTACGGCTTCGACATCAGTTGGGTTGACAACACCACGCAAAAGTACTACCTGACGGACCGCACGAACAATGCGATCGACCTCGTTGATGCCGCTACAGACACCTTCCTTGGATTTATCGGGAAAGGCCAGTACACGGGCACCAGGCCTTGCCCTGGTCATCCCAAGGACCTGCGTCATTGCGCTGGGCCAAATGGAGTCGTCACGGACGACCTCGGCCACGTGTGGGCTGGAGACGGTGCCGGCAATATCATTGAAGCGGACGCGACACAGCCGGGCACGGCCATCATTCGCAAGATCCCCACCGGCGGTAAGTTTCGAGTTGACGAACTGGCTTACGACCCGATTGACAGGATCCTGATGACCTCCAACGATGGAGATTCACCGCCGTTCCTCACTTTCATCTCGGTTACCGATGGGTCTGTGTTGGGCCACTACGCTTACCCGAAGGACCAAGATGGCATGGAACAACCGGTTTGGGATCGCGACACCGGATGGTTCTACCAGAATGTTCCAGGGAAGAAGAATCGCATCGATGTGTTCGACCCTCACAAGCTTCCGAATCCGGTCAAGAGCTTTCCAGTGGAATGCAAAGGCGGGGTACTCGACCTTACGCTTAGCGGTCTTGCCGCTGGGCCACACGGGCGTTTGATGACGGCGTGCGGCTCCGTTGGTGGGTTGTCTCTTGATGCTCGAACGGGGCGAATTGGAAAAACTGTCTCGCAAGTAGGGGACACAGACGAGGTTTGGTACGATCCCGGGACTAACAGCTACTACTTCGCGCACACTGCTGAGGGGGCAACGGAGTTGTCCACGGCCGCCGCCGGAGCAGTGAGCGTCGTCAATGCGGCTACCGAGGAGTTTGTTACCGAGATACCATTCAAAGGTGGGGGCGTTCACTCCGTTGCCGTCAACACGGTGAACAAACACATCTTCGTTCC
>WNGN01000276.1_pt2 | contig 12766 bp, 10 predicted proteins | sample 5400561 | NCBI WGS metagenome assembly WNGN01 (sample SAMN13153379, study PRJNA577476) | soil metagenome | isolation source: 115 cm soil or saprolite under Garry oak tree replicate 2 | place: USA:California | collected 2016-06-15
GCCAGCGGGGCCAAGGCCCCGTGACGGAGGAACGGGGCCTTGAGCCAGCGGGGGGTTCCGGGGGTGGTCCCCCCGGGCCAGCGGGGCCAAGGCCCCGTGACGGAGGAACGGGGCCTTGAGCCAGCGGGGGGTTCCGGGGGTGGTCCCCCCGGGCCAGCACAGCCGGCCCGCTGTCGCGGCCGGAAGCCGGGTCCGGCACAATAGGGCGCGGCACTACCGCTTGTAGGAGATCATTCTGTCCCGTCTGCCGCGATGCCCGCGCCACGGGGGCATCCTCTCCCGGCCCGTCCCGGTGCGCCCGCGCGCCCGGCGCGCCGCCAGGACGGCTGTCCTGGCACTGGCCGGCGTGGTGGGCGCCTCGCTCGCGCTCGGCGCGTGCGACAGCGGGGCGATCGGGAACAGCGGTGCCGGGAGCAACGGCCAGAGCTTCGTGTCCGGCAACCCGGGCACCACCGTGTACGGCGGCACCTCCGGCCCGGCCGTGCCGCGGGTCACCGGGACCCTGCTGTCCGGCGCCAGGTTCACCCTGGCCCAGTACCACGGGCACGTCGTCGTGCTGAACTTCTGGGGATCCTGGTGCACCCCGTGCCGCGCCGAGGCGCCGTTCCTGTCCCGGCTGGCCCAGCACTTCACCCCGCGCGGCGTCCGGTTCCTCGGCGTCGACATCAGGGACAGCCCGGCGACGGCCGCGGCGTTCCAGCGCGGCTTCCACATCGGCTATCCGAGCCTGAACGACCCCGGAGACGAGGTCGCGCTCGACTTCCGCGACACCGTGCCGCCCGCGGGCATCCCGACCACGCTGGTCATCGGCCGCGACGGCCGGATCACCGCCCGGGTCATCGGCGAGGTGTCCTACCCGGGCCTGCGCGGGCTGATCAGCCAGGCGCTGACGTCATGAGGCGGCGATCCGGCGGTGATCCGGTGACCGCCGCGGCGCGGGGGGCGGGCCGGTGACCGAGGTACGCGTCCCGGCGGCCACCGGGCGCGCCGAGGCGGCCGGTGGCGGTGAACCACCGGCCACGGGTCCCATGGCGGGCCGGCGCGGGCCGGGCACGCGGGGGCCGTTCGGGGTACTGGACTGGGCCAGGTGGGGCTGGCGCCAGCTCACCTCGATGCGCACCGCGCTGATCCTGCTGTTCCTGCTGGCGCTCGGCAGCGTGCCGGGTTCCGTGCTGCCGCAGCAGGGCATCAACCCGCTCGCGGTGCAGCAGTACTACGCCGCGCACCCGGCGCTGGCCCCCTGGCTGGCCAGGTTCTCGCTGTTCAACGTATTCGCCGCGCCCTGGTTCGCGGCGATCTACCTGCTGCTGTTCCTGTCCCTGGCCGGGTGCGTGGTGCCGCGGACGTTCCGGCTGGCCGGCTCCGCGCGCCAGCAGCCGCCCCGGGCCCCGAGCAACCTGTCCCGGCTGCCCCTGGCCACCGCGATGGGGTCGCCGCTCGCCCCGGACGCCGCGCTCGCCAAGGCGGCCGCGCTGCTGGCCGCCAAGCGGTACCGGGTCCGCACCGGGGACGGCTGGGTCTCGGCGGAAAAGGGCTACCTGCGCGAGGCCGGCAACCTGCTGTTCCACCTGGCGCTGCTGGCCCTGCTGGCCGCGGTCGGCATGGGCGGCCTGTTCGGCTACAAGGCGGACCGCCTGCTGGTGGCTGGCCAGTCTTTTGGAAATACGGTGACCGCGCTCGACCAGTTCCGGCCGGGCCGGCTGGTCTCGGCGTCGGACTTGCAGCCGTTCAGCATCGCCCTCAACACCTTCGACGCGCGCTATGTCAGTGCGGGGCCGGACATGGGGCAGCCCGCTGCCTTCCATGCCCACCTCAGCTACCGGGCTGTGCCGGGGGCCGCGACGCAGCACTACGACCTGCAGGTGAACCACCCGCTGAACGTGGACAACGTGAAGGTGTACCTGATCGGGCACGGCTACGCACCGGTGTTCCGCATCACCGACGGGACCGGTCACGTGGTGTTCAACGGGCCGGTGCCGTTCATCCCGGTGTCGCTGAACGGCCTGACCTCCGAGGGCGTGGTCAAGGTCCCGGACGCCCGCCCGCGGCAACTGGGCTTCGCCGGGGTGTTCCTGCCCACCACCGTCGACGTGGGCGGCAAGCTGGAGTCGGCCTTTCCCGCGCCGTACCGGCCCGCGGTGAGCCTGGTCTCCTACGCGGGCAACCTGGGCATGAACGGCGGGGTGGCGCAGTCGGTCTACCAGCTCGACACCGCGGGCCTGCACCGGCTGGCGGTCAAGCCGAGGCCGCTGGCCCCGGGCCAGTCGATGACGCTGCCGAACGGCATGGGCACGCTCACCTTCACCGGCTACCGGCAGTGGATCAGCCTGGCCATCACCTATGACCCGGGGCAGCTTCCCGCGCTGTTCGCCGCCATCGCCGCACTGGCCGGCCTGCTGGTGTCCTTCCTGGTCCGCCGCCGCCGCGTGTTCGTGCGCGCCGCCGAGCGAACCGGCGGGGGCGCCATGGTCGAGTTCGGCGGCCTGGCCAGGACCGAGTCGTCGGAGACGTTCGGCGCCGAATTCGCCGACCTGTCGGCCGGCCTGGCGGCCGCCCTGGCGGATCCGGGGGAGCGCGGTCCGCACGGTACGGCTCACGCCGTACCACCTGACGTGCCCACGCAATCAGCAGAGAAGGAGTGAGGCTCGTGCCTGTCAACGTCGGGCTGGCCCAGCTCAGCGACCATTTCCTGCTGGCCACGGTGTTCTTCTACGCCCTGGCCGTGCTGGCCTACGCCGGTGACTTCGCCTACGGCCGCCGCGGCACGCCGCGCGCGGCCAAGGCAGCGCCGCAGGCGCAGGCCGCGCCCGTTGCCGAGCAGGCCAGGGTCGCGGTGGGCGCCGGGGTCGCCGCCCAGGCAGGCCCGGGTGCACCGGGGCCGGCCGATGGCGCCGGGGAGGCCGTGGCCGCGGCCCAGGCCGCCGCGCACGGCGGCGGTGCCGGGGCGGGGCCGGCGCTGGCCGCACCGGGCCGCTGGCGCGCGGGCGGTGCCCCGGCCGGCCCCTGGATCCGGGCCGCGCTCGGCCTGACCGTGATCGGCCTTGCCGCCCAGGTCCTCGGCATCCTCACCAGGGGGATGGCCGAGCACCGGGTCCCGTGGGGCAACATGTACGAGTTCGTCATGGCGATCACCTGCGCGGCGGTGATCGCGTTCCTCGGGCTGTCGTTCCGGTTCCGCGTCTACGCGGTCGGGCTCTTCCTCATGGCGCCCGTGGTGCTCGCGCTCGGGCTGTGCGCCACCGTGCTGTACACGGCGGCCGGGCCGCTGGTTCCCGCGCTGCACTCGTACTGGATCTGGATCCACGTCACCGCGATGACCGTGGCGATCGGCTCCTACATCGTCGCGGCGGTGTTCACCGTGCTGTACCTGATCGCCGACCGGCACGCCAGGCGGCAGCCGGCCAGCCCGGGCGCCGGGTTCGGCGCGGTGCTCGGCCGGCTTCCCGGTGCCGACGCCCTGGACCGGCTCTCCTACCGGACGGTGATCTTCGCGTTCCCGATCTGGACGTTCGCGGTCATCGCCGGGGCGATCTGGGCGGACCAGGCCTGGGGCAGGTACTGGGGCTGGGATCCCAAGGAGACCTGGGCCTTCATCAGCTGGGTCGTGTACGCCGGCTACCTGCACGCGCGCGCCACCGCGGGCTGGCGGGGCCGCAAGGCCGCCTACATCCAGCTCGTCGGGTTCGCCAGCCTCCTGTTCAACCTGGTCGGCGTCAACATCTGGATCACCGGCCTCCACTCCTACGCCGGCAGCAACTAACCCCAACCCCGACCCCCCATCGCCCCCCGGGACCCGGCCCACCCGGTCATCCCGCCCCCCGCTAATCCAGCCGACCTCACGGACCCGGCCACCCCGGAACCACCTCTGGCCGCCCACCCCCACGGCACGCGCCCCCGGGTCACCGGGCCCCTGTCCGTCAGGACCGTGTTACCAAATCAGGGTCGGCAGCAGGTCACCCGGCCGCGGAGTCCTGTCCGCGGCCGGGTCGTCCCGCTGCCGGCCCGGCCAGCCCCGACGACCCGCCCCGGCACCGGCAAAGTCAGGGATCCTCGTCCGCTCCGCCCCCGCGAATCATCCACTCCAGCGTGCTGATGAACTCCGGATCATCTTCCGGGCCGATAGCCGGCCCCGGGTACCCGGCCCCGTGCCGGGCCCGGCCCGCGGGATGGCGTCGCAGAGCGTCATCAGCCTCGGGACCCGGGAGCCGTGGCGGCCTCCTGGTCCGCCGCCACACCCGCCCCGTCAGCAGCAGCATGCCCAGGGTGGCGGCCATCAGCAAGCCGATGACCAGCGTAGACACCGCACCCAGGAGCATCATGGCGGCAGCCTAACCGCAGTATCACCACCTCGCGGGCAAAAGGGCTGACTTAGTACGTTCGCCCACACCGGCCCGTAAGTCATGACAGTCGGTAACGACAGGTGACGGTGGCGGTAATTTCGGCGTAACCTGGCGGCTGGCAACGCCGATCGCGGGGAGTAGGAACATGCGGCAGCGGCTATTCGCCCGCCTCCGCTGGCTGTGGTGGCCAGGATCGGCTCGTTCCCGGGCGCGGGCAGCCGCGGGGGGCAGGCCGGCCGGGAAACCAGGGTCCGCCGGAGGGCGGCATCGCCGCGCTGCCCCGGCCCAGCCGGCCCTGCCAGATCCGGCGGCCGCGGAGGCCGTCCCGGCGCAGCAACCGGGGAGCGGGCCGTTCGCCTCGCCCGTGCAAGAGGCCAGGGTCCGCCCGGCCCGGTCGCCCAGGCCCGGCAGGCCGGGACGGGGCGAGGCACCGGGGCGCGGTGGCAGCCGCCGCGTCGGCGCCGCCCGGGCGGCCGTACGTGACGCGCCCCGGTCCGCCGCCGCGGCCCGCGCGGCCGAGGCCCGGGCCGCTGCCGAGGCCGCCCGCGCGGCGGTCCAGCTTGGTGCGGCCCGGCCGTCGTGGTACGAGGCCGCGGAGGCGCGCCGGGTGGCGGTGGGCTACCGGGACTGCGGCCCGCTGGAGCGGGTGCTGCGCCGCGACTGGGCACAGGACACCCTGCCGCCGACGGAGGTGGTGCGGGCCATCGACCGCCTCGCCGAACTGCCCGCCTCGGTCTCCGAGCGCCTGGCCGACGGCGTCGACGCCATCTACGTGGGCCCGGGCGGCGTGCCAGACCTGGACGACATGAGCCGCCTGCGCGGGGTTCCGCTGCCGTCGGGCCGGGCGACCTGGGATGCCTGCGCGGGCGCCTACGGCGAACGGAAGATCATCATTGGCACCCGGCCGTCCGCGACGCCGGATGTGGTGTGCCATGAGATCGGGCATGCCCTCGACGACCTGGACGGGACCGACGGCATGTGGCAGTCGGATTCCGACGAGTTCCGCGCGCTCTACGGGCGGTGCCTGCCGCGCCTGGTGAGCGACTTCCACCGGCAGGACGGGTCGCTGGGGCGGCGTGAGTTCTTCGCGGACGCGTTCGCGGCCATCGCCTCCAGCCAGCGGCCCGCGCTCGTTGACATGCTGGGTGGCAACACAAGGACCGCGCTTGATGTCATGCTGTACTTCAATGTGCGCTACGGGATCTAAGTGATTCGTGATGTTTGTCATCAGGCTGCCGAACGGACATCTCCTCGCTCCCGAATCCGCCATGGACCACGAGGGCCAGGTGGTGGGTGACGCCTACGTCGAGGTCAGCCCGGCCGACCCGGAGTACGCGCGGCTCGCCAGCCAGGCGATCTCGGAGGAAGACATGGACCGGCGACGGCGCCGGTGGCGTGAGGATGACGAGGCGCTGCGCCGCGAGTTCGAGGACTACCTGGCGAACGGGCGGGACGCCAGGCCGCCGGGGGAATCCCCCGGCGCCTGACGCCCGCCGTCCGTGCCTCGCGTCAGCGTGGCCCCCGCCTGAGTTCGCCAGTTGCCCATCCGTGGTTGCCTGCGGCCGGTCTGTGGTTGCCGGTGGTCGCCCACTGGCCACGCGAAACCATCCGCAGCCCGCGTGCGGGTCGCGGCGGACGGGCCTGAACTGGTCTGGCTGGAGGGGGTTGTCATCGACTCGGCTTCCAGCTTTGCGCTGGTCACGACGTTGACGTGCCGCCTGTCGTCGCTTGTGACTCGCCGCGGAGCAATGCTCGCACTTCCGATTCACGGAACCTGCGGTGCCCCCCGGGAGTCCGGATGCTGCTGATGCGGCCAGAGGCCGCCCACCGGGTAACCGTCTTCGGGTCTACCCGGAAGAGTGCTGCCACCTCACCCGGGGTGAGAAGGCGCTCATTGTTGCCATCCACGATCTCCCCTCCTATCTCCGTTTCGGAGCATGTCTTCAGTGTCGCGAAAACATCCGTTTACTTCCTTGTTTTCCCCAAAAATGAGCCAGTGGTGTTGCTTGTCAGCTTCGGGCTTGGCGCGGGCGGGCAGAGGCCGGGCGTGGCGGCCGGAGATTGCGGCGATCTCGCCGGCTGTGCACGGGAAGTGGCGGGATGTGGCCGACAGGTGCCGCGGTGGGCATGCGGTGTCGCGGAATGTGCTCTGCCCGATTACGGAATGTGCCAGGGCGCTATTAAGTGCCCCGCGTGATTATCGGGAGTTCGCCGATAGCGGAGCGTGTACCACTGATCGGTTTTGTGCAATCCCGCTTACCGGGGTGGCGGATGACGATGGCGCTAAGACCGCGAGAATCTCCGGACGCGGGCGCCGGAAATCCCCGCCCGGCGTGGAAACCGGGTACCCACCGTGCCTCGCGAGGCCGGTGTGGCCGCCGTGGTGCCCAGCCCGGCCGGGCGCGGCCCGCATGGCCGTATCGGGGTCCCGCCGCCCTGGTGTTCTAGGGTGGGCTTCGATGTCAGGCTTGTGCCGGGAACGACGGTGCTGGCGCCGCTCGGCCCGCGGCCCGCGCCGGGGTGACCGGTGACCGCGCTGGTCACGGTCGAGGAGATCAGGGCAGCGGCCCGGCGCCTCGACGGGGTGATCGTCAGGACGCCGCTCGTCCCGTTCCCGGATACCTGCCCGCGCCTGCTCGTGAAGCCCGAGTGCCTGCAGCCGACCGGGTCATTCAAGCTGCGTGGCGCGTTCGCGGCGATCAGCGTGCTGACCGCGGCCCAGCGTGAGCGGGGGGTGGTGACGCACTCCAGCGGGAACCACGGCCTGGCCGTCGCGTACGCGGCCGAGGCGCTGGGCGTCCCGGCGGTCGTGGTGGTGCCGGACAACGCCGCCGAGGTCAAGGTCGCCGCGGCGGCCCGGCACGGGGCACGGATCGTCACCGTGGAGCCCACGCTGGAAGCGCGGATCGCGGCCGCGCAGGAGCAGATCGACCAGCACGGGTACACGCTCATCCCGCCCTTCGATCACCGCGACGTGATCGCGGGCCAGGGCACGATCGGCCTGGAGATCGCGGCCGACTGCCCGGAGGCCGACCTGGTCCTGGTCCCGGTCAGCGGCGGCGGCCTGATCTCGGGAATCGCGGCGGCCGTCCGCGCGGCGTGCCCGGCGGCCAAGGTGATCGGCGTGGAGCCGGAACTCGCCGCGGACGCCAGGGAGTCGTTCCGGCGCGGCGAACGGGTCGCGTGGCCGGCCAGCGACACCCGGCGGACCATCGCGGACGCCCTCCGGGTGGAGCAGATCGGGGCCCTGCCCCTGCGGCACATCCTCGCCCTTGTCCATGACATCGTCACGGTGACCGAGGACGAGATCAGGGAGGCGGTCAGGCAGACCGCGACCCGGGCCCGGCTGGTCGCCGAGCCCGGCGGGGCGGCGGCCGTGGCCGCCTGGCTGTTCCGCCGCGACCTGCCGCCCGCGCGGGCCCCGGTCGCGGTGCTGTCCGGCGGCAACATCGTGCCCGCCCTGCTCGGCGAGATCCTCGGCGGCCCGGCGGGGCCCGTGCCCCGGCCCGGCGCCGCGGCCGGTGACCTGCCGCGCCCGGTCCCCGGGTGATGATCGATCACCGGGCGGCCGGGCGCCCGGATGAGGCACCGCGGCGAGGCCCAGTCAGGCACCCAGGTGAGGTTCCGGTCAGCACCGGCGTGAGGTCCGGTCAGGCACCCAGGTGAGGTTCCGGTCAGCACCGGCGTGAGGTCCGGTCACGCACCGGCGTGAGGTCCGGTCACGCACCGGCGTGAGGTCCGGTCACGCACGGCGTGAGGTCCGGATGGTATGCCCGGGCAAGGTCGTGCATTGCCCTAAGCTGGGCTCGTTATGCGCGCGACCTTCGCCTACACCGCCGCACGGATCCTGCTCTTCGCCGCGGCCACCGGCCTCATCTACCTGGCCGGCGCCCGCGGGCTGCTGCTGCTCGGGCTGGCCCTGGTGGTGAGCGGGGCCGCCAGCTACATCCTGCTGTCCCGCCAGCGCGACGCCATGGCCGGCTCGGTGAGCCGGCGGCTCGGCTCGTTCCGGTCCAGGCTCAACGCGGGCGCCAGGGCAGAGGACGACGACTAGGCGCGCCGGTGGCCGGGCCCCGCGGTCGTTACCCGGCCGGGGTGCCCGTCAGCCAGCCGCCGGTGCTGAGCAGCCCGAGCACCGCCTGGACCGCTTCCTGCCTGCTCATCACGGACGTGTCGATGGTCAGGTCGGCGTTCCTCGGCTCCTCGTAGGGGTCGGAAACCCCGGTGAAGTGGTCGATGAGCCCGGCGCGCGCCTTGGCGTACAGGCCCTTGCGGTCCCGCGCCTCGCAAACCGCCACCGGCGTCGCGACGTGGATGAGCAGAAAGTCGCCCACCTCGCTGACCATGCGGCGCACCTGCGCCCGCGCCGCCTCGAACGGGGCGATCGGCGCGCAGATGGCGATGCCACCGTGCCGCGCCACCTCGGTGGCCACGTACCCGATCCGCGCGATGTTCAGGTCGCGGTCGGCCCGGGAGAAGGTGAGCCCGGCCGACAGGAGCTGGCGGACCAGGTCGCCGTCGAGCAGCGACACCGTCCGGTCGCCGCGCTCGGCCAGGGCGTCACGCAACGCCCGCGCGATCGTCGACTTGCCGGAGCCGGACAGCCCGGTGAAGAACACGACCACGCCGCGCTCCCGCCGCGGCGGTCGGGCCCGGCGCAGCTCGGCGGTCACGCCGGGCGGCGCGTACCAGGCGGGCACGTCCTCGCCACGGTCCAGCAGGTCCTCCAGTTCGCCCGCGGCCAGGTCGGACTGCTCGGTGCCCGGCTCGATGAGCGCCAGCGGCCGCCACACCTCGGCGGCACGGTCGTAGGCCCATTCGCCGCCGGGCATCACCGGGATCGGTGTTTCGATGTACGCGCCGTCGTGACCAGGCCGGCCGCCGCGGTCGGCGTCCCGCTCATCCATGAGCAGGTGCGTGGCGCCGTACGCGGCGGTGTCCCTGGGGGCGAGCGGAACCGGCACCATCACGGTCCCTGGCGGCAGGTGCTTGGCGGCCGCGGCGACCGCCCGCACCAGCGCCTCCGGCCGCGCCACCACCTCGGCCGGGCCGCCGATCAGCGGCAGGAGCAGCAGCCTGGCCTTGAGCTGCCCGGCGAAGTGCCGTAGCTGCCCGATCTGCTGGCCGCTGAGCGGCCGCCGGGTGGCGAACGCGAGCACCGGGCCGTCACCCAGCTCCGCCCGCACCTGCGCCGGGGCCAGCCGCAACTGCCGGAACGGGCCGTGCTCGGGCTCGCGGAATCTGGTCACCGGCCCGCCGAGCCTGGCCATCGCGGGACCGGTTCCGTCGGGCCGCGCGTGCCGCCCGGACTGCCCGGGCTGCCCGAGCGGTTGCCCGGGGGACCGTTCGGTGATGTCCCGCGAGCGGGGTGCCCTCCGGGTCGTTGAGCGTGAGCCTGCTCGCCGACGCCGGGATAGCGTCCTCCCGCACGTCGAGAACGACGGGCACCGGCCATGGCGTGCCGTCGTCCAGGGTTCCCCGCTCGGCCACCCGTGCCACGTCGGACGCGCCGAGGAACCCGGTCAACGGCGCGAACGCGCCGTTCAGCAAGAGCTCGAGGTCGCCGAGCTGGCCCTCGTCCAGGGTCCAGGAGGGAAGGCCCGTGATGTCCAGGGCCGGCCCGGCCGCCGCCTCAGCGGTCACATCCACCTCCGTCTGGGGCCAGCCCACTGCGCTGGGCCGCCACTTGGGCCCCGGCTACCGCCAGGCAAGCCCGAGGGTACACGGACAGTGACAGCCGGGCCAGGTGGTTCCGGCATGCCCGGCGGCCGGCGCGGCCGGCGCGGCACCGGCACCGCCCCGGCGGCTGGCGCGGCCGGCGCGACACCGGCATCGCCCCCGCGGCCGGCGCGGCGGCCCAGATGCCCCCTGGCAGCCCGCCAGCGGCCCGCTGCCCGGGTGCTCAGATTATCCGGGCGAACCTGTCCTCCGGCTTGCGGATGACGTAGAGCATCTCCTCGTGCGCGGCGGTCAGCCGGCCGCGGGACAGGCGGGCGACAAGCTTCTGTGCGGTGAGGTACCCGTACGGGCCCGGCGGCAGGCCGCCGGCCAGCCCGCCCAGCGCCCCGCGCTCCGTGATCACCAGGCCGTGCGACATGACATAGGCATGCACGCCGCGTGCCGACGCGATCCGCTCGTACACGGCCGCGTGCGGCCCGGGCTCGCCGGGCTGCCGCTTGCGCCAGATGACCCGCCGCGCCCACTCGGGCAGCACCCGGTCAAGGAAGCCCGCCGCGCTGTCCCGGTCCCTGATGCGCAGCAACAGCAGCCCGCCGGGCTTGACCGCGCCGGCCAGCCGGTCGAGGACCAGTTCGGCGTGCTGGATCCGGCCGAGCAGCGCGGAGCACTGGACGATGTCGTAGGCCCGCGGTGACAGCGGCACGGTGCGCAGATCGCCGAGTACCGCCTCGGCCATGCGCCGGTGCTTGGCCACGGCCGCCCGGGTGACCTCGGTGCCCTCGTCGATCATGCTGACGTTCAGCCGCGCCCCGGCGGCGCGCAGCGCCTCCGTGTCCAGGTCCTCGGCCGTGGTGCAGCCGGCATGCAGGATCGTGATCCGCTGCCCGGAGTGCTCCGCGGCGTAGGACCGGGTGTGGCGGCCGAACAGGTCCCCGCGGGCCAGGCGCGGGACCACCGGAGCCGGGGCGGCCCGGCCGGCTGTGCCGTCCCGGGCGGCGGGTTCCGTGGCGGTAAGGCCAGTGCCAGTAAGGCCGGTGCCAGTAAGGCCGGTGCCAGTAAGGCCGGTGCCGGTAAGGCCGGTGACAGCGGGCCCCGAGGCTGCGGCGCCCGGAGAATCAGGGCCTGGGGAAGCGGGGCCCGGGGAAGCAGGGCCCGGGGAACCGGGGCCCTGGGAAGCGGGGCCTGGGGAAGCAGAGCCCGAGGAGGCGGAGCCTGCGGCAGCGCGGCCCGGGGCCGCGCGGTCCCAGTCGGTGCGGCCTGGCAGCGTGTGGTCCGGAACGGCGCGATCCAGAGCGGCGCGGTCCGGGGTGGCGTAGCCGGGAACGGCGCGGTCTGGAGTGGTGTGCGCGCCACCGCCGGTTGCGGGACGAGACGCGTTGGCTCCTGGCCCGGCCGCTGGCCGGGCCAGCCCCGGCAGCGGTGTGCCCCGGCCGGCCGCGGTATGCCCGGCCCTGGTCCCTGATGCGGATACCGGGCCTGCCGGGCCAGGCCCGGTGCCCGGCCCGCGTCCCGGCGACGGCAGCAGCCGCACGCTGCCGGTGCTGGGGAATTCGTAGGGCACCGCGCTCGCCACCGTGGGCTGGAAATAGCCGGTGGCCTCCGGTGCGTCTCCGGTGGCCGCGGCCGGGTCAGCCGCCGACGGGCCGAACGCGGGTGCCGCTGGCCGGGCAGGCACTGGGGGTGCCTGGCGCCGGGTCGCGGCGGGTGGGTCCAGCAGCGTAATGCCCTCGGGCTCGTCCGGCGGTGCGGTGGACCCGGCCGCGGTGGGTGCCGTCCGCGTGGCGGCGGCGGTCGCGGGTGCGCCGTGCCGGAGAACGTCCCCGGGCTCGTCGGACGGCGTGGTGTGCTCGGGTGCCACGGGTGCCGCCCGTGTGGCGGCGGTCGCGGGTGCGCCCCGCGGCGTGACGTTCTCGGGCTCAGCGGGCGGCGTGACGGGCTGGGGCTCGGTGATCGCGTCCGCCAGGGGCACCGCTTGCGCCGTCGTGGCCGCGGCTGGTTCCGAGGGAACGCTGGCCCGGGCGGCATCGACTGCCGCGGTGGACCTGGGCGCCGCCGGCCATGCGCTGCCCGCCCCCGCCGAAGCGGGGCCCGGGGGTACGTCTGGCAACGGAGCGCCACCGGGCTCGCCCGGCGTGGCGGGTGCCACGGGCGAACCCTCGGCACTGCTGGGCGCCACCTCAGGCGTCGCCTTGACCGCCGCCGTGCCCGGCCCGGCGGGGGATGCGGCCGTGCCCGGCCCGGCTGGGGAGATGGCCATGCCCGGCCCGGCTGGGGATGCGGCCGTGCCCGGCCCGGCGGGGGATGCGGCCGTGCCCGGCCCGGCTGGGGATGCGGCCGTGCCCGGCCCGGCGGGGGCGATGGCCGTGCCCGGCCCGGCGGGGGATGCGGCCGTGCCCGGCCCGGCGGGGGCGATGGCCGTGCCCGGCCCGGCGGGGGATGCGGCCGTGCCCGGCCCGGCGGGGGCGATGTCCGGCTCGGCGGGGGATGCGGCCGTGCCCGGCCCGGCGCTCGGGGCCGGTGTGTCCGGTGCGGCACCGGCTGCCGGCTTTCGTCCGGTGCCGGGTGCGGCGGTCTTGGCCCGGGCCCGGGAGTTCGTCCCGGCGCCGGTTGCCGCCGTGCTCGACCCCGGATCGGCCGTCTTCGGGCGGGCGGTGGCTGCCGCCGTCTTGGACCGGGCCCGGGCCGTGGACGGCCCCGCAGCGGCACGGGACTTGCCGGCCCGGGGCGCGGCGGGGCCGTCGGCATCG
>WNGN01014245.1_pt1 | contig 12762 bp, 12 predicted proteins | sample 5400561 | NCBI WGS metagenome assembly WNGN01 (sample SAMN13153379, study PRJNA577476) | soil metagenome | isolation source: 115 cm soil or saprolite under Garry oak tree replicate 2 | place: USA:California | collected 2016-06-15
CCTTCTGAGCTCTGATTGCGCGGAATGAATCCTATTCATATCAAAGAATTCCCTGTTGACCTTGCCGATGACAGCAAAGGACCTCGAAGTTAGCGCTGCTTCCTCAACAATTTGTCCTGTGTGAAGATCTGCGTCAGGGCCAGTAGCGTGTGGAGCGATCAGGAGAACGTGCCCTAGACCGACGATTTCCACGTGATCGGGGTGAACAATCTTGACAGGCATTCTTCAGCAACCCTTGTATGTAGAGTAAAGGGCTGGAAACTGTATCAAAACCCTTCTTCGAACAGTTTTATAGCGCGCATCTAAACTGGGCATTCGAAAACGCGATCTAATGGTGTATTTGGAGCAGAAATCGCTTGTCCGGAATCGAAGCTGTAAAAAGGATTGTGGAAACTGAAGGTCAAGCGAAACGGATCGTCGAGGAAGCACAGTTAAGCGCTGAAGAAATTCTGGCTCGTGCCTCAGAAGAAGCCCAAAAGGTTCGGCAAACCTCAGCAGCTGAAGCAGAACAGCGAAAAGTCCAGATGCTTCGAGAGACGCGGGAGAAGGCCGAGGCTGACGCGAGAAGCTCAGACGTGGAAACCGACTCTCTACTGGAGAATTACAAGAAGCTCTTCGAGGACAGGAAAGACGTTGCAGCCAAGAAAGCCGTTGAATTGGTTCTCGGTGGTTGAAAATGGCTGAGTCTTTGGAAAAACTTCATAATCGGATTCTGTCGGATGCAAGACTGAAAGCCGCTGGAATCGTCGAGCAGGCAGAAGAAAAGTCTAAGCAGATTCTAGACGAGTCCCGAGCCCAAGCGCAACGAGATGCGAGCGAGATTCTATCAAGAGCCAGTTTGGAGGCCGAGAATATCAGAAGGAGTATCCTTAGTTCCAGAATAAGGGCGAATCGCCTAAGGATCCTTGAAGAGAAGAATAAGATCGTTCAAAGTGTTCTCAAATCGGTCGAACAGCGTCTCTCGGATATCGCTGGTACTGACCAGTTCGAGTCGACCTTGAAACGCCTCGTGCTAGAAGCGGTTCAGGCAGTGGGAACAGATAATGCACTAGTGAGAGTTGGCTTTCGGAATGCGGAGAAGAAGGGTCTCCAATCTCTGGGACAATCGTTGCCCAAGGGGACAAAACTCCTTGCTGATGAGACAGCGATCGATGAGCTAGGAGGCGTAATTGCAAGCGACCCCGAGGGAAAGATGAGCTTCAACAATTCATTCAAGGCTCGCATCGAAAGACTGGACAACCAGCTTCTAACGACAATCTCCTCAACCATATTTGGTGAGTAGGTCTCCATCTCTTGCTCAGACCAGAGACGATGCGTCAGGTAAGCATCATAGTCGCAAAAGACGAGCTGCCCAACCTCCTCTCCTACGCTGGAAGAGAACAGATGATTCACCTCATAATGATTGAGGACGAACAGCTCCCACCCGGTGCGACACCATTCGAAGCTACAAGCTTGCTGTCTAAATCCGCGACGATCAGGAACCGCATCTCCGCGCTTGCCGCGGCTCTTGAACAGGTTGAGGTCCAACCTGAGAAAATTGAAGCTCCAATTCACAACATTGATGAGCTCGCCCTCTTTCTCGACCAAGAGACCTTAAAACTCGAAGGGTCGGTCCGCCAACTGGAGGAATCGCAAGGCAAACTACTAGCTGACAAAGAGAGAACTTCGGAGCTCTCACGTTTCCTTTCAGGATTAGAAGCCGTAGGAATGCCGCTTGGTACTATTGGAAGCAGCGGATTCCTCGTCACTCTCGCTGGAGAATGTGCAAGAGAGTCAACCGTTTCGATTCAGAGAGATTTAGATGAATTGACATACGAAAATCTGATTTTCGTCATCACCCATAGCGCAGAGAGAACACAGACTTTCTTGGCAATTTTTCCCCGAGCCTTCGAAGATGATGCAAAACAAGCGGCCACAGCACTAGGTGCAAAAGTGGAAGAGCCTTGGGCAGGACTTCCGTCGGACCCCAAGGAAGCTAAGAAATTCACTGATAGTCGCCTCGCGGAGATCGAGGACGTGGCGAGAAAGCTTGACCACCAACGTGAACTCCTCACAAAAGAGTACGGACCGAGGCTCAAGACTCTGGAGTATCTCACGGAGATTCTGGAAGCCCGATCCAGAGCCATCTCAAACTCGTCTACTACAGAGTCGACCTACATGCTAAGAGGATGGGTCGCCGAGGACAGTGTCCAGACACTGGCAGAAGGAGCTGCCCAGGCCTGCAACGGACTCGTTTCTGTTCACGTAGAGAGCATTCAAGATGAGAATAAGCTCTCTCACGGCGGATCGCTAGAAAACGGCCTTGAAGCCAAGGAGCATCAAACCCCACCGACGCTCGTTAGAGTCCCTAGGTGGAGCACGCCTCTGCAGTCCGTGATTGACAATTTTGGCATCCCATCCTATCACGAAACAAATCCCTTGGTTTTCATGATTCTTACTTTTCCGCTGATCTACGGATTGATGTTCGGAGACTTTGGTGAGGGTCCTCTTTTCTTGGTTCTAGGTCTCTTTCTCTTGTGGCTGAAGCGAAGGAAGGTCAAGATCTTCGAGATCGGACAATTGTTCGTTAACGGCGCGGAACTCATAGTTATGCTAGGCATTGGCATAACAATTTTCGGGTTTCTCTTCGGTGACTTTTTCGGTTTTGAGTCCCAAGCGGTCTTCGGCTTTCGACCCTTCTTCAACCCGAACGAGGGAGCCTTCGCGGCCACACCGGACATTTCCCATCTTCGGGTCTAGTAATCAGCATATACAATAAAGTGCGTAATCACGAGATCAAGCACGCAATCTACGGACCGATTTCCTGGGCGTGGTTCTACGTAATCTTCATCTATCTCGCAGCACAAGTCGTCATCTCAGGCTACAAGTTCGGAGTGCTTCTGCAGAACCCCGCGTTGCTCGTACTGTTGTTCATACCGATGGGAATCATGGCGGTCAAGGAGGGACCTCTACACTTCTTCGAAGTGTTCATCAGCGCAGGAAGCAATACATTATCCTATCTTCGAATCTGGGCTCTCAACCTAGCGGACTTTGCAATAAAATTCGCATTCTTCACTTCCTTCGGAATAGCAGGCGCGGTAGCAGGGAATCTTCTGGTGATGATTCTAGAGGGTTTGATCGTTTTCGTGCAAACTCTGAGGCTTCACTGGGTTGAATGGTTTAGCAAGTTTTATGAAGGATCGGGATTGTCATTCGCGCCGTACAGAGAACCTGCGAGTTGGACTGTGTAACAAAGTGGTTGACTGCGCTACCCTAACGTCGGTTACTCTATGCCCTACATTTTGGGCCGGCTTGGGCGGCGGACTAAGCGTCCTCCTTTCTGCGATCGGTGCCGGAATCGGAATCGGTATCTCAGGGCCTGCTATCGCTGGTGCCGGGGTCGAAAGGCCTGAGGTCATGTTCAAGACATTTATCGCGACCATCCTCGCCGAAGCTCTCGCGATCTATGGATTAGTGGTTGGTCTTCTCTCGGTCTTCCACATCACCGACACGCTTACCCTCGCTGGCTCAGTCAGAATCTTCGCAGGCGGTTTAACAATGGGTGCAGCCGCCCTCGGCGCCGGATTCGGCATAGGCACGTCTGGAAGTGCTCTCGCCGCCGCAACGGCGGAGAAACCAGACATATTCTCAAGAGCAGTCATCACGCTAATACTGGCAGAGGCTCTGGCGATCTACGCCCTCGTCACGGCTCTACTGCTTGTTCTACAAGCGAAGTAACAGCGACTCATCGTGGGAACCGAGATTCTATTCCATATCGTCCGAGACAACTACATCAATGCAAAGATTCGGGGAGAAAAAGGCAAACTTCTGGAACGGCAGCAAATCCATTCCCTTGCTGAGTTCCGGACACAAAGCGAGATCTTAGGGGTCCTTGCAGACGGGCCATATGGCAAGGAGCTCTCTGAACTAAGAGACGGCTCTACCCCCTTAGAGACAGAGAGAGCCGTCCGGTTAGGCTTCGCTCGAGGCGTTAAGACGCTCATTTCATCTTCTCAGGGAACAGCACGAGCCTTTCTCCTTGAGTTTAGTCGTCGTTTCGACGCCTACGACCTTGCCGCGATAGTGGTTTTCAAAGCTCAAGGAAAGAGTTGGGAGGAGTTCGTTTCAACACGTCAGCCCCTGGCCCTCCTGAAAGAGGCTGAGCTGCACCGTCTCTATTCGATGGATGATCTCCGGACAATCGTTGGAATTGTCGGCGACAGAGCGCTGATAAACAGAGTGAAGAGCTTCTCCATGGAGGACCTTGCCGGCGAAAGAGCCTCCCTCGTTCGAGACATCATTAGTGGCTGGGGAGAGGAACGCTTCTACAACTACGTGAACCGCAAGCTTCGAGGGCTCGACCGAGAGAGCTGTCTTCCCATAGCCGGAGGAACGATCGACCTGGCAAACCTGGCAATCATCCTACGAAGCAAACTGATCGGAATCCCTAATGTGCGAGATCACCTCATCCCCTCGTCTTGGAAACTTGACGATCGGACGATAGACCAGCTCCTAGTCGCTCAGGACGTCCCTCAAGCTCTCGATCTCGCATCCTCATATCCATACTACCACAGTACCCTCTCAGGTGCAAGGCAGAAGTACGAAGAGACAAAATCTCTCTCCTTCCTAGAAGTTGCGTCAAGAAAACACGCTTCCCACATTAGCAAGAGGATATTTCTCGGATTCCCATACACCCTGGGAGTTGTTCTTGCTTTCTTGGTTGTTAAGGAGAACGAGGCCAGAAATCTCGCGGCCATCGTTGCGGGAGTTGGGGCGGGAATGAAACCAGACCAGATCAGATCCCTAGTCGCGATTCCCGAGTGATCCCCGGATGTTTTTGATTTCGTGGTTGACTAGAGTTTCTTCACGAAATAGTAGTACGTGTAGGCTAGTCCAACAACTGATCCGAACACGAGCCCTATTCCGGACCCTAAGCATGGAGAGAGCCATGGCGGGGTCGCCATAACTCCTACGCATGAGCCCAATCCGAACAACGGTCCCAGAGCAATTCCACCTAGGAAGTATCCGAGGACGAGAAAGGTGAATAGGTTAACGCTGAATCCCGCTACTCGAAGAGCCGATGCGTCGTAGATTCGTCCATCGCGTTTCTGACCCTTGAGGAACTGTGCTCGTCGACTTCTCTGGGTCGAAGACTCAACTGGCGCCACTGTTGCCGCGCTACTCTTCTCTGGCAATCTCAAGATAACTCCCTTCAAGCATTCGCTGATGCTCGAATAGGCAGGGTCGGGGTCGTTGTGACTTCTGTTGATCTGGCACGCTAGGGTTATGACCGCTAACGGGACAAACTCTGCCTCGTTTTGCAGGATTCTATCTAGAACGGATGTTTCAGTTCGCGATAATTTGGCAAACTCTTCTTTTCCCGTTCTTTGAATCGCGGCGCTTAGAGCATCCTTGATTCTAGGTGTTGCTTGTGCTTCGAGGTCTGGACTGCTCACAAACATGCGCGCTTCTAAGAGGAAGATTCCAATTCGACTACGCCTCTTCTGGATAGACTGTTAAGGGTCTCATTTGGAGCGACTCTCTCCAATCGAACGTAGATACGGGAGGCCTGAGATCCCTCGCCAAGTTTGAGGATTCCGCGGAGAAGCATCAAGGCATCCACGACTTCGTCAAGTCTCCGATTGAGGGTCCGTCCCGCCCTTCGACGCAAGTCATCTAGGTGCAGCTTCAGCCCTTCAAGCTCTTTGAATAGCGCTTTCGCATTTGCTTCCTCTGTTTGAATTTCCGACTTTACATCCGCTGACTTGTATTCGGGAGTCTCGATAGGTGTGAAGTCATAGAGGAGGAGTGTTTGAAGCGCTTGGGAAGACTTGTCGTTGGGCGCGGCGAGTAAGACGTAGTACATGTCCTGTTTTCTGTTACCGATTGCGAGGACAGCCTGGTCTTTGTATTGTGACTGCAATGCCTTCTGCCCAGCATCTAGTTTCTTGACGGGCAATCGTCCCAGGACTCTCCGGAAATCTCTGTCGTAAGGTTCTATCTGGTCGGTCGAGAAACCAGTCTGAGATATTTCTGTGAGTGCGGCGACCTTCTTCTTGGACTCGTCGATCTGTCTTTGGATTTTCTCGATCTTTCCTTGAACCTCTTGGTACTCGTTTCTGGCCTCGTCCAGTTCTCGCTTCGCCGATTCCAGTTCACTATCGTACTCCAGTTGATCACCTGTGCTAGGGGCTGCTTCTCTTGTCAAGTTGAGCTGTCGCATTACTTGGAGGATCTCGTCTCGTAGTTTCGAGAGTTCCTTGATGCGATTGACAATTTGCTCGGTCGTCATTTTCCCGGATGTGAGTGCGATCTTCTTCGACTCAGTTTTTCCTGGTGCGGCAAGTGCCGTTACCGTTTTCACTGCAGCATCGTCTGTGAGGATTGCTCTTAGAACGCTGTTTTTGGCGGGGGTGCTCATATCCGCCCGACCCGGTTATGCTAGAGAAATTAGGGCTACCAAGAAGAGCGGAATGAAGACTAGGGAAATCGTGTTGAGGAGCTTGATAAGAATGTGCAGGCTTGGCCCAGCGGTATCCTTCCAAGGATCGCCGACCGTGTCACCGACGACCGTTGCAGCGTGTGTTTCGGTGTTCTTGCCTCCAAAGTGTCCTGACTCAACATACTTTTTCGCGTTGTCCATTGCCGCTCCTCCCCACATCATCATGATAGCCAAGGGTATAGCGGAAAGCGTAGCCCCAACAACTAGGGCTCCGACCGCGGCCCAGCCGAGGAATACGCCCACGACTATCGGTGCTACCACCGGGATCGCACCAGGGACCACCATCAATCGCAGAGCTGTCCTGGTGGAAATGTCCACCGCAGCCGCATAGTTTGGCTTAGCTGTTCCTTCTCGCAGCCCAGGAATCTCCCGGAGCTGTCTCCGGACTTCCTCGACCATACGATAAGCGCCAACGCTCACCGCGTTAATGGCTGTCCCGGAGAACACGAATGGAAGCATACCCCCAATCAGCGCTCCGATGACAACATCGGGATGGTTGAGGGCGAGAGCAGATCCCAGGCTGGATAGTTTCGTCCCTAGAAGGACAGCTTGGGCGCTCGTGATAGTCGTTAGGTCAGTTATTTTGGCCTGATACCTCGCGACCTCCAACACGAACGCTTGGAAGAGTAATAGAGACGCCAGGGCGGCGGATCCCATCGCATAGCCCTTTGTAAGTGCCTTGGTCGTGTTGCCAAGCGTGTCGAGGGGTTCTATTCGCTCACGGATTTCGTCGGGGGCGCCAGACATCTCAGCGATTCCGCCAGCGTTGTCCACAATTGGACCTAGACCGTCCATGGTTAGAACGATTCCGGCTGTCGAGAGCATACCCATTGTCGCCATGGTCGTTCCATAGACACCGCCCAAGAACTTGTCAATGCCGGCCAAGCTAGCGAATTGCTCTCCCAGCCCGAAAGAGATGAGAAGGGTTATCGCTACTGTAATGACAGGTAGTCCGCTGGAAATCATTCCCACTGCAGTACCCGACATTATGGTCAGAGCTGGCCCGGACTTGGATCTCTCAGCGATCGTAATCACCGATTTCGCCTCAGATCCGGTGTAGAATTCAGTGTAAATCACGATTAGCAAGCCCGCCGCTAGACCTGACACCATACATCCGTATAGTGCGAACGCCGCTAAACTACTGCCACTAGGCGTGAGTCCGGATGGACCGAAAACGTACCATGTTGCGACGAACATGAGAATTGCTGCAACCGCGGACGCTATGACGAGTCCGTCTCTAGTGGGTTTGATCGGGTTCTTGAATTTCTTCTCGTATACGGCGACGGCGAGGCCAACGAACGTGGCGACAATACCCAATGATCTCACGATTAGGGGCATCGTTACATAGTATGCGCTCACACTACCGTACACGCTTGTGCCCCCAAACAAGATGATTGAGACGATTAGGCCAATAATCATCCCGCCAAGGTTTTCAGCGGTAAGAGACTCGAAGAGGTCTGCTCCCCTCCCGGCCTCATCTCCGACATTATCTCCGACGTTGTCAGCTATGGCAGCTGGATTTCTGGGGTCGTCTTCTGGGAAGTTCTCTTCCACTTTTCCAACAAGGTCAGCGCCGACATCCGCCGACTTTGTGAATATTCCACCGCCCAGCTGGGCGAACAATGCGGCCAGTGAAGCTCCGAATCCAAACCCTGCCAGGACACCCGGATCGCGGAAGGCAGCGTAGAGGCGACCTTCAAAGCGAGATAGGTCGACTTTTCTGCGGCGGCGGTCGACCTGACATTCGCGTTCGTGGCGGAATACATTGCTATGTAGGCTGCGATAAGCGAGAATGTGACTCCAAGAAGGAAGCTGAATGCGATTTCAGCATCATAACTCACCGTGAATATTGCGCTGAACGCTGCGAGGATGACAAACGCGATGATTACTGCGATGACGCGCGAATTGTACGACCAGTTGCGAACTGGGCCAAACGCATAAATCACTTCTACCGAACGTTTCACACTGAACGCATAGGACAGGAGCTGGCGATTTGAACGGAAGCAAGTATGATGTTGTAATCGTCGGCGGTGGCCCTGGCGGTCTTTCTGCGGCAGTCCACCTCTCAAAGAAGGGCTTGAAAGTGAAGGTTTTCGAGAAGAAAAAAATTCTTGGCACACCTGTTCGTTGCGGCGAATATTTTCCGGTCAAAGCTGAGATGGAAAAACTTGTCCCAAGAGTCAAGAATTTCGATGTCATCGACGCACCCCCTGAATCTGTCGACACAACATGTCGTTCGATTCGTATGATAAGCCCGAGAGGGCACGAGTTTGAATTTCCATTTGCGGCCTACATACTCGATCGGCATATCTTCGAAAGTCACCTCGGAGAGATTGCCCAGAGCCATGGTGCGGATATCGACATCGGCATCCAAGCCCACTATTTCCCGGATGATCAGGGGGGCTGGGTCGGACCGACACGCGAAAAAGCGGTTCACGGAGACATTATCATTGCCGCGGACGGTTATCCGAGTGAGACCGCGGAGGGAGCTGGCCTTCCGGAAAGAGCCTACGCGGGTCCCTATGCAGTTGCCACGAACATAGAGTATCTGATGACAGACCTCAACGTCGAACAGAATGTTGCAGAGATGTACATGGACCCAAGGTACTCGCCTGGCGGATATGGATGGATTATTCCTAAGGGACACGGGCGAGCAAACGTTGGAATCGGGATAAGAGAACCATATGTCAGGCGAGACTGGCAGATACGCGATCTCCTCACCGGGTTCATTGAGAAGAACACGGTTGCCTCGAAACGCCTAGTTGGTGGAAAGAAAGCCTCCATGATTGGCGATAGCCTTCCTGTCGACGGGCCTCTTTCACGGACCTATTCTGATAGAGTTATGGCGGTTGGCGATGCTGCCGGAATGGTTATGCCGACTAATGGCGGTGGAATACAGACCGCGCTGATTACAGGAGATTTGGCAGCGGAGGCTGCGGTCAACTACTTCGAGCATCAGACGCCCCTGTCCAGCTATGAGGCCTCATGGAAGGAACAGATTGGCTTGGAGATGGAGAACTCGAAGCTGATGCGTCAAGCCTCGGACAGAGTTATGGCTCATGGGTTTCTGTTTGATCTGATGTTGCGTATAATGGGGACGAAGAGGATAGCTGATGTGATTATGTGTCAGATTCCGGGCGGCATGGGATCATTCATGCGACTGCTAGCCTAGGCCCTCAATGCAACATCCACTATCATTGCGAGAAAGAGCAGAAAGAGATAGGGGCTGGAGATCTTGAACATTTTCCAGGCGTTCAACTCCGTCGGCTTGTAGAGGACCCAAACGCTTCCGACTAGATTCACGAGACCTCCGAGGAGCGCTACCAGACCGTACACTAATCCGAAATGGCCTAGCAGGTAGACACCGATTGAGAACGGGAATAAGATCATCGAGAAAATTACTATCAGCCGGATCGCGGGAACGGATCCGATCACCACCGGGAGCATAGGGACCCCTACTTTCGCATAGTCCGCTCGATACGTAACGGCGAGGAACCAGATGTGGATGGGAATCCAGAGGAACACCAATCCAGCCATTAGGATTGGGAGCAGGGAGATGGTCCCGATCGGGCCTGTTGTAGCAGCCGACCATCCGAAGAGGACTGGCAGCCCGCCGCTGAATCCTCCTAAGAGAATGTTCAGAGCGCTACGTCGCTTCAGCAGTAAGCTGTAAACTCCGACGTTGTCGAGGACTCCGAGAGCCATCCAGAGAACTGAAAGCAGGTTCAACGTGAATGATAGCAAGATGGAAATTGCCACGAGGGCAAGGCCGAATCGGAGTCCGGATGTGGGGGTGACTCGTCCGCTCGGGAGGGGTCTGTGTTTGGTGCGGCTCATGACCGCGTCGATGTCTCTGTCGACATAGTTTGTCAGGGCGTTACAACCTGCGCAGCCTGATGTGATCGCGACAGCTGCTGTAATCCATTTGACTGCGGAGAGGTTGGTCGACAGTAGGCTATCTGCGACAAAGGTCGCTGTGAGAGCCGTGAAGACGAGAAGGTACCAGATCTTGGGCTTCGTATACTCGTAGTAGGTTAGAATTCTATCCTTGAATGAGGCGGGGATTTGTCTTTGAACAAGGGTTTCAACCACTAGATACCACCATGTTACCGACCATCAGGTAGTGCTTGGCACTGCAAGTTATGGTGCAAAAGTATGGGAATGTCCCCGCTTGATTGACGATAAACGTGACAGAGTACCATTTGCCGAGGGGAATGACGCCGGATGCGACGTACGGTGTCATAGAAAATCCATGTGCCTGAAGTTGGAGGACCTGAGCGGGATCGGTTGAGTTGACTCCAAAGATGTACAGTGTGACCGTGTCTCCAACAATGGCGTTTATTGTGGTACTACTAGCCGTATAATTCTGGTGTTTCACGCCCGAAAGGTTTGGACCGGACGTCGCATTGAAGATTGGGGCATCGGTCTGGTTCAGGTACGCGCCATTTACAATTTGGAAGCCACCCGCTTCAACGATTGTGGCCGTCATGAAGTAGAGTCGGTGAGAAGGGACACTGCAATTTGTGCAAGGAGGGTGCAAGTACCCGTAGTAATAGATGCCGCCTCCTGCGGAGGCAATTAATACTAAACCGAGCAGTCCAACTATTGGCAAGTGTCTCTTCGGGACTTGCACGACTCATCAATCACTTCGCTTGGCTTGATATTCGGTATATATGAACCGCCGCAGCGAAAGCAACCAAGACCATTCCGATTTCGAGGAGGACAAAATTATTGAGATTCTCTATCAGAGCTCGAAATATGGACACGTCTAGAAACGCCTGCAGCAGCAGCAATCCGCCCAGTAACGAATAGACTTCGCTCTTAGAGAACATGTAAGGCTGCAATCTACGGAATGGTATCGGCTTTCTAGCTGCGCGGAGAGCATCAACCTTGGTACGCCTCCATCTGACAAATGCGTAGACAAAGCCGTAGCCCAACGCTGTCGCCAATAGTAGTGATCCGAAGAAGAGAGTTGGGTCGATCACCAATTGTCCAGGGTCCGTAAGTGCAACGAGTGGGTTTGCAGCTCTGAATCCCCAAACAGTCACTATCGCGATCTGTCCCAATGAGGCGACGCCGAGTGCAACCCAGAACGGACGGTCGATCATCGCTATTTTCCTTCCACGGTCGAAGAACGGGGCGACCGTGAAAATCAGGACGAATATTGTCGGGATTATGGCTCCCGCTATGAAGGGAGCTAGTCCTCTAACTCTAATGAAAGCGTAGAGGCTAGTAAAGTACCATTCTGGAAACGTAATCTGGGTCTGAACGTTCGGGTCGTATTTCACGCCTACATCCACAGGGAAGAGCCCGCCCATGATCAAAATAATCCCTGTTATCGCAGAGGCGACTGGTATGTCTAGAACAAGGTTCCTCGGAAGGTGGACTGCCATTATTGCCAGCATAATTATTGGGATGATGAAGACGTGAAAGGCGTAGAATCGTATCGCGAGATCGTTGAAGCTGAACCCGAAAATTATTCTTGCAAGATCGGCTCCTATTACTGGACTGTAAAATGTCAGAGTTTGTCCAATGTTGATGGCTAACTGTCCTCGTATGTTGAAGATCAAGTCATAACCGGTGTAGGCTTCGATCACCGTGACGACGCCGAGGATAATTCCTGTGACCCAGAGGATCTCGTATCGGAGTTTGTACCGTCCTCCAAAGTACTGGTAGAACATGTGCATTACGGCGAGGAGAACCATTGCGTTGGAGGCATGGTAGTGGATGTTTCGGATGATCGACCCCCAAGCCACAGTGTTGTTTATCGATTGTACGCTGTTGTAGGCCTGGTTGCAGGTTGCAGTCGGGACATAAGTTACGTTCGGGGCTGATGGGGGGCAGTTTCCAAAGAAGGGTGTGAAGTGGAAGAGCAGGAGAGCTCCTGTGACGCCGAGTATGATGAATACGATCAGGGTTAGCATTCCTAGAAATCCGAGCGGGCTAATGAACCTGGATGGGAATACTATTTTCAGTCCGAGAAGTAGTGTGCGTTCCAGCCTCTCCCATGTCCACTTTAGGAGGGCGATGATAGGGTCGAGGACGCCCTTCTTTTTGTTACTGGGTGCGGCCAATTCCGGGTTCTCCGATCAACTTCCCGATTGCGCTTATCTTTCCGTTTGCATCAACTGAGAGTTGAACTTCTGGAAGAGGATTCAGGCCGAGATCATAGGCGGGTCCTGCCACCGGGACTCCATCAATCAATCGATACTGACTTCCGTGGCATGGACACTGAAGCCGGAATTCGCCAGAACCTGGGTTTCCTGCATAGCCGGGGTTCA
>WNGN01004898.1_pt1 | contig 12750 bp, 10 predicted proteins | sample 5400561 | NCBI WGS metagenome assembly WNGN01 (sample SAMN13153379, study PRJNA577476) | soil metagenome | isolation source: 115 cm soil or saprolite under Garry oak tree replicate 2 | place: USA:California | collected 2016-06-15
CGGGTCTCGATGCCCGTGGTTTCATAGCTGAAGGGCAGCGTCGAGCGGGCGGTGGAAAGGATATCAGGCAGGTTCGTAAGGTACTTGGAGCTCTGCTCCTCGACGCCGATGAGCGTCTGCCCGGCTTTCTTGGCCTCGATGATACCCACGGGTTCATAATCGATAAAGAGGAGGTAGTCAGCGGTGCCGGAGGGTAAGGAGAACTCGCGCACGGCAACACCGTGTGACGCGCCCAGGTTCGTGCGCTCAAAGTCCTGCACGAGCCAGCCAGCTTGCTCGAGCAACGAGTCTATCCGCTCACGTGCGCGCTCTTCGGGCTTCATCTAGTCTAGCCGCTTCCTTGCTTCACCTGCGCGATAACATCTATGTGACAGGGCGATAGGTGGTACGAAGTGCAATTGTTCATCGAAATGTAGCGTTAGTATAGCGCACCATACAGGGCGACCGCAAGGGTCGCCCCTACATTTATCGACGCTCTATGATGGGGGTGAAATGTAGGGGCGGGGCTTGCCCCCGCCCTGGCGGCTTTGCATATTGCCCCAATTTGAGCTTCTTTTTTGGATGGGTTTTTGTGGAAATGTACTACACCTCTTGCTCCAATTCTTCGATCTTGCCTGTCACTAGCTGCACCATATCTTGCAAGAGAGGCACGTCGAAGGCAAACTTTGCGCCAGCGGCCGTGTAGAGTTCGGGCAGTGAGCGCGTTGCACCTGAGGAGAGGGCCTGACGATACTGCTGGATCGTGCCTTGCGGATCGCGCAGATAGTTGCGCCAGACCTGGAGCGCGCCAATGAGGGCGAAAGCGTATTCAATATAGTAGAACGGCACCTCAAAGAAATGCAGGACGTACTGCCAGCCATTGCTGTTCGCCGCCTCCAATTCGCTCCAATCAGGATCTGGCTCGAAGCGTCTGCCAAGTTCCGCCCACTTCCGTCCAACTGCTTCCGGGTCCAGCGCTTGCTCAGGATTCTCATACACCCAGTGCTGGAAGGCATCGCCACGGATAAGCCTCGGCAGGGACAGAAGCGTTCCTTCCAGAAGCTGAAGGCGTAAGCGCCGCGCTTCTTCCTTTGAGCATAGCCCGCAAGAGAGCAGATTCATACTTCCGATAAATTCCATGCTCGTCGAGGCGACCTCCGCGAACTCCATGGGCAGCATGCTTTCCTTGCGCTGGTGAATATAGGGCAGCCCACGCGCCTCGAAGGTATGGAAGGCGTGGCCTGCTTCGTGGAAAATCAGCCACACGGCATCCTGGATGGTCATCACGTGACCGAAGATGAAGGGTAATTGCTTGACTTCCAGTGTCAGATTATACCCTCCCGGCGCTTTATTGGCCCGCTCCTCCAGATCGAAGCACTGCTCTTTGATCATGGTGTCAAAGTAGCCGCCGAGGGCTGGATCAATCTGATTGAACATGCCGGCCGACTTTCGCAGCAGTGCATCGATATCTTCAATAGGGCGTGGCGCTTCGCTGGATCGTGGATCAACAGCGATATCCCAAGGGCCAACAATGGTATCCCAAGGGCGCAGCCTCTCCACTCCTAACAGCTTGCGCCGTTTCTCGGCAAGCTGGCTGGCTACCGGCACGATCACCTGCTCAACCGCCTCATGAAACGCTTTACAGTCATCGGGCGTGTAATCAAAGCGATAAAGCTGCTGCCAGCGATACTCACGGTAGTTGTCATAGCCTGCGTTACGCGCAATCTGCTGGCGCACCTGCAAACCTTGTATCCAGACCTCACCCAGGGCCTCACGATCCTCAAGCTTACCCTGGTTGAAGGTACGCCAGGCCTGTTCGCGCCGCTCGCGATCCGGGTCTGGCATCTGTAGGTAGAGCGAAAAAATGGGGATCTCTTTGCCTTCCCACAGTACCGTCTGTGCTCCATTGATGCTCAAATACTCTTCGGCGAGTTTCTTTTCCTCATTCAAGAGAGGGACATTTTCCGGGCGGAAAAGCTCAGCATCTACCCGCAGCTTGCGCAGAGGAAGCGCAAAGCCTTCCGGCTCCAGACCACTGGCTAACAACTGCTGCTTGATCTGCTGATCGAAATGTTGCACGTGCGTAAAAATCTCATCCAGAAAACGCTTCCTGCGTCGTGATAACGTCTCGTCGGCTGTATTGCGCGTGGTGGCGATCTCCAGCCATGTATTTGTTTCATCGACCAGCGCGCTCAACTGCGACCATTGCCGCAGCCATGGCTCCAGGGTATCAGGGGCGAGCGTTGTCTCAGCCAGTTCGCGATACCATGGCTCAATCTCTGCCCAGCTTAAAATTTCAAATGCTTCGCTAGTCTGGGGAAGTGATGTGAACATAGATAAAACCTTCCTTGTCGAGTCTTTCACAGGCTCTAGAGCTGTATCCGCGCTCATACGTCAGGCTCCTTTTCGCATCTCAAACATTCGTTCAGTTGCCCTCAGTTTAACATACAAAGCGGTGAAAATCCTTCCGCATTTCTCGGGTACTACCCATTTGATTACGTCTGGGAGGTCTACAAGCCCGAACCACAGCGCCGCTGGGGCTATTATGTGCTGCCGGTTTTCTCTGGGGATCGCTTTCTCCAATTTCGGCCCGCAGAAGAAAATGATTGACAGGCAGCACACTCGTGATCAGCGCTTACTGTAATTTGACACATATCTTGGATCTTACGCAACCTCGATACCGCTGGCGAATCCTTCTCAGCTGTGTCAGGATGGCATTGAAAAGAGCGCATTTGGATCTCAATCACTCTGAAGGCGACTATACCTACAGTGTGATGCAGCTTCTCTCAACAATCGTGTCTTTTGCCGGGCTCGTGCTTGGTCAATGTGGATTAGCCAATCCGAGAATACTCACCATGCACCTGCAGTTTGGCTATCTTACCGCTCTCTCCGAGGTTCGCCAGCACTATCAGGGTTGCGTAAGAACCAATTTATGGTCTTTTTGACGCTTACTCCCCGCCCTCATCGGCTTTCGCCCGGCTGACCCAATCAGAGGCTCCTTCAATGGCGTTCTGTCCGAGAAACAGGTTCAACTGGGCCGCATGTTCCTGCACGTGGCGCAGGGTGTACAAGAGGAGCTCTAAAAAGCTCATCGGCTTTTCCCCGATCCAGGGGAAAGCGACCTGTTGGTGCGCTTTCTCGTCTGACAACCCGGCAATCGTTGTCTGGCACTTCTTGCGCAGATGCACCAGATAGGCGTGTAACTCATCCCTGCTATAGGGCTGTTCGGGAAGGACACCTGCTGGGTCAAGCTCATCCAGGGTGAAGGGCGTAGGGGGAGCGAATCCTTCAAGTGAGCCTGTGAGATACAAGTCGAGCCAGAAGAGGGTGTGATGGGTGATAGACCAGAATGCTGCGTATTCCGAGGGCTGTGGGTGGTCTGAATGGTCGCTCCACAGGCGTCCATTCCAATGCGTGCTGGGACAGGCGAGCAGGGCGTTTTCGAGCATGTCGATCGTCGCGCCGAACTGCTGCCAGAGGGCGGTTCTCCACAAGGGATCCATCTGTATGCCTCCCGCGTGTAATAATGATTGACAAATTGACACTCCCGCTGATTCACGCGCGTCGCTCCCGATATGGGAGGAACTGATGAAGATCGTGGACAACGGATCAGGCATGGGCGCTGCGCTCCGACACAGCGAGAGCGCTTAATCAAGCCGCTCGTGCAAGAACGCAATGGTCCGCTCCCAGGCAAGGCGAGCAGCCTGGGCGTCATATTCAGGGCGATTCTCCTCGAAGAACCAATGTGTGGTCCCTGGATACGTATAGATGGTGACCGGCCTCCCCGCAGTCTGGAGCGCCTGCTCCATCTGCGCGACCGACTCAGCCGGTATGAAGGAGTCATCCTCCGCGAAGTGGCAGAGGTAGGCGGCCGAAGCTCTGCTATAGTCCAGTCCGGGGTAGGAGTCGTAAAAGGTCACGACGGCGGCGCCCTCCACATCCCGATCCAGCGCCGCACCCAACGCTTGCGCTTCCTCGACGGAGGCGGTCGTCTTGCCGCGGTAGAGGTCGGGGGCGAGCGCCACGAAGCCCGCTTCCGCGAGTCGATCGCAAACCTGCCGAAACGGCTCCGTCAGTCCCCACCACGCATGCAGGACCAACACACCTGGTCCGCTGCCATGCTCGGGAACGGCCAGATAGGCGCTGATCGTTCTCCCATCAGCCTGAAATTCTCTCATACTACTCTCCTTAAACACGCAAGAAATACTGTGCTTCAAGAAGCAGAGAACACCTGTTCTGTACGCCGTTGTCCGAGGTACCCGTTTCTGGATGGAAGCCCTTGAACAGTGTTCGGTACCTGCATCTCTCGACACCTGCGAGGCGACAGCCCCGTCTTACATCGTCTCCACAGACGTCAATTCTGGCGCAACCCGCCATACAAGCCATTCTTTCGGGCAAAGACAAAAACGGTAACGGGAAGAGAAGATTGGAGATGCGTACGAGATGGGGACGAAATGAGAAACAAATTTCTACCCCAACATTCTTCCCGTCACAACCCCACTCGTGTGACAAAACCATCTTCGAGAGGTTCTTCTGGAAAGGGCTCTCTCATGACATGTCAACTTGCTGCTCTCTGCAAGCGAGTATTGAGCCGCCTCTCGTGGACAAAGGCCGTTTCGTTATCGACAGCAACATAGGAATCACTGCTGACCGAGCCTGTAGAGTCTGTAGCCTACAAACAAGACCCAGACTGTGGTGAGAACGGAAGTGATGATTATGGTTACACTCAAAGTACTTACAAAAAAAGGGCCCGCTACCGAAACGATCCCAAGGATGCCCGTGACCAAGCCCAAATAAGCCGTACTCTTCCTGAAGATTCCCTTTAGCATGACGAGACCGATCATGAGAATCCCGAAGGAGAGGACCATTATGCTGTAGACAGCCTCCAGGCTGGATGCTAGCACTGCAGACGGATAACTTGCAGCCGCGACGTAGGCCGCCCGCTGGGCGTCGTTCGTGGCTGCGGCGTAGTTACCGCTGAGAGTGATGAGCGAGGCATAATTTGACCAGGTAACTGCCAGGTCTAAGACAATGAACAACCCCACGAATGCGGTTGCTACCAGCATCGCGTTTCTGTTGACCCCTTTCAACGCGAGGTAGAGCGATAACGCGACAGGTACGAAGAGAAAGTCCGTTAGGACGGAGAGACCAAGGATAGCCCACCACACCGTCGTATTAAGAGCGAGATACTTGAGCCGCGCCTCTCCACCACTGGGCGGAGCTCCCACGTAAACATACAACGGAATGGTGATGATATACGCTATAGCTAAGATGAGTGCGGAGATACCGCCCACTCGATACAACCATTTCCCATCTGGGTCAACCGCATGAACCATCATCTTCTGCGCGCTCATTGACTCTACTCCTTCAGATGGCATTACCTCCCTGCGCGAGCACCATCATGTAATTGTGGAGGTCTTATCCACGATCTGGACAACGTCCGGAGGTCCGTATCTGGTAGAGACGGCGGCTCTCATGCGCGGACCCCCGCTGCGCTGGCCTGCTCCTTCCACCGCTCTGCGTTCACGCCCATCACGAAAAGCCATAGGGCCAGCAATATCTCCACCACGCCAGGGATCAGGATGTAGGGGACCAGATGGGCCGCGAACTCAGGGGAAAGGAAGTTCGCGAAACTATTGGTCAGGTAGCACACACCCGCGATCGCCATCAGCACGCCCAGAATGCGAGGCAGGAAGGTCGACCTGAAAATGAGGTAGCCGATCAGGATGATATGGAATCCGAAAGCTATCATCACAATGTTGGACCCCTGAGCATGCAAATTGAGAAACATGAGCGCCTGCGCCTGCAATTGATCTGCCGTGACCGCAGTCACGGAGTGCGCGCCTCCCAAGACGACCAGGGGGGCGAGAAAAAAGAAGTCGTTAAGAGCCCACATGGTGGATCCCGCGAGGCCGAAGAACGCTGCGATGAGAGCGAGGCTCCTGTTCACCGGCTTAAACAAGGTATAGAAGAGAGCCGTCACAGCGATATAGCACGGGACCGTGATGAGGTCGGCTGTGAAAGCCAGCCGATATAACGTCTCGTGCGCCAGGATGTTGTGCGCCGTAGCCGCGGCATCGCCATTTACAATCAGGTTGCCGAGAACGGCCCCGGCGAAGAGGTTCACAACACCGCTCAAATACAAGCCGCCAGCGATTCTGGCCTTGAAACGCGGCGACGCTACTGCCATCCGTTCCGTCACTTGAGAATCTCCTGTACGGGGCTCGAGGTCGCGTGGCTCGATCCTAGCCCCAGGTTGTGCTTTCATGCGTTTCCTCCAAGTTTGCTGAACAGTTTCAAGTTCGCTTTGATTGGGTCGTTCCTTTCCTGTTTGACATGACCCTGTCCCTGTTGTGGCCGGTCATCTCCGTCTGTCCCACGTGCTCGATCTACCAGGAGCATAGCTCCATGACGGTATTCACGTATAGACACGAAAGTGTTGTTTGGGGTGTTGTTTTGTGAGAGCGTGTCTGATTTCCATCACGACCGCTTGCTCGCGCCTGCGGCGCTCGCCTAATGGAGTATGTATTGTGGAAAATGCGCGAAGCGCATTTTCCACAATACATACTCCATTTTTCGCGCGGCGAGAGAGGGCGAAGACTCTGAGAATCAGACACGTTCTGAGGGTATTGAGTAATGAGATGTGAGACTTCGCTTCGTGGAGAAATATTCGTGGTTTTGTGTGTGCGACTTTTTCGGGCAGGTTTATGGGTCGATTGCGAGTTTAGGCGAGTTTATGGTCTTTCCCACAGCCTCAACAGTGAAAGATCCATTTCATAAATTGAGGCTGCTTTCTTTTTTCCCTTTCATTCTCACCGCTATCGAACAATGCGATATATCGTTAATTGTCAAGGGCGCAAAGAAGTGAGATTCTGGAAAGATAAACCTCATCTTTCACCGAAGTCAAGAAAAATAGGATGATCACGTGCTTCCTTCATCTTGATGGGAGTATAGCGCATGCGCCGTTGCTAAACCGTTCCTTCCAAGCGTTCCCTGAGGCATAAGAATCGAGAGAGGAGCGTTCGCTTTCGGACAAGGGAGCGTATAAAATAGTTGAAAGCAGATGAAAGTCTAGCGGCGCGTTTGAATGATTGCCCGCCATCATATACATGTGTGATAATTCTAGCAAGATAGCTTCCGCTGTCAAAACAGCCACAACCGACAGGGCCAGACGAAGAGAACATGGCTGGAAAGACAGGCAACATCGCAGCGCTTGAACGCCCTTATTCTACCGCGAGGAGGCGGAATATGAACAGATCGACCATCCCTTTTCTGGGGGAACAGAACGCTCCCACCATTGCGGAGCGCCGCGCTGCTGGCAAGGCCCTGCGCACCAGAGCGCCCCGCGCCAGCCATGCAACGTGGTCGCCAGCTCCCGACCGGCCCGACCCGATCAGCCTGTTGGAGGAATCGAACCGCTCCCGCATCGCAGCGCTCGTACCGCTGCGCTATGGGCGGATGATCACTTCGCCCTTCGCCTTTCTGCGGGGGTCGGCAGTCGTCATGGCAGGCGACCTGGCGATGACCCCAAACACTGGCATTCAGGTGCAGGCCTGCGGCGATGCTCACCTGAGCAACTTCGGAACCTACGCAACGCCGGAGCGCAATCAGGTCTTCGATGTGAATGATTTTGATGAGACCCTGCCGGGTCCCTGGGAGTGGGATGTGAAGCGACTGGCCGCCAGTATCGTGGTCGCCGGGCGGCAAAATGGCTTCCCCGCCGCAAGTACCAGGCAGGCGTCATTGAACTGCCTCCGGATGTATCGTGAGCATATGTGGGAGTTTGGGGAGATGCGCCATCTCGACCTCTGGTACTCCTGCATCGATGCACAGAGCATCCTCAAACGGGTTGGACGCTCCAATCGCTCTTTCATCGATCGCGAGCCTGAGAAGGCTCATCATCACACGGGTTTGCAGGTATTTCCCCGGCTCACCAGGGAAATCAATGGCCGCTACTCCATCAAGGACGACCCTCCCTTGATCACGCACCTGGCTGACGACGAACGCACCCGCTGGCTGCAGGCATTGCTGGAGGGATACGAGGCATCGCTGCCCGACGATCGTCGTGTGCTGCTGAACCGTTACCGCGTCGTGGATCTCGCCCAGAAAGTCGTCGGGGTGGGCAGCGTGGGGACGCATTGCTATATCGCGCTGCTGCTGGGCAGTGAGGACAACGATCCACTCTTCCTGCAGATCAAGGAAGCACAGGCCGCGGCGCTCGAGCGTCACCTCGCCAGGAGCGCCTATCCCAACCATGCCCAGCGGGTCGTCTACGGGCAACATCTGATGCAGGCGGCCAGCGACATCTTTCTCGGGTGGACGAGCAGCGAGTCCATCGACTGCTACATCCGCCAACTGCGTGACATGAAGGAGACGCCGAGTGTGGAGCACCTGCTTGAAGGTGACTTCATCCAGTATGCTGGACTCTGCGGTTGGACGCTGGCTCGTGCCCACGCGCGCTCTGGTGATCCCGCGCAAATCAGCGGCTATCTGGGCACAAATGATCAGTTTGACCGCGCAGTCGCTGCTTTCGCACAGGCGTACGCTGACCAAACCGAACGCGACCACGCCGAACTTGTCGCCTCTGCCCGCGCTGGCCGGGTGCCCGTTGAGGCGGTCGGGTAATAAGAAAGCCCATGTCCTGATTAAACTGCCTGCCACACTCGTACCGTCTTATCCTGGCTTGCAGAGGCGAGACGCTGTCCATCAGGGAATCTCTCTGCTCTCCATGCTGACATTTCCTTGGATGAGTACCATTCTGATTTGCTTGATCGTGTAAGCTAGTGAAGTTCGAGAGGAGGAAGAGGAGCAAGTACAGCATGGAAAGACGATTATGTCAGAAATAAACAGCATTACGGATAGAAACATAAACGACGGTCTTATCCACTATCCGCTGCTTGAAATGGTTATTCATGTAATGGGTAACGGGCTTGCCGCTATTTCAGGTTACACGCAACTCTTACAGAGAGCGATCTCCACACAGGCACAAGAGGCTTTCTCTCCTGAACGGGCTGTATGGCAACAACACCATGAGCGGTGGTTACGCTATGTACAGACCATGCGACAGAGCGAAACGCTCCTGAATGACTTTCTTGCCCAACTGCGCGAGTTCTCGCAGGAGGCGACAAAAGAGCGGTTCAGTCAGTGTGTGATGCGAACCGATCTGGTGCTCTTACTCAAGCGAATCATCGAGCGGCTTGCTCCCCTCCACCAGGATCGTACCATGCAAACCCACCTGCCAGTTCAGCCCCTTTACATCATGTGCGATCCTCTCTGGATGGAGGTGGTGCTGGAACATATCATCAACCATACTGTAGATGCTCATGCGCTTTCCACTCCTGTGGACATAGGGATCAAGCACGATGGAGATCCTTGCAACATGCTTCATGAAGCGAGAATAGAGATTCGCATCAACAGAGGTCTTCTCAGGCAAAACTCAGGAACAGAAGAGCGATTTGAAACAAGGTCACGAACGCTTGATACAAGAGAGCTGGATGTCTGTGCAACAGTGTGCCGTGAGGTTCTTCGAGAATATGGAGGACGGATCTGGAGTGAGCAGGAAGCAGAGCAAGAAGAAATCGTGTGTGTTGCCTTGCCACTGGTGGAATAGAGAAAAAGCACTTCCACGATTTGCTTCACGAGTTTTGCCATAAAGTGCCTCAAATCGCACAACCCCTTGCCTGTTTACCTGCTACAATGATAGTGGGATAAAATGATATAGTACCTCTGATGGATACCGGTAAAAGATGAAAGAGAAATACCATGGCAGAGCAGCTGCAGAAAGGCTTCGCAGAAGTCAATGGCACCAGCCTGTATTATGAAGTCGCGGGCGAAGGACACCCGCTTGTGCTCAATCACGGAGGGCTGGTAGACCACCACCTGTGGGACGGTCAATTCGACGCATTCGCACAACATTTCAAAGTGATACGCTACGACATTCGCGGCTTTGGGGCATCGGGCATGCTCAGTAAGGGCATGGAGCCCTATTCGATGGAACGCGACCTGCACAGTCTCCTGCAATTCCTGGGGATCGAGAAAACCTATGTACTGGGTTTGTCGTTGGGCGGGACGCTTGCCATCGACTTCACGCTGCAATATCCTGAGATGGTCGACGCACTGATTACGGTCGGATCAGGGTTGAGCGGTTTTGAATGGGGCGAGCCTGACCAGGAACTCATGGCGAAGTTTGCGGCGATGGAGGAAGCATTCAAAAACGGTGATATCGCGCGCTCGGTCGAGATCTCGCTCCAGCTATGGACGGATGGGCCATATCGCACGCCGCAGCAGGTCGATCCGCAGGTGCGCGAACGCGTGCGCGCTATGACGACACACAACTACGAGCGCGGCGACGATGAAGACGTGCAGCCGCAGGAAATGGAGCCGCCTGCCGCCGGTCGCCTCTCCGAGATACGCGTGCCGGTGCTCATCATTGCCGGTGGCCAGGACGCTGAGGCTATCCTGAAGATCGCGGATACGCTCGAAAAGAGTATCGCGGGCGCAAAGAAGGTGGTGATCCCAGGCACAGCACACCACCCGAACATGGAGAAGCCGCAGGAGTTCAACCGCGCGGTGATCGAGTTTTTGGAGCAACTCAGGTAATCAAAGACGGGGTGTTCCCCTTTGACGTCAACTTCACGATTGTTGAGCAGGATTGCAAAGGGCGGCAGCCCTTTGCCGGAGCGCGAGGTGTCCTCGCTCACTCTCTCCTCCCCCAAGCGGGCCGCAGGCCCGCCAGAAACATGACGAGTGGATGTCAGAGGCTGGCCCTTGTCACAATTACAAGGAGAGTGGTATGATCAGTTACGAAGACGAATGAAAAGAAAGGACAGGTAAGAACAGTCTCACGTCTCTTCTTTCCTGGGTGTGTGCCCCATGGATTCACCACGCCAGAAAGCACAAGAACTTCGCGCCAGAGGCCGCGCTGAACGCAAGAAGCAAGCGCGGTTTCCTTTTAGTTTGAGCCGCTCTTCACCCATATTCAAACTCTTCGCCATCCTGGGGCCCGGGTTGATTGCTGCCAATGCCGGCAATGATGCGGGTGGCATCGCCACGTTTGCCACGTCGGGGGCCAGTTATGGGTATAACCTGCTGTGGGCGCTTGCCATTACCGGCTTCTGCCTGGCGATTGTGCAGGAGATGTGCGCTCGCATGGGTGTGGTGACGGGCAAGGGATTGTCTGACCTGATTCGCGAGCAATTCGGGGTGCGCTGGGCCGCGCTGGCTATGCTCGCGCTGCTGATTGCCAACACTGGCGTGACGATAACCGAGTTTCTCGGTATCGCCGCCAGCGTGCAGGTGCTGGCTAATGATATACACACTCCTCTGATCTATGTTGTCGTACCCCTGGCGGGCCTGATACTGTGGTTGCTGGTCACTAGAGGTTCATACCGGCGCGTCGAGAAGGTCTTCCTGGTGATGTCGCTGGGGTTCCTGGCGTACATCCCGGCGGCCTTCGCGGCCCACCCCAACTGGGGACAGGTTGCCCACCAGTTCGTGTCCCCCAGAGTAACGGATGCAGGTTACCTGTTCGCGGTTGTAACGTTGATCGGGACGACGATCAGTCCATACATGCAGTTTTTTGTGCAATCCTCCGTTGCCGATAAGGGTATCCGCACCGGAGAGTATGTCTACGAAAAAATTGAACTCTACAGCGGCACGATTTTCTCGATTCTTATCGCTGCCTTTGTGATCATCGCCACCGGCGCCGCGCTCTATCCGCACACGATCAATAACGTACTCGAGGCGGCTATGGCGCTGCGGGCCTTTGCGGGACAATACGCCTCATTGCTCTTCGGTATAGGGCTATTTGGAGCTTCACTGCTGGCAGCGGCGGTTTTACCCCTCTCCACCGCTTATGGTATCTGCGAGGCCTTCGGCTTCGAGCGGGGAGTCTCGCGCAGTTTCAGAGAGGCGCCAGTTTTCCAGAGCATCTTTACTGGCCTGATTATCCTGGGCGTGCTGGTGACTCTCATTCCAGGTCTGCCTGACCATCTCGTGCAGGTGTTGCTGATCCTGCAAGATGTGAATGCCGCCATGTCGCCTATCTTGCTCACCTTCATTGTGTTACTGGTCAATAACCGCCGCCTGATGGGGCGACACGTGAACGGCCCTGTACGCAACGTGATTGCATGGGGAACTGTAGCGGTGATCGCGGTGCTCGTGGTGTTGCTGGTAAGTTCTATATTCCATATTACGCTGTAGGGAAGAGGCACATCACCACGAATACATCGAGAGTCGATAAGGAATCCACGCTTGATCGAGCCAGCGCTGCAACATCGTAATCGCGGCATTGATACGCTCGGAACCGCCCAGGCCCCGCGCCACCAGGCTCCGCAGGCATTCCAACAGGAGTTCGCAGGCAAGAGCCACAACAGCAGGCACATCGCGCTCGCACTGCCGGGCAAAAACCACCAGAGCCTCCTTGAAATGCGTGGCAGGAATCGTCATGTAGTAGTGGTATTCACGCCCCTCGTCATCACCTCGCGCAACATAATTGTACTCCTCGTGGAAGATTAAGCAACCAGCTTCATCGATGGCGACTGAGAGGGAGAAAAAACTTCCGCTGTCCTGGCGGGAGCGACGCACCAGTTGGTAAGTCTCTTTCTTTTTTCGTTGCACTGGCGCTTTCACTCTTGCCACAAGTTCCTCGATGGTTTGTTCAACGCTCCTGCCGCCGGTCCCATCGATATAAACATGATCATCATCACTATGGGTGTGCCAGACTGAGCGCACGACTTCAAAGGGAATGGCGGCCTGATCTAACCAACTCCG
>WNGN01002312.1_pt1 | contig 12748 bp, 8 predicted proteins | sample 5400561 | NCBI WGS metagenome assembly WNGN01 (sample SAMN13153379, study PRJNA577476) | soil metagenome | isolation source: 115 cm soil or saprolite under Garry oak tree replicate 2 | place: USA:California | collected 2016-06-15
TGTCGATGCCGTTGAGAACCGTGGTCGCCTGCTCCGCGGCGAATTTATGCGCGACGGCCCAGCGCGGATTGCGCGACACGAAGCCGAGCCGTTGCTGCCAGTCGAGCCGGTCGATCTTGTAAACCACGCCGTCGATGTCGTAGCCGAGCGAGGCGCGGTCTTCGCCAATCTTGCGATAGAACGCCAGCACCTCGTCGAGGTCCTTGCACAGTTTCGTCAGCGGATTGACGACAAAGCCGGCCTTGTCCATCCACGCCAGCATGCCGTGCTGGGTATCGGCCGGCAGTTCCGACATCTCGCCCCATGCATAGGCGAAGAATTTCAACGGCCGGGAGGCCGTGATCGAGACATCCTTCTGGCGCAAGGAGCCCGCCGCCGAATTTCTGGGGTTGGCGAACACGGTGTCGTCGGCCTCGGCCTGCTTCTTGTTCAGGATGAGAAAATCCTGTTTCAGCATGTAGATCTCGCCACGCACCTCGCAGGCGGCCGGAATCTTTCGCCCCTTCAGTGTGTTCGGGATATCCTTGATGGTGCGGGCATTGCCGGTGACGTCTTCGCCGGTGGTGCCGTCGCCGCGCGTCGCCGCGCGTACCAGTTCGCCATTCTCATAGCGCAGCGACAATGAGAGGCCGTCGATCTTCGGCTCCGCGACGATCGCGGGAATCTCATCCGCATCGAGCTTGAGAAAGCGCCGGATGCGGTCGACGAAATCCACCACATCCTCGTCGCTGAAGGCGTTGCCGAGCGACAGCATCGGCACCGCGTGCTGGACCTTGGCGAAGCGCCCGGACGGTTGCGCGCCGATCTTCTGCGAGGGTGACTCGCTGGTAACGAGTTCGGGAAATCTGGCTTCGATGGCATCGACGCGCTTGCGCAGCGCGTCGTAGTCGGCGTCCGAAATCTTCGGCGCATCGTCCTGATAGTAATGCTTGTCGTGGCTCTCGATTTCGAGCGCCAGCCGTTTCAACTCGACCTTGGCCTGCGCCTTGGTGAGCGTAGCGACATCGGGAGGAGTTTTTGTTTTGGATTTTGCTATCATGGAAGAAGTTATAGTTCGTCATTCCGGGATGGTCCGCAGGACCAGACCCGGAATCTCGAGATTCCGGGTTCGCGCTTCGCGCGCTCCGGAATGACGATGTCGTGAGGATCGAGGCACATGGGTTACTACGTCTATATCCTAGCGAGCAGAAAGGATGGAGCAACTTACGTCGGTATTACGAATCCAAATTGGGATGACTTGTATGAGCCGATTTGTAGCTGAGATTCCGGGTTCGCGCTTCGCGCGCCTCGGAATGACGTTGAGAATCATGCCGTCGCCGCTTTCAACAGCCGGTCCGCCGCGGCGCGGGCCTCGGTGGTGATCTCGGCGCCCGCGAGCATCCGGGCGATTTCCTCGCGGCGGTGATCGGCCGCGAGCGCGTTGACGCGGGTGGCGACGCGCTTGCCCTTGTCGAGGGAATCCTTCGAGATCAAGAGGTGCTGATCGGCGCGCGCGGCGACCTGCGGGGCATGCGTCACCGCCATCACCTGCACCTTGCCGGCGAGCCGCGCCAGCCGCGCACCGATCGCGTCAGCCACGGCGCCGCCGACGCCGGTGTCGATTTCGTCGAACACGAGCGTGGGCGCCGAACCGCGGTCCGACAGCACGACCTTTAGCGCCAGCAGAAACCGCGACAGTTCGCCGCCGGAGGCGACTTTCATCAGCGGTCCGGGTTTGGTGCCGGGATTGGTCCGGACCCAGAACTCGATGCGATCAAAACCCTGCGGACCCGGCGATGCCGGATCGGAATCGACCTGCGTCATGAATGTCGCGCGATCGAGCTTGAGCGGCGCGAGTTCGGCATTGACCGCCTTGTTGAGCTTCTCGGCGGATTTGGTGCGCGCGGCGGAGAGTTTGGTCGCGGCGGCATTGTAATGTCCGTCCGCTTCCACCGCGGCCGCCTCCAGCTTTTTCAACTGATCGGCGCCGGCATCGATCAGCGCCACGTCGGCGGCGTATTTTGACGCCAGCGCGGCCAGGCCATCGACCGGCGTCGAATATTTGCGCGACGCGGCGCGCAGTGCAAACAGGCGCTCCTCGATGCGTTCCAGTTCGCCGGGGTCGAAATCCGCCGCGATCAGCGCCGCCGTGAGGTGCTGGTCGGCTTCCTCCAGCGCGTTGATCGCGGCATCGATCGCCTTCACCGCGGGCTCGACCAGGGTCGGCGAATTTCCGGCCCGGCGTTCCAGCCGTCGCACCGCCGCCGACAGTGCCGCGACCGGCGAGTGATTGCCGCTCACGGCATCCTGTGCCTCGCGCAGATCGGCTGCGATCTTCTCCCCTTGCATCATCGCGGTGCGGCGTCCGGCGAGCGTGGTCTCCTCGCCGTCCTTGGGCGCCAGCGTCTTCAATTCATCGGCGGCATGGCGCAGATAGTCCGCCTCGCGGGCGGCACGCTCCATGCCCGCGCGATGTTCGTCGAGCACCGTGTTCGCGGCGCGTCTTGCGTCCCACAACGATTCGACTGCCGTGACGTCCTTATCAAGCCCGGCAAACGCGTCGAGCAGACGCCGGTGAGTCGCGGCATCGACCAGCGCGCGCTCGTCATGCTGGCCGTGAATCTCGACCAGCGCGGAGCCGACCGCCTTCAGGGTCTGCACGCTGATCGCCTGGTCGTTGATGAAGGCGCGGGTACGGCCATCGGCGAGCTGCACCCGGCGCAGGATCATTTCGCAGGATCCTTCAGAACTCGCATCGTCGAGGCCGTTGTCGCTGAGAATCATGGAGGCCGGATGGCCCTTCGGGACATCGAACACGGCGGTAACCTGCCCCTGCTCCACGCCGTGGCGGACAAGGCCCGAATCGCCGCGGCCGCCGAGCGCCAGCGCGAACGCATCGAGAAGAATGGATTTGCCCGCGCCGGTCTCGCCGGTCAGCACCGCAAGGCCGCGGGAAAACTCGATATCGAGCCGTTCGATCAGGACGATGTCACGGATCGAAAGACGCGCCAGCATGCGAAATCAATTCCTAGCCGAGACCCAGTTTCTTGAAGGCCCTGGAGATGTAGGAACCCTGATTCTCGCTCGGTTCGAGACCGCCGGACTTTACAAGATTATAGGCGTCCTTGTACCAGCGGCTGTCGGGAAAATTGTGCCCGAGCACGGCGGCAGCGGTTTGCGCCTCGCCGACGATGCCGATCGCCATATAGGCCTCGGTGAGCCGCGCCAACGCTTCCTCGACATGCCGCGTGGTCTGATACTGGGTCACCACGCTCTTGAAACGGTTGATCGCGGCGGTGTAGTCGCGCTTTTCCATGTAATAGCGGCCGACCGTCATCTCCTTGCCAGCAAGCTGATCGCGCGCGCCTTCGAGCTTGGCCTTGGCGCTGTTGGCGTATTCCGACGTCGGATATTTGCGAATCACTTCCTCAAGCGCGGCGATCGCCTTCTCGGTCCGGCCCTGGTCGCGGGAAGTGTCTGGAATCTGGTCGTAATGCGAGGCGGCGATCAGATATTGCGCGTAGGCGGCGTCGGCGCTGCCGGGATGCAAGGTGACGTAGCGGGTCGCGGCGCCGATGCAGCTGTCGTAGTCGCCGGAATTGTAAAACGCATAGGCCGACATCAGCAGCGATTTGCGCGCCCAATCGGAATAAGGATGCTGGCGATCGACTTCCTCGAATTTCTTCGACGCCGCCTTCGCATCCTTCCTTTGATTCATCAGGTACAAGCCCTCATTATAGAGCTTGTCGGCGGGCTCCTCGACGAAGGTGTCGTCCTTGGCGAGAAACTTGTCCCACAGCGAACCGGTGCCGCATCCGCTGAGCGGGATTGCCAGAACAGCCAAACCCACGGCCAGCCGCAATTGCCGGCCGATCGGGTTGCCAACGACAACCGGGTTGCCGACGGCAACGGAATTACAGCCGGCGCCGGCCAGTACCTTGCGTAGTTCGTGCATCATACGCTGTGCCGACATGAATCTAGGACCTGACGTCTGTGATGCGGTGCCCGCCGCGCCATGAAAGCGGCATGGACGCGATAACCCTTATGCCTGTGGCGCTTGTCGTGCAGCCGCGGGCCTGTGTAACTCATAAAAGACCGTTAACCAACCGAATACGCAGGCATTTCGCCCGGATTAAGGCGGTAGGATTGGATTGCGGCCGATCATGGTTACTGCGGCAAAAGGAAGCCTGCGAGACGTCACAGACGCTCGGGAGACGTCAGAAGGCGCTTAGGATACGTCGAAGGCGGCGTCCGCGCGCTTCACAGATGAAAGTTCAGGACATTTCGCAGACGAAGTCAGGACATTTCGCAGACGAAAGTCAGGAAACGTCGGGCCCGTAGGCCGGGGCGATCATACCGCCCACCATTCCACTGCCGGCTTCCGCATGGGTGCGCGAACGACGCGCCGTGTCCGCCTCGATCACCCGCCAGGCGCTGCGATCGGCCATCAGGGCGGTCAGCACCGCGTGGTTGAGCTTGTGGCCGCCGCGCACCGAGCGATAGGCGCCGAGCAGAGGCAGACCCGACAGAGCGAGGTCACCAATCACGTCGAGAACCTTGTGACGCACACACTCGTCGGCGTAGCGCAGCCCTTCGGTATTGAGCAGACGAGTTTCGTCGAACACGACTGAATTCTCGAAAGATGCGCCGAGCGCGAAACCGGCGCTCCAGAGCCGCGCGACATCGTTCATGCATCCGAAGGTGCGCGCGCGGGAAATCTCGCGGCGGAATCTTTCGGGGCTCAGATCGAGCATGTAGCTCTGGCGGCCGATCACCGGATTGGCGAAGTCAATTTCGACCTCGGCGCGGAAGCCGGCCGCATAGGGGCGCAATTCGCCGAACGAATCGCCCATCACGACCTGCACCGGCTTCAGCACCTGGATGAAACGGCGCGACGCCGACTGTGTCAAAATACCGGCCTGATCGATCGCGGCGACAAAGGCCGCGGCGCTGCCATCCATGATCGGAACTTCCGGACCATCGATTTCGATGGTGGCGTTATCGACGCCCATGCCGCGCAAGGCCGCGAGCACATGTTCGGCGGTGGAGACCAGCGGACCTTCACGGTCGCCCAGCACGGTGGCAAATTCGGTGGCGGTCACGGATTCAGCGGTAGCCTGAACCTCACGGTCGCAGCCATCCGGACCGGTGCGGACAAAAATAAAACCCGCATCCACAGGAGCAGGTCCAAGAGTCAAATTTACCGGTAAACCAGAATGAACGCCGACACCTGTCACGGTGGCTTGCGACCGAAGCGTTGTTTGCCGGCTAAATTTCATTTCGAAGGCCCACCACTGACTTACTTGAGACGATATCGCCCCGATTTGCCCGGCGAATCGTCTTAAGTCCCCAAGTCGCGGAAACCATAGTCAGCGCCCCAAAGCGCGCCAACTCACGCTTTTTTACCGATTGTTACCCTATCTCTGCCGTATTCGCCCCAAAGTTAGCTAAATGGAGCCACGGTTAACGCCAGCTCCGGTTCTGGCACCCAGACATCAAGCAGATAATTTACCATTTAAAATCAGTTGCTTGATCGTCATTCCGTGGCGCCCTGGCGACCAAAAACAAAGGCCCCGGCTTTGCCGCCGAGGCCTTTTTTCGCCGTTTGAATTGTAACAATCGTCAGTTGGTCTGGCGGCGCAGAAAGGCGGGGATATCAAGATGGTCGTCACCCTGTGGCGTTGAGGCAACAGGTGCGGGACGGCCGTGAACGTCCAATCCCTGGGGGGGCGGCCGTCTGGCGTATTCCGATACCGGCTCATGGGTTTGCTGCGCGACCGAGCGTTGGGGCTTGCGGTCCGATAGCGGCGGCATCGAGCCCATCGCCGGACCCGAGCCGCGGGCCGCGATCGGCGGCTCGGTCTCTTCGTCGCGACGGCCCAGTCCGACATTGGCAAGCCGCTGCAGCAGCGACATCCGGCTCTTTTGCGGATGCTCGTCCTCGGCGTCAGCGCGGGCCTGCCGAATCTCGTTCTGCGCAGGCATCGGCAGCTCTTCGAATTTCGGCATCCTGGGGGTGCGGACCGGCGCGCGTTCGGCTGCCTGCGGGATGAACGTCTCCGGTGTCGCGAGATGGTGCGCCTCGGCATGCCCTGCATCGTGATCCGGGAACAATGACGGCTTCGGTGCGATCGGGCGAACCGTGACATCGCCGTAGGACGCGGGCTGCAGCGGTGCGGATGCAGCCGCATGCACGGGATCCGGAGCGACTGCCGCGGCGATGGCCGCCAGCGCCGCTCGTTCGACGCCGCTCGAGGCGCGCTGCTGCAGTGCACCGGCGGGAGGCGTCTGCGCCGACCCGGATGGATCCAGCTTCTGGGCGCGTTCGGCAAGACGCTGATTGTCGGCGCGCAGCCGCGCCGTCAGATCGGCCAGCCGGTTGTCCGGCGCCGTGGTCGAAGTCGCGGTTCCGGTAGCGGCCGGCGGCGTTGCGTTGCGCGAGATCAGCGCCTGTTCGATGCCGGTGGCAACGACGGAGACGCGAATCACCCCATCGAGGTTCTCGTCGAAGGTGGCGCCGACGATGATATTGGCGTCCTGATCGACCTCCTCGCGAATCCGGGTTGCGGCTTCGTCGACCTCGAACAGGGTCAGATCCCTGCCGCCGGTGATCGAGATCAGCAGGCCGCGGGCGCCCTTCATCGACGAATCGTCGATCAGCGGATTGGCAATCGCGGCCTCGGCAGCGGTCAATGCGCGCTTGTCGCCGGAGGCTTCGCCGGTGCCCATCATCGCCTTGCCCATTTCGCGCATCACGGCGCGAACGTCGGCGAAGTCGAGATTGATCAGGCCTTCCTTGACCATCAGGTCGGTAATGCAGGCGACACCCGAATAGAGCACCTGGTCGGCCATCGCGAAGGCGTCGGCGAAGGTGGTTTTTTCGTTGGCGACCCGGAACAGGTTCTGGTTCGGAATGATCAGCAGCGTATCGACCACCTTGTGGAGCTCGGCAATGCCGGCCTCGGCGGTGCGCATGCGGCGCTGGCCTTCGAAGTGGAACGGCTTGGTGACGACGCCGACGGTGAGGATACCCATGTCGCGCGCGGTCTTGGCAATGACCGGTGCAGCCCCTGTGCCGGTGCCGCCACCCATGCCGGCGGTGACGAACACCATGTTGGCGCCGGAGAGATGGTCGCGAAGTTCGTCGATGACTTCCTGGGCGGCGGCCGCCCCGACATCCGGCTGCGAACCAGCGCCGAGGCCCTGCGTGACCTGGGTGCCCATCTGCACGATGCGCTGCGCCTTGGACATCGTGAGCGCCTGGGCGTCGGTGTTGGCGACGACGAAATCGACCCCCTGCAGCCCGGCGGTAATCATGTTGTTGACGGCATTGCCGCCAGCTCCACCAACGCCAAAGACGGTGATTCTCGGCTTCAGCTCGCTGATATCAGGGGGGGTCAGATTGAGTGCCATGGTTGCCTCTCGATTAAGCGCGCGTTGGTTCGCCTCGGCCGGCGGCCGCGGGTGCTAGTGGAAATCGAATGGGTCGGAAATGATTCATCAGAAGCCCTCGCGAAGCCATCGGCCGACCTTTCCGAAATAGCCGTCAGTCCCTGTCATGAGCTGCCGCGTATGCCGCGGTTCGACGTGTTCGAGATGCGCGTATTGCGGATAGACCAGCAGACCCGAGGGAACCGCGAACGACGCGTTCTTCGCTTCACTGGGGAGCCGGCCAAAGCCAAGCGGGCGGCCGATGCGTACCGGCCGGCCTAGAATCTGGGTCGCAAGTTCGAGGGTGCCGGTGAGCTGCGAAGCGCCGCCGCTCAGGACCACCCGTGCCTTCGGCTCTGCCGCAAAGGGCGAATCAGCGAGCCGGTCCCTGACCATTTCAAAAATCTCCTCGGCGCGTTGTCGGACAATGTTCGCGATCGTGGCTCGAGACACGATCTGCGGCGCATCCCGTTCGTTGTCACCGGCAGCCGGCACGGACATCAACTCACGCGCGTCGGACCCGCCGGTCAGCACGGTGCCATATAACGTCTTGATTCGCTCGGCATCCGCAATGCATGCGCTGAGGCCGCGGGCAAGATCCATGGTGATGTGCTGTCCGCCGACCGCAAATCCGCTGGCATGGACGAATCGGCCCCCCGAATAGGTCGCGATCGTGGTGGTACCGGCGCCCATTTCCACCACGGCAGCACCGATATCGGCCTCATCGTCGGTCAGCACCGACAGACCCGCCACATAGGGGCTCGCCGCCATGGCTTCGACATTCAAATGACACCGCTCCACCACCAGCATCAGGTTCTTGGCGACCGTCGCCTCAAGTGTGACGACGTTCATGTCGATGCCGAATTGCCGCGCCACCATGCCGCGCGGGTCGCGAATGCCCTTGACGCCATCCAGCGCGTAACCGACCGGCAGCGCGTGCAGCACGGTGCGGCCCTCGCCGGTGGCATGGCGCATGCCGGTAGAGGTGACACGGGTGACGTCGGCTGAGGTGACCGCGCCGCCACGAATATCTGCCGCGGCTTCGATCAATTGACCGTGCAGCCGGCCACCGGAAACCGAGAGCAGCACGGATTCGACCCGAACCTTGGCCATGCGTTCGGCCAGCGCCACCGAGTGACGCACCGCCTGTTCGCATTCGGCGAGATCGACGACCGCGCCGGACTTCACGCCGCGCGACTGGATCTGGCTGTATCCGATCAACTCGACGGCATGGGTTCGGCCGCGCAAGGCCTCGCTCGGCGGACACGGCCTCAGCCGCGCGATCATGCAGGCAATCTTGCTGGTGCCGATATCGAGCGACGCCACCAGCGCGGTGCGCTTCTGCGGCATCGGGCGCGTCTTCGGCGTTTGATTGCGATCAAGGCCGGTCATGCGTCACCGGCCTTCTTCTTCGGCTTCTTGTCCTTGAACAGTTCTTCGCGGGCTTTGGCGGCGTCTTCCGATAATTGCACGGTCAGCCGGTCCGGCAGACGCATGTCGACGGCGACGATATCGCGCGAGAACAGCCGGTCTTCCTTGTCGAGCTTGCTCAACGCCGCTAGCGCGTTGCCGACATCGTTCTCCGGCAGGCGGATATCCAGACCGTCCTGGAGCCGCAGGTTCCAGCGCCGCTCGCCCACCAAAATCGCGGCCTTTGTCGCCGCGCGCACTTGCGGATAGCGCGCGAGCATCGAGAGGAAATCCCTTGCACGGGTGTCGGCGCCCTTGCCGACAACGAGCGGCAACGAGACAAAGCGCCGCGACACGTATGGCTCAAGCACCGCGCCGTCGTCTGAAATCACCGACAGCCGGCCACCCTGCTGCCACAGCGCGAATGCCGAACGTTCGACAATATCGATCTGGAGCTGACCGGGATAAAGCTTCAGCACCGTCGCTTCACCGATCCACGGATTGGCTTTCAGCTTTTCGCGCACCGCAGCAGCGTCGAGGAACAGCAGCGACGAGCGGCCGTTGACGCCGCCGATCGCGAGCACCTCGTCCTGGGTCAGTTGCTTGCGGCCGTTGATGGCGACCGCCGTGATCCGAAATCCGGCGGAATTTGCAATCGCATTGCGGGTGTCGCTGGCCGCCGAGGTCAATTCCTCGAGGTGACCACCCTTCACGATGCCGTAACCGGCGCTGCCGAGCAGCATCAAGACGGTCGCAGCAACGCCGGCGCGATGCGGAATGTAACGCTCGAGAAGCGCGATCAGGCGGTGCGGATGGTATTCGCGTTCCGGACGCTGCCTGGCGCCGGCTCGATTGAAGCCCAGACGCTCGCGCAACAGCACGGCCGCGCCAATGGCGGCCGCTTTCAGGTCAGCTTGGGGCCCCGGCGATCTCATCGATCGGGCGAGGCGTCCTCCACCATCCATTGCACAAGCTCGTCAAATGTTATGCCCGCAAACGCTGCGAGTTCTGGCACAAGTGACGTCCTGGTCATGCCGGGCTGGATGCTGACCTCAAGGCAAAGGAGGCCACCTGTTCCCGCGATGCGCTCGTCGAAGCGGAAATCCGCACGGCTCACGCCCCGGCAGCCAAGCGCCAAATGCGCCGCCAGCGTTAACCTTCGGGCTTACTGGTAAACAAATGGTAAAGGCGGTTTGGGCTGGATGGATTTTGACCCGCCTTTTGAGTGGTTTGCCCCGGAATCCTGGAATTTAACCCAAAGTTAGGGATTTCGGTCACCCCGGTCGGCCGCCCCAGGCCGTCGCACAGCCCGGTTCCCGTCCGGGGGCGTATTTTTGATTCGAACTACTTATGCGCGCGTTTCGTCGCCAGGGCGATCTGACCCTGCAGGAAATCGACGAACTCGATCCCCTGAGCCTTGAGCGCCTTCGGGTAGAGCGAAGCCTTGGTCAGACCCGGCAAGGTGTTGGTTTCGAGAAAAACCGGCCCCTGCTGCGAAACGATGAAGTCCGAACGGGAATAGCCGCTGCACGACAGCGCCTGGTGCGCCTTGACTGCCTGATCCATGATTTGCGTGGTGATTTCTGGTGCAAAACGCCCAGGGCAGATTTCCTGAGTCGATTTCAGCAAATATTTAGCGGTGTAGTCGAACCCACCTTCCGCGGGGACGATCTCGATTGGCGGGAGCGCGATAACCGAGCCGTCCGATTGCTCCAGCACGCCGCAGGTCGCTTCCACTCCCGAGATGAATGGTTCAATCACATACTCCTCGGTTTTAGCGGCGTTGCGAACGGCAGCGAGGTCCTGAGTCGAATTGACAAAAATCAGGCCATAGCTCGATCCGTCCCGCACCGGTTTGGCAATTAGTTTGTCGTACTCGACCAGCGCGGCGTCGATATCTTCCAGCCTCAGGCCGATCGGCGCCTTCACACCCGCAATGGCGGCAAAGCGCTTGGCCGCGATCTTGTCGAAGGCGAGATGCGACGAAGCCGAGCCGGACCCGGTGAATGGAATCCCGAGCATTTCGCACATGACCTGGAGTTCGCCATTCTCCGCCCTGCCCCCATGCAGGGCAAGCACCAGCAGGCGCTGCTCGGCTTTTGCCTGATCAAGCGCCTGTTCCAGTCCGATGCCGCGAGTGCCGGGTTTGAACGGGTCTTCGAATGGCCTCGCATGACTGCGAAGCGCCTGAGACTGAACCTCATGCACCGTGTCACTAACGTCCCAGAACCACAGATCCGCCTCCGGCAGGGCCTCGTGCAGGGCCTGGGCGGAGGCCACCGACACCAGGCGCTCTGTATTCGTGCCGCCGAAAAGAATGGTAATCCGCATCATTCGTTCCGCTCTTTCGTCATTCCGGGATGTGCCGAAGGCACAGACCCGGAATCTCTTCTCTCTATATCACTTCGAGATTCCGGGTTCGCGCTGCGCGCGCCCCGGAATGACAACTATGCCGGAATCCCAATCCGCTTGATTTCCCAGTGTAACTCAATTCCGCAATGCGCCTTTACCCTTGCGCGCACGGTTTCGCCCAGCGCTTCAATATCATGGCCGGTCGCAGCGCCGGTGTTGATGAGGAAGTTGCAATGCATCTCCGACACCTGCGCGCCGCCGACGCGCAAGCCCCGGCAGCCCGCGGCGTCGATCAGCTTCCACGCGCTGTGACCCGGCGGATTCTTGAAGGTCGAGCCGCCGGTCTTTTCGCGAATGGGCTGAGCGGTTTCGCGGTGGTTTTGCACCTCGTTCATCCGCGCGCGTATCACCTCCGGCGTGGCCATCAGCCCGCGAAAGCGCGCGGCCGTGAAGATGATCGAGGGATCGACGCCGCTGTTGCGATAGATGAACTTCATGCCGGCATTGTCGAAGACATGCTTCTTGCCGTCGCGGCCGACGCCGGTGGCTTCGACCAAAACATCCTTGGTCTCAGAGCCATTGGCGCCTGCGTTCATGCGCAATGCGCCGCCGATGGTGCCGGGAATGCCAAAGAAAAATTCCAGCCCGCTGATGTTGGCTGCCGCGGCCGTTTCGGCCACACGCTTGTCGAGCGCCGCGGCGCCAGCGCCGACGATATCGCTGTCGGCGCTGCTCTCGCCGAAACCGCGCGGACTGAGGCGAATGACCACGCCCGGCATGCCGCCATCGCGCACGATCAGGTTGGAGCCGACGCCGACGACATAGACCGGCAGTTCGTTCGGCAAGTGCGCGAGGAAATACGCGAGATCATCCTGGTCCGATGGCGTGAACAGCACCTGCGCCGGGCCGCCGGCCCGAAACCAGGTCAGTTCGGCCAGCGACTGGTTGGCCAGCAGCCGCCCGCGCAAGTCCGGCATCGCTGCTTTGAGGTCGGGCGTGATGTCGGAGAAACGTTTCACGCTCACCCCAGCGCCTTCAATTGGTCCGGCAGTGCGTAGGCCCATTGCGTGATATTGCCGGCGCCGAGACAGACGACAAAATCGCCGCGGCCGGCGATGCCGTGCACCACGCCCGCCAGCGCACCGGACTCCGGCAGCGGGATCACCTCGCGATGGCCGTGCGCGCGCAGGCCGAGCACAAATTGGTCGCGGTCGATGCCTGGTATCGGCGCCTCGCCGGCCGGATAGACTTCGGCGACGACAACGGTGTCGGCATCGTTGAAGCAGGTGCAGAATTCCTCGAACAGCGATTGCAGCCGCGTGAAGCGATGCGGCTGCACCACGGCGATGATCTTGCCGTTGGTGGACTCCCGCGCCGCTTTCAGCACCGCCGCGATCTCCACCGGATGATGGCCGTAGTCGTCGATAATGGTGACGCCGTTCCATTCGCCGGTTTTGGTGAAGCGCCGCTTGACGCCGCCGAAGCCTGCGATCGCCTTGCGGATCGCATCGTCGGAAAGCCCCAGTTCGTGCGCGACCGCGATCGCGGCGGTGGCGTTGAGCGCATTGTGCCGCCC
>WNGN01004309.1_pt1 | contig 12748 bp, 13 predicted proteins | sample 5400561 | NCBI WGS metagenome assembly WNGN01 (sample SAMN13153379, study PRJNA577476) | soil metagenome | isolation source: 115 cm soil or saprolite under Garry oak tree replicate 2 | place: USA:California | collected 2016-06-15
GAAATCCCGCGCAATGGCGTTCTCTATGCGGCTTTCAAGAGCGGAACGGATGTTCCCCGGCCCAGATGTCCTTTTCGTGTACAAGTCTGCGAAGGTACAATCACAATATCCATGCGCGAAAACCCCATCACCCCAGCCATCGCTACTCCCGAGACTAAGCGCGGCTTGGCCAGGCGCTCGTCCACCATGTCTCGTTCAAACGACAAGCAGCGAATCGTCGAGCATTACGACCTCGTCAGCCCTTTCTATCGGTCACTTTGGGGCGAGCATCTTCATCACGGATATTGGATTCGTGGCGATGAATCGAAAGAAAAAGCGCAGCTTCAACTCATTGAGCATCTCGCTCGGCTCGCAAACGTAAAGCCCGGCTCGGACATTCTCGATATCGGTTGCGGGTTCGGCGCCAGCAGTCTTTATCTGGCCAAACAATTCAATGCCGCTGTTACAGGCATAACCATTTCCCCGGTTCAGGTTGAAATGGCGATTCGCGCAGCGGCAGAGAAGCACCTTGATGTGACCTTCCTCCTGATGGATGCCGAGGCCATGAGCCTGCACGAAAAGTTCGACCTCCTCTGGTCCGTGGAGTCAATTTCTCACTACCAGAATCGCGAGCAGTTCTTTGCTTCTGCGGCTAAACTCCTCAAGCCCGGCGGCTCGTTCGCAGTCACCGACTGGTTCAAGAAAGAGAATCTCACCGGCGCGGAAGCACACAAATATATCGACCCCATCGAAACCGGCATGTTCGTCGAACTGCAAACAATGGATGACTACGAGACGCTATTTGCTTTAAACGGCCTTCAGATTACGCACCGCGAAGTTCTAAACGCACATTGCGCCAAAACATGGGACGTCAGCCTCGAAATTATCAAAGATAAAAACTTGTGGATGCTCGCAGCGAAGCACGGCTCCCAGTTCATCTCTTTTCTCAAGGCGTTCCAGGCGATGCGGGCAGGCTTCGCTTCCGGTAATTTCGTGTACGGCTTGTTCTTGGCAAAGGCCTCATAGATCTAATAGAGAACAACACCAACCGGCCTCTCATCCATCGCTCCAACGCTTTCGAGCCCAGTGGTATACTCCGCCCGTCGAGCTACCAACAGGGAACTAGCAGCTGAGGTGCCTATGTTTCATCGCTCCTGCCCAGCCGTGATCTTGGCCCTGGTGTTGACTCTAGCTGCCGCGTCTGCGCAGCAAGCCCCCACCAATCCCGTGCCTTCTCCAGCCATTCCAGACACCCCGGCCGGTCACACATTCAAAGCCTGGTTCGATTCGTTCAACTCCGGGGAGCGGGCTTTGATCGACGCCTATGTCCACAGGTATGATCCGGACAAATCCGTTGATCGCGAAATGCAATTCCGAAGCATGACCGGCGGATTTGTCCTGCTCCAAATCATGAAAAGCGAACCGCTTCGATTGGAATTTCTCGTCAAGGAACGAGTCAGCGATACCCGCGCGATTGGCAAGTTCGATGTCAAGCCTGGCGATCCCGCGATGGTGGCAAGCTTTGGCTTGCGCGCGATTCCTCCCGGCACATCCGTGGCCGATCTTAATTTCAAAATCGACGCAGCCACACGGGCACGGGTCATTGACGGTGCAATCGCAAATCTCAATGAGTCCTATGTATTCCCGGAAACGGCGAAAAAGATGGAAGAAGCGGTGCGCGCGCCAGAAAAAGGGCGGATATGACTCGATCACCGATGGCGACGATTTCGCGAGAACGCTGACCGAAAATTTTCAGGAAGTCAGCCACGACAAGCACCTGCGGGTGGACTTCAGCGCGGCGCGGATGCCGGAAATGCCTTCGGGCCCGCCTTCTGCGGACACCGTGGCCCAGTATCGCAAGCAGATGGAACGCGTGAATTGTGGATTCAACAAAGTCGAGATTCTCGAGGGCAATGTCGGCTATTTGAAATTTGATTTCTTCGCAGATCCTGACATTTGCGGGCCCACCGCCGTTGCAGCCATGAATTTCCTCGCCAACGTGGATGCCATCATTTTCGATCTGCGCGAAAACGGTGGCGGCGACCCCAAAATGATCGCGTTGGTCTCAACCTATCTCTTCGACACGCGTACTCACCTCAATGATCTTTGGACGCGCAAGGGAGACTCTACGGACCAATATTGGACTTTGCCCTATGTGCCGGGCAAACGCTTGGATGGCAAACCGGCATTCGTTCTGACGTCGAAGGACACTTTCTCCGGCGCAGAAGAGTTCAGCTACAACCTCAAAAATTTGAAGCGCGCTACCATCGTCGGCGAAACTACCGGTGGTGGCGCCCATCCAGTCAATGGCCATCGCATTGACGACCACTTCATGATCGGCGTGCCGTTCGCTCGCGCCATCAACCCTCTCTCCAAAACCAACTGGGAAGGCACCGGCGTCCAGCCCGACGTAAAAGTCCAGGCAGCCGACGCCCTGACCACTGCTCAAAAGCTCGCCGCGGAGAAACCGACTCCGAAGTAAGCTCCTGCTCGCCAGGCACGTGCACATCTTCAGCGGCACCGCATCCTCTCAAGTGGCCGCTATCAGTGCGTTCATTGCACGGATTAAGGACGCCGCACACGAACTCCCAATCGTTTGGCCCATGTAACCCTTCGGGGATCACGCGCCGGCAGTACAATCTCTCAATGTACATTCTCAGATTGTTCCTGGCTGCTGTCCTTCTACCCGGTCTTGCCGGGGCGCAGCAGCATGTCTCCTTCTCGACTCAAGACGGAGGCGTCGTGCATGCCGACGTTTACGGAAGAGGCGATCGTGGCCTCGTGCTGGCGCACGGAGGCCGCTTCAACAAGGAAAGTTGGAAGGAGCAAGCGCCTGCTTTTCTAAACGCCGGATTCCGCGTGCTAGCCATCAACTTTCGCGGCGCGAAGACTGTATCGATTGTCGGAGCAAGTTTGGAGGTGAGGCGGCCGCTGACACCTCGATTGACGCCGAGCCTGGAGAGATCGATCGACTGGTGTTGCTGGCAGCGTGGACCGATCGGCCACCAGAAAAAATCAAAGGTCGCAAACTGTTCATTGTCGCGCGAGACGACGCAAACGATGAAGGACCGCAGCTACCCAAGATTCGCGCGAACTTCGAGAAAGCTTCGGGCCCGAAAGAGTTGCTCATTCTCGATGGCTCAGCCCACGCACAGTTTCTGTTCGCGACAGACCAGCGAGACCGATTGCTGCGCGAAATCCTGCACTTCCTTGCTCAGCCTTAAGCCGTGCACGATCGCTCGAAGAACTGCACTCGGCCGTTCTTCTCATGGCTTGATCGTGACCACTACTACCCCGTGAGATTCTACCTTCGCCGCAAACTTTCCCGTGAACTTTCCCAGGTCTCTGTGCGCCCACAGATCGCGAACATTCGCAGAAACATTTCCTGGATACCCGATCGCCTCCCACGGCACAGAAATCTCCGTATCGCTCGCGCCGCGATTCAGCAGCACCACCGCCCGACTTCCATCCTTTAATTGCTTGGACCAAATCTCGCGGTCTTGATCCTTCCACACGCGGCTGCCCTGATGCCCCAGAGCGTCCTGGTTCACCGCGATCACTTCTTTGTTCGTCAAAATCTCTTTGATCTCCGGCGTCATGCTCCGCAAATCATTTCCCGCAATCAACGGAGCCGCCAGAATGCACCACAAACTGAAGTGCGAGCGGTACTCTGTGGTCGTCATTCCACCGTTGCCGACTTCGAGCATGTCCGGATCGTTCCAGTGTCCAGGTCCCGCGAAGCTTTCGAGTCCGACCTGCAAATCCAAAATATTCACCATGCCCAGCTCGCAGCAGTTTCCGTCCGGCCACTTTTTCATGCTGGACCACTTATCCGTGATGTCGCCCGTTGTCCGCCATTGGTTGCCGATGTCTTTCGCCCACAGCCACGGTTTCGCGGTTCCCCATTCGCACATGCTGAAAAGGATCGGCCGCCCTGTAGATTTCAGCGCCTCCTGCATTGTCGAATACGCTTCCTCTGCATTTCTTTTTCCGGTGTTGCACCAGTCATACTTCAAATAATCGACGCCCCACTTCGCGTACATCAGCGCGTCTTGATACTCGTGCCCCATGCTGCCAGGGCGCTTCGCGCAAGTTTTTTCTCCCGCGTCGGAATAAATTCCAAATTTCAATCCCTTCGAGTGAATGTAATCGGCGAGTACCTTCATCCCGGAAGGGAAGCGCTGCGCATCCGGCACAATATTTCCGTCCCCGTCTCGGCTCACCTGCCAGCAATCGTCAATCACGACATATTCGTACCCGGCGTCTTTCATCCCGCTCGCAACCATTCCGTCCGCCATCGACTTGATCAAATCCTCGCTTACGTTGCAGCCAAACTTGTTCCAGCTGTTCCATCCCAGCGGCGGAGTCAGCGCCACGCCGTTATCCCACGCTCGCGCTTCAGTCGCAGTGAAAAGAACTGCCGCCAAGCACGCCGTCAAGCCAAGCGCGCGTTGGCACCACTTAGAAGTTGTCATGGTGTTCCCTCCGGAAGCAAAATGCCGCAGCGATGTTACGACGTCTTTCAGGGGCACGGTCAATCTTGTTAACTCTGAGTATGCGAACGAGTTGTGTGCTTTCCATTGGGGGTGCTGTTGTCGGCCATTCATTTCTTGGCGGCACGGTAGAGAATGACGCGCACTTTTTCAAGAGTGATCAATCCGCCTTCCACCATTTCATCCAGTTGCGGAAGAATTTGTTCGATGCGCTCCGTGGATTCGACAACCTCGACAACAATCGGCAAGTCCTGCGAAAGCCGCAAAATTTTATCCGTGTGGTAAACGCTCGATGAACCGAATCCGCCCACGCCGCGAAGTACTGTCGCGCCTGAGAATTTGTCCTTCCGCAACAATTCCACAATAGCTTCATGTAGCGGCTTGCCATGCCACTTGTCCGATTCGCCGATGTGAATGCGCATCAGTGTGCGTTCGCCTTCGAATTTTTCGTGTGTCATCACACGCTCCTAAATCGCAAGGTCCTGAAAGGCGGCTGCTAAAACTTATTCGCCAAACGGATTCCCGCGACTGACAAAAGCAATCCCGCAAACACGCTTGCGCCGACGTAGGTTGTGGCGCGAAGCCATTCGCCGTCTTCCAACATTTTCGCGGTCTCCCAACCAAAACTGGAAAACGTGGTGTACCCGCCGAAAAATCCCACAGTTATGGCCATGCGCATATCTGCCGATACGAGCATGCGATTCAACATCAATTGGCCGATCAATCCAAGCAGAAAGCAGCCGGTAAGATTAATCAGCACTGTTCCGTATGGAAAAACACTGCCCATGCGCAGCTGCACCACTCCTTGCAAGCCATACCGCGCGAGCGTGCCGATGGCTCCGAACAATGCAATCAAAAATATCTTCAAGCAATCACCTCTTCGCACCAGGATCGCGCAAACAGCATAAATCAAAACGCGTCCTGGGCGTCGGGGTGAGTTGCTAGAAATGGAAGCGGTAGCGGATCTGTCCACTCACCTGGCGCGGATAATTCCAGTGAGTGCCGCCAAATGTATTTGAGTTATCTAGGAGGTATCGTCCATCGCCGATATTCTGTGCTGTGAAGGCGACGGAAAGTCGTTCGCCGATGGATTTAGAAAGCGAGAACGAAAATTCAGTGTGGTCGGGCAGATGCTGTGGTCCTTCTCCATCCAGGAAGCCAGAGCCGTAGGAAAGATTCGCGGAAGCTGAAACCCGGAACGGTAAGGCGGCGTGAAAGCCGGCGCTGAGCGTGTTGCGCTGGTCGTGGTCGAGATAGCAGAAGCCGCCTCCGTCACAGAGTTGGCCAGGATCAGAGAGCAGCCCACCAGTCACGACGCCAGCGCCTTCAACCATTTGATTGGAATACGTGAGATATACATCAAAGCGTTTTTTGATGCGTGGAGAACGCAGTGTGGATTCCCATCCGTGAATGCGCGCACGTTCGATGGTCAGCGGAAAGAAGATATTTGAATTTCCAAGAACGTCGTGATCGAAAAAATTTCTCGCGTGCGTTTGAAAGTTGGAGAAGTCGAGCGTCCACCCGCGAATGGGAATTGTGAGGCCGAATTCGCGTTGGTCGTCGGTTTCACCGTGCAGTGGGGCAAAAGAAAATCCCTGATCCACTGCTAACTGAAGCAGCGGGCCAGAGACCGTGGTCAGCGGGGGCGCCTGATAGTAGCGGCCATAAAAAGCGCGCACGACCCAGCCGAGTTTTGGAATGTGCAGCGCGGCACCGATGCGAGGATCTGTTTTGTCTTCGACGACGCCAGCGGAGAAATGCGTGTAGCGGACGCCAGCATTGAGCGTGAGCCAATCGGCGGCGCGGAATTGGTCTTCCGCAAACAGACTGAAGACACCACCTGAGGGTGAATCTTTTTCAGACGCTATAGCCCCAGTGCCATCTGTGGCGACGACGCGGAAGAAAGAATCGCCCTGTTGTGCGAATCCGTAAGCACCAAAGCGCGCATTGTGACGGCCACGAGTTACCCCGAGCGAAACCTGCGCGCCTTCGTACAACGAATCGTTGTGATCTGTTGGAATTGGAGGCTGGTCCGGCAGCAGGCTGGGAATCGGCGAAGAGCCGTCATACGCCGCGTGATTCCAGTGAACGAAGGGCGATATGGTCATCAATACTCCCGGCTCTAACGTGTGTACCCAGGAAAGGTTAAGAAAACCGTCGCGCTCACGTTGCGTGTCGCGAATGCCGGCAGCTTGCTGATCCGAGGTGTTGGGTACCTGGAAAAAGTCTGCGCGAGCAGAGGCTGCAAGCCGCAGTTGATCATTTGGAGTCGCATTGAAGATGAGTGAAGTAAATCCGCTGACGCCGTTGTTGTTGTCGTGAAGCGCATGCGGCTCGGGTGGCATGAGACCAAAATCAGTGCGATTTGCACTGACACTCGCGTAGTAGGCGAACCGTTCGGTGTGGTCGCCGATACTAATCTGGCTGTCAGTCTGGTGAAAATTTCCGTAGGTCAGAAGGAGCTGGATTTCGCGATCGCGCTCAAATCCTGAGCGCGGAATCACGTTGAACACCCCATACGTGCGGTCGCCGTAGTCGGCGGCATAGCCGCCGCGCTGTATTTCGACGACGTCCATGTCTTTGGGATCGAACTGCGGTCCGACGTTTGACGCGATGTTGGTGTTGGGAACAGGGATGCCGTCCACGAGCCAGGAAACCTGGTGCCCGCCGCGCACGTGGAGCTGATCGTGAACCATGTATGCGCCGGGAGTGTAGTCGGTGATGAGGTCGAGACTGTTGGTGCGGGTGGCGCCGGGAGTGGAGGAAATCGTTTCGCGGCTCAACGTCGTTTGGCTCACGGACGAACTTGTATCGAGGGTCTGCGCGTTTTCGCTGACTTCAACTTTTTCGCTAACGCCTGCAAGTTCGAGAGGGAAATGGCGAAGCGGGGCGGAATCCGCGGTGACGGCGAGATCGCCTGAATATTCGCGAAATGCATCGCGCGAAATATGGATCGAATAATCGCCGGCGGGCACGGCGTCGAATTGAAACTTGCCTTGATCGTCCGAGAAGGCTTCGCGTTTCCAATCAGATTGCTTTGCTTGCAACTGAAGATGAGCGCCGGAAATTGGGCGATGCTGCGCGTCGTGAACGATGCCGCGAACAGTGCCAAAAATGCTGGCGAATGCGGGACAAACGGAACAAGTAGCTACAAGTAGTACGTAAATACAGATACGAAAACCGAATTTTCGCTTCATGTGAAAGATGTTCTCCCAAACAGAGTTGGCTGCCCGGCGAGGGCCGGGGAGGAAATGGACTGAAGTGACGCGCCGTTTAAGCGGGCCGTTACAAAAACGGGAGTTCAGTAGAGCTAGTTGGAGAACGGTTTAGGAGGAGGTCCGAGAGGAGCGAATACAGGAGAAAGTTTTGCGCTGATGGAGGTGTGCGGCGCGAAAGACGATGGCGCGAGGGCTGTCGGGACTGAGAAGGGAGTCGGTAGAAAAATATAGGCGTGGACAGCGGATTGTTCGATGTCGTGGCAGCAGGACATTGAGCAGGATTGCATCTTTTTCGACTCAGGGCCTTCGTGCCCGCATTCCATCGGAGTTTGCTCGCTATTTTGTGTGCGGCTCTTTTTCCCGGAATGATGATTTCCATGAATGGGACACTGGTCACCAGTGCAGCAAGCACCAGTAACAGCCATCAGCGTAGCGCTCGCCATTGGGGCATAGACGAACAGCAGAGCGAGGAGGCTAGTCCAAGCGCCAATTCGACGGACGCGGGAGTGAACGTCTTTGATCCTGCAATTCATTCTTCGAAAGACCAGCTTTTATCATACGCCAATTTCCGATTCGACGCGGTCGCCTGATTTTAAGCGGCCGAAGCGCTGAGTTCGAGGATTCTTGACTAAAGATAGCGGGCATCGCAAACTCAAACCATGGCGCACATATACATGAGCTTTGATTTTGGTACAGATGAAGAGAAAGCGCAGCAGGCGCGGCACAAGTTGGAGATGTGGAAGCAAGCGTTCCGGCTGGACAAAAAACTACTGTACAAGTTTGAACGGACGGTGGACGAAGGGGCAGCTGAGAAGAGTGTCGAGCTTGATGAGAAATCTGAAAAAGCTTCGAAAGCGGCGAAAGGAACCAAAACGGGCAAATCCAAGGGTAAAGCCGAGTCGGAAAGCCCTGCGCCATCGAACGGGAACGTGAAGCTGTATTTGCGGTTTGCGTTTTCGGGCCACGAAAAAATGACAGAAGACCGATTGCTGAAAAAATTTCCTTCAGAAGAGCCGTTCAGCGATTTGTCGCCGAAAGCGGTGAAGGACGGGGACGCAGAGTTCGGGGCACTCGAAGAAAAGTTCGACTCACTGGAATAGCTCACTCACTAAACTAATTTCAACGCCACGACGGCCCGGCAGGCCAAATTGGACTGGCCTCGTCGGGTCCCTCCAGTTTGCTGCCGCCACAGAAAGAAGCGCAGGAATTTTCGTGCGCTGGCCGAAGTGGTGCATGTGATGCCTCTGAAGTTGCGAGTGGCCAAGCATGGCCTGAAATCCCGCTTTTTGGCGATTCTGTCGACGCAAAGGATGCGTAGAGACAAGCGGAGGCTGAAACTATGGCGCTGCCATCGCGAAGAAACAAATTAGTGGTTAACAGCTCACCAGCTGAATACAAAGCAGTGATTTTGCTCCGAAAATCTCCACCCGTTGTGCGTTGCTCCAAGAAGCCCGCGAAAAACTTCTGTATAATTTGAACTGGAAGCGCCGAAACGTTCAACGACCGAGGTCTGACTGAATGGCCGTCCAAACGCGCGTGAAGCCTGCCAAAAACGACGCCCTCAAAATTGAGAAGCACGCTGGACTTACCCGAGACACGCTAATCCGATTGTACCGCACGATGTATCTTTCGCGGAAGCTGGACGACCGCGAGATTCAGCTCAAGCGCCAAAATAAAATCTATTTCCAAATTTCGAGTGCAGGACACGAAGCGGTAACCGCGGCAATGGGGCTGCTTTTGCGGCCAGGCGCCGATTGGATGTATCCGTACTACCGCGACCGCGCGCTGTGCCTAATGCTGGGTGTGAGCCCGTTGGAAATGTTGCTGCAATCGGTAGGCGCGGAAGCCGATCCAAGTTCGGGTGGACGACAGATGCCGTCGCACTGGGGGCATCCCAAATTAAACATCGTCAGCAAATCGTCGTGCACCGGAACGCAGTTCGTACACGCGGTGGGCGCAGCCGAGGCGACGCTTTATTACGATGCGCATCCCAAGGCGCTGGCACAATCTGGGAATCGCTGAACGCAGCGTGCGCGAAAAAACTGCCGCTGCTTTACCTGGTGGAAGACAACGGCTATGCCATTTCCGTTCCTGTAGAGGTACAGACGGCCGGCGGAAGCATATCGAAACTGGTGCAGGGATTTCCCGGGCTGCACATTGCGGAATGCGACGGTACCGATCCGCTGTCGAGCTACTCTGTTTGTCAGGAAGCCGTGAATTACTGCCGCGAGCGGCGCGGCCCGGCGCTGATCCATGCGCAAGTGACGCGGCCTTACTCGCATTCCCTTTCGGACGACGAGAAGCTGTACAAGGTGCCGGAAGAGCGTGAAGCGGAGGCGCATCGGGATCCATTATCGAAGTTCGCGCTATTTCTGGTGCGCGAAGGAGTGCTGGATCAGAAGCAGATCGAATCGCTTGAAGCGCAGGTGGACCACGAAGTCCGTCAGGCGGCAGATGCCGCACTGGCAGCCGAGCCGCCGGCGGTCGAATCGGTTCTCGCGAACGTGTATTCGCCTGACGTGGATCCCACTTCGGCGGCGTTCGAATCGGAAGTTCATCTGCATGGCGCGCCCAAGACGATGGTGGAGATGGTAGCCGCAACTCTGAACGACGAGATGTCGCACGACGAGCGCATCACTGTGTTTGGAGAAGACGTTGCGGATGCAAGCCGCGAAGAGAATTTGAAAGAAGTGAAAGGGAAAGGTGGCGTTTTCAAGGCCACCGCGGGATTGCAGCGGAGGTACGGTTCGACGCGAGTGTTCAACACGCCGCTGGCGGAAGCGTCCATCATTGGGCGCGCGATTGGCATGGCGACGCGCGGACTGAAGCCAGTGCCGGAGATTCAGTTTTTCGATTACATTTGGCCCGCGATGATGCAGATTCGCGACGAGCTGTGTGTGCTGCGGTGGCGTTCGAATGGCGGATTTAAATGTCCAATGGTGGTGCGCGTCGCGATCGGCGGGTATCTTACTGGTGGAGCCGTGTACCACAGCCAGAGCGGTGAATCGATTTTCACGCATTGCCCGGGACTGCGCGTGGTGATGCCATCGACGGCGCTCGATGTGGCGGGACTTTTGCGAACGGCTATTCGCTGCGACGATCCGGTGATGTTTCTCGAGCACAAGCACCTGTACCGGCAGCCGTACAACCGCTCGGAATATCCCGGTCCGGACTTCACGATTCCGTTCGGCAAAGCGCGGGTCGTAAAGGAAGGCACAGACGTGAGCATCCTTACGTACGGCGCGTTTGTCCACCGCGCGGAAGTTGCGGCGGCGCAGTTGCAACGTGAAGGAATTTCCGCGGAGATTGTGGATTTGCGGTCACTTTCGCCGTATGACTGGGACGGGATTTGCACGTCGGTGTGCAAAACGCATCGTGTGATCGTTGCCTATGAGGACATGTTGAGCTGGGGCTACGGAGCGGAACTTGCCGCACGTATTGCCGACGAATTATTTGACGAACTGGATGCGCCAGTGCGGCGGATCGCGGCTTTGGATACGTTCTGCGCGTACCAGCCGCGACTTGAAGATGCAATTTTGCCGCAATCAGATACCGTGATAGTGACCGTGAAGAAGTTGTTGAATTACTAGCTTCCACCAAAATCTGGCTGCAATTTCACACGATTCAGCCAAGCCGTCGTGCGTCGAGTCCTGAGGAAACTTTTTCACTCATTTAGGCGTATATTCCTGTAGAGCGAGGCATTAGCCTGCTTGCGGGAGGCTGGAAATGGTTTGCAATAGCTGCCAGCGGAATATCGCGGATGGATCACGATTTTGCTACAACTGCGGTGCAAGGCAAGTGGTCACTGGCGCGCCAGATGTGGCAGCGGTGACGGGCGGGCCAAAGCGGCTCATGCGTTCGACCACAGACAAGAAACTTGGCGGTGTGTGCGCGGGCCTGGCGGAATATTTTGATATGGATGTGACGCTTGTGCGCGTGCTGTGGCTTTTGGTTGTCTTGTGCGGCGGCACAGGAATTTTGTTGTACGTGATTTTGTGGCTGGTGCTGCCGCTTGCCCCGCCACAGGTTGCGGTGACTCAGCCCCAGGGACCGATCGTTACTCAGACCGGTAGCTGAGGCCACTACTTTTTAGAAGGCTTGGCGGCATGGGAACGGCTCGGGCCGCCGTCGCCAAACAGGAAATGATCCATTGAAGCAGCGCCCGCGCCGACCGTGGCAAGCGCAAGCGAGGCTGCGGCCAGCGCCAGGGGGAATTCATACTCGTGCACGGCCATGATTCCGTGGACGCTGTGAACCTTCACAATCGCGACGAACATTTCAATCGCCAGCAACAGAGCCGCGCCCCGCGCAAAAAGTCCGAGGACGAGAAGCAAACCTCCAAACGTTTCCAATACTGCGGCGACATAGACCAATTGAGCCGGTAAGCCATGCTGCACAAACATCGTCTGCATCCCGCTGCCGGGGTGAGTGAGTTTGGGGAAGCCGTGCGTAAAGAAGATTACGCCGAGAGCCGCGCGGAGAAGCACTAAGCCAAGCGGCTGCAGCGAATTTAGAAGTTTCAAATAAAACCTCCGCTCCAGGCAGATGTGGATTCAAGAGACGCTGTGTGTGCATTCTAGCAGAAGGCAGTTTTATCGATGCGCCCGTGCTGCGTCACATTTCAGGTAGAATTTAAGGCCCGTCTGGATTGGCGCAATAATAATCGCGCACATTTTGAGTGTGTCGAGGGTGGACAAGCACGGAATCGTGCGGAAAATCGAATGAAGAAGAAACTACTGATAGCCGTGCCGTTGTTAGTGCTTGTGGCTGTGACGGCTTGGTTTTTTCGACCCAAGCGTGAGGTGCTTGGGGAAGCGTATGTAAGCGAAAAGAGCGTGACGCTGTGGAGCGGCGTGGCGCAGGTACGCGAGCCCATAGGCTTCTTGCGGCACGGTGATCGTGTGGACACTCTGGCCAAGCGAAATGATTTCGTGAAGGTGCGGACCTCGTCGGGGACAGAGGGCTGGGTCGATGGGCGCTTGCTTATGGATCCGACGCTGTGGCAACGCTCTGAAGCTCTGTTGAAGCGTGCTGAGTCGTTGCCAGTGCAGGGAAGCG
>WNGN01006301.1_pt1 | contig 12740 bp, 9 predicted proteins | sample 5400561 | NCBI WGS metagenome assembly WNGN01 (sample SAMN13153379, study PRJNA577476) | soil metagenome | isolation source: 115 cm soil or saprolite under Garry oak tree replicate 2 | place: USA:California | collected 2016-06-15
GCCGTTGACTTTCGCTCTCAAGATGGAGCCGTCGCAGATTCCTGGCCCGGTCGCGCTCTCGAACGCCGTCACGGTCGCTCCAGGGCGTCTCGTGTTGAAAGGCGAGTAGCCGCTGGTCATAACACCGCCACCCGAGTCGAATAGGTTGGTACTCAGCGTGATGTCCTGGCACGGTATATCTTGCTGGTTGGCGCCACCGCCGTTGTCACGACCGACTACGCTGGAGTTGGTCGTCGAGCCTTGAGACCAGTAGATCCAGCCGTCTTTGAAGGTGATCTGCTCCGCCGGGTGGTCTCCCGTGGGCAGACCCGTGATAAACGGGGTGACGTGCCCGGTCTCGGGATTGACGGTCACGATGCGCGAGCTGTTGTTCTGGGCATTAGTTGCAGGCGCGCGAATGGCCTGGTTTGAGTCCGTGGCGAAGAGTCGCCCGCCCTCGAAACCTTTTTCGAACGCGATGTCGATCGCCGGGCCGTGCGGCTGGAGACCTGCGCCGCTTGTCGTGGGCTTGGCGAGAGGACCACGGATCCGGTTCCCGCTCTGGTCAAACACCAGGATGTCGGGTGTGAAGGGGTTGGTGGCCGAGAACTCGCCCCCGACGACAGAACTCGTCTCGTCGTTGCACCGGCTCGGCAGGCCGTGCCCCGACTCCAGCACGAACACCTCGAAACGCTGCCTGTTGCCGCGAAACGCAACGGCAGTCGGGAAGTTCAGGCCGCTCTTGAAGACCGAAACCTCGAAGCCCGAAGGCACGACGATATTTTCACCATGACCGGGGTTGAAGAAGACGTCCTCGCCGGGACAGAGCGGGTTTCCTCGGGTCTGGGCTGTTGCAAGCGTAGGCGGGGTAAGTACCAGCGTGAATACCACAGTCACGAGCAACCAACTAAATCGATCGAATCTGCTGCGCATGTCAACTCCTTTCTCAGCGTTATCCAGCGTTGTTGTCTATACGCACCTTCTTCAAGCGGCGGAGGCCGCGCGACAGAATGTGAGGCGCGGTGGCAGCCATCGAGACACTTCTCACGAAATCATTCCGGTTCTATGCGAGACCGACCCGCTCGATCCGGTAATCCCGGAAACATCGGGCCGGAAGAGTTTAAAACGGGCGGACGCACAGATTCTATCGCCGGGAAAGTTCGAAACGCCAGCGAAAAATTATGAAAATGCAATGTGCCCGGCGTAATGTGCCATTTGATGCATGCGCTACGAAGCGGTGACGCGTTGCACAACGGCCGGGCGCGCACTGCGAGCCGGTTGATTTAAAATGCCTCCTCGGGAATCGCCATGTGCGTGAAATGTTTATGACTGTGTTCGGAAATTCGACTTGCCACCCGCCGAGGAAGTCGCCGTGAATGTTTCGATGAGCCCCCGGGTTTGCATGGTGTCCTGCGCTTTCGCCGCAGGGCTGGTCGCCTGCGCGCAGATGGCGGGCGAGGGCCGGGGCGGCGTGCAGCGCATGTAGGCCCAGCTCTGGATCAACCACGACAAGGCGCAGGGCACAGGCATCCCCAAGTCACCCAAGTACGTCGAGTAAGGAATTGCAATCGAGCCAAAGGATCAGACAGGTGGAAACCCATTTTCTTCGCATCTTCGCAATTTGCGCCGCGGCGCTCTTCGCCGCCGCCGCATCAGCCCAGCAGGACTTCTCCAAGGTCGAGATCCAGTCCGAGAAGCTCGCCGACACGGTGTATATGATGACCGGCTCCGGCGGGAACCTCGGCGTTTCGATCGGCGAGGACGCCGTGTTCGTGATCGACGACCAGTTCGCGCCGCTCACGCCCAAGATCCAGGCTGCCATCGCCAAGCTCACCTCCAAACCGGTCAAGTTCGTGCTGAACACGCACTGGCACTTTGATTACACCGGCGGCAACGAGAACCTGGGCAGGGCCGGGGCAATCATCGTCGCGCACGAGAACGTGAGAAAGCGGCTTTCGACCGAAGGTTTCATCGAGTTTCTGGGCATGAAGACCAAGCCCGAGCCGAAAGTCGCGCTCCCCATAGTCACTTTCACACGCGACCTGACCTTCAACCTCAACGGCGACGAGCTGATGGTAAGCCACGCTCCGCGCGCCCACACCGACGGCGACAGCATCGTGCGGTTCGCGAAGAGCGACGTCGTCCACATGGGCGACACCTTCTTCAACAAGCTCTATCCGTTCATCGACACTTCGAGCGGCGGCACCGTCGCTGGCGTGCTAGTCGCGGTGGACGGAGTCCTCAAGACCGCGGGTGACAGTACGAAGATCATCCCCGGGCACGGCCCGCTCGCGAGCAAGGCCGACCTCAAGGCCTACCGCGACATGCTGGCGGCGGTTTCCGGGAATATCCGGGGGCAGATCAAGGCGGGCAAGACGCTGGAGCAGGTAATCGCCTCCAAGCCCACCGCGAAGTACGACGCCGTCTGGGGCAAGGGGTTCCTTGCGCCCGAGAAGTTCGTCGAGATGGTCTACAAGAACCTGAAGAAGAAATAGGCGGTCAGACGAAACCGGGCGCGGCGGAGGCCGCGCCCAGTTTTCCTGCGGGTACCCTTGCTCAGCTTAGGGGTTGGGGCAGACGGGGTTTGGGGGGCTTAGCGCCTGCGCGCCGCCGGTCGTGATGATGTTCGCGGCGTTGGGGGTGCCGGCGTTGAAATCGCAGATGTCATCGCTCGTGAAGTTGCAACTGCGCGTGGGGGATGAGTTGTCCCAGTTGTCCCAGAAATTATTTGCGGCATTAATCGTGATTGGAGTCGAGGCCATGGCCACGATATCGCTATACGTATTGCAGGTAATCACGTTCCCGCCCGCGCTGCCCGCCAAGCCGCCGCCAAGATCGCCGCCGGCGACATCGTACTCGACGCCGAACGCATTGCCGGTGATGCCGTTTTTTTCCACCTTGCTCCTGTCCCCGCCGTTGATGAAACCGAGGCCTTGACCAGGGTTGTTCACGATCTGATTTCCCGTGATCACATGGTCCGTCGAGGCACCGACTTCCACACCATACCGGCTCGCACCGCTGACCGTGTTGTTCCGCAAGGTCACGCTGCCGTTACTGAGGAGGAGCCCATCGTGACCGAGGCTGGCATCATCGGGGGTGATGGTAAACCCGGCGATCGTCGACCCCGTGCCGGGGAGCAAGGTAACGCTGCTGGCGGCGAAGCCCGCCGGCGCCGGTCCCCGTCCCACGATGCTGGGTCCGCCGCCCTGGTTGGCTTCGACCCCATTGGCGTCGACCCCAATCAGCAGCACGCCCGCCGGGACCGTGATCGGAAAGGTTTCATTGTTGTTTAGAACGTCGTAAATACCGGGGTCAACCTTAACCGTCGAGCCGCTCGTGGCCACGGTCATCGCGTGAGTGATGGTCTTGAACTTCGAGGCTTGCGTCCCGGGATTCGTATCCATGCCGGTGGAGACGCTCACGTAGTAGGTCGGGCTGGTGGAACCGCCACCCCCGTGGTCGTCGTCGTGCTTCTTGTCCTTTTTGAAGGGACAGGCGGCAAGCGCAAGCGCCGCCAAAATGATGACGGGAATACGCGTATACGCGGACGTTCTCATGGGGTCCTCCCCCCTTTTTGCGAGTTGCCCGTCAATGTCTCGCCTTCCTGCTTTACCGTCAAGGAATCTTGACGCGGGGATCAAAAAACTCGACGCCTTCCGGTAATTTTCCGCAGTTTGTGAAGCTTCCTCAGGTCGGCGATCGCGGTCTTGTTGTCTCGGGGGACAACGGGCGTCCGCCCTATCGCAGGCCCTCTTGGGATCGCTCTGAAGTCGTTGTGTATCATGATTGCCATGGCACGGCTTGTATCCGCGTGACGTTGGCCTGATGCGAGCGATCGAGTCGTCAAGACTGAAAATGCAACGCGAGGAAATCTCGGCCCTTCGCGAAGGCGCTCTCGCCTCGGCCTCGCTCCTTGTCGGCATCGTGCCCTGGGGGATCGTCGCGGGCGTCGCGATGGTGAGCGCGGGCCTGACGCAGGGGCAGGCCGTCGCGATGAGCGTGCTGGTGTTCGCCGGCACAGCCCAGCTCGCCGTGCTTCCGCTCCTCATCGCAAAAGCACCTCTATGGGTGATGATCGCGACGGCTCTCGTCGTGAATCTCCGCTATGTCATCTACAGCGGGGTCCTCGCGCGGCACTTCGAGCATCTGCCACGGTGGTGGCGCGTGCTGCTCTCCTACGTGACCGTGGACGGCATGTTCGCGCTCTTCGCGGGACGCTATCGGCCCGACGACGGGAATCCGCACAAACACTGGTACTTCCTGGGCGGATCGCTCGTGATGTGGTGCGCGTGGCAGCTTTCGTCGGGAGTCGGCATCTTTGCCGGCGCGATGATTCCCTCGGAGTGGTCCCTCGAATTTGCGAGCACTCTCGCCTTGATCGCATTGCTGATACCACTCTTGTTCGATCGCGCGGTGGCGTGGGGCGCCTTGGCGGCCGGCGCAGTTGCACTGATCGCTGCGAGACTACCCCTGAATCTGGGTTTGCTCGCAGCCATCGGAGTAGGAGTGACCGTAGGCCTCGCGGTCGCGCGGCTCGGCCCGCGTAACGGAGAGGGGAGGGGTTAGCGTGGCAGCGGAATCCTGGCTCGTCTGGGCGCTGATCGCCGGAATGGCGTTCATCGCGTTCTTCACCCGCGCCGTGTTCATCCTCCCTGGGAGCCACCTGCGCGTGCCGCCGACCGCGGATCGGGTGCTGCGCTACGCACCGGCTGCGGCGATCATGGCGATCATCGTCCCCGATCTCGCACTAGCGCATGGCGCCTTGTCGATCTCGATCGAAAATCCGCGCCTCGTCGGCGGCCTTGTCGCGTTCGCACTCGCCGCGGCGACGCGCAGCATCCTCTTGACGATCGCCGGTCCGAGCGGCAGGCGCAGCGTGACGCTCGTCCCGGCGCCGCGCGACGAGCGGATCTCGACCGTGCCGCCCAAACCGCGGGCGCGCTGCCGGACGCTTTCCAGGCCGCGACCCGACGTCGCACCCGTCTCGTCGAACCCGATCCCGTTGTCGGAAACTCCGATCTGCAAAGAAGTCCCGTTCATTCGGGTGCTCAGGGTCACGTCGTGGGCGCGCGCGTGACGCAGGGAATTGGTGAGGGCTTCCAGGACGATCCGCTGGATAGCGAGGACCGCCTTGGGTGTGAGAGAGGGCAACTGCGGCAGATCCTCCACCTGCCAGTGAAACCGTACTCCCGAGCTCTCGATCGCCGCGCGCATGCGATGGCGCACATTGCCCAGAATGACGTTGAGGTCGCCGTCGGTCGGCTCCAGAGCGTCCACGGCCAGCCGCAGCTCCTGCAGCGCGTCGTGCAGCCGCCGTTCGACTTCCGGCAGGGCTGCCTGGCCCGATTGCACCGCGCCCAGCAGAGCGACGAGGCTCGAGCCCAGGCCGTCGTGCATGTCCGCCATGATGCGCTGGCGCTCGCGCGCGAGCGCTTTTTCGCGCTCGGCCTCCTGCACCCTCGCGTAGTTCGCCTCGATCTCGCGCGCCTTCTCGGCCACGCGCCCCTCCAGCTCGAGCTTCGCGCGCTCCACTGCCGCCACGGCCCGGAAATGCCGGTCGACGATGGTCGCGCCGATCGCGAACAGGACCAGCGGAATATGGAAGTGGGCGAGCTGATAGCTTTCGTAGTCTATCCAGCCCATCCACCAGGCGAGATCGTGCGCGTTGAGCAGCACCGCAAGGACGAGCGCGCCGGCGAGCAGCCAGAACGCCCATTTCCGCTCGCGCTGCTGCGAGCGGATCAGTACGATCAGCAGGACGAAGAGCGCAGCCAGGTAGGCCACGCTCCAGTACGTGATCACCACGCCTTGTCCGTCCTCGCCGAGGAGCCACGCGAGAGCGAGGCCGGCCAGGGTGAAAATCCACAGCGCCGCTTCGCCGACCGGCCAGCGCTGGCCTGCGACGCGCAGGCACAGCACGAGCATCGGCACTGCGTAGGCGAAGCGCAGCGTGAAGGCGAGCGGGCCCTGGAAGAACGCGCGCGGGGTGAACACCGCGTGCAGCCAGGGGAAAGCCGCTACCGCCCAGGCGAGCGCGGTGATCGAGAACCACAGCAGCGCCGTATCGCCGCGCTCCCTGAGCCAGAACGCGGCCGCGAGGAGTCCGGCGATAAGTGCCGCGGCGCCGAACATGAAGAGGGTCGTGACCTGCGTGATGTACCGCACCTCGTACAGCGGGCGCCCTGCGGACCCCTGTGAGAGCATCACCCGCGTCAACCCCTGGCGGATCTCCGGCACCGCGACGACGCGTATGTGCAGCACGTTCCGTCCGGGCCTCAGGTTCAGCGCCGACACCGTTGTGATCCAGGGCGGGGACCAGTTGCGGGCTCCCGGGTCCCCGATGGCGACATTGGCGGAATGCCGGTTGCCGTTGAACCAGAAATCGATCCGTCGCGCGCTGTTTCTCGGCAGGTAGAACGAGTGGGGAATGCGCACCTGCTCGGGGGAAAGGTCGTAGGTGAACCGGTACCAGCCGACCTGCGTATCGCCCGGATGCGACAGATACCAGTTGTCCGGGAGGCTCACCGGTTTCCACGGCGCGTCGTCGGGCGGCGGCACGCGCGAGTTCCCGAACACGAAGTCCGCGCGGTCCAGGACCCGTATCACCACGGGCTCCTGCGCCTGCGCCGCGTGCGCGGCGAGCGCGAGAACCAGCGCCGACGCGCGCGCTGCGAATTTCATCGAATCAATCCGAGGCGGCTCGCTTCGAACACCGCCTCGGTCTTCGAATGCACGGCGAGTTTGCGGTAGATGCGCTTCAGGAACGTGTGCACGGTGCCGACGGAGATTCGCAGCATCTGCGCCGTCTCGGCGTAGGAGAAGCCGCGCGAAATCGCATTGAGGATCTCGCCCTCGCGCGCCGTGAGGGTAGTTTCGTCCTCGGCGCCCTTTCTCGTGGAGGCGCTCTCCGGCCCCTGGAGGCGCTTCAGCACCTGGCGCGCGATGATCGGAGAGAGGGGCGAGCCGCCGTTGCGGATGTCCTGGATGTCGAATGCGATGTCGTGCTGCAGCGAACCCTTCAGCAGGTAGCCGCGGGCGCCCGCCTCGAGCGCGGCGAGCACGTTCGCCTCGTCGCCGAAGATGCTGATCACGAGAATGTCGCAGTCCGGGTGACGCCCTGCGACGAAGCGCGCCACCTCGAGCCCGGAGACGTCCGGCAGTCCCAGGTCGACGAGCAGCACGTCCGGTGCGCCGGAATCAAGCCCCGCCAACGCCTCGGTGCCGTTCGCGTATTCGGCGACCAGCGCGAGCGAGGGCTGCGCTCTTATCGAAGACGCCAAGCGCGCGCGCGTGTCGCGATCGTCCTCGACCAGGGCTACCGTGGTCACCGGCGCCGTATCCGCCATCGTTCCTCTGGTTGTCGAAACGAGACACATAGAATACAGAGATATTCCCGCGAGTTCCTCTCTGTACCCAATTCCGGGGACACCTTTCCGGGATACCCATTCTTGGGGATTGCCCCCGATCGTACGGGCCCTACGATTAGATCCCGGTCGGAGTCACTCACATATTCGTTGAAAGGGTCTCATGATCAATCCAAACACGCTCAGGGATAGGCTGTTGTCCGGCTCGCGCACCCGCCACGCCATGGGTGCGGCCGCTTCGATGGCGTTGGCGATTCTGCTTGCGGCTTGCGGCGGAGGGGGTGGAGGAGGCGGCGACACGGCACCGCCCGCATCGACCACGCCGATGACCGGCACGCTCTCCGCCCCCGGCGGCGCGCTCGCCTTCAACGCTCCGACGGGTCTCAAGCGCTTCTTCGCGGAGATCTTCGGTCGCAACGCAGTCGCCGCGCTTCCGGGCATGAGCCCAGTGGCCGGCGCCGGCATTAAGCTGATCGAAATCGACGGCACCGGCAACCAAGCGGCCGGCACGGTAGACATCGCCACGGCCGTCACCGCTGCCGACGGATCGTTCACGCTCAATGTGCCGGGCACATTGGTCCCCGGACCGCGCTACGTGATTCGCGCCTCGGGTACCACGACCAGTCTCGATCGGCTCGTCACGGGTTCGGCCTCGCAGGATGTCGACCCTGCGACGCAGGCCACCAAGTCAGTGGTGATCACGCAGGTCGCAGGTGGTCCTATAGCGAGCCTGCAGCAGTCTCAGGTCGAGGAACTCGAGAACCAGGTCGCCGCGCTGGTGAATGTGGTCGATCCGGCGGTCTTGACGAACACCGCGAATCTGGTCGCGGCGCTGGTTACCGCGGCGCATAACGACGAGGGATTGGCCAACGCCGTCGGCAATCTCACCCAGGTGTACGGCATCTCCGGCACGATCACCGACGCCGGCGGGCCCGCGGCCGGCGTCAAGGTCGTGCTGCTCGACTTCAACCAGTGGGTGGTGCGCGCCCGCTCGGTGACCGACGCGAACGGCCAGTACGGTGCAAACGTCGCGCCGGGCGACTACATCGTCGGCGCGATGAATTTCACCGCTGCGAGCACCGGAGCGAGCGAATGGTGGACGTGCAACGACGTCGTCGGCGGTCCGGCGTGCGGCTCGGCCAACCAGTTCAACGCGGCCAAGGTGACCGTCGGTGCGGCCGGCACGCCGGTCGGCTTCAAGCTCGAGCCCGGCGCGCGAGTCCAGGGCGCGATCACCGCGAGCGTCGGCGGTGCGGGACTGCCGGGGATACAAGTGGGCGTGCGCGATTTCACCAACGACACGCCGGTCGTTTTCCAGGACGCGCAGACCGGCGGAGCCTTCCGCGTCAATGTGCGCCCCGGGGTCTACACGCTAGCTGCGCGCAACAAGACGCCTTCGCTGGCGTACGCGGGCGGGGTGTACAACGGTCCCGCCGCCGGCGGCGATGCGGTCGACGGCGGCGGAACGATCGCAGCCGATGCCACGCCGATGGTGCTTGCAGCCGGGAACACCTATACCGTCAACTTCCCGCTGATCGAGGGCGGCCTCGTGAGCGGGCTCATTACCGACGGCGCTACGCCCACGCCGAACCCGGTCACCGGAATCACGGTGCGCTTCAATTTGCTGCCGGCGAATCCCAACGACACCACCGGCGCGTTCGCCGAAGCGCTGCGCACCGACACCGCCGGCAACTACGGCCTGTGGGTCCGTCCCGGAAAGTACGCCGTGCGCGCCCGCGGGCAACTCGCAACGCCGACGGTGATCGCCTTCAGCTTCAACAACAATCCGCCCGCCGTCAACTTCGCCGCGGCGGTCGGTCGGGCAACGGCGACGATTCACGGATCCGACGGCGCGCCGCTCGCGCAAGTCAAGGTGTCGGTCTACGATACCACCGCGAGCAACGTTTTCCAAGGCAACGAGGTCAGCAACGGCGACGGCATCGTCGAAGTCTTCGCGCAACCCACGGGCAGCTACCGGATCGAATACAAGGTGGACAACGGCTCGACGACAACCGGTTCGGCGATCCACGACGGCACGGCGACTCCCACCGGCAAACAGTTGCTGGCCGGCGCCTTGGTGGTGTTCGACACGGCGGCTGCGAGCCCAACCGCGCTCGGCACCCTGACCTTGCCCGCGGGCGGCGAGCTCAAGGGGGTGATCACGCTCGGCGGTTCGCCGGCGAGGAACATCATCGTGCAGCCGCGAAGCGGCGGGGTCACCGGCGGACAGCGATTCATCGCAACGCGCACCTCGAGCGACGGAAGCTACAGCCTCAGCCTCCCGGCCGGGACTTACAACCGCGTGTGCGCCTTCGTGCCTGGAACGCTCAACCAATGCCCGGTCGGCACTCCCTCGTCGGCTGGAGCGTTCGGATCGGCCGACAGCGTGACCGTGACGGCGAACCAGTCCACTACGCTGAACATCGCCATCCCGTAAGCGGTTTGCACACGTGTAAAAAAAAAGCCCCGCCTTGAGCGGGGCTTTTTTTCCTACCGAACGGTCGTTAAGGGCCGAGGGCAGCCTAGTCCCTGTCGCTGCCCGGCAGTCTCATCTTGGAGATCGTCCAAAGCTTGACGTCCTCTTCGGGCTCGTCGCCTACGGCGTCGGTCAGAGCCACGGCCAGGTTGGTGACGAAAATTTCGTCGCCGACGATGACCGGGCTCGCGGGGAAGAGCAGCCCGTCAGGCGTCCCGTCGCGGTTGATCCCGCGGAACTCGCCGAGCTTGGCGACGATCCTGCCTTTCGCATTCAGCGCCACGACTTCATCGGCCTGGTTGGCGCAGACCCACAGCAGCCCGCTCCGAGCGTCGAAAACGAGGCCGTCGGCGCCGTTGAGGCTTTCGGCGAAGACGGAGACCTTTCTCAGGCCGGAAACCAGCTCGACCTTGAGCACGCGGTCGTCACCCGTGTTGGCGACGAAGAGCGCTGTCTCGTCCTTGTTGAACGCGAGCCCGTTGGCGCCAAAAGGCGGAAAGCCCGCAGTGGCGAGGAGCGGACTGTGGCTGAACGTTTCGACATTGCAGCTTAGCGCGTTGCATCCGGCCACGTTGGCTATCTTAAATATGGCACCCTGGAACGAGTCGGAGACATAGAGATTGCCGTGGCTGTCGAAGACCATCGCGTTGGGGACGTGAGCCCCAGAACCGAACGATATGGTGTCGGAGCTTCCGTCCGGATTTCCCTCGGTGCGCGGATCCGGAGCACCGATCGTGGGGATAACCGCGACGTCCTCGAGGCCGCTCAGATCCGCCGCGACCCTCTGGATCTTGGACGCGACTCCCACGAAGTTGCCGACGTTGGTGATGTAGACCTTGTTGTTGTTGCGATCGAACTCCAGACCGAGCAGCGGTTGACCGAAGTCGCGCTGTGAGAGCAACCTGCCATCCCGGTTATAACGCAGCAGCTTGAAAGGGGCCGTAAACGTGGATACATAGATATCGCCGTTCGCGGGATTGGCGGTAATCCCCTCCGGATGCTGTACGCCGTCGGGCAGCACGGCGAAGGTATCGACGTCGCGGTCGATGAAAAGCCGGCTGCGGTGACCGTCGTCCGCGTGGACCGGACCCGCGGCCATACCGATCGAGAAAAACAGCGGAACTGTCAGAGCTGCGAGATTCTTCTTCATGTCCCCTCCTAGGGTTGGATGGCCAGCAAAAAAAAATGACTACACGAATTTTCCCTTGGCAAACACCTTACGCGCGCCTGAAATTCCACTCGCCGGGTCCTAAGGCGCGACCGAGACTCCGCGGACCGCGTGCCGCGCGATCGCCTGCGCGACGAAACCCGAGGCCTTCACGTCCTGGGCGAACTCACCGAGATACTTCGCGCCGGCAGCCCGTCCCTGAGGCGTGCCAACCGATTGCTGCACGACGGTAAAGCGGCCCTCCAGCACGCGCGACCCCGGAAGCGTCGCCGCGTCGGTGGCAAGGCGCGGCTTGAGCCCGGAGAGCACTTCGAGCTTGTCCTTCACGAAAATATCGTACGAACCTTGAATCCCCTGAACGCGCACGAGCGTGGCGTGCTTGAGGCTGCGGCTCAGATACAGGTCGTAGGCGCTGTTCACCGCCACGGCGATGCGTACGCCTTCGCGGTCGACGTCCGCGATCGTGCGAATCGGCGAGCCCGCCGGGACCAGGTACCCCGCCTCGATCTCGAGATACGCGGGGCTGAAGGCAATTTCACCCGCGCGCTGCGGCTCGTTGCCGAGGAAGGCGACATCCCAGGCGCCGGCCTTCGCCGCATCGGCGAGCTTGCCCGCGGTTTCGAAAGGGACTAGGTCGACCGGGACGTTTAGCCGCCGGCCGAGCTCCCGCCCCAGATCGACGGCGATTCCGCGGTATTCCCCGCTCGCGGGGTCCTTGCTCACCAGCAGGAAATTTCCGTAGTTGATGCCGACGCGGAGCTTCCCCATAGGAGCCAGCTCGGATCGCGCGGTGGGAGAAGGTGTCATGGTGCGGAAGATAGCACGAGCCCAGCTAACTTCTACGAAGCCGGCGCCGGCGGCGCGACCGAAACCCCGCGCACCGCGTGTCTTTCTATCGCCTTGGCGACGAATCCGGAGGCCTTTGCGTCCTCGGCGAATTCGCGAAGATATTTCGCGCCGGAGGGGCGTCCCTGCGGAGTGCCGATCGATTGCTGCACCGCCGAGAACCGCCCCTCGAGCACGCGCGAGCCGGGAAGCTTCTCCGCGTCCATTACGAGGCGGGGCTTGAGCCCGGCGAGCGCATCGAGCTTGTCGCTGACGAACAGCTCGTAGGAAGCATCGACGGTCGGCGCGCGGAAGAGCCTGGCGCGCTGCAGGTTGCGCGTGAGGTACAGGTCGTAGGCGCTTTTCGCGTTGACGGCGACGCGCACGCCTTCGCGGTCGACGTCCTCGATCGTGCGGATCGGCGAGCCCGCCGGAACGAGGTAGCCCGCTTCGATCTCCAGATACGCCGCGCTGAAGGCGATTTCGTTCGCGCGCGCGGGCTCGTTGCCGAGGAAGGCCACGTCCCAGGCGCCGGATCTCACCGCGTCCGCCAGTTTTCCGGCGGTGTCGAAGGCAACGAGCTCGACCGGAACGCCGAGCCGCATGCCGAGCTCGCGGCCCAGATCCACCGCGATGCCGCTGTACTCCCCGCCCGCCCGCTCCTTGTTGACGAGCAGAAAATTCTGCACGTTGATTCCGACGCGCAGTTTCCCGGTCGGCGCCAGCTCCGAGCGCGCGGCGGAGGGAGCCTGAGGCGTCGTGGCACAGGAAGACAGCAGGAGCGCAGCGAGAAACATCGTTGCAAGCCGAATCATTTTGAATCCTTCCTCGAAGCGCCCGCCACCCGGTCGTCCCGCTCGCGCATCAGCCAATAGACGATGCCCGGCGCCAGGGTAATGGCGGCGAGTCCCAGCAGCGCTGATAGAAC
>WNGN01005784.1_pt1 | contig 12729 bp, 12 predicted proteins | sample 5400561 | NCBI WGS metagenome assembly WNGN01 (sample SAMN13153379, study PRJNA577476) | soil metagenome | isolation source: 115 cm soil or saprolite under Garry oak tree replicate 2 | place: USA:California | collected 2016-06-15
CGTCATCGCGAAACGGGACAAACTCGCCCTCGGATGCAAAGCGCCCTCGCACATTTTGCCCAACGACCACATAACCGCGGCTGGCGTAATACTCGCCAACATACCGGCACCGTTCCTCCAACTCATAAGCGACGCGTTCAACTTTTCTGGGAGTCGGACTACTCTTGCTCATTGGCAGTCTCTACGCTATGCTTAACTTACGTCACACAGACAGGGTCCCAAAGGATAGAGCGCCGAAAAAAATGTGTAAGAGAAATAACGCTCAGGTGATAAGATAGGAGGTGAAAAGAAAGGGAGATCACTATGCAAGAGACCGTCGATGAGCTGGACCAACAGGGGTTGCCTGGCGAACTTCAGCGACTCAAATTAGCGCTGCTTACCGATCAAAATGGCATGCTCACAGAGACGCGTTTGCGCCTTGCCCGTATCGCGCAGGCACGAGGCGTAGATAGCAATGCCATCGACGACGTGGTGCAGGAGACCTTGCTTGAAGCATGGAGCCACCTGGGCCGGCTCTCCTCCCCGGCAGGCTTTCATGCCTGGATCGATGAAATTTGCCGCAACGTCTGCCGCCGCTATGCCCGCAGCCGCCAGGCAAATCTGCTCCGGCATGTTCCATTTTCCGGGTCTTACCAGGACAATGAATCCACCCCTGGTGAGGATGATGCCTCTCCGCTTGCCAACATACTTGACCCTTCTGCGCCTGATCCTCTTGAGGCGCTCAGCCGGCTGGAGCTGGAGCTGCTGCTTGATCGTGCTCTTGGTTTGTTGCCTGAAGAGGCACGACAGGTGGTAGAAATGTGTCACCTGCTCGAGCTGCCCCATAGTGAGGTGGCCGAGCGACTGGGAATCCCCGTTGGCGCTCTATATACGCGACTGCACCGGGCGCGCCGTCACCTGCGCCAGGTGCTTAGTGGCCCGCTGCGCCACGAAGCGGTCGCCTTTGACCTGGCACTGGAACAGGAGGACAACGGAGGATGGTTTGAAACGCGCCTGTGGTGTTCATCCTGTGGTCGCCACCGGCTCCAGGGCAGCTTTTTCGAGACTGAGCAGGGAGGGAACGTGAATCTCCATGTACGCTGTCCCGGCTGCTCACAGCACTATGGCCTGGATACCGTTCACAGTATGGGCCTGGTGTCATTGGGAAGGCTGCGCTCGTTCCGACCCGCCTGGAAACGCACCGTGCAAGGATTGACAGATCTGGTGTTGCTGGCACTCAATAAAGGCGATCGGCCTTGCCCGTGGTGCGGGCATCTTTCCTCCATCCAGGTGGCCGATGCAGAGACAGAAGAGGAGGACACTCCGCGCCTGGGACCGTACCGGTACTGGGTACGCTGGTCATGCGCGCACTGTGGAGGGCTTGTCTGTAGCCCCGGTGACATACCTTCGGTCGACCAGATGGTATACTGGTCTCACCCAGGGGCACGTCAATTCATGGCGCAGCATCCCCACTGGCTCAGCAGACCTGGAATGCCGCTCGAATATGCCGGGCAGCCAGCTCTCTCCTTTCAGATCACCGACACGGGTAGCGCTGAGAGCCTGACCGTCCTGGCTCACCGTCACACATTGCGCGTTCTCTCCACCTGACGCAGAATCAAGAGACTGATTCGGAAAAGGGAGGTGCAGGAGGCTGCGCCTCCTGCCGGGGCGCGGGGTGTCCCCGAAAATCTCCCACTTTTAGACACTGGTAAATATCCTGGCATCACAATCGTGAGAAACAGGTATTTCAAACCTGTTGGAAACAAAGGAACAGATTCGTATGGCAGATGAAGACGCGCAGGCCGGCGAAGCGCAGCCGGATCCGGCAGGTGGGAACGATGAGCCTGCTGCCACTGTTCCCCCTTCTCAGAAGGGAGCTCTCAGGGAGGTTGCTTTCCTGTTCCTGCGGCTAGGTTTCACCGCTTTTGGTGGTCCAGCCGCTCATATCGCCATGATGCGAGACGAAGTGGTGAAACGGCGTCAGTGGATCAGCGACGAGCGTTTCGTCGATCTGTGGGGAACGTGCAACCTCATTCCAGGCCCAACATCGACAGAACTGGCCATTTACCTGGGCTACCAGCACGCCGGTTGGCCTGGCCTCATCGTTGGGGGCATATGTTTCATTGGCCCTGCGATGCTGATCGTTCTAGCGCTGGCATGGGCTTACGTCGCCTTCGGTTCACTGCCGCAGGTGGCATGGTTGTTTTACGGGATCAAACCCGTTGTCGTGGCGATCATTGCCTACGCGCTATGGGGACTGTCTCGCACTGTGCTTAAAGGCATCTGGCCGTTCATCGTGGCGATCCTCGTGCTGGGCCTCTATTTGTTGGGAGTCAACGTTATCATCTTGCTTTTCGGCGGAGGTATCCTCTACGGGCTTGCCCGTATCGCTGGACGCTGGTATCGTGAGAAACGCGCACCGGCCAGACCGCCTCTTTCTTCTCTTGCAGGCCTACTCGCACTGCACTGGCAAACATTGACCGTTCCATTCACCAGTCTTGCCACAACCGCTGTTCCATTCAGTTTACCGCTGCTCTTTCTCACGTTTCTCAAAATCGGCGCGGTACTCTACGGCAGCGGATATGTCTTACTGGCGTTTCTGCGCAGCGATTTTGTGTTACATTTGCACTGGCTTACGGACCGCCAATTGCTCGATGCTGTTTCAATCGGTCAATTTACGCCAGGCCCCGTATTCACTACTGCCACCTTCATCGGCTACGTCGTAGGAGGTCTGCCTGGCGCGTTGTTAGCAACGCTGGGCATTTTTCTGCCCTCATTCCTGTTCATTGCGCTTGTCCACCCGGTGGCAACACGGCTCAGGCGCTCACAATGGACCGCCTCATTACTTGATGGCGTTAATGTCGCGGCCCTGGCCTTGATGGCAGGAGTGCTGATACAGCTGGGGCAAAACGCCCTGCTGGATATCCTTACCTGGGCCATCGCCGTGATTGCCTTTGTGATCCTTCTACGCTTCAAGATCAACTCCGCCTGGCTGATCCTGGCGGGCGCCGCTATCGGGCTGATTCGCTTCTGGGCATTTGGAGGATAACTTCCGCACCAGTCCTCGAAAAGATATGCTACTACTACATTATGGTTTCTGAGGAACCAATGACCGTTTGCTCATCAAAAAGTGGCATCTGAAAGCCATCGCATCAAGGGCCAGTCAGCGTGAGGAAAACGACTCCCCCGGCACTAGCTCGGGGGAGTGAGAACAGTAAGGGGATTTCCTACAGTGACGAGGTGGTCAGCGCCCATCCTTGTTTCCAACAGCAGTGAGCTGTTTGGCTTTCTCTGCCAGATCACTTCCGGTCTGCTTCACCTTGTTCACCGCCTGCTCTGTCGTGCCTTTCGCATCACTAGCGAGGTGTGAAACGCGAGTAGCTAGTTGCTGGGTAGACTGCCGGACCTGTTCTGGCCCTGGGAGAACGCCACGCACCTGCTCAAAGCGCGCTTGCAAGAAGCGCCTCGGCTTTTCTGACCGCAAAAGAACGATCAAACTGGTCCCCACAGCGACGACTGCCATTAGAGGTGACCTATCCTCTCACTCATGCGACTGTACTCCAGTCAGTGAGGACATGTCATTGCTCCTACCTCTAGCACGCAGCACTCAACCTCTACGTTTCAAACACACCTCGACCCTCGGCCTGTGGGAAGCCGGAGATCAACCTCTGCTGGACAAGAGCCTGGTGCAGCAAAATTGATGCCACCTACGTGATGGGCCATCCAGCGCGCGAAGAAGAGCGTTTGCAAAAGCTGGGGCAACTGTTGTATCCTTCGACCAGGCATCTCGTTCCTCTCTTCTTTATGGCAGGAGCCTGGGCGCGTAAAGCGTAAGAACGCATTTTAGGACAATTGGCAATCTTTATCGGGGAGGGCATCGTATGACCACATTGATTACCGGCGGTACGGGCTTTATCGGTGCAGAGGTAGTGCGCCTGCTGCTCGAGCGGGGAGTGCAGCGACCGGTTGTGTTCCATGTGAGCGGCAACACACGGCGGCTGGATGACGTGGCAGACCAGGTAGAACTGGTGCGAGGTGATCTCGCAAATTTCAGCCATGTCCTGGAAGTAGTGAAAAAGGTCAGACCGAGCGTGATCTATCACCTGGGGGCGATGCTCTCCGTCCCCTCTGATGCCGATCCCGCAGCTGCAATTCACGCCAACGCAATGGGAACCTTCCATGTCCTGGAGGCGGCGCGGCTCTTTGATGTGCCACAGGTGCTGTTCTCCAGTTCCATCGCCACCTACGGGTTGGATATCGAAGGAGGGGTCATCGATGACACGACCATCCAGCGGCCAGTATTGTTTTACGGCGTAACCAAGCTGTTCTGCGAAAACATGGGCCTCTTTTACAAACGCCGCTATGGCCTGGATTTCCGCTGCGTCCGCTACCCATCTATTGTCGGACCTGGTGTCAAAACGCCAGGAGCGGTGCAATATACCTCGTGGGTGATTAAAGGCAAGCCCTTTACAATATGGACGCGACCCGAGATTCGCTGTCCCGTACTCTACTTCAAGGACGCGGCGCGCGCAATAGTGGAGTTGGGACAGGCCCCACTGGGTAATATCAAGTCGGTAAATTACCTGCTGGCCGGTATCGAGCCTATCGCCAGCGCAGGGGAACTGGCCGGCATGGTGCGGTCCAGGATACCAGGCGCGCAGATCGATTTCCAGCCCAACCCGGCGCTGCAGCCCATCCTTGACAAGCTGTCAGTACGCTTTGATGACAGGAAGGCGCGCCAGGAATGGGGCTGGGTCCCTCACTACTCACAAGAACAGATTGTGGACGATTTCTTGAACGAGATGAGTCTGCACCCACATCGATATGCTTGAACAAATAGCAGTTGAAACCTCGCCAGTGACATGATGGAATCAGCGCCGCCAGGGCAGGGGAGATGGAGAGCGTCTCCCCATAACGCCGTTCGGGAGCAGTGATTGTGGGTGAATCTTACGGTGCAAACTCCACTTCTGCTGCAATGGTGACGGCATTGTTCACGGGCAACGTTGCCATGCCTACAGCCATGCGAGCATGCTGCCCGGTCTCTGGTCCATACAGGTCAAGAATCAGGTCCGAGAAACCATTGATGGCATTGGTGGTTTGTGCATAGCCGGGGTCAGCATTGACCATGCCGTACACCATCAACCAGGCCGTCACACGATCGAGGTCCCCGAGTTCTCGCTTGAGACTGGCAAGTATGGAGAGGGCTGTGGATCGAGCTGCGGCTTGGGCCGCTTCCAGGGAAACCTCTGTCGGGACTTTGCCAAAGGGACCAATGAATGAGCCATCAGGGGCTTGGGCTGAATGACCAGACACATAGATCCGATTGCCGCGCATGCGTGTCCAGGCGAACGAAAGCTTGATCCCCGGTGGGGCCTTCGGGGCTGCGGGAAGCACGAGTCCGAGGGCTTGGAGCTTGGCTTCAATCTGCATAGATACCCTTCCTTTCCTTCATCGCATTCATCAGGCAAGCAGCATGCCAGTAGATGTATAGAGGCCGCAGGTGGCGATCCATCACACATCCGTCTTTTTAACTTTGTCAAATGGAGAGACTCCGCAGGGGGAACCCACCTGTCTTCCCTCACCTTTTCAGATCATCTCCTCCCCTTCGTCGAAACCATCGCGCGAACATGTCCCACCCTCGTCATCATCGACCCCCTCCTGACTATCCTGGGATCACGCATCAACGCCTCTAATGACCAGCAGATCAGAGAAACCTTCAGACATCTAACGAATCTGGCCCGAAGTACTAACTGTACTTTTTTGATCGTTCGCCACCTCAATAAAGGCAGCTCCGGGAACCCACTCTATCAAGGTGGCGGCTCCATCGGTATCATCGGCACGGTTCGCACTGGCCTCCTCGTCACTCAGCATCCTGCTGACGAAAAGCAGCGTCTCCTCGTCGCCATCAAAAACAACTCCAGTGAAAAAGCCAGCAACCTGACCTACCAGGTCATCGCCAATGAACGCGGCATCCCCTCCATCCAATGGCTCGGCGCCAATAACTATCCCGTCGCACCCCTCCTGAGACCAGTCTCATCCCTCTCCTTTGAGCGACAGGATATCCTCAAAGTCTTGCAAGCAGCAAACCGTCCACTGAGTCCCAAAGAACTGGCCGCACAGACGGGTCAAGACCATACACTGCTGAGACAACTGCTTCGACGTATGCTCAATGCAGGAGACATCATCTCTCCAGCCTATGGTCTCTACACGACTCCTCACCATCTCTCTCCCGAAAAATAGCTTGCACTCAAAACAATGCCGCTACACCCACTACACCAGCTACTCTACCCTTCACTCATGAACCCTCAAGTGAGCCATAATCACTGGACAACGATTGTTAGATTCATTCCTGGATGGATCGTACAGTAGAGGTGAAAGGTGCCTGCCGTGTTGAATGGCCCGATCTCGACTGAGTTACCATTCACGTTCAGATTCTGAACGTGAGGGGCGCCCGCTTCTGTTGCTGGATGGGGTCTGTTGTTCACCCACGTCCCGTTGCTCAGGACATGAGGAAACTGGCCATCGTCGATGAGTAAAAGTTTCGAGCCTTTGGATATGGTGACCGTCGACTGCGCGAAATTGCCTATTCCCAGGTGTATTGCTGGGTGAATACTCCTCCTAATTATCGTCCCCAGACCTACAAAGGCGCCGAGGAGTGGCGTCCAGCGAACGCCGGTGGCCACGATGCCCGCTACAACTAGCAGGGAAGTTTGACCTTGACATCTTCCTTTTATCCAGCGTACTCTATTTATGTCACTTCATCTTATGAAGCAATGGAAGAGTTGCTTCACATACCAGATCAGGAGAAACAATTTCGATGACCACAAGAGAGACAACCGCACCTGTCAGTATCGACTTCCACTTTGATCCGCTTTGCCCGCTGGCCTGGCGCACGGCACTGTGGGTACGCGAGGTGCGCGCAGTACGTCCGGTTGATGTCACCTGGCGTTTTTTCAGTCTGGAAGTCGTCAACCGTAAAGAGGATGTAGAGCCGGATTACCAGGATGGCTCTGGTTGGGCTGGCCTGCGCACTCTGGCACTGGTACGCAGGCAGGAGGGCAACGAGGCCGTGGAACGACTCTACCTGGCGCTGGGTGCGGCACAGCATGGACGCAGGGAAAGCATCCGCTATGCCGAGGGGGTACGAGCCGCGCTCCAGGCAGCGAACCTTGACCCATCCCTCGTAGATGCTGCGCTGGCCGATGATACCACTACGAACGACGTGCTGGCCGATCACGAGGAGGCGGTGAGCCGCTACCGCGCCTTTGGCGTGCCGACGATTGCGATCAAGGGCCTTGATGTAGGTTTCTACGGCCCTATTATTCAATTTGTACCTCGTGGCGAGGATGCAGGTGAGATGTGGGATCACGTTGAGTGGGCGCTGCACCAACCCAATCTATTTGAGTTGAAACGCGACCGGGGCAACGTGAGATGGGAGCCGGTTGCAGGATAAAAAGACATTTTTCCCTGTGGAGAAAAGAAAAGATGCGTTCTCGCGTTCAGAGGTACGCATCTTTTTCTGTACTCAGTGTATATGCAGGTGTTCTTAGCTCAATGCTTTCGCAGAAGATGACTTCGCCAGCGTCAACTTTCCTTGCCGTCCTTTCCATTCCCGTTGTACTAGCAGGAAGCCGCAGCAGAGTCATTTGCCTGATTCGCTTTAACGCCTCCCCAGCCCCAGGCGTCCCGCAGGAAGGCCAGGAACTCCTCCTTGTTGAAGTTGGCTGAGGCATACGCCACATAGCCATCAGGACGAAGAAAATAGCAGGCACCGGATTGGAAGCCTGCGTGTGCAACTTCGGCTGTCCAGGGCAAGCGTGTCAGAGGAATCTCCGCGTGCTGCGAGGCCCATGCCGCGACCTCGGGAGAGACAACACCGTAGACCTGGATTTGAGGCGAGAGGATACGCAGCGAATCATAGTTGCTGCCATCCTTGTTCACACCCTCGCCCCACTTCACCCAGGGCAAGCGATCTCCCGCTCGTACACCTCCCGCTGCGCCTCGGCTAATCGGGCTGTCGTGGTAATTGATGCGGGTCTGTGAGATCAGGCCGAAAAGCGCGCGGCGCACCGCGGGAAGCCACGCGATCATCGTGAACACTGCCGGAACGACCACAGAGCGAAGCAGGCGTACCCAGGGGGAAGACGTTGCTACAGTAGAGAACACCCGGTCGGTGGTGTTCACGAGCAGGCGTGCAAAGGGCATGCGCTCTGGTTCATAACTTGCCAACAGCCGCTCGTCGGCCTCGCCTTTCAGTACTGCGGCCAACTTCCAGCCAAGATTGGTGGCATCCATCAGTCCGGTGTTCATGCCCTGGCCACCCACGGGGCTGTGGAGGTGCCCTGCATCGCCAAGCAAGAAGACGCGACCGCGACGGAAGGCCTGGGCAACGCGGTGATGGACGTTGTAGGTCGAAAGCCAGAACGTTTCCGTCACGCGCATGTCGCTGTATCGTTCGATTTCGGGACGGATGTCTTTGAAGGTGAGATCAGGGCACTCCACGAGGTTCGGCGGAACGATCCCCACGATCCGATAGCGGTCCTTGCCGGGCATGGGGAAAAAGCCAAGGAAGCCCTGCCTGCCGAGCCAGATGCTGAGCTCTCCCTCGACCTTGTGGAAGGAACCTCGTACGTCCGCGACAAAGAAGCGCTGGGCATAGGTCCCACCGAGAAAGTCGACGCCGAGTGCCTGGCGCACTATGCTGCCAGCGCCATCGCAGCCACAGACATACCGTACGCGCACAGTTTCGGCATGCCCATCAGCCCGGTGCAGTTCCGCGCTCACCCCTTCATCATCCTGCTTCAGACCTCCGAGTGAGGTCTCCCACCGCACCTGGCCGCCCTGTTCCAGGTAGTGTTCGAGCAGAAGATGCTCGGTCTTGTCCTGACCCATGACGAAGAGATAGGGATAGGGAGAGAGGCCTCTGCCAATCTCACCCAACTTGATGCGTCCCACACGGTGCTGCTTAAGCAGGATATTAACTGCTGCTACCCGGACTCCCTGCGGTAGGGCCCGCTCCACGATGCCCAGCGTGTCGTACGTCTCAAGCGTTCGCGCTTGCACAGCCAGCGCCCGCGACTCGCGAGTTAGGCCCTCTTTCTTATCGATCACCAGCGGGCGTATGCCCAACCGCGCCAACCAGCAGGCGAGCATGAGGCCCGTTGGGCCCGCTCCGACGATCAAAACATCCGCACTCATCGGTCCTCCTTAATGTGGAAGAGTCTTCCTTCTTCCAGTTTCTAAACGGTTTCGTCATCAGACCTTTTTGCTACTGAGTGTCACGTGTGAAACGCTGCTTCGTTACATCGACCCACCCGGATCGATGTAACGAAGCACTATCCTGCCTCACGGTACTCTGGGTGTTTCGGTAAGAGGGGGTTCTGGTGCATCAACCTCAGCAAGCAGACTGGCCAGATCCACTGGCTTGTGTTGGGAAGGCAGTTGCTGGGAAGGCGGTTGTCCTTCTTCCAGGGGGCTTGCCAGTACAGTTCAATCCCATTGCCATCGGGATCCGCGCAATAGAGTGAGACGTTGGGCCCGTAATCGGTAGCTTCCGTCAGGGCGATCCCGCACTCGCTCAGCCGCCGGTAGGCACGTGCCAACTCGCGGCGACTCGGAAAGCGAAGAGCAAGATGGTCGAGCCCGGTACAGTTGGAGGGTGGTGGGGAGCCTCCCGAAAGAGCCGTCAACGCCAGATCTAAGCTCCTCTCGCTGGCTCCCAGCACGACCATCTCGCCTCCACGAGGTGTGGCCCGCACCCGAAATCCCAGCACATCACGGTAGAAGGCGAGAGCACGGTCCATATCGGCAACTTTCAGATTCGCATGACCAATGTGCGTCGCAGAGGGCATGGTGTAAAGATTCATCGTTTCTTTCCTTTCTTTCAAACGAGAGTTGGACTACTGGACAAGAACGGTCAGGTTCATGCCCCGGTGGATCGTACAGTAGAGATGAAAGACTCCAGCAGTGGTAAATGGTCCGATGGTAACAGATCCCCCCTTGATATCCCGATTGCAAACAACTGGTGCACCTGGCTCCTCCTGCGATTGTGGTGTGCCGCTTTGAGTCCAGGATCCATTCTGGATGATGTGTTCGACCGAATCATCATTCACGAGCAGCAACTTATCACCTTTCGGGACCAGCACGACGTTGGTCAGGAAATCGCTCCCTGCCATGTGTACTGTGGGCATGCCGCCCGTGGTCGTACTCGTAGGGCCGCTCTGCGGGCTTGCAGCGACAAGCAACGCGACCACGATCATGCCCGCAGCCAGGCAGCTCATGCCCGCAAGCAGAGCTGCCAACCAGTGGGGAGCGCGCTGCTCTACACGACGATAGTTCTGGATCACCGCAGCAACCCCGGCTACCAACGCGATCACCGCAAGGGCGTAGATGAGAACGAGTTCACTAAAGCGCGCGACATCGGCGGTAAGATGCCGCAAGGCAGATGCCCCCAGTGGGACGCGAAGCAAAAAGACCATCACTGTCAGAGCCGCTAGAGAACCGAGCACGGGCACCCAGCGCACGCCAGTGGCGACGAAACCAGCTATGAGTGCGAACACCACACTGATGATCAGAGCTGGCAGGACAACCGCTGTACCGGTCAACCAGAAGAGTAAAAATAGGAACAAGAATATGAGTGTAATCCCGAACAAGGCCAGGGCAGTCGTTGTGCCGAGTGCGGTGAGTTTGCGACGCGGCAACGGGTCGTTGATGGGCCCCTGCTCAGTACGCTCTTTGATGTAACTCATGTCGAGAACTCCTTTCACTGGAACAGGTATTGCTTCTTCAGCGCCTCTGCTCCTCCGTGTGACGGGCAACCCCATGAAGAAACAGTCGCACGAGTGTTGCCACACGCTCAGGCGCAGGGGGCTGCAAGCTACTATCGGGCCGAACGAGCGCACCGATGATATGCATCAGCAGCGGCCCGACGAACAGTTGGATGGCGGCATCAAGATCGACAGAAGAGATGACTCCCTGCGCTGAAGCACGCTCTAAGAGCGCTTTCACAATCGATCCACCTTCTTGGGGAAGCACCGAGAAGAACAGCGAGCCCAGGGAGGGGAAGCGTGGTATTTCCGCGATGAGCACCCGCACCAGAGCCACGTAGTCAGGCCGCATGATATGCTCTAGCATGACCTGGGCCCAGATCAGCAGGGACTGTTCCAATTGGGGAAGGTTCTCCATCGGGGCCTCACGCAACTCTGCGAACAGGGTCATCGTGGTCTGTTCAAACACCATGTGTTGCATGGTCGCAATAAACAACGCCTCTTTGTGCTGGTAATAGCGGTAGAGGGTTTGTTTTGAGACAGTGGCGGCAACTGCGATGGCATCCATGCTCGTGCTGCCAAAGCCCTGCCGGATAAAGAGTTCCCGGGCGGCGGCCAGGATAGCATCGCGCTTGGCTTGGGCGCGAGGAGTGAGTTCTGTCAGGTTCACACCATTTCTCCATGCTACAATCAAACTAGACGGTCTAGTTTGATTGTAGCATGGAACCTGCTATGCGTCAAGAGGGTCTGGCAAAATAGTCCAGGGTCTTAGGGGCACGAAATGTCTCTACAGGCTATTTCATCTAGGCCGAACTTAACACTCGCTGTGCCCGCAGTTATAGCACTTGCGGCACCCCTCCTCGTACACCATCGTATTGCAGCCACACTGCGAGCAGAGATTGCCCGTGGTCTGTAAGCGACTCAGGCTGACCGGCGCCACGGGATCATCATGTCCATTGTTGCTGCTCTTCTCCGGTATCGCAGGAGCGGCGGTTTGCCTGGCGGACTCCTCCGCCTCCAGCGTCTCCAGGTGCTGTTCCAGCGCTCGCGCCACCGCGTCAGGCAGCGAACGTACCTGCTGCATACCGAAACCGACGGAGCGGCTGCCGCCAATGCTGCGCAGTTCATCAGCGATCTCGCGTACGCGATCCATCTGCGAGAGCGGACTGAGAATGCGCAGGTTGAGCGAGATCAGGCGGCCAAGTGCCTCCGCCAGCGCGGCGATATCACTGCCCGCCTTGCCCACATTCACGAACACCTCCAACGGCCCGTGCTCGTCACTATTGATGGTGACGTTGATCTTCCCCTCCGGCGCAATCACCCGGCGCGTATAGCCCTGCACCACATCCGGGCGAGGCTTGACGCCCTGCTTGATCGAAGTCACCGGTTCCATCACCACCGCCTGCTGCGCCGCTGCCGCCTTCTTCTCGTCTTCGACCCGCGTCAGCACCGCGTCGCGCGACCCATCCCGGTAGTAGGTAATGCCTTTACAGCCCATCTCATACGCCAGGCGATAGAGTGTCTGCACCTCCTTGACGGTATGGCTGTTCGGCGCGTTCACCGTCTTGCTGATGCTCGAATCGGTGTAGCGCTGCACAGTTGCCTGCACCCGCACGTGCTCCTCCGGCGTTAGATCATTGGAGGCGACGAAGTAACCCGGCGTTGACTCGTTGGGATGCTCGTCCCGCCACGCCTGCAGCAGCGGGTGATACAGGATATGCTCGCCCGTGCGGTCGCGGCGCACCATGGCGAAATCATACACCGGCTCAATGCCCGAACTGACTCCGGCAAACAGACTCGTCGTGCCCGTTGGCGCCTGTGTCAACAGGACGGCATTGCGAATGCCCTGCTTCTTAATCTTCTCCTGTACCGCCTTCGGCAGCCGCTTGATGAAGCGCCCCTGCATATACTTGTCCCGCTCGAACCTGGGGAATGATCCTTTCTCCGCCGCAATATCCGCCGACGCCTCGTAAGCCGCGTCACG
>WNGN01002322.1_pt1 | contig 12722 bp, 12 predicted proteins | sample 5400561 | NCBI WGS metagenome assembly WNGN01 (sample SAMN13153379, study PRJNA577476) | soil metagenome | isolation source: 115 cm soil or saprolite under Garry oak tree replicate 2 | place: USA:California | collected 2016-06-15
CAGTGACCGACATGACGATGAACACAACCAAGATCAGCATCTTCTACATTGCTCAGAACCAGAGTCTGGTGCAAGTCAACCTTCGGGTGACGAACACCGGACCCCAACTCGCCAACAACATTGTCGTATCGGCCTTGATCCCACAGGGGTCCAGAACCAACTCGAGCGGTGGACCATCAATACCCTACTGGTTACCTGTCGTCAATCTCGGGACCGGAGTATCTGAAGCAAGCAACCTGAAGACGGTGAGCTTCACCATCGCTTCCCTTGCATCTGGACAACCATCAAACCTCTACTATTACATTGTAAGAGCAAATACGACAGGTCTCTATCAGAGCGCGTTGAACGTCACGGCCCAGTCCGGATCCAACCAGTACAAGTTCTACTACACCGCACCCCTCCTCGAAGTGTACCCCTCCACCAAGTCAGCTCCAGTACCCCAAACAGGCCTCTTGCAGGCCTATGTTACCGTCGACCCCGCGGTTGTGGCAAATCAGACCACAACCACAGTCAGCATTCATCTCTACAACGCCGCGAACGTAACATACACCAACATCATCGCCACAGTCCCAAGCTTCACGGGAAGCGGACTCAACTTCCCCATTCTTTCCAAGACCGCAACAAACATGGCACCCGGAAGCACTCAGACGGTAAACTTTACCGCCACGGCTCAAGTTAAAACAATCTATTTCAACAATGGAGTGTGGAGCGATTCTCTCTCGGGGAGCGTATCATACAACCAGTCTAGTACCAAGAACTTCCTGACGAACTTCCGTGCGAATGTCCCGATCTACGACCCTACAATAGTAGGGTTCAACCCTAGCCTGCGAGTCATCATCTCACCTCTTACGAACCAGCTATCAGCAGGTGCAACAGCGTTCGTTACTCTGACCGTAACAAACACTGGGACCTCAAACGTCACCGACTTCTCGTCATTGGTTCAAGCATACAGTCCATTGTTCAGCCCGGTTGGACCCTCGAGCCCAGAGACGAGTTATGGAGGCTACGGGTCATCATGGCTATACGGCATCGGAGCCGGCCAAAGCATCAGCTTCAGGATTGGAATACAGACCAGAGCGGGCGGAGTCTACCCAGTCTTCGGGTCATACATCAATTACTTCCACAATCCTCCTGGTTCGACAGGCAGCAGCTATGGTGAATCGGTCTCCGCATCTAGCGCGGCGCTCATAACGGCCATCGATACCACCCCTCCGACGATTAGTACCCCATGGTCGAGCCCGTTCGCTCCAACTTCCAGCGACCAAGTCCATGTTTGGACTCAAGTCTACGACGGCAGCGGAGTAAACACCGTGAATCTAGAATATTCGACTGACAGGCTAGGCTGGACTAGCGTTCCAATGATCCCATTGTTCGGGTCGATCTTGAAAGGACAGGGATTACCTGTCCAGCAACCCTTCTTTGGAGACATCTATAATGTTACCATCCCTCCGATCGGCCCAGGCGCCGCAGTATTCTACAGAGTAAGATCCACAGACAACCTCGGGAACATGGGACTACAAGATAACAACGGAAACGACTACGTCTACTTCATCCAGGGAGGAAACAGCTGGCTCTTTCCCAACCAGGCACCGGGAACGAACATGCTCTTGAATGGGACCCAGTACGTTTCAGGAATCAAGACATCCCTCTTCCTCAACGTGTCAACGCCAATTGCAGTTCAGGTGATTCAGCTCCCATCAAATCCGGGCGGAGCTCCACCAGCTGGATTGTCGGCTCTAGGAATCTACACCCAGGTCAACGCCAACATATCCGTCACCTTGAATGCCCGGATGCGATTCTACTATACACCTAGCCAGATTCAGGGCCTGAACACCAGCACAATCGCTCCGTATTACTGGAATGGAGCAAGCTGGATTCCCCTGAGCAATGTTGCGGTGGACACGAACCAGAACTATGCTGAGGGAACAGTAACCCACTTCAGCCTCTTCGCAGTATTCGCCAAACCAGCGTCTACTCAACCTCCGCCTACCCAACCGGCTAGCCAGCCAACCTTCCTCTACATTGGCCTAGCTGGGGCGATCGCCGCAATCACTATCATAGGAGGGATTCTCCTAGCGAAAAAACGAAAACACGGAACAACTAACCTCCTCCCGACGCCAACTTCCCCTCCCACAGGCCTCGGAAGTCCATCGATCCGCTGACCCGCTCCTTCGAAAACCTAGGCTAGCAGGGTCATCGACAAGTTTGCCTGCGTTCAGCCTCTTCCGCTTCACCGCGAATGGACTTGCCCGTCGCAGGGTACGAACTCTTCTTACAATTATCGGGCTTGCTGCACTGATCCTCACCTATGTGACTGTCCAGTCTTTGGTCTCAACCCTCGAAGTGAACCTGTCGGGAACCGTTTCCTCCCTCGGAGGCGAGATTGATGTGTGGAGCAAGGGTGCCTCCTACCCGTTAATCAGCAAGATTCCTGAATCCTACCTTAGCACAGTCAAGGCAGTCCCAGGGATTTCCTTTGCGACACCCGTTACTCTGGCGCTAATGACAGTTGATTCGGACGAGGCTCTCACTGCGGGAGTAGTTCCTGCCCAGCTTCACTCCCTACTCAACTACAGTATGGTAGCGGGTGCAATGATCACGTCAAACCAGACGGGGGTACTCGCGATAGGGAAAGCGCTTTCAGCAACTATCGGAAAAGGCGCAGGAGACCCTGTCCAGCTCAACGGAGCCATGTACAGCATTTCTGGGATCTACCTTACCAACAGTTGGATGGACTACTCGGTCATAATCCCCCACGTGGTCGCGCAACAAATGATCGGTATGGTGAACGGTACCTCTATGATCGTTGCTACCGCTCAGGATTCTCGAAATATCGACAAGGTGATAGGTCAGATCCGGACCCTGATGCCGACGGTCGAGGCTTTCCGGAGCAGCGAGACTCCTTCCAAGGTCTCGCCAATCTTTGCCTCTCTCGAAAGCATAGCCTCGGATATAACAGCTATCGTAACCCTGGGAGCGGTCTTGGGAATAATGAACTCAAACCTCAACAACCTACGCGAGAGAATGCGCGCATTTGCGATCTTCAAGGCGACTGGAGCCTCATACAACCAGATCATCAAACTGGTCCTTTACGAGTCTCTCTTGCTAGGAACTCTCGGGACCCTGATAGGGCTGGGAATATCCTACGCCGCTCTCCAGTTTATCTCAATCCCGATAGTCCAGAATGTCAGCGTCGCCATCATTCTTGTCCCTTCCACCTTCCTCTACGCTGCCTTGCTCGCATTTTCCGTTTCTTTCCTTGCTTCCATCTATCCCGCGCTCAAAATCGCTCGAGTCCGGCCTCAGGAGGTCTTCAGGTTTGGCTGAGCAGCCCGTTCTAAGAGCGGATGAGCTGAACAAGACGTACTGGAACGGACCGGAGAAAACAATCGCTCTCGATAACGTAAATCTGGAAATCCGCAAGGGGGAGCTTTTGGCAGTCTACGGCCCTTCGGGGTCGGGAAAGACCACTCTTCTCTTTCTTCTGGGAGGGTTTGACAAGCCAACGTCCGGGCGTATACTACTGGACGGAATTGAAATCTCGAACATGGATGAATATCGGCTCTCGAAGATCAGACGAAGCACTGTGGGTTTTGTATTTCAGAACTACAATCTGGTCGAGGATCTTACGGTTCAGGAGAACATCTCGCTGACCATGATGTTCGAGGGGAAAACCGAGGAAGAAATGAAGGAAAGAACAACTGAGCTTCTCGACAAAGTATGCTTGATCGGGAAGGAACGGCACCGGCCCTCTCAACTTAGTGCCGGTGAGCAGCAACGAGTCGCAATAGCAAGAGCGTTAGCGAACAGGCCGAGGCTTGTTCTGATGGACGAACCGACAGGGAACCTAGACCAAGATAATTCGCGGGCGATCATGCAACTGGTCATGAGCATCAGCAAAGCCGATGGCGTGACCTTCATTATTGCCACCCATAACCTTGAGATCGTCCAAGAAACGCCGTCGAGGTTGTTCCTCAAAGCGGGCCGGGTCGCAACGGACTTCATGTCACATTCGTAAACGAGATACTTCCCTAAAAGGGGCCGCAGATCCTATCGCTCAGAGTTCAGCATTCCCAGCCCCTTCAGTTTGTATTGGAGATGCTTCTCCATGGCGTTCGTCATGAGTAATCCGCTCTTCATGCTGTTGTAGATGAAAAGCCAGTAGTCCTTCTGGGCAGTTCTTTCTCTTCCGATGCCGAGAACGTAGAGTTCAATCTGATCTAGTAGGTTCATCACGTCGCGATCTCTCACGCTTCATCGACCTCTCAAGATACTGGGAAGCCTTGTTCCCTCATCCACTTGTCTGAGAATAACTTGCTGAGATAGTTCCGGCCGGTGTCAGGGAGCAGCGTGACAATCGTCTTGCGTTCATCCAAGCGCTCTGCAACCCTCAAGGCTGCCTGTATAGCTGTTCCTCCTGATCCTCCTATTAGGATTCCTTCTTCCTGGGCGAGTCGTCGGGCCATTTGGAAAGCGTCGGTGTCAGAGATCTGTATGACATCGTCTACAATCGACATGTCTAGTGTTCCCGGCATGAAATCCTCGCCTATCCCCTCCACCTTGTACTGGTGGGGCTGCTCCTTTTGTCGGTGAAAACGTGAATAGAAAATCGATCCTTCCGGATCCGCGCCTACAACTTTCAAGCCTTTTCTCTTCTCCTTTAGAAACCGGCCTATTCCCGTGATAGTTCCGCCGGTTCCCATGCCGCAGACAAAAACGTCGACCTTTCCCTCGGTCTGGCGCCAGATCTCGGGCCCTGTTGTCCGGTAGTGAGCATCAGGATTAGCCCGGTTCTCGTACTGGTTAGGCATGTAGGAGTTGGGAGTCTCTCGCTCCAGCCTTTCTGCGACCTTGGTGTAATGTTCAGCGGATTCTGGTGGAACGTTTGTAGGCGTCACGACCACTTTCGCTCCGTATGCTCGTAGGATTGCCCGCTTCTCTTCGCTCATCTTGTCCGGCATTACAAAGATCATCTTGTATCCTTTCACGGAGGCAACCATTGCCAAACCAACTCCCGTGTTTCCTGACGTTGGCTCTATGATAGTTCCACCGGGTCTTAGGAGTCCTTGCCTCTCCGCTTCCTCAATCATTACGACTCCTATTCGATCCTTGACACTTCCACCAGGGTTGAGGTTTTCCAGCTTGGCGAGAATAACCGGTTTGAGACCTTCAGATACCTTGTTTAGCTGGACGAGAGGGGTGTTTCCAATAACATCCAGTATGGTCTTGTGAACTTCCATTGAGACAGCTGCTTCCTTTCATATCTTCAATCAAGGTTGTTTATCTGAATAATGCAGACTCACAACCCTGCTCTTGTTCTAACCGATAGGCTTGCCTAGGTCACACGCCTAGAATCTTGCCCGAAACGTGAAAACACACAATATCCACAGTCATAGACAAGATTACTTGGGACCCTCATCAGAAGTATCACGAGCCTTAATTTTCATGTTTTCCTAGCAGACCTGACACGTGATTGTAAGAGTTGTTCCAACGGGTCCCCACCGGCATCCCTGAGCTAGACGATGTGATAGAAGGCGGGCTGCCCAAGGCTGGTCTCTTTCTTGTAGCGGGAACCCCTGGTTCTGGTAAGACAGCTTTTAGCGCAAAATTCCTCTACGAGGGTATCCTCAAGGGCGACAAGGGGATCTATGTCTCCTTCGCCGAGGGTCGTGACGCGTTTTTCTCGGAAACCGCTCGGAGTGGTTTGGACTTTGCGAAAGCTGACGAAGCCGGCTTGTTTCTCTACATGGACCTTCTAACCGTCAAGAACGAGGGAATACCTGCAGTGACCCAGGCGATAGTGGACGCGGTCCTCGATTTCAAAGCAACAAGACTAGTGATCGATTCGTTTTCCGCAATGGCCCAAGCGGTCCCTCAACTGATAGAGGCTCGGTCAATACTCCACACAATTCTCGGAAAAGTAATCAGGCAGGCCGAATGTACGACTCTCCTGATCTCAGAAGTTCCAATGGGCACTTCAAGGCTGGGCCTAGGGATTGAAGAGTTCGTCGCCGACGGAGTCCTCAAGTTCACTCAAAAGGAAATAGACGGACGCGTCATCAGGAACCTTGTCATTCACAAGCTTCGGGGCACAAAAATAGGCAGGAGAGAGCATATGTTCACTTTAGATGGCGGGTTTCGAATGCTGAGCCCGTTCGACTCCTCGCAAACTAACAACGGACACTCTTATCCTGTCATCAAGAATACTGCGTCACACTCTTCCACTGGAATTAAGGGTCTGGATACCATTCTTGGAGGAGGCCTCAAGCGGGGAAGTCACATTCTCCTAGAAGTCGGAGAAGACGTCTCCTCACCCTCTCTGATGAGTTTTCTTACCCCGATAATATCAAACACTGTCAAGTCCGGCGACCAAGTCATCTGTCTCCCGGTCAACGGAATGTACCCCGAAGAGTTGCAAGAATCCCTAAGAAAGTCCGTGCCAGAGGGACTTGGGTCGGTGCAAATCTTCGATATAACCGGCAAAGGCGGTCCGAACACCGTGGACCTCGGAGGCGCAACGGTCCTTCAGCCTTTTGATATGTTCTGGAAGACGGCTAAGAAGCTGAGAAAGCCAGACAACCGGTTGCTGAGCATAATCGGCTTCGATGCACTAGAGGCGAGATACGCGAAGGACCTCCCTGCAATGCAAGGCCTGATCATCGAGACGATCGCCAAGGTCAGAAACGCGGGCGACATCATCATATCAATAGCTCGGCCATTCTCCAACACTTTGAAAGAACTTGCCAGCGCCTCAGATGTTCATCTGAGACTCGTCCAGTATGACGGCGTTCTTTGCCTGTTGGGCGTGAAGCCGAGGACAGACTACTATGGTGTCTCTCTCCCGGACAACGGTTCGCACGGGCAGATCGAACTGGTCCAGGTTTCTTAGTATGACCGCAACAGTCGGAACGTCGTTGGACAGGCCGCTGATAGAATCCATCGATGCCGCCCTCAGCGCTCTTGGGACTAGTACAAGAGACTCAGTTCTGCTATATCTTCGTAAGAGGCATTCTATTTCTTTGGAAGAGACTCCTCAGAGAATGGACGAATTCCTCCAAGCTCTCCATTCACTACTTGGATACGGAGCGAGAGTGATAGAGAAACTGGTAATCGCTAGATTAGTCGAGACTAATGAGATCCCGCTTGCGGAGGCGAGGGGTAGAAATTTGGCTGAGATTGTAACTCTCGTAAGCAAGGGGCGCAATAAGGCTTAGACCGACAGCCTGAAAAACTGTACCAGCGCGATACTAAATTCTACTCGAGAGGTTCTGTCGCACATAGATCAACTTTGACACTCGTCGGTTCTGAAGGTAGATTCGTCTCTCCATGTAGCTCACTTGTTTTTCTTGGCAGCCTTCACGAATAATTCGAAGAATTTGTCCGCTCCGCTGGGCGGGGCTTTCTTCTCGGGCTCAGGCTGACGGTTTTGCCTGGCTTTCGAACCGTTTTGCGAGTCCAAAGACCCCAAGGAAGAGAAGCGCTCCCGCTATTGCTGTGACCGTCGAGCTTAGGATCGTAGTGGTCTCTCCCACTGAACTTATCAGACTGGCTATTTGATCAGTCGGTAGCGAAAGTGTTAGTGCTAAGCCCACAACGCTTTGAATCGTCAGCAACGAAAACGCTACGATTATCATAGTCCAAGCACGAAACGAGCCTGTTATCCTAGTCACTTTGTACGCGTAGAATACCACGCCTGCTTGGAAGATTAGTTCTAGAACCGCTATGAAGTAGAGCGTTGGGAGAACGATAGGATCCAGCATTCTTCCTATCGCCTCACTTTCGTTTCTCCGCGGCCCCTCGGAAGAGATCCATGAATTTCTCCGACGCAACCTTCCGAGGCGAGCCTGTGATTACTCCTTCATAGTTCGCAAATGCAGACTCTATCTTGATTCCTGTGGAGGTAATCTGGAACTCTCTCAAGCGCTTGTCATGATCGCTGCCCCTCATCTTCAGAACTACGAGGGCCTTTCGCAACGAGGACTCGATCTCGACTGGTTTGAGAGCAACGATGCAGTCGACAAGGAAGCTCAAACCTACCTCGGTAACTGAGAAAGAGCCTCCTGCCATCTGCGGTGACTCCCAGACGAGAAGGGAGCTTATCCCCTTGGTCTTGAGGTGCATGATCAACCGGTACGCCTCGCGCCTCAGCTCGCTTTCCTTGACGAACATGGCGAGATGGCTCAACGAGTCCACAACGATTCGCCTGGGCTGGATATCGTGGAGGGATTCGTCGAGTAGACTCTCGCCTTCCGACTCGAGCAGTAAGTTAGGAGAGGTGCATAAGATTCTGAACTTGTTTTCTTCTTCTAGCTTCCGAAGGTCCCATCCGAGGTTTTTCGCGTCTCGGTAGATCTGGTCAGGCATTTCTTCGAACGTCACGTAGACCCCAGGTTCTCCGAACTTGACTCCGTTAACCAAGTATTGGAGGGCCAGCGTTGTTTTTCCACAGCCAGCGCTTCCGGCAACCATCACTGTGTCGCCTTCCATGAATCCACCATGTAACATCTCGTCCAACTCGGTTATTCCGGTCCGGACTCTGCCACCCTCTCTGACTCTTCCAGAGGAGAATTGGTCGAATCCCGAGATTCCAGTCCTAGAACTTGGTGTTGTCAATTTTCTCGACCGCTTCCAGATTCCTCAGATGTTTCGCGATAGCGTCCAAGACTTCGCGGTCTCTTGCACGGTCCAAGAGCAAGACTTCTGAACGTCCAATCTTCTTCGTCTTTAGGATACCCAGGTTCACCAGACTCCGGACGTCCTCTTCGATCGCGTTCCCTGTTCTCCCAATACGACGCGCGATGCTGTCGAGCGTGTCGATGAGTCCAGGGTTGCGGTGGAACAAGACCAGTAGATCTCCAGTAGTCTCTGAGGCGAGAAGTGTTTCCAGCATCTGTGCAGCGCTCACTGTTTCTGTGCCTCCGTCGCACAAGCTTCCTTTGCTCTTTCGAGAGCTTCACCATAATCGAAGCGTTCTTGAGAATTGTATGGAATATTCAGTTTCCGGAATAGGTCTTTGACTATGACTTTCTCAAGGACTCCTGCCCCGCTGCCGAATACAGATTGTAGTTTCCTGTGGAACTCCTTTGGATCGGTTGCCTCATTGAACATGCCCTGGCCATTTAGAACTCCGAGGATTGCTTGACCTAGAGCCGCCTTAACCCCCTCGCCGATGCTGAGCTGTAGCATCGAAGAGAAGGTTTTCTCTTGAGCCAGCTTTGAGCTGGTCCTGTTTGTTCTCCAGCTTGTTCGGAAGTCGTCCTGAGGCATGGTTGAAACGGACGAACTCATGGCTAGAGCTAGGCTCCTGCTCATTTGTTTCGCTGAGACCCGTTCAAGCGATAAACTCGCTGTAACCCAGCCCGCGCCATTCTAGTTGTTACAAAATCAGCGCCGAAATCGTGAAAACTTTACAATGAACAGGGAAAGATAGGTTACAACACACGTATTCGCTCAGATTCCTGGGTTATGTTGAGCTGGACAACTCTTGCGGTCTCCTCTGGTAGAAGTGTTCCACGAGACCCTAGGCTTGTGTTTCGCTTCAACTCTCAAAGACATGCTGGGCCTTGCAGTTTGTGAATCCGTGTATGGACTTTTGGAGAGAAACGGGATTCCTAAAGGGGAGATTTGCAACAGATTCGATGACACTGTGACGGTGTTGACCAGGGCCTTGGGCGCATCGTCCCGGGTGTTGGTCCATCGAACCGTTGTTGAAATGTTTCGTCAGTACTCGCAAAGAGCCGAATTTTCCTATCAGGATTCTCTAAGGGATCGATTGATCGTCTTGAAAGAGGCAGTTGTCGCTAATCACTTGATTCCAAAGAGCAAGCATGACGGGATAGACTTTAACAGCGCGGAAGGAACAAGAGTTGCGACGTCGTGAGGTACTGGCAATCGCAACTGTTCCATGGTAATTCTTGGACACGTCGAAACAAGGCATCAAGGCGGCTTGACGCGTCGATAATGAGTCACCGATGTATCGTGTGAGGGATATTTCGAGTAAGCTGCGAATAGCCTGCTTTTCTTGTAAGAAATGCATAAATTAGCGCCACAGCCGCGGGTGCGAAGCCGGACGATTCAAAAATGGCCTCGCTAATCGCGTTCGTTAGCATATTCGTGGAGTCGCCCTACATGGATGATGTAGTGCAGGCCCTATCTCGTCTCGACAAGGTAGTCGACCTTTACGAGGTCACCGGCGAGTTTGACATTGTCACTGTCGTCTCCGCCTCAGACATTGAGGAGTTTCGAGATGTCCTGAAAAACAAGATAATGAAGATCAAAGGGGTCAAGAGCACTGTGAGCTCAATCGTTCTAAAAACTCACAAGGGCTCCGGGTCCAACGGCGACATCTTGAACCCGACTTCCGCGGTGTCGGCTTCTGTCAGCCACCGGAAATAGATTAACCACCCTTGAATCCTGAGGCCATTCTACGGAGGCTGTTAGCGGCTGATCGACCCGAGCAATCTATTCTTACTCATCACGATTCTCCTCATAGCCATACTATCAGGTCGATTTCTAGCACCCTACATCACTAGAGTTTTCTCATTATCCCCCAGCCGACTAGACAAGGTTCTCAATCCGATCGAGAAAGGAATCTATCGACTCATCAGCGTAGATCCAGCTCACGGCATGGGCTGGAAAGAATACTTCCTTGCTGCACTCATTGTCAACATTTTCCAGATGGCACTCGCCTTCGTAATATTCGCGTTTCAAGGTGTGCTCCCTTTGAACCCGCAAGGGTTTCCAGGTCTCTCCTGGGACTTGGCGTTCATGCAGGTCATCAGCTTCGGCACCAACACCAACCTACAACACTACAACGGCGAAGGGAACTGTATCCAATTGCCAAACTGCGCCGCGTTGACGCCGGGCGTTCCCGGTCTTTCATATCTCAGCCAAATGATGGCCGTCCAGTTTCTACAGTTCACAGGTGCAGCAACAGGAATCTGTGTCGCTATCGCGATGATTCGAGGCTTCATCGCCCACTCCAAAGACTTGGGTAATTTCTACGTGGACTTCACTAGGACCCTGACTAGAATACTGCTCCCTCTTTGCTTTCTGGCCTCGCTCGTCTTTGTTGGCCTTGGAGTTCCCCAAACTCTTACCGGGTACCAGATCACGAAAACGGTCGAGGGCGCGACTCAGACGATTCTCGCTGGACCCGTCGCTTCCCTCGTCAGCATTATGCAACTCGGAACGAACGGAGGAGGATATTACGGGGCGAATTCGGCATATCCTTTCCAGAACCCGAACCCAGCGTCTGACATATTTCAGATCTTTCTCATGCTGCTCATTCCGACAACGCTTTGTTTCGTATTCGGCCAGTTGATTGGCAAGAAGCGAGAGACTCGTCCAATCCTCTGGGGTGCTTACGCCCTCTTTGCCCTTGATCTCTTGATCGCTTTCACGCCTAACTTTCCGATGGTTGGTCCGGGGATGGAGGTCCGGTTTGGAGGCTTCTTCTCCACATTCTGGACAGTTGTCACGACGGCGGTAACTACCGGCTCGGTCAACGCATCCCTGTCGGGGCTAAACCCGCTAGTCATACTCTCGGCTTTCAATGGAATGCTGGTCCAAGCAACTCCTGGTGGAAAGGGAGTCGGGGTGATGTACATGGTCATGTTCATCATCCTCACGGTCTTCATCGTCGGCCTAATGTCGGGTCGGACGCCTGAGTACTTGGGACTGAAAATAACCGCCCGAGATGTTAAGCTGGTAATGATCGCTTTTCTCGTCCACCCCGTCATAGTCCTCGTTCCAACGGTACTCGCCTACTCGACCGGGGCTGCTGGCGCGATTGGCGTTGGGACAAATTCTATCGGGTTCACCAAGATCTTCTATGAATTCACATCCGCCGCCGCGAACAACGGGAGCGACTTTCTCGGGGCGACCGCCAATACTCCATTCTTCAACATCTCAACAGCCCTCGTCATGTTTCTAGGACGCTTCGCACCCATCGGACTATTGCTTGCGCTCGGCGGATCGATGATCAATAGAAAGAGGCTTACCACAGAAGCTGGCGTAAGGACAGACAGTCCGCTCTTCGCCCTGATCCTTGTAGGGAGCATACTTGTCCTCGTCCTCCTCACATTCTTCCCGTTCCTCGCACTAGGCCCGATTCTAGAATTTTTCCAGGGACGTGTAAACGGATTCTAGGCGAAAACCATGTCGACAAGATTGAGCAAGATGATGTCCGTCCGGCGAACAAACCTGGTTTCCCGAAAAGTGCTCATCGATTCGCTTGTCCGCCTAAGCCCACTCAGGCTCATCGCGAACCCTGTAATGCTGATCGTGGAGATCACATTCTTCATCGTGGGGGCCATGGCCCTCGACCCTGAAGCGTTCCCCAGACTCGCAAGCTCTGCCCTCCAAATATTCTATGGCGAGGTAGCATTGATTCTTCTAATCACCGTCTGGTTCAGCACCCTATCCGATGCGCTTGCAGAGAGCCAGGCAAAGAACACGGCCAACAGCCTTCGAAGACTAGAGATGGAGGTGTCTAGCAAAAAGATCCTAATCGAAGGCGGTTCTAGGCGGATCGTTCCTACTCCGTCAAGGGAACTTCGTACCGGTGACCTCATTCTTCTAGAGAAGAATGACACAGTTCCCATCGACGCGCAAGTCCTCGAAGGAATCGCCATGGTGGACGAGTCACTTCTCACAGGGGAATCCACTGCGGTTCGAAAGGCTCCGGGAGACGATGTGATCGGGGGCTCGCAGATCCTTAG
>WNGN01003738.1_pt1 | contig 12719 bp, 10 predicted proteins | sample 5400561 | NCBI WGS metagenome assembly WNGN01 (sample SAMN13153379, study PRJNA577476) | soil metagenome | isolation source: 115 cm soil or saprolite under Garry oak tree replicate 2 | place: USA:California | collected 2016-06-15
CCGCCTGTCGTGTCGCCGGTCCCGTCGATCCGCACGCCGCGGACGGCCAGGAACACGGCGAGCGCGCCGCCGCAGACGATGCAGGAGTCTGCCACGTTGAACACCGGCCAGTGCGGCAACTGGATCCAGTCCACCACGTACCCGCGGAATGGCCCTGGAGCACGCACCAGCCGGTCGGTCAGGTTACCGGTCGCGCCGCCGAGCAGCAGCCCGAGCGTGACCGCCCAGGACAGGCTCTGGATCCGCCGCGAGGTGCGCAGGATGAAGACGATCACGCCGACGGCGATCAGCGCGAATACCGCTGTCACTGAGGGGCCGCCGATGCTGAACGCGGCACCCGCGTTGCGGGTTACCCGCAGCTTCAGCAGGCCGCCGAGCAACCTGACCGGTGCGCGGTCGGACAGCATCGCCACGACGACCACCTTCGTGACGATGTCGGTCACGAGAACGGTTACGGCTACCGCGAGCAGCACGACGATCGGGCGGCGGGGCATGCCCGGTGCGTCCGAGGTGGTCATCGTGCCGGAGCGGTCGGTTTCGGTTTCGTTCCCGGTCAGCGCCGTTCCTCCCGCTGCTTGCAGTCCACGCACAGGGTAGCCCGGGGGAAGGCCTTCAGCCTCGCCTTGCCGATCGGCCGGCCGCAGGACTCGCACAAACCGTAGGTTCCCGCCCCGATCCGCGCCAGCGCACGTTCGCTCTGGGCGAGCAGGTCGCGCGCGTTGTGGGTCAGCGAGAGTTCGTGCTCCCGCTCGTAGGTCTTCGTTCCGACATCGGCCTGGTCATCGCCCGCGTTACTGACGGAATCGCCCAGGCGATCGGCGATGTCCGATTCCACCTTGCCGATTTCTGTTCGCAGATCGTCCGCTTCGCCCGCCAGCCGACGCCTGACCTGGCTGATCTCCGAATCTGTCCACGGCCGCTCGCCTTCCCGCACCGGGAAGCCGGCGGCGTCAGACTGTGCGGCTGCGGTCATTCCCCCGCCTCCCTTGGCGCAGAGCTGACGATGATCATGGTTGACAAGCGTCACCGGAGGATAAGTGGTGACGATGCGAATCGCAAACAGGCGGGCAGCGACACGGCCACCGGTCAGTTATCGTGGAGCGCTGCGCGGGCACATACGGGGGCACGGGCACGCGCGGGGGTGCGGTAATGCGGCAGGTAGCGGATGCGCCTGCCGGGCAACGGGTGCCCGGCAGGCTTGCTGATGAGCCCACGGGGCGCGATCTGGCCGCCGTCGAGCGCGAGGTGCTCGGCTGGTGGGCCCGGGCCGGGGTGCCCGACCGCTCGCTGGCCAGGACGGCGGACGGCCCGCCGTGGCTGTGCTACGAGAATCCGCCGGCCGCCAGCGGCATGCCGGGCATGCACCACCTGCCCGGCCTGGCGATCAGGGACATGTACCAGCGCCTGAAGGTCATGCAGGGCTTCCACGTGCCCAGGCGCCGCGGCTGGAACTGCCACGGCCTGCAGGTCGAGGTGCCGGTCGAGAACGAGCTCGGCCTGTCCGGCAGGGCCGACATCGAGGCCTACGGGCCGGAGCGATTCGCCGCCCGCTGCCGTGAGTCCGCGCTGCGCCATGCCGACGCGATGTCCGCGCTCAGCACGCGGATGGGGTACTGGGCGGGCAACGATGCCGCGTGCCGGACCATGGACGCCGGATTCGTCGAGTCCGTCTGGTGGTCACTTCGGCGGATCTTCGACGCCGGCCTGCTGGCGCGCGCCGACCAGGTCGGCCCGTACTGCCCGCGCTGCCAGACACCGCTGTCCGCACACGACATCGGTCGGCCCGATGCCCGCGGTCCGGTCCACGGCACCGCAGTGATCGCGCGGTTCAGGCTCGCTTCCCTGCCCGAGGGGGCGAGCCCGCGGCTGCGCGGCGCCGACCTGCTTGCCCTGGCAGCCGCGCCGTGGACGCTGGCCGCCAACGCCGCGATCGCCGTGCACCCGCATCAGACCTATGCGCTCGCTCGCAGGGCCGGCCAGGACGACCAGGTCATCGTGGCCGAGTCGCAGCTGGGCGAGGTGCTGGGCGAGGACTGGCGGATCGCCGCGCGAGTCACCGGGTCCGAGCTAGCCGGGGCCACCTACCACCCGCTGCTCGACGACGGTGCGCCGGCCGGCCCGCGCCCGGTGATAGAGGGCTACTTCGCCGCGGCGCGCGGCGGCACAGGGCTCACGCACGTAGCCCCCGCCTACGACGAGCAAGGCCGGGCGGCCTGCCTGGCCCGCGGGCTCGGCATACCAGACCCGATCGGGCCGGACGGCCGCTTCGACCCTGGCCTGCCGCTGATCGGCGGGGTGTTCTTCGCCGACGCCGACCAGATCCTGGTCGGCACGCTGTCCGACCGGGGCGTGCTCTTCGCCGCCAGCACACGGGAGCATGACTATCCTGCTCTTTCGCGCGCAGTCGGCCTGGCACATCCGCACCACCGCGATCATGGACCGGCCGCTTGCGGGAAACCAGCGGATCCGCCGGGAGCCCGGCGACGGCTCTCAGCAGCCAGGTAGCAGGCCGGATCGCGCCTGGCTCGGCGCCGAGGCGGACTGGATGCTGTCCAGGACCAGGTACTGGGGCACGCCGCTGCCGCTCTGGGGGTGTTCGCGCGGTCATGTCACCTGCGTCGGCTCGCTTGCCGAGCTGTCCGAGCTGGCGGGCCGCGACCTGACCGGCCTGGACCCGCACCGGCCGGGCATCGACGCCGTGACGATCATTTGCCCGCACTGCGGAGCGGAGGGCCGCCGGGTGCCGGAGGTGGTCGACGCCTGGTACGACGCGGGGTGGCTACCGTTCGCGCAGCATGGCACGGTCGGCGCGGCCGCGGCGACGGGCGCTGACGCCCGCGGCGACCTGCGGGCCCAACTCGTCGCCGAGAGCGCGGACCAGGCGGCGGAGTGGCTCCGCGCGCTGATGACGGTCGGCGGGCTGGTGCACAGGAAGCCGGCGTTCGGCACCGCGCTGCGGCTCGGGACAGTGCTTGACGACAGCGGACGTCCGATGAGCCGGAGCCTTGGAAACGTGGTCGAGCCGCTGCCGCTGATCGAGCGGTACGGAGCCGACGCGGCGCGGTGGTATTTCGCTGCGGCAGCGCCGCCCGATGCGGCGAGGCAGGTGCCGGACGCAGCGCTCGAGGAGATCGTCACCACCGTGCTGCTCGGCTACTGGAACTCGGCGGCCTTCCTGATCAGGTGCGCTGACGAAGAACCTGGCCAGGGCGGCCACGGGAAACCAGGCGAGCGGGACGTGCCGCCGCCCGCCGCCCGGCCGCTGCTCGACCGGTGGATACTCAGCGAGCTGCACTCCCTGGTGCGCGATGTCACGACCGACCTGGGGGCGTTCGGCTCCGCCGCCGCGTGCGCCAGGATCGCCGACTTCATCGCCGCCCTGTCGAGCCGGTACCTGGACCGGTGCCGCCACAGGTTCCTGCAGGACCGGAGCGCCCGCGAGTACCTGGCCGCCTTCGCTACGCTGCACGAGTGCATCGAGGTGCTCACCAGGGTGATGGCCCCGATTACCCCGTTCCTGACCGACCATGTATGGTCGCTGATCTGCTCGCGGCAGCCGGAGGCGCCAGACTCCGTGCACCTGGCGCGGTGGCCGGTCCCCGCGCCTGCGCTGATCGACGACCACCTGGCCGGCCAGGTGGATCGCTTGGCGGCGCCTGGCTAACCGGGACGGCGCGGCCAGCGCTCGGTCGGCTCAGCCGACCTGCAGGCCCGCGGCCTCCTGGTCGGGCTTGCACGCCTTGCACGGCACGCACCCGCCGTCGACGGCGGCCTGCCTGGTCATGATCTCCAGGTCGTCGGCCGTCAGGAACCGGATCAGCTGGCAGTCGCTCCGGTGGTATCTGGTGATACCGGGCACCACGCTGACCTGAGTCGCTCCCCCGCCGCCGACCGCCGCCTCGGCCGGACTGGGCGCCTCGGCCGGACTGGGCGCCTCGGCGGTGTCTGAGCCGCCGCGGGCCGGCGGCCGCGCGCCCTGGTCGTCGCCGCTGTCGGCCCGCGTCCCGCGCTCGGCCACCGCCCGCGGCAAGGTCGCCTGAGTCGCGGCGGCTCCGGTCGCGGCACCGGGGGCCGCCGGGGCCTGGGCCGGAACCTGGGCCGGAACCTGGGCCGCACTGCCGGGGGCCGCACCAGGTGCGGCGGCTGCTGTGCTGCCCGGTTCGCCCGCCGTCGGCCCGGCGGTCGGCGTGGCCTCCTCCTGCGCGCCCGCACTGGTGCCAGCCGAAGCGGTGCCGGCCGCTCCGGGAACTGCCGGCCTCGCGCCTGCGGCCTTGGCCGACTCGCGTTCCAGCCTGGACGCCCGGTGCGCCCTCGACGGATCGTCGGCCCGGGCAGCGCCCTGCGTCCCGGGCCGGTGCTCGGGCCCCGGCGAGCCGGGTGCTTGCCTGGACGCGCTCGCCCGCTCGGCGGCAGCCTCCTGCATCACGCCCTCGGCCGCAGCCTTAGACCTGGCCGCCGCGGCGTCGATGAGCTGGATAGCCGGGGCAACCTGCTCGGCCGGCTTGTCCGCGGCCCGACCAGCGGCCGCCTGCGCCGCCGTCCTGCCCGGCGTAGCCGGCCCCGCCGACCTGCCTGGCGCCGTCGGGGGGACCGCTGGCTTGGCGCCTGCGGCGGTCCTGTCCTTCGCGCCGCGCCTGGCTGCTGCCGCCGCCCGTTCCGCTTTGTCCCGCTGCGCCGAGTCCCGCTCCGCCGAGTCCCGCTGCGCCGGGTCCCGCTTCCTCGCAGCTCCTGGCTCGGCCGCGGCGCCTCGCCCGGCCGCGGAGGCTGGCGCGGGCGCCGGGCTCGGGCCGCGCGCGGCCGGCGCGCCGGCCCGGTCACCACGCCGACCTGAAGCGGCGGCCTGTCCGGGTGCGCCTGGTGCGCCTGGTGCGCCGGTTGCGCTGGTGTGGACAGCCGCCTGCCCCGCCGCGGCGGCCTGGCCCGCGGCCGCGCTGGACGTGGCTTCCCCGCCGGCCCTGGCCATCCCGCCAGTCTTGGCCGGCTGGGCAACGCTGGACGCCTCGCGGACCTTGCCGTCCTTGCGGGCCCCACGGCCGCGATCGTCCTTGCCGTCCCTGTGACCGCCGAGGTCCGCCTGCCACGCGGCGGCCGGCGCGGCGGCGGCCGGCACGGCGGCGGGTGGCATGGCGGCGGGTGGCCCGGCGGCGGGTGGCGCCGCGGCAAGCCGCCCGGCTCCAGCGGCCTCGACCGCCATGGTTCCGCCGAGGTCGGCAGCCGGCCAGCCGAAGATCTCGTGCCGCGAGATCACGACCACGACGACTAGCAGCAAGAACGCCAGCGCGGCGACGCCGATCGAGATGACCACAAGCAGCAGGCTGCCGGCAGCGACACCCGCTACCAGCAGCCCGATTGCAACGAGCACGACCGACAGGACAACGCCGAACCGGATCACGCTCGAACTCCGCTCGAAAGGCTAGGCCGAGCCAAGGCAGCTCGCCGGCTAGCGGCGGTCGTGCTGACCGCTGTCCGCCGCCGGGTGGTATCCGCCGTTGTGGCCCATCGGCTCGGACATTCCGGGGAACCCTGTACCTGACGGCCCGCCGCCACGCATGTGGCCGGCGCCGACGGGCACCGCGGGCTGCGGGCCGGTGGCGGCGACCGCAGGGAACACGCCGCTGTCGGCAGCGCCCGCCGCCAGGTCGCGCAGCTGGCCTTCCAGGTATGCCTTGAGCCTGCTCCGGTACTCGCGCTCGAACGCTCGCAGGTCATCGACACGCCGCTCAAGCTCCTCGCGGGACTGGACCAGCGAGCCCATCGCCTGACGATGCCGCTCCTGCGCGTCCCGCTCGAGGGACTCGGCTCGTGCCCGCGCGTCGCTGGTGATCTGCTCGGACTGGCGCCGTGCCTTGGTCAGCAGGTCGTCGGCCTCGCGGCGGGCGCGGCTGAGCGTCTCGTCGGCCTCTCGGCGCGCATCGGCGATAGCCTGGTCCGCCGTCTGCTGCGCGAGGGCGAGAACGCGCGCCGCGGTGTCCATGTTGTCCTCGGCCGACGACTTGCGCATCGCCATCGGCTCAGGACGGCGCTCCTGCTCAGCGCGATGCGGCTCGCTCGGCATCAGCTCGGGGCTCTCCATGTGCGGCGAGGTCAGCGGCGCTGCCATCTTGCCGCCGCGGAGCACCTCGGCGAGCTTGGCCCGCAGCTCCTCGTTCTCCTGGATCAGCCGGTCGAGCTCGGCCTCGACCTCATCCAGGAAGGCGTCCACTTCTTCCTCATCGTAGCCAGGCCTGAGCCTGGTCGTGCTGAACTGCTTGTTCCGCACATCCGCGGGCGTCAGTGGCATGTCCATGTCTCCTTGGCGCGTGAGTCCCCTAGGCAGGCTACCTGCATCAGAAGCTGCTTACTACCGATAGCAACACAATGATCACGAGGAACAGCAGCGTGTAGCTGAGGTCTAGGGCAACATTACCGAGCCGCACGGGCCGAAGGTAGCGCCTTAGGAATCTCAGTGGCGGATCAGTCGCGGTGAAGATGACCTCGGCGACGCGCGCCAGGAGCCCGGACGGGCTCCAGGACTTGCTGTAGCTCTGCAGCATGTCGAAGATCAGCCGCCCGATCAGCAGCAGCAGGTACAGCCACAGCACGTAGTAGGCGATCGTGAGGAATACCGTCACGCGGCCGCCCCGCTTTCACCGGGCAAGTCGCGCCGCCGCGCCTGCCGCACTCCCGTCTCATCCGCTCGCATCTGCCTGACCCTTATTGACCATGACTCCGAGTGACCTGAATCTGACCGAACCTAGCTCTGGTTGAAGAAGTCGCGTTCCGCGATCCTCGCCTTGTCCTCCGCCGTCACCTCGACGTTCGCCGGCGAGAGCAGGAAGACCTTGTTCGTGACCCGGTCGATCGACCCGCGGAGCCCGAAGATCAGGCCCGCCGCGAAGTCCACGAGGCGGCGCGCGTCGCTATCGACCATCTCGGTCAGGTTCATGATAACTGGTGTGCCCTCGCGAAAGTGCTCACCTATTGTCCGCGCCTCGTTATACGTGCGCGGGTGCAGCGTGGTGATCCTGGCCAGGTCGGTCGTATGCATGACCTCGGCGACCTGGCGCTGATCGGCCCTGCCGTTGCCGTTGCCGTCCGTTGCCGGGTAGGCGGCATGTGTCTGCAGCACCTCGGCGTGTTCGGGGTACTCGGTGATGTAGTCCCCGTAGTCGTCACCCTCGCCGTACTCGCCGGTGTAAGGATCGTCGTAGCGATGGTCGTCCTCCACCAGGCCGAGATAGACCGCCATCTTGCGCATCGCGCTGGCCATCGTCAGTCCTCCGTCATGCCGCCGTGTAGCAACAGCCGCCGTAGCAAACCTCGGTGCAGCCCAAGCCCACGCCGCGTGCCACGCGTCGGACATTACCTGACGAAGGCTCGCCGGCTGCCGAGCAACGCCGTACCGACACGTACGTGTGTCGCACCTTCTGCGATTGCCTCCTCCAGGTCACCGGTCATGCCGGCCGAAATCATCATTGCTCCCCGATGGGCGGCGCGGACGACCTCGGCGACCTCGGCCAGCCGGCGGAACGCGGGCCGCGGCGGCGCGCCGAGCGGCGCGAGCGCCATCACCCCGCCGAGCACGAGCCCGCTGGTCGCCGCGACCTGGCTGGCCAGCGCGGGAACATCGCCGGGCCGGGCGCCGCCGCGGGTGCCGCCCGGGTCGGGGTCGGGATCCAGGTCGACCTGAATCAGGCAGGTGATGACCCGCCCGGCTGCGCTGGCCCGGCTGCCCAGCGCTTCGACCAGCCGCGGCCGGTCGACCGAGTGAACCACGTCGGCGTACCTGACCACGCTCTTGGACTTGTTCGCCTGGAGCTGGCCGACGAAGTGCCAGCGCAGGGGCGGCCTGAGGTCGGCACACGCCGCCGCCTTCCCGGCCGCCTCCTGATCCCGGTTCTCGCCGACGTCCGTGACGCCCAGCCCGGCCAGCAGCCTGACGTCAGAGGCCGGGAAAGTCTTGGTGATCGCGACCAGCGTGACGTCGCCTGCCGGCCGGCCGGCCGCGGCGCACGCGGCGGCGATCCTGGCGCGCAGCGCAGTCAGGTTCACGCTGAGCTGGTCCACCCTGGCGGTCCCGCTCGTCATCGGGTCATCAGGGCGCGAGCCAGATCAGCCCGGCGAACCGGCCCGTCCTGCCGTCGCGGCGGTAGGAGAACAACTCGGAGGACTCGGCCGTGCACCGCGGGTCGTCGGTGATCCGGCCGACGCCCAGGCCGGCGAGCTGGCCGCGCAGGCCGGCCCGCACGTCGATGCCGGGCGTGCCGGTCCTGGTCACGCACCCCGCCCCGGGCACCAGCGCGGCGACCTCGTCCCGCATCCCGGCCGGCACCTCGTAGCACCGGCCGCAGATCGACGGGCCGATGGCCGCGTGCATGCGGTCGGCCTGGGCGCCCGCCGCCGCCATCGCGGTGACGAGCGCGGGAACCACGCCCGCGGCCAGGCCGGGACGGCCGGCGTGCGCCGCCCCGACGAGCCCGGCCACCGGATCGGCGACCAGCACCGCCGCGCAGTCCGCCCCCAGCGCGCCGAGCGCGACCCGCGGCGAGTCGGTGAAAACAGCATCGGCAACCGGGCTCGCACCGCCATCGGCCCCCGCGGCCACCTGCTGAGTCGGCGATTCGGCGGCAACATAAACCACGTCGGCCCCGTGCACCTGGCGCATCCAGGCCAGCCGGCCAGGTCCTGGTCCGATCGCCCGCAGCACCCGGTCCCTGTTGACGGCCACGGCGCGGGGATCGTCGCCGACACCATCGCTGAGGTTGAGCCCGCGGAAAGGGCCGACGCTGACACCGCCGGCACGCTCGGTGAACAGCACCAGGACGCCGACGCACAGCGGTTGCGGCCGGATCGAGGCTGGCAGGGTATCGTCCGGTGCGCCAGGCCGGGGTCCGCTCGGCCTGCCGCTCACTTGAGGAAGTCGGGCACGTCGAGCTCGTCGTCCTCCTCGAAGACCACCGACCGGCGCCTGGTGCTCGGCGCTTCGCCGCGGCTGCCGTGCCCGGCCGCCGCCTGATGCCCGTCGGCGCTGCCAGGTGGTCCTGAGCCCTCCGCCTGCCTCGGCGCCGGGACCGGCTCGGTCCCTGGCACCACGCCGCCCGGGCCCCCCACGCCTGGCTGCCCGTCCAGTGCGGCCGGCCGCCCGGCATCCGGTTCGGCGCCGGGTGCGCCCGGCTGGCTCGCCTGGACCGTGCTGTCACGCAGTGCGGGCAGCGTGACCGGCCGCCACGGCGCGCCGAAGGCATCCGAGCCCTGCGCTGGCTGGTAGGCCGCCACCGGCCGCCCGGTCCTTGGCCGGCCGGCCTGGGCCTCGTCGAACCCCGCGGCGATCACCGTCACCCGCACTTCGTCACCGAGCGCGTCGTCGATGACGGCGCCGAAGATGATGTTCGCGTCGGGCGCGGCGGAGTTGGCGACGAGTTGCGCGGCCTCGTTGATCTCGAACAGCCCGAGGTCCGAGCCGCCCTGTATGGACAGCAGCACGCCGTGGGCGCCGTCGATGCTCGCCTCGAGCAGCGGGCTCGAGATCGCCATCTCGGCCGCCGCGACCGCCCGGTCGTCGCCGCGCGACGACCCGATCCCCATCAGCGCCGAGCCCGCCCCCGACATCACCGACTTGACATCGGCGAAGTCCAGGTTGATCAGGCCAGGAGTGGTGATCAGGTCGGTGATTCCCTGAACGCCGGAAAGCAGCACCTGGTCGGCTGCCTTGAACGCGTCGAGCACGCTGACCTGCCGGTCCGAGATCGACAGCAGCCTGTCGTTGGGAATGACGATCAGGGTGTCGACCTCGCTGCGCAGCCGCTCGATCCCCGCGTCTGCCTGCGCCGCGCGGCGCTTGCCCTCGAATCCGAACGGCCTGGTGACGACGCCGATCGTGAGCGCGCCGAGTGACCGCGCGACCTGGGCAACCACGGGGGCGCCTCCGGTGCCGGTACCGCCGCCCTCGCCCGCGGTGACGAAGACCATGTCGGCGCCCTTGAGCACCTCTTCGATCTCCTCGCGGTGGTCTTCGGCGGCCTTGTGGCCGACATCGGGGTTGGCGCCGGCGCCAAGGCCCCTGGTGAGCTCCCTGCCGACGTCGAGCTTGACATCGGCGTCGCTCATCAGCAGCGCCTGGGCATCGGTGTTGATCGCGATGAACTCGACGCCCTTGAGGCCCTCTTCGATCATCCGATTGACGGCGTTGACGCCGCCGCCGCCGATGCCGACTACCTTGATGACCGCCAGATAGTTCTGCGGTGCTGCCACGGAGGGACCAGACCTTCCCGTTCGTTGGCCTATCGCGGGCCTTGCCTGCCGTGCCGACGGGCCGCCGCCCTGCCTGCCGTCAGGCCGACCGTGCCGCTTACCGAGATGCTCCCCCAGGAAGGCACGGCAGGTTCCCGCGATCCAGCATGTCAACCCTCACCCTCAGGTTGAGATTTAGAGTTATGTCAAGCTGCCGACTGATACGGACAGTAGAGTTGCCCGGCATCGCTGGTCAACTAGCCTCGCCGTGACCGGCATCGCGATTCGCGATAATTGGCTGTTGCGCTACCCCCGGCGCGGCGGCCGGCCCGCGCCGCCGCGGCCCTGTTGGCTGGCCTGGCTGCCTGAGCTGCCGGTCACCGCCGTGCCCGGATCGCTCACATCGTAGGAGCGGGCCCCGGTCCGCAGCAGGACGGCCAGCTCGGCGGCCTTCTGCGCCGCACGCCCCTGGCCGCCCCACGCCACGCTCGCGCCGCCGTGCAGGATCAGGATCACGTCGGCGGGCCCGGCCGCGCGCACCCGCGTGACCCGCTGCCGCAGCCAACGCGGCAGGCTCCTGACCACTGCGCCGGCCGCGAGGACGGCGGGATCGCGGCGCAGCGCCCCGGCCGGCCAGGCGGGCGCCCGCAACACGACCAGCCCGGCCGGCGCGACCGATGCCCGGCCAAGTACCACCCCGTAGGAGTCCACCAGCCGGTAGCCGCGGTTCGCGGGCACGGCGAACACGGCGGTCCGCCGCTTCGTCCAGATCACGATCGCGTCCGGCCAGGACCGCGTCACCCTGGCCGCCTGCACCTGCGTGATCCGCTCGACCCGGCGGGCCACCGCCTCCGTGTCGACGCGGATCAGCGGCGTTCCCAGCCTGACCGCGGCCGCGCCGAGCACCCGCGCCCGCGGCACGGCGGAGCCGGTGGTCCGCACCGAGCGCACCACCAGGAAGCTGGAGCCGAGCAGCGCCCAGGCCACGCCCGCGACCAGGGCCGCGGCCGCGAGGCCGAAGAACGCCGACTTCCACGGATCGTGCCTGCCGCGCCAGCTACGCGCGCGCGCGCTCATCCGCCGCTATCCCCGGGCCCGCCCACCCTGCCGTGCAGGGCGTCGACGATCAGCGGGCCGAGCCTCGTCACGTCGCCTGCGCCCATCGTCAGCACCACGTCGCCTGGCTTCGCGACATCGGCGATCGCGGCCGGAAGCCCGCTCTGGTCCTGGCAGAAGACCGCGCGGCCGCCAGGGACGGCGTCGGCGACCAGGGCCCCGGTGACGCCGGGTTCCGGATCCTCCCTGGCGGCATAGACGTCGAGCACGAAGATCTCATCGGCCGCGCCGAGCGCGGCTCCGAACTGGCCGGCGAAGAACCGGGTCCGGCTGAACAGGTGCGGCTGGAAGATGGCGATTACCCGGCCGCCCGCCGCGATGTCCCTGGCCGCGCTGAGGTCGGCGGCGAGCTCGGTGGGGTGATGAGCATAGCTGTCGAGCACCCGGACTGCGTCGGCCTCGCCCTTGAGCTCCATCCGCCGCCTGGCACCTCGGTATCCGGCCAGGCCGGCCGCGATGTCGTCGCTGCCGAACCCCAGCTCGGCCGCGACCGCGTACGCGGCCGCGGCGTTGAGCGCGTTGTGCCTGCCAGGCACCTCCACCCGCAGCCGGGCGCGGCCGTTGCCAGCCAGAACGACGCGGGCACCGGGCGTGAGGTCGAACTCGGTCGCCATCCCGGCCGGCGTCACGGCGCCGACCGCGTAGTCGGCTCCCGCGGACTCCCCGTAGGTCACGATCCGCGGCGCACCGCGCCGGCCGGCCGTCTCGAGCACCGCGGCGGTCAGCCTCCTGGCACCGGCGTCGTCAGCGCTCGTGACGAGCAGGCCGCCGGGGGTGACCCTGGCGGCGAAGGCCTCGAAGGCAGCCTCGATCTGCGCGAGGCTGTCGTAGTTGTCGAGATGGTCGGCCTCCACGCTGGTGATGACGGCGGCGTCCGGCGCGAGCATCAGGAACGACCCGTCGCTCTCATCGGCCTCGGCGACGAAGAGGGTGCCGGCGCCCTCCGCCGCGCCGAGGCCGGTCTCGGCCAGGATCCCGCCGATGACGTAACCGGGATCGGCGCCGCACCGGCGCAACACGGTGGTGATCATCGAGGTGGTCGTGGTCTTGCCGTGGGTTCCGGCGACCGCGACGGACTGCCTGCCGAGCATGACCGAGGCGAGCGCCGCCGCCCGGTGCAGCACCCGCATTCCCCGTGTGCGCGCCCCGGCAAGCTCGGGGTTGCCCGGCCGGATCGCGCTGGAGACGACCAGCGTGTCCGCCGACTCCAGATGCTCGGCCGAGTGACCGACGCAGACCCGGGCGCCGAGCTCGGCGAGCTCGGTGAGCTGAGCCGAGGCCGCCGAGTCACAGCCAGAGACCGGCACTCCCCTGGCCAGCATGATGCGGGCGATGCCGGACATTCCCGCGCCCCCGATCGCGGCGAAGTGCACCCGCCCGAGCTCACCGAGCGG
>WNGN01002323.1_pt1 | contig 12713 bp, 11 predicted proteins | sample 5400561 | NCBI WGS metagenome assembly WNGN01 (sample SAMN13153379, study PRJNA577476) | soil metagenome | isolation source: 115 cm soil or saprolite under Garry oak tree replicate 2 | place: USA:California | collected 2016-06-15
GAGATCGGCGAGGGCGTCGGCGTTTAGTTTTCGGCGCTGGAAATATTCGGCGAACGCGCGTTGTCGATCCTCCGGGAACCCGGCCAGGCATTCATCGAGCACGACGCAATCTTCGAACGCCGCGTTCATTCCCTGGCCGTAAAATGGCACCACTGCGTGGGCGGCGTCGCCGACGAGCGCGACCTTGTCCTTGTAGAACCATGGCGCGCAACGGATCGTGACCAACGAGCCGGTTGGATTGTTTTTAAAATCGTCGAGCAGATTTGGCATCAACGGCAGCGCATCCGGAAATTCCTCTTCAAAGAAGCGACGGACGTCATCGTCGGTCTTGGTTGTCGCAAAACTGCGCGGTCCTTCAAATTCCCAAAAAAGGGTACAAGTGAATGAGCCGTCCGGGTTCGGCAGCGCGATCATCATGAAACTTTTCCGCGGCCAGATGTGGAGAGCCTCCTTCTCCATTCGCCATGAGCCATCCGGTCCGGGCGGAATGGTTAATTCCTTATAACCATGGGCAAGATAGCTCTCGTCGTATTGGAAATTGTCGATCTTTAGCTGCATCGATTGCCGCACCGCGGAGAACGCGCCATCGACGCCGATGATCGCGTCGCCACGTGCGTTGATCGTCTGTTGGTTTGTGGCCGACACGGCCGCCTCTACACCAGAAGTGACGAGGTGAGCCGTTGGCGACTCAATATCGACGTCGGTGCACTTGTGATTGAATTTTACATGCACATTCGGATAACGCTGCGCCGCTTCGATCACTATTGTATTCAACGCGGCGCGCCCGATTGAATTGATGTGCTTGTTCGGATCGACGTCGTAGGGCACAAAAATCGGCGCCGATCCCGCGGCCGCGGGATGGATCATCCGTCCGCGCATTGGGATGGCGTGTTCTAGCACTTCATCAGCGATGCCGATTTGTTCGAGCGCGTCGATCCCGCGGGTCGAAAGCGCGAGGTTAATTGAGCGTCCGCCGACCATGTTGCCTTCGCGCGGATCGGCCCGGCGTTCATAAAGATCGACCTCGTACCCGCGCCGGCCCAAATAAGCCGCGAGCAATCCGCCGGCCAGGCCGGAACCGATCAGGACAAATTTAGCCACACGATTGTGTTATCAGGAATCGAGGCTCGCACAAAGGCCGCAAAGGACACAACGTAACTGATCTGAACATGAAAAACTTCTATCTGCGCCTCATCATTCCGCTGGTTTGTATCTTCGTTCGATCATTGGCTGCGCAAACTCCGGAGCCGGCCGCTAAACCGAAGCATTTTATTTACGTTTTACATCTCGTGCCGCGTCTGCACGACGACAAGGCGTGGACACCTGAGGACAAGGCAGCCGTCGATCGGCATCTCGCCAATTTCAAGGCGGCGGTTCAATCCGGTCAGCTCATCCTGGCCGGACGGACGCGAGAGTCAGGCGATAAAACGTTTGGTATCGCAATTTTCGAAGCCGCGGATGAAGCGGCCGCGCAAAAATTTATGGAAACCGATCCTGCCGTTGTGGCAGGTGTAATGACTGCCGAACTGCATCCTTTCGCAGTCGTCCTCGCGCGCAAGAATCCCTAATTGCTTTAGTCAGCGGCGAACTATGAAAATTTTGTCGGTGAATGTTGGTTTGCCGCGGGAAGTGGCTTGGCAAGGCAAACTGGTCACGACGGGAATTTTTAAGGAGCCGGTTAAAAGTCCGGTCATGTTGCGTAGGTTAAATCTCGATGGTGATGGACAAGCCGATCTCACTGTTCACGGCGGCGTAACCAAGGCGGTTTATGCTTATCCGTCGGAGCATTACGCTTTTTGGCGGGCTGAATTGCCCACGATGGATCTACCGTTCGGAATGTTCGGAGAAAATCTCACGACCGAGGGATTACTCGAGGACGCCGTTTACATCGGGGACAGATTTCGAGTCGGGGAAGCGGAACTTATGGTCACGGAGCCGCGAATGCCCTGCTACAAGCTGGGCATCAAGTTTGGCCGCGCCGATATCATCAAACGGTTTCTGGCCAGCCGTCGCTCTGGTTTTTATTTTGCCGTGACGCGTGAAGGAATGGTTAGTGCGGGAGACGCTCTGGAACTAATCGGCCGCGATCAACAGGATATTAGCGTGGCCGACATCACTCGGCTTTATGCATTTGAGAAAGACGATCTAAAAGGGCTGCGGCGCGCGGTCGAAGTCGAGGCGTTGCCGGAAAATTGGAAAGGCTATTTCCGGCACCAAATTGAGAAATAGGCCGGTCGCTGAAATTACCAGCAGCGAATCTTGCGGACGGGATTCGAAAGCTGATTTAGATTTCGTCGCGCCTGCGCGATAGATCGATATGAAGCTGGATCAATCATCCAAGCCCGAGCCGAGCAAGGATCGAACACCCGGAGCACAGCCACCCGAAGAACAGGCGCAGGTGAAATTGCGCGCACCGGATCGGGTGGCGGCCGGAATGCGCGCCCTCGCCGAAAGTTTGAAATTCACCGCGCGCGAAACGGGTTTTGCGCGCGCCATTAGCGATTGGCTCAAGATCAATAAAAAAGATGGGTTCGATTGCCAGAGTTGCGCCTGGCCGAATCCGGATCGCGATCGTCACGTGTTCGAGTTTTGCGAGAACGGCGTCAAAGCGCTGACCAGCGAAGCAACGAAGAAGCAAATCGGTCCAGAATTCTTCCGCAAGCATTCGATCGCGGATCTGCAAGAGCAGACCGATCACTGGCTCGAGCTGCAAGGTCGGCTGGTTCATCCGATGGTAAAACGCGAAGGCGCGTCGCATTACCAGCCGATCGATTGGAACGACGCGTTCGAATTGATGGCGCGCGAATTGAACGCGTTGCCGACGCCGAATGCGGCCGCGTTTTACACGAGCGGTCGCACCAGTAACGAAGCGGCGTTTCTTTATCAGCTCTTCGCGCGGCAATTCGGCACCAACAATCTGCCCGATTGCTCCAACATGTGCCACGAATCGAGCGGCGTCGCGTTGAAGGAGAGCATCGGCATCGGCAAAGGCTGCGTCCGGCTCGAAGATTTTGAATGGACCGAAGCCATTTTCATCATCGGCCAGAATCCCGGCACGAATCATCCGCGCATGATGACGACGTTGGAACGAGCCAAGAAAAGCGGCGCGACGATTGTTGCGATCAATCCGATCCGCGAGACGGGATTGATCTCAGTGGTGAATCCGAATCCGCAAGAGTATCGAAACCCGCTGAAGTTCGCGGCCAAGATGCTGCTCAATCGCGGAACGCCGCTGGCCGATCTGTGGTTGCCGGTCCGGATCAACGGGGACATGGCCGCGATGCGCGGGATCATGAAGGAGATGCTCCACGAAGAGGAGCGGCGCCCGGGCGCGGCGTTAGATCGACAATTCATTGATCAATACACGACCGGGTTCGAAGAATTCGCCGCGCACGTGTGCGCGACGCCGTGGGATCAGATTCTCGAAATCAGCGGCCTCACGCGCGAACAGATTCGCACCGCCGCTGAAATCGCGATGCGCGCCAAGCGCATCATTTGTTGTTGGGCGATGGGATTGACACAGCACAAGAACGCTGTGGCCACCATCCAGGAAGTGATGAATTTTCTTCTGCTCGGCGGCAATATCGGAAAACGCGGCGCAGGTCCGTGTCCGGTACGCGGGCATTCCAACGTTCAAGGCGATCGCACGATGGGGATCTGGGAGCGAATGACCGACGCCTTTCGTGAGAAGCTCAGCCGCGAATTTCAATTCAGTCCGCCGCGCGGGCACGGCACCAACACAGTCGAGACAATCAAGAAAATGCATGAAGGCAAGATTCAATTCTTCTTCGCGATGGGCGGAAATTTTCTCGCGGCACCACCCGATACCGAATACACCGCCAAGGCGTTGCATAAATGCCGCGTCACCGCACACGTCTCGACGAAATTGAATCGTGCGCACCTGATTACTGGCGAAATCGCATTGATTCTCCCTTGTCTCGGCCGTTCGGAAATTGATCGTCAGGAATCAGGCGAACAATTTGTGACCGTCGAAGATTCGATGGGAATCATCAATCCGTCCCGCGGACACGCTGAGCCCGCCAGTCAACATCTTCTTAGCGAACCAGTAATCGTTGCCGGTCTGGCAAAGGCGACTCTCGGCTCGCGTTCGACGGTTGGTTGGGACGGCCTTGTCGCGAATTACGATCGGATCCGCGATCGCATTGAGCGCGTGGTTCCTGGGTTCGAGAATTTCAACGCGCGGATTCGCAAAGATGTTTTTTATTTGCCGAACGACGCGCGTGATCGCCGGAAATTCAACAATCCCGAAGGCAAAGCGAAGTTCAGCATTTCGCAGCTGACGCCGCCCAATCTCGCGCCGGATCAATATTTGATGACGACGGTGCGGAGCCACGATCAGTTCAACACGACGATCTATGGACTGGATGATCGCTATCGCGGCGTTTACAACGGGCGCCGCGTGATCTTCATGAATGGCGATGACATCAAGGCTGCCGGTCTGCGGCAAGGCCAGCTCGTTGATCTAACCAGTTACTACAAAGATGAAATGCGCACGGCCTGCCATTTCATGGTCGCGCCGATGGAGATCGCGCGGCGTTGTACGGCGACCTATTTTCCGGAAGCGAATGTGCTCGTTTCAATCAACAACAGCGCTGATCGCAGCAACACGCCGGTGAGCAAAAGTCTCGTGATCAGCATCGCGGCGTCGCCTGACGCCGCAGCTGCGGTCAATCGAATTCTTCGCGAAGCGTCGCAAGCTTAGTCGAGAATCACTCGCTCGACGTGCGAATAAATGTTGAACGAATGGGGGTCGGATAAAACCGATCAGGGTCTGATTGCCCTCGCGCGCAAACTGCATCGCCAGGCTCGACGGCGCCGAAACTGAAGCCACGATCGGAATTCTGGCCAGCGACCCTCGTGGCACTTCGCCTGCTTAAGCAGCAGCGTCCCGATGAGGAAATTTGAGCCGCTTCCAGAGGAGCTTCGGTCTGTTGTCCACAGTCGTGAGCTCAAGGCCGTCCTGGTCGTCGATGACGACAGGCAGCTGGCTTCGGCGCTGCAATGGATCCTGGCCGATGAGAATTTTCTAGTCGACATCGCATTCGATGGCGAGGAAGCGATGCTCAAGGTCAAAGCGCACGAATACGATGCGGTAATCTGCGACCTCAAGATGCCGAAACTTCGCGGCGACGAGTTTTACTTAAAAGCGAAGAAATTGCGCCCGTCTCTGACAGACCGTTTCATTTTCATCACCGGGTTCGCGGCCGATCCGCACATCGCGCTGTTCTTCAACAAGCACGACGTGAAATATCTGGTCAAGCCGTTCGCCATCTCGGTCCTGATCAATTGTGTCAAGGAATTGCTCTCTTAAGTCCGAGCCGGACTGGCCATTAACAACTACCGATGCGTATTGAGAATCTGAGCAAAGCGCCAGACTTCGTGAAAAGCATTGTAAAGCGGCGTGGGCGCAACGCGGATGACGTTCGGTTCGCGGAAATCGCATTTCACGCCGGCGGTTTCAGGCACCATCGGAGCGATGTGTCGCTTGTTAGTGCTTTTTTCTCACCCAATCAATTCCATTATCTTCTGAAACCGTGGATGGCTGCGGAGCGGGTCTAGGTCGGAGTCGTGCTTGATCCATCCATGCTTCAACTCGTAACCGGCGTTGGGAAGCAAGCGTTCCAGCAAATCGAAGGCCTGCTCTAGGTCTCCCAGCAGAGAATAAACGCAGGCGACATTGTACTGAATCAGGACGTCATCGGGGTCAATGGCCAAGGCTCTCGCCGCCCATTCCCTGGCACGGTCCTTCTCGCCAAGCGTAGCGAGAGCGTTAGCGCCAAAATAAGCCGCCCTCGGATTCTCAGGGTGAAGCGTGAGTTCACTCTCTGCGCGTTCGATGCCCCTTCGTGCCGCCCTCTCCATCTCTTGTTGCCGGCCAAGCGATCGATACATCGGAATTAGCAGGCACAATGCCTGGAAGTCGTCCGGCTTGTTTTCTGCGGCGCGCTCGAAAAGCGCGGCTGCCCGCTCGAACTTCCCCTGCGTGACGCAGGCACGGGCATAGAAGTAATGAGCCTCGAATGAATTGGGATCAAGCCCGATTGCCTCTTCGAATTCCGCGATTGCTTCCTCATGTTGCTGCCCGAGTGAGAGCGCGAGCCCTCGGGAAGCATGTGCTTCGGCGAGTCTATTGTCCAAAGCCAGCGCCTTCGCGCTGGTAGCCAGAATGCTGTCGATGCCAGCTTCCAAATGGTAGTGCAGAAATAGGAAAGAATCGCAATCGGCGATGCCGGCGTAAGCGCGTGCATAGAGCGGGTCCAACTCTACCGCCTTGGCGAACATCCGCCGTGCTAATTGATAGTTCGACTTCGAGTGCCGTTGCATGAATTGCCGGCCACGAAGATAATAAGTGTACGCTTCAACGTTATCCGTCGGGGTTTGTCCGATCGACTTTTTCTCCTGTGGCAGCAGCTTAACCTTTAGCTGTTCCACGATCGCGTGAGTAATTTCGTCCTGGATGGCGAAGATGTCCGTCAGGTCACGATCATAGCGATCGGCCCACATGTGGCCGCCCTTTTTGCCATCGATCAGCTGTCCGGTCACTCGCACGCGTGAGCCGGCCTTTCGAACGCTTCCTTCAAGAATAAAATTGACCCCAAGGTGCTTAGCCACTTGCTGCGCCTCCACAGACTTCCCCTTGTACGTAAAGGCGGTGTTACGTGCTATGACGAACAAACCGGACACCTTCGAGAGGTCGGTAATGATATCCTCCGTGATCCCATCACTGAAATATTCCTGTTCCGGATCGCCACTCATGTTGATGAACGGGAGAACCGCGATCGATGGCTTCTCTTCGCTGTGCGTTGACGCTATGGCGCTAGTTTCTCCACTCGGGGGCGCGTCTAACGAAATGCTGTAAACACGAATCGGTCGTTCGATGTTCTTGAGCCGCCGCTCGCCCATGTCTTCAAAAGTGAGACCTAAGCGGTTGCCGACGTGATCACGCACCGACTGCGAAACTGTAATCCCACCAACAGGCGCAATGCTCTCCAGCCGCCCCGCGACGTTGACGCCGTCACCGAAGATGTCTTCGCCCTCGACAATCACGTCCCCAAGATTCACTCCCATGCGAAATTCGATTCGGCGCTCCTGTGACATGCCGGCATTCCGATCACGCATTCCGCGTTGAACGTCGGCGGCGCAGGCCACTGCGTTCACCACGCTCGGAAATTCCACCAGCATGCCGTCGCCCGTCAGCTTGACGATCCGTCCCTGATGCTCAGCGATCTTGCCGTCGATGAAATCCGTCTGAAGTGTCTTCAGCGCGGCGAGCGTGCCGGTCTCGTTCGCACCCATGAGTCTGCTGTATCCGACCACGTCGGCGGCAAGGATGGCAGTGAGGCGGCGTTCCATTTGGGCTCGGAAATTAGCTCATGAAAACGATCGAACAAGGATACCACTTACTCGATAGGAAGTCATGGCGACCTCAGGCTTCCGACGTCTGAGCTCTGGCGACCGCCATGTCACTGATGCTCGGCCAGGATTTTGGCAAAGCGCCAGACTTCGTGGAACGTGTTGTAAAGCGGCGTGGGCGCAACGCGGATGACGTTCGGTTCGCGGAAATCGCATTTCACGCCGGCGGCTTGAAGTTTATTGAACAATTCTTTTGGATGCTCCTGCGCCAGGATCGACAATTGGCAGCCGCGCGCGTCTGTTTCGCCCGGCGTAATCATCGCAAAGCGGTCCGAGGTGCGAGCCGCACCGGCATTGGACTGGCCTTTGGCGCCCGCACGGTGCAATAGAAATTCGAGATAGCCGGTCAGCTTGATTGACTTCGCGCGGAGCGCCTCGATTCCGCCGGCTTCATCGAAGATCGACAATGACGCGCGCAACGGCGCCATTGAAAAGATCGGCGGATTGCTGATCTGCCAACTGTCTGCTGAAGGGACCGGGATAAATTCAGGCTCGAGATGCAGCCGGAACCGGGTGTTCGGATCGTTTCCGAACCAACCAGCGAGCCGTGGAAGTTTTGTGTTCGTCGCATGTCGCTCGTGAACATACGCGCCCGCAACCGCGCCGGGGCCGGCGTTGAGATATTTGTAGGAACACCAAACCGCGAAATCGATATTCCAGTCGTGCAACGACAACGGCACGTTCCCGATCACGTGCGCGAGATCGGCACCGACGGTGATGCCATGTTTCTGCGCGGCCTTCGTGATCGTTGGAATGTCGAACAACTGACCGGTGAAAAAATTCACGCCGGCAATCACCACGACCGCGAGCTGGTCGGCATTTTGCTTAATAAGATCGACAATGTCGTCGGTTCGCACGGTGAATTCGCCTTTGCGAGGACTGGCGAGAATGAGCGCGTCTTTGGGATCAAGTCCGTGGTGCACGATCTGAGTTTTGATCGCATAGGTGTCGGAAGGAAACGCTGGATCTTCCATCAGAATCTTGAACCGCGATTTCGTGGGCCGATAAAACGTGGCCATCATCAGGTGCAGGTTCACCGTCAGACTGTTCATGCAGATCACTTCGACTGGTTTAGCGCCGATCAGGCGCGCGGTCGGTTTGCGTAACGTCTCGTGATACGAATACCACGGTGTCTTCGCTTCGAGATGCGCGTCGACGCCGAGCTTGGCCCAATCGTCCAGCTCCTGATCGACAACTTGCCGCGCCGATTTCGGCATCAAACCTAACGAATTACCGGCGAAATAGATCAGCGGTTTACCGTCTTTGCCGAGCGGGAGATGAAATTTATCCCGGACCTGGCGAAGCGGATCCTCGGCATCGAGTTGATTTGCGAAATTTTCGTCAGCTGAAAACTGCATAATCACACATTCTAGACAGGATTAGCCCGATTTCTACGAACCCCGAAAAATTCCAATCCGCTTCAATCCTGTTAATCCTGTCGCCTTGCTTCCGGCATCTGCATGAACTCGATCGTTGTGCCGTCGGGATCGCGCACGTAAACGACACGTTTTCCCGCATTCGGACCGGTTTTTAGAGTTTGCGGTTTGCCTGCCGCTTTCCAACCGGACGCCGCGATTTTTTCGAGAATGGCGTCGAGTTTATCGACCGTGAGCGCGACGTGGACTGATCCGACATCGCAGGGCCGAAGACTTGTCCTGAGCGAAGTCGAAGGATTGACATGTTTGCGATCGGGCGGCGCGAGGTACTCGAGCAATTCGATTTTGTGTCCGCCCGGCGCTTTCACCACCGCGAGCTTGATCTCGGCGCCGGGCACTCCCGTAATCTCACTGGCCATTTTGCTCGTTTGATGCGCGCGATGCGAAAATTCAAAGCCGAGAACATTCTGCCAAAATTCCAGAGAGCGTTCGAGATTCGAAACCGTAATGCCGGTGTGATCGGCGGCGATAATTTTGAAGTTCTTGCTCATGCTCTTGATCAAAGAAATGATCGCGGGCGATTGGGGTCAATCGCCCCTACCTAAATGCGCGATGACTTTGAGCTCGATCGCGATCGGCGTCGGGAGCGCGGTCACTTCAACCGTCGTGCGGGTCGGGTTCGGTTTCCCGTCACCCGCGAAATATTCGGCGTAGAGTTTGTTATAGGTCGGAAAGTCTTTCTTCATGCTGGTGAGGAAGACCGTCACATCGACAATGTCATTCCAGCTCGCCCCGGCGTCTTCGAGCACAAGCCGCACATTTTCGAAGACCGCATGGCATTGCTTTTCAATGTCGTAACTGGTGACATCGCCCGCCGAATCGAGCGTGACGCCGGGGATTTCTTTGCTGCCGCGCGTGCGCGGGCCGATTCCCGAAAGAAAAAGCAAATTGCCGACTCGTTTGGCGTGCGGAAACGCGCCCACCGGTTCAGGCGCGCGCCTGCTTTCGAATGATTCGCTCATCGCGCGGCCTGCGACGCCTTTGCGGCTAAAGCGTTGATGAATTGATCTGAGTCCGAAACCCAGCCGAGCAGTACTTCGGCATTCAAAAGCGATGCTTCGTGGTTTGTCCTCGGCAAATCGTGGCCGATTGGCTCGCTCATGCAATCTTTGAGCAAAACACAAAGATAATCCCTAAACATCGCGTCTCTCACCGTCGACTCCACGCAGATGCTTGTCGTTACGCCGGTCACGATCAGGTATTTGATTCCAAACTTCTTCAGCGTCGCGTCCAGATCGGTTTGGTAAAACCCACTGAACCGCGTTTTATAAAGAACGATGTCGTTAGGCTGCGGCTTCAGCTCGGGGACGATGTCCGTGTCCCACGTGTCTCGGATCAATACGCGGCTTTCTCGTCCGTCAGGCGCGCGAATTGTCTGGCCGACGCCAAATTTCAAATGGCGTGTGCGATTCACGGAATCGGTCGCACCCAGATCGGAAAGGTCAGGGCGATATCCCATTTTGAGATAAATGATTTTCAACCCGGCCTGGCGCGCCGCCTCGAGCACTTTTGCGGTTGGAGCGATCGCTTTCTGCGCGCCGGAAATATCGGCTCCAGCCCGGTCGAACATCCCGCCCTTGGCTACAAAATCGTTCTCCATGTCCACAACGATGACCGCAGTTCGCGCCGGATTGATTGCAATCGGTTCGGGTTTCGCGTTGAGCGTAACCATTTCATTCTTGGGTTCAGCAGCTGAACTCGATCGGAAGGCGATACACAACTGTCCGCTGACTAATCCCATGACAACGAATTTGACTACCAAGTTTTGCATGATTGGGTCGCGTTACGCTTAACTTGGAGCGTATTTTTCGAACTTCGGCAATTTCGGATCCATATGGTCCCACGGCTGCGCGTCGGACGTCCAAATTTCATGCTGCGGTTTATACAAGCCCGGATCGTCGAGACTCGAAGCCGCAATGCCTTGTCCGAAGTCGGTTTTGCCGCCGAATAATCGCGAACCGCATTCCGGACAAAAACCGCGCGTGTTTTCACCCATCATTTCGCTCTTCATGCCGTAATATTGCGGCGTGCCTTTCGTGATCTTGAAAGCTTTCGCCGGTACGTAGAAAACGGGAGTGTATGCACCGCCGGTCATCCGCTGACAATCGCGGCAATGACAATTGAACATCACGATCGGTTCCGCATTGACTTCGTAGCGAATCGCGCCGCACGCGCATCCACCTGTAAATTTCGTAGGCATGGCCTACTCTCAACAACCTGTCACGCTGAAGCAAGGCAAAGGCGGATCAACTCCTTGTCGCGCCGTAGCAAGGCGAAGGAGGATCAACCATCAACTTCTTCTATCCTCCGGCGATTGCGCCCATGATAAAGAATGGCTCGTCGCCCTTCACGATCGCGTCGGGCAGGGGAGTGTCGGGCGATTCGTGGGAAATGTCTTCGCCGCAGGCGAAGAAGCGGACGAGCGGGCGACGCTTGAGCGTGTTGTGTTCGCGAATTGTGCCGCGCAGCATGGGGAATTTAGTTTCAAGCTCGTCGAGAATCGCTTTCACCGTTGGCGATCCATTTAGATCGACGTGTACCTCATCGCCCACTTTCGCGAGCGTGCGGAGATGATGCGGAAGAACGACTCGGATCATGTAGGCAACTCAACCACGAATTGACACAAATCTACACGAATCAAATTGGTGTCCATGCGTCTACATTCGTGGTTACTTCAACGTTTGCACTTCGACTGACAGAACAGCCGGCAAGTCCCTCACGATCGGCTCCCAGCTGTCGCCCGAATCCCGTGATGCATAGACCTGTCCGCCGGTGGTTCCGAAATAAATCCCGCACGGATCGAGCGAATCGACCGACATCGCGTCGCGGAGCACGTTCACGTAGCAATCCTTTTGCGGAAGACCTTTGGTGAGTTCTTCCCATTCGTTGCCGCCGCTTCGACTGCGATAGACGCGCAATTTTCCGTCGGGCGGATAATGTTCGGAGTCGCTCTTGATCGGCACCCCGTAAATTGTCTCCGGCTCGTGCGCATGGACATCGATCGGGAATCCGAAATCGCTCGGTAAATTTCCGCTGACTTCGCGCCATGAATCGCCGCCGTCGTCGCTCCGCATCACGTCCCAATGCTTTTGCATGAAGAGCGTGTTCGGTTTTGTCGGATGCATCGCGATCCGATGGACGCAGTGCCCGATTTCCGCGTGCGGATCGGGAATGTACTGCGAATGCAAACCGTGGTTGATCGGCTTCCAGGTTTTGCCGCCATCGTCGGTTCGGAACGCGCCCGCGGCCGAGATCGCGATGAAAATGCGCTTCGGATTTTTCGGATCGATCAGGATCGAGTGCAGACACATCCCGCCCGCGCCCGGTTGCCATTTCGGGCCGGTGTCGTGTTGGCGTAGCCCCGACAATTCACTCCACGATTTGCCGCCATCTTTCGATTCGAACAGCGCGGCGTCTTCCACGCCTGCGTAAACGTGATCGGCGTTATCGAGCGCGGGCTCGAGATGCCAGACGCGTTTGAATTCCCACGGATGCTGCGTGCCGTCGTACCACATGTGCGTCCCGGGAATTCCGTCGTAAACGAACATGTTGCTCTCGCCTTTGGGCGTGCCGTCCGGACCTTTTAGATCTTCGGGACTGCTGCCCGGCGTCTCCCAGGTTTTGCCGCCGTCGCTGCTACGCTGAATGATCTGCCCGAACCAACCACTCGTCTGCGACGCGTAAATCCGGTCCGGATCAACCGGCGACCCTTTCATGTGATAAATTTCCCAGCCGGCAAAATGCGGCCCGTCCACTTTCCAGTCTTTGCGCTTCGCATCCGACGTGAGAACGAACGCGCCTTTCCGTGTGCCCACCAATACTCGAATTTGGCTCATAAATTAT
>WNGN01013041.1_pt1 | contig 12713 bp, 13 predicted proteins | sample 5400561 | NCBI WGS metagenome assembly WNGN01 (sample SAMN13153379, study PRJNA577476) | soil metagenome | isolation source: 115 cm soil or saprolite under Garry oak tree replicate 2 | place: USA:California | collected 2016-06-15
CTCGACCATCGCCAAGGACGTCGCGTCGCCCGTCCGCTCGTGGTGGCGCAGCAAGAACTCGAGCGTCATCGAGGGCGGGAACTTGGGCGCCCGCCCGAATCCGCCGTGCTCGGCGTCGAAGGACGTGGCCAACCGGGCGGCCGCGGCGTCGAGCTGCGACGCGCCGGGCACGGGGGCACCGCCGTCGTCAGGTACTGCCGCTTCGGAAAGTGCAGCGACGACCCGCTGTCCGGCCGCCAGCACCTCGTCGCGGTCGTCGTGCCACGCCTGCGCGACCGCGGTGAGCAGCCGGCTGAATTGCGCGCGCGGGAAGAACGTCCCGGCGAAGAACGGTTCGCCGGACGGTGCGAGCAGGCACGTCATCGGCCAGCCGCCCTGGCCGGTGAGCGCAGTCGTCGCCTCCATGTAGACGGCGTCGACGTCCGGACGCTCCTCGCGGTCGACCTTGATGTTGACGAAATGCTCGTTCATCAGCGCGGCTACGCCGGCGTCCTCGAACGAGTCGTGCGCCATGACATGGCACCAGTGGCAGGCGGCGTAGCCGACCGACAGCAGGATCGGCCGGTCGAGCCGCTTGGCCTCAGCGAACGCCTCGTCCGACCACGGCCACCAGTCGACCGGATTGTCCTTGTGCTGAAGGAGATACGGGCTCGTCGCCGTCGCCAACCGGTTAGTCACCACACCGACTATCCCCGTCGGCGCGGACGGGCACTTACCCGGGCGGCGGCTTCGTCTCCCACAGCGTGTTCAGCCGACGCTGCAGGTAGCGAGTCTGCGACGCGTACCAGAACGCGCCGAGGATCGTGATGCCGGCGGACACGCGCACCGGCGAGACGACGGACGCGTGCGCGGCGTTCAGCCGACCGGCCGTCCTGGCGAGGCTGACCAGGTTCAGGATCGGCACCAGCTGCGCGAGCACGGCAAGTCCTGGCCTGACCGTCACAGCATCGGGGGCGAACAACTGCAGCTCGCGGTTGATCTTGTAGTACCAGACGAGGTAGTAGATACCGAGCGTGAGGATGGACAGCAACCACACGGCCCAGGCGTCGCGCGTCTGGCCGACCGTCCCCGACTCCGGCTGCGCGGGACGGTACGCGTGCCGGCCGACGGCCGCCGCCTTGGCCTTGGTCGCCACGGGAGCCACGGGCGACACGGAAGACAGGGAAGACACGTCGTGCTCGCCGGCCTCCGGCGACGCATTCGGCTGATTCGACTCGGTCATACCGGGTCCTTTCGCGGCGGGGTCGATCTTGGTACTGGCGGCTCCACGGTGATCTTGATGCAGCGCAGTGTCAAGCTGACGTTAAGGTGCCGCCGAAGTTGTTGCACGTCCGCAATCTGGCATCGTGCAGGGCATCCGGGTTGCGCTGGGCGATCGCCGGACGCAGCCCCGCGAAGCTCGAGGCCGTGCGCGCACGACTCGGCGCGGAGTGCGCGGAGCTGCCGCTGCTGCGGGCCGACATCCGCGACCACGACTCGCTGCGTCAGCTGGCCGAGAGCTCGCGCGTCGTCATCACGACGGTCGGCCCGTACATCACCTACGGCGAACCGCTCGTCGAGGCGTGCGCAACTGCCGGCACCGACTACGTCGACCTGACCGGCGAGGCGGAGTTCGTCGACCGGTGCTACGCCCGCTATCACGATCGAGCCGTCGAGAGCGGCGCACGTCTGGTGCACAGCTGCGGGTTCGAGTCCATCCCGCCCGACCTGGGCGTGTACTTCACCGTGCTGCGGCTGCCGGAGGGAGTGCCGCTGCGCGTCCGCGGGTTCGTGCGCGCGTCAGCGGCGCTATCGGCTGGGACGTATCAGACCGCGATCACTGGCATCTCGCGGGCCAGGTCGGCCGCGGGCGCCGCGCGCGAGCGTCGCCGGCTCGAACCCCGGCCGGCGGATCGGCGAGCCCGGGCGGTCGGCGGGCGGATTCACCGCGACGCGGACGCTCAGGCGTGGGCGGTGCCGTTGCCGAGTATCGACGGCGGGGTGGTTGCCCGGTCGGCACGAGCGCTCGACCGCTACGGCCCGGACTTCAGCTACACGCACTACGCCGCGGTCAAGCGGCTGCCGGTGGCGCTGGGTGGCGTCGCCACGGCTGTCGGCCTGGCAGGCCTCGCCCAGATCCCGCCGGTGCGCGGATGGCTGCTCGGCCGGATGCAGGCGGGCGAGGGCCCGTCGGCACAGAAGCGGGCCAGGAGCTGGTTCACGATGCGATTCACCGGCGAGGGCGGCGGGGCACGGGTGATCACGGAGGTTTCCGGAGGAGACCCCGGCTACGGCGAGACGGCCAAGATGCTGGCCGAGTCTGCGATGTGCCTGGCCGCCGACCGGCTGCCGGCCACGTCGGGTCAGGTCACGACAGCCGTCGCGATGGGCGACGCACTGATCGAGCGGCTGACCAGGGCGGGCATCGCGTTCACCGTGCTCGACGGCGCGCCGAGTGCCGCGCCGTCGCGGAACACGGGTTCCTGACGGCTCGGCGCGCTACTCCCCGACCGCCTTGCGCGGGGCGGTCTTGCGCGGAGTGGTCTTCCGTGGCGCCGCCTTGCGTGGCGCCGCCTTGCGTGCCGTCGTACTCGACGCCGCCGCGGCCTTGCGAGCCGTCGGGCGCTTGCCGGGGGTAGCCGTCTTGGCAGCCGGGGTCACGGCGCGGGTGGCCTTCGGCCGGGCCGCCTCGCTGGTGGCCGCCGTGCGCTTGGCCGCCGCTGCCCGCTGCGCGCGCGCCGCGTCGGCTTGCGCCTCGTCGAGCCGCGGCTGCGACTTGGCCGGACGCGACCTGGCCCGCGGTTGCGACTTGGCCGGACGCGACTTGGCCCGGGCCGCCGTCTTGGCAGGCGGCACCGGATCGACGACGGCCTCGACGACCGGCGCGGCCGCAACGATCGGCTCCGCTGCGACGACTGGCTCGGTGTCGACGACTGGCTCCGCCTCGGCAACCGGTTCGGGCTCACGCTCGACATGCGTCAGGGGCGAGATGGTCAGCCCGGCGCGGTATTCGGTTTCGACGGGGATCCTGGCTGACTGGCCCCGGTCGCCGAGGTAGGTATCCGGTAGCTCAGTCCTCGTCCTCGTCACTTTTCTTGCCCGCCTTGCGACCACCCGGGCGGGCACCCGACCCCTTCGTCGGCACGCTCTGCCCGAGCATGACCTCGGCGAAGTCAGCGAGCGCTCCGTCGAGCTGCTGGGTGATTCGGCGTTCGGAGTCATGCTGCGAGTCGCGCAACACCCGCGCGAACTCGTTGCGGTCGGGTCTTGCGTCGACGCCGCGGTCGATCTTGTCGATGCCGTTCTCGATTGCACCGGTGAGCGAGCCGACGCCGGAGTGGACGCTGTCCTCGACCGACTTCACTCGACCGGTGACCGACTCGAGCCGCTCGGCGATCTGCTCGATCCGGCCGGAGATGCCGTCCAGGCGCTCGCTCGGGTCGACCGCCGGGCGAGCGAGGAGCTCCTCGAACCGGCCCTGCAGGCGGTTCGTCTCGTCGTCCAAGCGCTGGTGCAAACCACTGGAGAGCTCGTCGAAGCGCCGGTGCACGGAGGCGGGGTCGAGGGTGCCGGGCAGCAGGTCGACCGCGCCGTGGACGCGCGCCACGGTCGCGTCGAGCTCGTCGAGGCGGGCGTGCAGGTGCTGCAGCCGATCGTCGAGGCCGTCGACACGGTCGCTGACGGCCGTCACGACGTCGATGACCCGGTTGAGCACGGTGTCCTGGGCGTCGATCCGCGAGAGTGCCTCGTCCAAGCGCTCCGCGATGACGCTGACTTCGGTGCGATCGGGCAGCTCGGACAGGCGCTGCTGGATGGTCGCGACATTGTCGTGTGTCGAGGACAGGCGCGTCGCGCTCTCACCGGCGACGCCTTCCAGCGGCGCGAGCCGCGCCCGGATGTCGTCGAGCATGTCGACGACCTGTTGCTGCTCGTCGGCTCGGACATCCGAGGCGCGCGCGAGCATTGCGCGCATTTTCTCGAAGCCGACTGGAGTCTGCCCATTGACGGTCTGGTCCACCGTGCTACTACCTCTCTGGAAACTGGGGCCCAAACGACCGGTGCGCTCGCACCAGGACGTCGGCACGAGCGCGAAGGATCGCGATGGTACGGAGGGTGTAGCTGCACAGCATGCACCACTCGCCCATGCGCCGGAAGGGGTGGGTCGGCACCTTTCGCCGCGCCGTCAGATACGGCCCGGTGTCGCCGCCTCGCGACCGGCGATGTGGTCGGCGTCCGCGAACCGAAGACCAAGATCACCAAGCAGTGAAACCACGTCACGCGTCGGCCCGCGGAGCAGGCGTGATCGGGACAGCCGGATGATCCGCTCCGCGAGCGGCACTGTTCGGTCGATCAGCACGCGCGTGCGCCGGGCTCCGGACGACGCGTCGTGCACCCAGAACAGCACGATGCCCATCTGGTATAGCCATAGCAGTTCCGGCAGCGCCGCGCGGAGTTCGCGGTCGACGGAGAGGTCAGCTCCGTCGACGACGCGACGCATGACCGACACGGCGCCGTCGCGTGCCGCCGCGGATCCCTCGGAGAACGGGCTGAGCGGGCTGCTGGGATCCGCAGCGTTCTTGAAGAACTGCGCGGCGAACTCGTGATACGGCGCCGCGACATCCAGCCAGGCGTGCATGACGCCGGACAAGCGATCCGCGAAGTTCGTCGTGCGAGCGAGCACCGCTTCGCTCGCTGCCATGTGCTGGCGTTGCATCTGGTCGTAGAAACCCTGGATCAGGTGTTCCTTCGACCCGAAGTAGTAGTACGCGTTGCCGACGGCCACGTGCGCTTCGTCGGCGATGGCGCGCATGGTGGTGCGCTCGTAGCCACGCTCGGCGAACAGGCGCAGGGCGGCCTCGACGATCTGTGCCCTGGTCTGCTCGCCCCTGCCGCCCACACTCATCAGCGGTGCGTGCCCACGTCTCGGTACGGATAGGCCGTTGGCAGCGGCGGCGCCTCCTGGCGGACACGGTTTCGCCGCAGGTGAGTGAACAACCACAGGTTGCCGAGATGGATGCCGCCGAGCACGAGCAGGACGACGCCGATCTTCACCGACAGCGCGTCGAACACCTGCCGCGTGTCGTGCACGTTCGTCGACGGGCGCAGGTACCACACCACGAAACCGAAATTGATCAGGTAGAAGCCGGCCACCAGCAGGTGGTTGACCGCCTCGGCCATCCGCCGATCGCCACAGAAGACGTCCTCGAGGAACACCCGGCCGTTTCGCGAGAGCGTGTGGCCGACCCACATGGTGAGCGCCACGCCGAGCAGCAAGTAGATCACGTACGTCACGACCACCAGACCGTCTTGCATGGCCACCAGCCCCTGTCTTGAACACGTTCAAGTCAATGGCACCACGGTAGCACGCATACTTGAACGTGTTCGAACCGAGAGCTGAACCGAATCAGGAGCCGAACGGCGGATCGCTCGGCCGCGGGAATCGCGACCGCTCTTGAGGCGTGGGCCACGAAGCCTTCGCTCCCGCCGAGCCGAACGCAGGCCGGGCTGGCTTGCTCCACCCCGCTGATCCGGTGGTGCCGCTCAACCCGCCTGATCCGGCCGGCCCGCCCGGCGCGCCGGAGCCGGACGATCCGCCGCCCGAGCCACTCGGCCCGCCGGAGCCGCTGGTGGGCTCGGTAGGCGCCGGCCCACTAGGCCCGACCGGCCCGGCGGGTCCAGCCGGTGTGCCTGACCCGGCGATCCGGCCCGACGAGCCCGCCGGGCTGCCGCCCTCGAATCGCTCGCTGGAGGTCTCCGGCCCGGCCGACCAGCGCGCGGCCGTGGTCGTCGGCGCCGACCAGGACCGGGGCGTGCTCTCGGCCTGTTGCCACGGCGGCGCCACCCGGGTATCCGAGTCGTCACCCGACATCATCGAGCCGCCTTCGGGCACCGGGCTGAACGCGTCCTCTTCCTCGTCGCGCCGGGTCGCGGTCTGGTTGGTCGCCGACGCCAGGATCGCCGCGACGATCGCGACGAGCAGCCCGGTCACGCCGCCGAACAGCACCGACTCGGCCGTCGGGCCATGGAAGACCGGGTTCCAGAACCGGCCGAGACCTTGCGGATTGCGACTGTGCTCGTACAGGTCGCTGAAGGCGATTGCCAGCCGGCCGATCGCGGCCAGCTGGGTCAGGCCGAGGACGAGGCCCCAGGTGCCGAACAGCACGGCGAAGAAGCTGCGCGGCGGTCGCATCGCACCCACGAACGCGAGGACCACCAGGAAGACGACGACCACCGTTCCGCCGGCGGCGATGATGCCACCCAGCCAGATCGCCCGCTCGTGGCTGACCGGGGTGAATCGCCACGAGAAGTTGGTGAGTACCGCCTTGAGCTGGTGGTCGCGCGGCAGTTCGTCGGTGCGCGCGCGCTCGACGAGATGCTTGACGATCCACTGGTTTCCGGCTGCCGCCACGAGAACCAGTTCGGTCACGGCCGCGCCGAGCGCGACCAGCAGGGAGGGTGAGCGTCGCATTCGCGGAGCATAGGACCAACTCGGCCACACGCGAAGAGGGTCGGGCGTGCCTAAATGGCAATTTGACGCCGACCCGCGAAAGGATGGACGCAACCGGCGAAAGGACCGCAGTGCCTGACGACGAACCGTCCGGCCTCGTGCACGCCGCTGCCAGGCTGTCGACGGCGTGGCGACGAGCGGTGGTCGTGCTGCGCCGTGCCTTTCGGTGGGAGCGCGGCCACCATGTGGACCGGCGGCTGGTCATCGTGGCGCTCGCGCTCGTCGGCTCGACACTCGGCGTCGCTCTGGCCGGCAACGTGCATCACAGCGTGGGCCCGGTGCGAGTGCAGTTCGCGCTGCGGCCGACTTTGCACGGCGGGTCGGAGGTCGACGTCCCGCCGCTCGGCCGGCTGACCATGCGCAGCCACGTCGGGCCGCTGCGCGTGCGGGCCACGGTCACCGGCATCAGCCTGACTGCGGCGCAGCGCGTGCTGACCGGCGGCATCGACCGCGACGAGCTCGCCAAGCAGGTCGACCGAGACGTGCGCGGCGCGCTGATCCAGCTCGTGGTCAAGTCGCTCCTTGCTGCTCTGCTGGGCGGCGCCGGTCTGGTCGCACTGACATTTCGCCGATGGCGTCCTATCGCCGCGGCCGTCGGCACGACCGCCATCGCCCTGGCAGCCTCAGCCGGACTGGCCGCGGTGACCTGGGATACGAAGGCACTCTCGCAGCCGAAGTACACCGGCGTCCTCGCGTCGGCGCCGTCTCTGATCGGCAACATCGACGACATCCAGGATCGCTTCAACTCATACCGCGCCGAGCTGTCGAGGATCGTCACCAACGTCTCCAAGCTCTACAACGTCGCCTATCCACGACAGCCCCGAGGCGTTCAGCGTGATGGCGTCGCTGATCACCCAGTTCAAGGTGCAGGCCGTCGTCGACACCGGTGACATCAGCGACCACGGCACCAGCGCCGAGACCCAGCTGGCCACACCGATCGGGACGCTCGGCGTCCCGTACATCTACGTGCGGGGCAACCACGATTCGATCGGTGCGACGCAGCGGTTCGTCGCCTCGCGCCGCAACGCCATCGTGCTCGACGACGGCGACGCAGCCGACGTCGCGGGACTGCGCTGGGCCGGCATGGGCGACCCGCTGTTCACGCCGGACAAGACCGATGTCCAGGACAAGGACGCCGACCGCGAGACGCTCCTCGCCAGCGGGCAGCGCCTCGCCGACAGCATCGGTAACCAGTCGCCGCCGATCGACGTGGCGCTCGTCCACGATCCGGCGATGGCCGGCCCGCTCTACGGCCACGTGCCGCTCATCCTCGACGGGCACGTGCACCATCGCGCGTCCCACGTCGAGACCAAGACGCTCGAACTGACGCAGGGCTCGTCCGGCGGCGCGGGCCTGCGCAATCTGGAGGGCGAGCAGCCGTTGCCCCTTGAGCTGTCGATCATCTACTTCGACGTGACGACCCATCGTCTGGTTGCCGTGGACGACGTGACGGTCAGCGGCCTCGGCGAAGAGTCGGTGCAGATCGAACGCCACTCGGCCGACTCGTACCTGCACGACAACAAGGCCACCGATACGTCATCGCCGTCCTAGTCCGGCAGCCATAGACTCGGCGCATGAGTGACGAGGCCGCCGAGACACCGAACGCCAACGCTACGACCGCATCGCACGACAGCCCGATGTCAGCCGAACTGCGTGCCGCGATCGCGCAGGACTGGGATCCGGCGCCGGTGATGCCGCACCCGGCACGTCCCGACGGCGCACCGTTCACTGCGAACCGTCGCGCGGCGCTGTCTGCCGCCTTCCCGGGCCAGCTGATCGTCGTGCCGGCCGGACCTATGAAGCCACGGGCGAACGACACCGACTACCCCTACCGGGCGGCCAGCTCGTTCGCCTGGCTCACCGGCGAGACCGTCGAGAGCGCCGTGCTCGTCATGATGCCGAGCTCCACGGGTCATGACAGCACGCTCTACGTCGTCGAGTACGCCGCCCCGGGAAAGCTCGAGTACTTCACCGACCGTATGCACGGCGCGCTCTGGGTCGGCGGCGTGCCGACGCCGGCCGAGACCGCGGAGGCGCTCGGCATCACCACCCGGGCCCGCGGCGACCTCGAGTCGGACGTCGCCGCGTGGCGCGACCGCGACTGCGCCGTGCTCACCGGCTTCGACCCCGCCGTCGACTCGCTGTTCCCGCGCGGCAACGGCAACAAGCTCGGCGAGGTGCTCGACGAGCTGCGGCTGGTCAAGGACGCGTGGGAGATCGGCCGGCTGCAGGACGCGTGCGACGCCACCGCTCTCGGTTTCGCCGACGTCGCCCGCGAGCTGCCCGTCCTGCTGGCACGTGGCGGCGAGCGCGGAGAGCGCTGGCTCGAAGGCACGTTCTGGCGACGCGCCCGGATGGAAGGCAACACGGTCGGCTACACGTCGATCGTCGGCGCTGGCGTGCACGGCACGACCCTGCACTGGTGGCGCGACGACGGGCCCGTCCAGGCAGGGCAGCTGCTGCTCGCCGACATGGGCATCGAGACCGACGAGCTCTACACCGCCGACGTCACCCGCACGATGCCGGTCAGCGGCGAGTGGACTCCTGACCAACTGCGCATCTACCGCGCCGTCTACGAGGCACAGAGCGCGGGCATCGCCGAGGTCAAGGCCGGCGCCGACTTCCTCGCCGCGCACAACGCGGCGATGTGGGTACTCGCCGACCACCTGCACTCGTGGGGCATCCTGCCCGTCACCGCCGAGGTCTCCTGCGCCGACGACCCGGAGCGTCCCGGCGCAGGGCTGCACCGTCGCTACACCCTGCACGGCACGTCACACATGCTCGGCATCGACGTCCACGACTGCGCGCTCGCCCGCGAGCAGAACTACCGCAAGGGGACGCTGGCCGCCGGCTACGTCCTCACCGTCGAGCCGGGCCTGTACTTCCAGCCCAACGACCGGACGGTCCCGGCCGAGCTGCGTGGGCTGGCGGTACGCATCGAGGACGACATCCTCGTCACCGACGGCGACCCGCTGAACCTGTCCGGCTCGCTGCCGAGAGACGCCGACGAAGTAACGGCCTGGATGCGTGAGGTGCAGTCGACGCCAGCCGTTCCGTGACCGATCGCGCGCCCGGCGATGACGTCGCAGGCATCACCGCGCAGTGGGCACGCGAACGACCCGAGCTCGACGTCACGCCGATCGAGGTGTTCGGCCGCATCGCCAAGCTGCACCGGGCGCAGATCGAGGCGAGCGAGCACGCCTACCGGCAGCTCGGCATCTCCTCCGGCGACTTCGACGTGCTGGCGACCCTGCGGCGTGCCGGGCGGCCGTATCGCCTGACACCGTCCGACCTGACGTCGTCGATGATGATCTCGAGCGGTGGCGTCACGCAGCGGGTCGACCGCCTCGAACGAATCGGCCTCGTCGAGCGCCGGCCGCATGAGTCCGATCGGCGCAGCACGACGGTCGCACTGACGCCCGGTGGGCGCAGGCTGATCGACAAGGCGATGCCACTGCACCTGGACGCCGAACGGGCGCTCCTCGCGGGCCTGTCGAAGACCGACCGGAAGACTCTCGCCAAGCTTCTCAAGAAAGCGCTGGCCAACTCGGAATAGTTCGCTCGCCAGATACCTTAGTTCTAAGACTCTCAGAGCTAAGGGGACTTCCGTTGACGCGAACCTCGACCGTGGCGGTCACCGCGGTCGGCCCGGCGATCTGGGGAACCACGTACTACGCGACCACCAAGTGGCTGCCGTCCGGGTACCCGATCCTGGACGGTGCGGTGCGCGCACTTCCGGCCGGCCTCGCACTTCTCGCGTTGCGGTGGCAACTGCCCAGCGGCGTGTGGTGGTGGCGGATCGGCGTGCTGGGCATGCTGAACATCGGCCTGTTCTTCCCGCTGCTGTTCGTCGCCGCCGAGCGCGTGCCGGGCGGCATCGCCGGCGCCGTCGGCGCGATCCAGCCGCTGATCGTCCTGATGATGTCGACGGTGATCCTGCGCTCGCGCATCACCGCCACCGCGCTCGCGGCCGGCGTCGGCGGTGTCGTCGGCGTGACGCTTCTCGTCGTCCGCGCCTCGGGCCACGTCGACATGGTCGGAGTGCTCGCGGCAGTGGTCGGCACCGCCGAGATGGGACTGGCCATCGTGCTCGCGAAGCGCTGGGGCCGGCCGCCCATGTCGCCGGTGACGCTCACCGGCTGGATGCTGACCGCCGGCGGCTTGTTCCTCACCCCGCTCGCGCTGGCCACCGAGGGGCTGCCGCAACACCTGTCGGGCACGAACTGGTTCGGCCTCGTCTACCTGGCCGTCATCGGCGGCGCCGTCTCGTACTTCCTGTGGATGCGCGGGGTTGGCGCGCTGCCCGCATCCGCGATGAGCTTCCTCACCCTGGTCGTCCCGCTCGTCGCCGCGACGATCGGCTGGCTCGCACTCGGACAGAGCCTGACGCCGTTGCAGCTGCTGGGCATGGCCGTCGCGCTGGCCTCGCTCGTGGTCGGTCAGCGCGTCGTGGCACGGCCCGCCGGGCGGCCGATCCCGGCGGCGGGACAATGGCGCCATGGCAGCACCGCGGCGGGTCTCGTCGACCGGAGACCTTCACCTGCCGCCGGGTCGCGGCCTGCCCGACGGGCTGACCATCCCGGCCGGCGAGCTGATCGAGCGATTCAGCCGCTCGTCCGGACCAGGCGGGCAATCGGTCAACACGACTGACAGCAGGGTCGAGCTGAGCTGGGACGTCGGTAACTCGGCGGCGCTCGGGGACCACCAACGTGACCGGCTGCTCACCCGGCTCGACGGCCGGCTGACGAGCGGCGTGCTGACGATCAGCGCGTCCGAGCATCGGTCGCAACTGCAGAACCGGGCGGCCGCCCGCACCCGGTTGGCCGCGATGGTCACGGCAGCGCTCCGGCCCGAGCAGGTACGCCGCCCGACGCGCCCGTCGCGGGCGGCCAAGCAGGCGCGCCTGGACGCCAAGAAGCGGCGCAGCAGGCTGAAGGCCGACCGCCGCCTGCGCGGCGACTGACCGATCAGGCGTCCGTCCAGCGGACGCGCACGTCCGGGGCCTCACGCACGGCCGCGACGCGCTCGGCCTCCCGCTCGGCTTCGCGGCGCACGGCCGGGGGCAGCGGCGCGAACGGGTCGACGGTGATCTCCAGCCGAGCCTTGCCGCTCTTGGGACGCCACGTGCCGACCACCTCGCCGTCGACGAACAGCACGCCCGGACGCCCGAGAATCGGCCACAAGACCTTGTGCACCGCCTTGTCGGGCACGATCAGCGGGCGATCGCGAGCTTGCAGGTACGGGTCGAACGCCCCGAGCAGGCGAACCAGCCGGGGTGCCTTCGCCTTGCGCAAGGCGGCGAGCTGCTCCGGCGATATCCACGCGGGGCGGCCGTCGACGTCCACCTCGACAAGGTCGTCCGGCCACAACGGTGCGAGGTCAGCGCGCCGCGCGCCGAGATAGCCGGCGACGTCGCCCTGCGTCGCCGGGCCCAGCAACGTGAGGTACGCGCGGATCAGACGCTGTACCGCCGCCGGGTCGGCGCTCGTCGGGACGGCCGCTCCGGGCCGCGGCACGAGCACCGGCGGCGCGGTGCCGGGCTCGAGCTCGATGCCGGCGGGCAGGCTGCCCATCCGGAAGATCAGCTCGAAGACGTGCGTGGCCTGGCAGCTGCGGCAGTAGCGGTGCAGCGTGTCGGGCGTCGCCGCCGTCACGGCGGTGCTCGCGGCACCCTTGCCCATCGGCGCCGTGACGACCTTGCGCATCGCCTCGGCGCCGGCGGCGAATCCGGCCAGGCCCGCCATGCCTGCCTTCTTCATGGTCGATCCCGCGTCGACGCGGCCCAGCGCGTCCGCGTCGGACAGTGGCCACAGCGCGGCGGCCAGCCAGTCGAGGTCAGTGCGCCGATGCACATGCGGCGCGCCGCGCAGCGTCCACGCCAGGGCGAGCGGCTCGCCGGGGCCGACGCCCCGCAGCGACGGCGTGCGGCGCAGGCGCGCATCGAACGCGAGCCGCGCCGAGTCGCCGGAGTCCTGCACGCCGAAGTCGAGCACGGCGAGCTTGCCGAGCGACGACCCGTCGCGCAGCAGGCCTTGCGCACCGACGCGGTAGCCGATGACCTGCTCGCGCCGCACGTGTGGCATCAATGCACCTCCGGGCCAGGATCGAACGCATAGGACAGTGTGACGTCGAAGGTCAGGGCGCCCGCCGCGTACTCGACCTCGCCGTGCAGCCCTTCGAATTCGCCGCTCCCGGAGCCTGGCACGATCTGGCCGGTCGTCTTGGC
>WNGN01017277.1_pt1 | contig 12713 bp, 13 predicted proteins | sample 5400561 | NCBI WGS metagenome assembly WNGN01 (sample SAMN13153379, study PRJNA577476) | soil metagenome | isolation source: 115 cm soil or saprolite under Garry oak tree replicate 2 | place: USA:California | collected 2016-06-15
ATGTCGGCACGGCGGACCGGGTCGGCCAGGTGCACACGGCCGGCGCGTCGGCCGACGGGGTGACGCTGGCCGGCCCGTTATTAACCGGCTACGCCCCGGTTGCCGGACCGTAATGCGATCAGCGGTCCAAGGCCGGGGCACCTGGGCTAAGCAGGCATATTGTGGAAAGAGAAGCCGCTGAGCGTCGAGGCGGCACGCCTGCCTGACGCTCGCTCGCCCGATACCGGAGCACTATCTATCGTGACCGCACCCAATGAGCAAGCCAGGACGGCCGTACCGGCCACCGCTGGGCGCCTGCTAGCCGACGGCAGGCGGGTATACCGCCTGGTCACGTCGCTGGTCGTCTGGTGGACGTGGGTCGGGCTCGCCGCGCTCAGCCTTGGCGACCTGATCATCCAGGGCCACGACTACGTCTCGATGAAGTTCGCGCTCGGCCTGCTGACGGTCACCGGCCTGGTCTTCGCCCTCACGCTCTGGCCGAAGGTGATCGCCGACGATAGCGGGCTGGTCGTGCGGAATCCGTTGCGCAGCTTCGCGATCCCGTGGGGCGCCGTGAAGGGCATCTTCCTGGCCGACTCCGTCGAGATCCAGTGCGCGCGCGGTCCGGATAGGAAAGACAAGACCGTCTACAGCTGGGCGCTGTCATCGGCTCGCCGCGGCCGGGCCAGAGCGCGCCTGCACGGGTGGCAGTGGGAGCAGGGCAAGCGGAACCGGCCGTCGACCTACGGCCAGTTGCCCAGTCAGGCCAAGGAACTGATCAAGATGAGCCCGACCGAGGTCATGGCCAGGGAGATGGCCAGGATGTCTCAGGAGGCCAGGGCCAGGCTCGGCACGGACGCCGACCCGGCGGACGCTGCTGCTGCTGCTGCTGCTGCTGGTGGTGGTTCTGGCGAGGCTGGTGGTTCTGGCGAGGCTGGCGAGGGCCGTGGCCTGGGCGGGAAGATTCTGGGCGCGGTGAGTCTGCCCGTGAAGAGGCTGGGCGCGGCGAGCCTGAACGGGTCGGGTCCCGATGCGGCGGGCCGCGAACCTGGTGCGGACGGCCCAGGCTCGGCGGTCGCGCCTGGCGACGTGGTCACCGGCGGCTGGGCCTGGCCGGCGCTCGCCGCGATCCTGGTGCCGGGGATCGCGTTGGCGATCTCGGTGCTGGCTGGCTAGGGATACGCCCTCGCGAGGCCCATCAGCCCGGGTCGCCGACGGCTCCAGTCCCAGCCGGCCTGTCCGGCCCGGTCGGCCCGCCCCGCCGAGCCGCCACCCTATCGCCCGAGCGAGCTGCACGGCCTGGTGCGCAGCCCGTGCACGTATTCCGCGGGCGCACCCGCGGCCTCGGCGGCGTCCGCCATGATGCCCAGATACCTGGCGGAAGGCAGTCCGCCTTCGTAGTCGTTCAGCACGTACAGCCAGGCGAGGACGTCCCCGTCCTGGGTCGCGACCCGCACCCTGAGCTTGCTGCGGTAGCCCAGCGTGACGCCGTCCCAGTGATCGAGTGCCTCCTCGTCGTTTTCGGAGACCTCGTAGAGCACGACGAAGACGCGGGCATCGCCGTCCTCTTCGTCCTCAACGACGGTCGCGAGTGCGCCGTCCCAGCCGATGTCCTCGCCGCCGAAGGTGAGCCGCCAGCCGTCGAGCCAGCCGGTGCCGGCCTGCGGGGAGTGCGGGCAGCGCTCGGCCATCTGCGCCGGGTCCATGTTGCTGCCGTATGCCGCGTACAACGCCACGGTCAATTAGCGTACGAGCCTGCCGGGTCGGGGGTACGAAGGTTGGCCCGGCTGGTTCGCCGGACGAAGGCTGACGGCGGGCGGCGGGTGCCAGTGCGACAGAATGAAGCATCGTGAGTCAGCCGCGTAGCCGCGTAGCGATCATCGGCGGGGGGCCGGGCGGGTACGAGGCTGCCCTCGTCGCCTCGCAGCTCGGCGCGGACGTGACGATCATCGAAGAGAGCGGCCTCGGCGGCTCGTGCGTGCTCACGGACTGCGTTCCGTCCAAGACGCTGATCGCCACCGCCAGCCTGATGGCCGCGATGGGCAGCACCAGGAATCTGGGTATCCGGTTCGACCACGAGCCGGGGGAGCCGGCCGGGTCCGGCGGGTCAGGCGGGTCGGGCGCAGCGGGCGGGTCGGGCGCAGCGGGCCATTTGCGCGCTCGCGCCGACGCGCTCCCGACCTACTCGCACGCTCGCGCCGACGCGCCCCAGATCTACTCGCGGATCCGCGCCCTGGCGCACGCCCAGTCGGCGGACGTCGCGAAGCGGCTGGCCGCCGAGGGCGTGCGGGTGATCAGCGGCCGTGGCCGGCTGGCAGGCCCCGGCGTGGTGGCGGCCGGCGACACCGAGATCCGGGCGGACACCGTGCTGGTCGCCACCGGGGCGCGCCCGCGAGTGCTGCCTGCGGCGGTTCCCGACGGTGAGCGACTGCTGACCTGCCGCCATCTGTACGATCTCGCCGAGTTGCCCGGCGAGCTGATCGTGGTCGGCTCGGGCGTGACAGGCGCGGAGTTCGCGTGCGCGTTCCAGGCACTCGGATCGCAGGTCACGCTGGTCTCGTCGCGGCAGCACGTGCTGCCGAACGAGGACACCGACGCGGCGATGGTGGTCGAGGACGTGTTCCGGCGCCGTGGCATGTCGGTGCTCGGCCGCTCGCGGGCGGTGTCCGCCAGCCGGACCGCGGACGGCGTGGAGGTGTGCCTCCAAGACGGCAGGACCGTTCGCGGGTCGCACTGCCTGCTGACGGTGGGAATGGTGCCGTCGACCGAGGGGATCGGGCTCGCGGAATCCGGGGTCGGCATCGACGACGGCGGCTTTGTCACCGTCGACCGGGTCTCCAGGACCTCGACGCCCGGCGTCTACGCCGCGGGTGACTGCACCGGCGTCTGGATGCTGGCGTCGGTCGCCGCGATGCAGGGCCGGATCGCGATGTGGCACGCGCTCGGCGAGGCCGTGCAGCCACTGCGGCTCAGGCACGTGGCCGCGACCATCTTCACCGAGCCGGAGATCGCGACGGTCGGCGTCAGCCAGCAGGACGTGGATACCGGCGCCGTCGGCGCGCGCGTGGTGAAGCTGCCGCTGGCCACCAACGCGCGGGCCAAGATGGACGGCCTCAGCGACGGCTTCGTCAAGCTGTTCACCAGGCGGAACACCGGCATCGTGCTCGGCGGCGTGATCGTCGCGCCGCGGGCCAGCGAACTGATACTCGGCGTGTCGCTGGCCGTCGAGCAGCAACTGACCGTCGACGAGATCGCCGAGGCCGCGCGCCGGCTCATGCAGCCAGCCGAGCGGCTGTGATCCAGCATTTCGCCGGAATCTGGCCGGGGTGAGAGCGTTCCGGTCGGCTTGCGGTGCCAGTGTCGCGCTCCGCTGGCCGCCGAGCCGCCACGCGTGGCGCCAGTTCGCAGCGGGGATTCGGGCAAATGGTGCATACGCTGTCGCGGCTGCAGCCGCTCCGCTACTTACCCGGGATTGGTAACGCCGCGATGCCCTATTTGTACCTTATAAGGGGATTCGGGATTCTAAGCGTTACCAGATCCCGGCAAGTCGCCCGGGCCGGGCCTGGACCAGGCCTGTCATCCGCCGACGGGGGTTGCCGCGGCGAGTATTCCGATGATCGCCGCCACCGCCTGGTCGGCGTCCGGGCCGGTAGCCCGGACCACGACCTGCTGGCCGTTGGTCGCGCCGAGCGCCATCACCGACAGCACGCTCTTGGCGTCCACGCAGGCGTCGCCCACCGCGATCTGGACGGCGGCCACGAAACCCGCCGCCGCCACGGCAAGCGAGCCTGCCGGGCGAGCGTGCAGGTCGCCCGTCAGCGTGATGGCGGCCTCAGAGCTTTCTGGCATTGCGCGCCTCCTCGGCCGCCGCGAGTACCGCCTTGATGTCGCCGCCGACGGCGGCCGCCACCGCCGCCGCCACCGCGCCCTCCACGAACGGAGCGTCGGCTAGCGCGACAGGCTCGGGGAGCGCTCCTGGCTCGGACAGCAGAAACCGCACGGTCAGAACCGAACTGCCGAGGTCGGGCAGGATCAGCACGCCGGCTCCGGCGTTCGCGGCGAGGACCGCCTTGCGTACCTTCGCCTCGCTCGTTCCGATCCCGCCGTCCTCCGTGCCGCCGGCCGGCACGATGAGCACGGTGCCGCCGCCTATCTGGCCGGCGAGCTCAGCGGCACCCTCAGCCAGCGCCGAGCTGTGCGACACGAGCACGATCCCTACTCTGGCTTGTTCGCTCATGATCTATCCTGAATGGTATTCGACATTACCGAAAGGCATCCATGATCCAGTCTGTCGAGCGCGCGGCCGCCATCCTCGCCGCCTTGGGCTCCGGCACGCCGCGTCTGGGCGTGACCGAGATCGCCGAGCGGGTCGGCCTGGCCAAGCCGACGGTTTACGGACTGCTCCGCACGCTGGAGAAGTACGCCCTCGTCACCCAGGACCCCGAGACGAGCAAGTACAGCCTGGGTCCTGGCGTGCTCCAGCTCGGCAATGCCTACCTCGACGGGTCTGAACTGCGTGCTCGCTCGCTGCTGTGGTCGGAGGCGCTGGCACAGCGAGCCAACGAGGCGGTCTGGGTCGCCACGTTGTCCGGATCGCGGGTGATCGTCCTGCACCACGTCTTCCGGCCCGACAACACCGTGCAGATACTCGAGGTCGGCGCCGCCATCCCCTGGCACGCCTGCGCACTCGGGCACGCCATCGTCGCGCATCTCCCGGCCGCCGCCGGCTCGCGGCTCCTCGCCGGTGACCTGCTCCCGCTGACCGGCCGTACCAAGACCACCCGAACGGCACTCAGCCGGGCGCTCGCCCAGGTCCGCAAGCAGGGGTACGCGATCGAGGACCAGGAGGCGACGGTCGGCGACGCGGGCGTGGCCGCTCCGATCCTGAATCGGGAGGGCAGTGTCGCGGGGGCCATCGGTGTGGTCGGGCCGGCCGAGCGGCTGCTGGCGCCAGAGATGCGTGATGAGATCGCCAGGGCGGTCACCGACTCCGCGCGCGGCGTCTCGCGAGACCTCGGGGCGGGCCGGGGCGGCGCCGTCATCTCGGTGCTGAGCTGATCCCGGGCCAGGCCGCGCGGCTGGTCCCGATCCAGGCCGGACGGCTGCGGCCTGGCCCGGCCGCGCGGCTGGTCCGTCGGGCTGCCGCGCTCTGAGACCGCGGCAAAGGCCAGCCGTCACGCGGGGGCGCCGGCTAGCCGACGCGTGCATGTCGCACCAATTCCTGCACTTCGTCGATGGTCGAGGCCAGAACCGACTTGGCCGCCAGCGCCGCGCACCCGTCCGCGTCGAGGCCCGCGATCCAGCCGCGCACCCGCTCCACGTACGCCGCCGGCACGCTGAACGTGCGCACGCCGAGCCCGACCAGCAGCGGCAGCACGACGGGATCCGCGGCCGCGTCGCCGCAGACCGAGACGGGGATACCCGCCGCCCTGGCGGCGCCAAGCACGTGCTCGATAAGGGCCAGGACCCGGGGCTCGGCGGCCAGCACTGGCCGGGCGACCAGGCTGAGCCGGTCCAGGCCGAGCACCTCGCCGGTCAGGTCGTTGGTGCCGATCGAGAAGAAGTCGACCGCGGGCGCGAACATCTCGGCCGCGGCAGCAGTGGCCGCCAGTTCCACCATGATCCCCAGTCGCGGCCGGCGGGCGCCGGACTCGGCGGCCGCCAGCTTGAGCTGCTCGCGGACCCGCGTGACCTCGTCGAGCGAGCTGACCATCGGAATCAGGATGGCCAGGTCCGCGCCTCGGCCGGCGGCCAGCGCTGCCCGCAGTTGATCGGGCAGCGCGGTCGGGTGGCCGAGCAGGGCCGCGAGGCCGGCCCCGGCCGGCTGGCAGCCGGGAGCTCGCAGGAATGGCGGCACCTTGTCCCCGGAGAAGTCGAGCAGCCTGATCATCGCCGCCCGCCCGCCGAGCTGATCGAGTATCGGCGCGAGTTGCTCGGCGTGCTCGGCCTGGGTCGGCCAGCCGTTCCGCGCGGTGAACGGTATCTCGGTTCTGAGCAGGCCGACACCTTCGGCGCCGGCGGCGAATTGCGTAGCCGCTGGAAGCGAATGTGTCCTTGGCCGCCAGCCACTCGCCTGCAGCGGGTTCGATCTGAAGCTCACCGGCGTCGGCGCTCAGGATCGCCCGGCCGCCGGCCGGCTCGCCGAGCACGGCGGGATCGACGCCGGTGACCAGCGGTATGCCGAGCCCGCGGGCGATGATCGCGGCGTGCGAGCTCGCCCCGCCCGCCACCGAGACGGCGCCGACGAGCCCGCACTCGGCCAACTCGATCAGGTCGGCCGCCGCCACGTCGCGCCTGACCAGGATGATCGGTCCGGCCGGCCGGCCGCGGTGTCCCCCGGCCAGGTGGTCGAGGACCGCGACCGCGACCTGGCGGACGTCGGCGGCCCGTTCGGCGAGTTCGGGGTTCGGGATCGCCGCGATGGCCGCGGCGTGGACCTCGGCCGCCTCGTGGACGGCGATCGCGGCGTCCCGGCCCGCCCAGGTCGCCGCAACGGCGGCGTCGACCAGCACCCGGTCGGCGGCGATCAGCGCGGCGATCGCGACGATGTCCGCCTCGCCGGTCCGGCCGGAGGCGCGCAGCCCCTCGGCCAGCGCGCGCCGGTCCGCAGCCACCGCCGCGAAGGCGGCCTCGACCTGGGCGGGTGTTGCCGCCGAGACCGCGGCTGCCGAGCCTGCGGCGGTCGCGTCGGCCTGGTAGATCAGTCCGGCCGCGCCACCAAGCGAGGCAGCCTGGCCGGCATAACGCCGAGGTGGGCTCATCACTGCAGCCACGAGGTCTCGGCCCGGGTGCCGACGTCGCGCAGCGCGCGCAGGATGAGCGCGGTCGAGGCCGCGCCGGGGTCCTCGTGCCCGACGCTGCGCGGCCCGAGATAGCTGGCCCTGCCCTTGAGCGCCTGCATGGAGATCGTGGCCTGCGCCCCGGAGGCGGCGGCGTCGGCGAGCGCGGAGAGGGCGGCCCCGGCTGGCGCCCCCTCCGCTATGGCCTTGCCGAGCGCGCTGACCGCCGGGGCAAGCGCGTCGACCATGGTCTTCTCGCCTTCGCGCGCAGCGCCCAGCTTCTGCACGCCGGCCAGCGCCGCCTCCAGGGCGCTGGCCAGATCGTGCAGATCCGCCTGCGGAGTGCTGCCGAGCGACTTTCCCGCCTGCCGGAAGGCCATTCCGTAGAGCGGGCCCGAGGCGCCGCCGACCTTCGAGATCAGCGTGGATCCTGCGAGGGTGAGTACCGAGCCGGGTGATGGGGTGCTCGCCTGCTCCAGCGCGGCTGTGACGGCGCTGAACCCGCGGGCCAGGTTGATGCCGTGGTCGGCATCGCCGATGGCCGCGTCGAGCTGGGTCAGGTGGTCACGTTGCGACTCGACCACGGCAGCAGCCTCGGCGAGCCAGGCACGGAAGAATACGGCATCCATCGCGGCACTCCTTGCGGGGACGGGCAGCGGCTGTGCCCGGGTCATTGCCTCTTACGATCTCAGCGTCCCCACCGCAGCGCCGGCGTGTCCACGGGCGCGTCCCACAATTCGGTCAGCGCGTCGGTGAGCCTGCACACGGTGACGGAGAAGCCCTGCATCTCCAGGCTGGTGATGTAGTTGCCGACGAGGTTCCTGGCGATCCGCGCGCCCGTGCCCGTCAGGTACTTGTGCACCTCGTTGTAGACCAGGTACAGCTCGATCAGCGGAGTGCCGCCCATGCCGTTGACCATCACGAGCACGTCGCCGGTCAGCGGCATGTCGGCGTGGATGGCGTCCATGGCCGCCGCCGCGATGTCCGCGGCCGTAGCCATCTCGCCCCGGCTGCGACCCGGTTCGCCGTGGATGCCGATGCCGAGCTCGATCTCGCTGTCGTCGAGCTCGAAGGTCGGCTTGCCGGCGGCCGGGACGGTGCACGAGGACAGCGCCACCCCGAACGACCTGGCGACGTCGTCGTTGACCACCACCTGGGTGACCTCGATGCCGTCGTCCGACGCGAGCTCCGCAGCCATCTCGAAGTTGAGCACGTCGCCGGTGTAGTTCTTGACGATGTGCAGCACCCCGGCACCGCCGTTCACGGCCCTGGTGGCCGCCAGCATCTGGTCGGGGACAGGGGACGTGAAGACCTCGCCCGGGCAGGCGGCGTCGAGCATCCCGAAGCCGACGAACCCGCCGTGCAGCGGCTCGTGCCCCGAGCCGCCGCCGGACACCAGCCCGACCTTGCCGGCGGTCGGGGCCGCGGCCCTGGTGATGACCTTGTTCTCGATGTCGACCGACAGGCCATGGTGCGCCGCCGCGAGGCCGGCCAGCGAGTCGGCAACCACGGTCTCCGGCGCATTGATGAGCTTCTTCATGACAGGCTCTCCCCGATCTTAACGGCGCCGTCGGCGCCTGGCTGGTTCGCGGTGGCGACGGACTCGGAGTCGGCAGGCGCCAGGCCGGTAAGCTCGGCCTTCGCCCTGGACCTGGCGAGTCCGAGGTAAGCGAGCCCGCCGAGCACGCCGCCGGCGAATTCTCCGATGAGGTAGGCGGGTACCTGTCCCCACGACACGGTGCCGCCGAAGGCGGCCTGCATCAGGAAGGTTCCGAAGTACCGCGCCGGGTTGATCGCGGCACCGGTGGCCGGGCCGACGATGATGATGACGGCGAAGACCACCGAGCCGATCGCCATCGGCGCCCAGCCGGGCACCGCGCGGTGGTCGATCACCCCGAAGATGACGAATACAAGAATCGCGGTGCCGATCGCCTCGATCAGGAGGCCGCGGCCGAATCCGGTGGTGGCCGGGTTGTAGGCGGTCACGCCGCCGCCGGCCGCGACCGTCGCCGACTTACCCAGCGTGACGAAGATGCCCAGCGCGCCGATCACGGCGCCGGCGACCTGGGCGGCCACGTAGCCAGGCACCTCGCGCCACGGGAACTTGCCGGAAACGGCGAGGGAGAGGGTCACGGCCGGGTTGATGTGCCCGCCGGAGATATGCCCGATGGCGTAGACCACCCCGACAATCACCAGCATGAAGGCGAACGAGATCATCCCGAGTTGTGCCATCGAGAAGGGCACCTTGGTGCCCGCGGCGATCACGCCGGTCGCGGCGGCCGAACCGGCTCCGACGTAGACCAGGCACGCCGTACCCAGTAGTTCCGCGAAGAGCTTCTGCGGGGTAGTTGGTGATGCTGCTGCAGCCATGCGGTTCGCCCGCCGCCCTCGGGGACCCGATGGATGCCGGGCGGCGAGCTCCTCACCTCCCTCGGTGTGAGTGCATCGAATACTGTTCGACAATGTCAAACAGTATTTAGAAAGGACCATAGGCCGGCGGCCGGGCCGCGTCAAGAGGTCAAAGCAGGGTGGCTCTGCAGCGGCGAGCGTTAGCGCCAGCTCGCCGATCGCGAGCCGGTCCCGGCTCCGAACGTCTCAACCACCCTGGCGCCGGGGCGCGGCACCCGCCGTGATCACGCACAGGACCGGAACAAGCGGACATGGCATGGCAAATCCATCACACGCGCGTCAGCCCCGCGAGAGCTATCTCAGCACGAAGGAACATCAACGGTCCGCCGATGCGGCTGCGATGATCGGTGACTAGTGAGCGGGGTGACCGAGATCGGGGTCGTCGGGGGCGTCGAGGCCGTGCTGGCGCAGCCGCGACGTCCTGATGTCGTCGGCATAGGCGGCCACGCTGAAGATGCTTCCTGCCAGGATCAGCCCGATCATCATCGCGGCGAGCCAGGCGGGTGCGGGGACGATGGTCAGCAGCACGACGGCGACGATGACGCAGACCGGCACGATGACGGCGAGATGCCGCAGGATCGTCCGCAGCCGCCAGCCGGCGTCGGTGAGTTCGTGCTTGACCCAGTCGCGGTTGGCCTCGGGCAGCCGGAATCCCAGCGCGAACAGCAGCCAGCGCAGCGGGCCCGGGTCGCCGGGAATCCTCGTCATCGTCCTATCCTCGCTGACGGCCAGGCCGCCGGGCGCCGGCTGGGCCGGCGTCAGTCCGCGATCCGGCAGATGGCCTGGCCGGCCGAGACGGTCTGGCCCACGTCGACCCGGAGCTCGGTCACGGTGCCGTCCTTGTGCGCGGTCAGCGGCTGCTCCATCTTCATCGCCTCGAGCACCACGACCGGCTCGCCCTCGGCCACGCGCTGGCCATCGGCGGCGACGATCTTGACGATCGTGCCCTGCATCGGGCTGGCGAGTACGTCGCCGTCCGCTCCGCTGCGGGCGCCATGGCGCCGGCCGCCCGGGCTGCGCCCGGCCCGGCTGCCGGCCGCCCGCCCGGCTGCGCCCGGCCCACCAGGACCGCTCGCCGGCCCGGCGCCTGCCGGGCTCAGCCCGAAGCCGGCCGGGACGGAGACCTCGAGGCGCTTGCCGCCGACCTCGACCACGATCCGCTCGCGCGCGGGTGCCGGGTCGCCGCCGTAACCGTCGTGACCGCCGCCGTAACCGTCGTGACCGCCGCCGCCGTCGCTGGCCTGCGGCGGCAGCTTCCCGGCGAACTCGGTCTCGATCCACCTGGTGTGCACGGCGAACGGGGCGCTGGTGAACGCCGGGTCGTCGAGCAGCGCGCGGTGGAACGGCAGCACGGTCGGCATGCCGCCCACCTCGAACTCGGCCAGCGCGCGCCTGGACCTCGCTAGCGCCTGCGGCCGGTCGGCACCGGTCACGACCAGCTTGGCGATCAGCGAGTCGTACATCTGCGGCACGGTCATCCCGGCGCGGTAGCCGGCGTCGACCCGCACGCCGGGCCCCGCCGGGGGGTTCCAGGCCGTGAGCGTTCCCGGCGCGGGCAGGAAGCCGCGGCCGGGATCCTCGGCGTTGATGCGGAACTCGATCGAGTGCCCGCGCAGGCCGGGGTCGCCGAACGTCAGGGCCTGGCCGTCCGCGATCTTGAACATCTCCAGCACGAGGTCGATCCCGCTGACCTCCTCGGTCACGGGGTGCTCGACCTGAAGCCGGGTATTGACCTCGAGGAACGACACGGAGCCGTCCTGGCCGACCAGGAACTCGCAGGTTCCGGCCCCGACATAGCCGGCCTCGCGCATGATCGCCTTGGACGACTCGCGCAGCACGGTCTCCTGCTCGTCGGTCAGGAACGGGGCAGGCGCCTCCTCGACCAGCTTCTGGTGCCGGCGCTGCAGCGAGCAGTCCCTGGTGGAGACCACGACGATGTGGCCGCGGCTGTCGGCCAGGCACTGAGTCTCGACGTGCCGCGGCCGGTCCAGGTACCGCTCGACGAAGCACTCGCCCCGGCCGAAGGCCGCGACGGCCTCGCGGACGGCGGACTCGAACTGCGGCTCGATCTCGTCGTGGGTCCGCGCGACCTTGAGCCCGCGCCCGCCGCCGCCATAGGCGGCCTTGATCGCGATCGGCAGGCCGTGCTCGCGGGCGAACTTTGCCGCCTCCGCCGCGCCGGAGACCGGGCCCTGGGTACCGGGCGCCAGCGGCGCGCCGACCGTGCGCGCGATCATCCGGGCCGCGGTTTTGTCGCCGAGTGCCTCGATCGCGGCGGGCGGCGGGCCGATCCAGGTGAGGCCGGCGGCGATCACCTCGCGCGCGAAGTGGGCGTTCTCGGCCAGGAAGCCGTAACCGGGGTGGACGGCGTCCGCGCCGGACTCGGCCGCCGCCTTGACGATCTTGGCAATGTCGAGGTAACTGTCGGCGGCCGAGGCTCCGCCGAGCGCGTAGGCCTCGTCGGCCGCCCTGGCGTGCAGCGAATCGAGGTCGGGCTCGGAGTAGACCGCGACGCTCTTCAGGCCCGCGTCGCGGCAGGCCCTGGCAACCCGCACGGCTATCTCGCCCCGGTTAGCGATGAGGACCTTGCGCACGAAACGACTCCTTTTCGGCTGCTCAGGAGTCTAGGTGAGCCGGCGGTGCTTGGCGGACGAGGGGCATTGTTCCACGGCCTGCATCCACGTGGCCGACGAGGCGACGGCGCGGCTGAAGTGCAGGCCGCGCCGGCCGACACGAGCGGTGACGGTCACGCTGCCACGACACGTCAGCGGATGTAACAAATTGGGCAGCATTTCGTGCCGAACATACGGCATGAAACGGCCATCGGTTTCCAAAATAACCGAGTCTTCGCCACGGTTCGAACGAACAGATGGGACTTACACGGTAAATACTGACCCAACGGGAGGTTAACTGTCGGTCTTGTCATGACACGCAAGTCGGTCTACCGTTATGCCTTGCGCCAAAGCGGCATGATGGCTATGCCGGATTTCGGGTGACATTAATACTTTAATCTATATTTAAGTTATGTTTGTGATGTTCGTGACTTCCAGGCTAAACAGTTTGAATTAGGCTACATAGCATGGATGGGACGTTGAGGATAAAATCGACAATTAGGACATAGGATACCTAGAACCGTCAAGTTTTGACCTTCTAGGTGTTTCAGTGTGGGGGGTATTGCATGCTCTTCTCCGCGCCGGCAGAGAATGGCAACAGGAACGAGTCGGACCCGTTTTCCGCTGGCAGTGGTGCGGAGTCACCGCTGCCGCCCGTGGACCTTAACGGCCGTACGGCCGGCGAGCCGATGCTGAGCGTGATCATCCCGACTCGCAACGAGCAGTGTAACGTCGGGCCGCTGCTTGGTCGGCTCGCAGAGGTCTTCGAGGCGGAGCGCGCCGAGATCATCTTCGTGGACGACAGCGATGACCGGACTGCGGAGATGATCGCCGCTGGCGCGCAGGTGTGCCCGGTGCGCGTCAGGCTGCTCCAGCGACCGCCTTCGGCGCGCAAGGGCGGCCTGAGCAGCGCGGTCGTCGCGGGCGCTCGGCA
>WNGN01004286.1_pt1 | contig 12711 bp, 14 predicted proteins | sample 5400561 | NCBI WGS metagenome assembly WNGN01 (sample SAMN13153379, study PRJNA577476) | soil metagenome | isolation source: 115 cm soil or saprolite under Garry oak tree replicate 2 | place: USA:California | collected 2016-06-15
GCGGCGCACGACCCCGACCTTGCCCGTGATCGCTGCCGTCGTCTCGGTGCTCATGGCCGAGCCCAGGAAGACTCCGTGCGACCAGTCGAAGGCCTCGAAGACGAGCGGGATCACTCCCGTGCGGCGCGAGCCGAAGATGACGCCGGAGATCGGCACCCCCTGTGGCTCCTCCCAGTTCGGCGCGATGGACGGGCACTGCTGAGCGAGCACCGTGAAACGTGAGTTGGGATGGGCGGCGGGGCCGTCGCCCGGCTTCCACGGCCGGCCTTGCCAGTCGGTGAGCCCGGCGGGCGGGGCCGCCGTGAGTCCCTCCCACCACGGCTCTCCGGACGCGGTCAGCGCCACGTTGGTGAAGATCGTGTTCGAGCGCACCATCGACGTGGCGTTGGGATTCGTCTTCGGGCTCGTGTTGGGCGCGACGCCGAAGAAGCCGCGCTCCGGATTCACCGCGCGCAGCTGACCGGTCGCGTCCACCCACATCCAGGCGATGTCGTCGCCCAGCGTCCACACGCGCCAGCCCGGCAGGCGTGAAACCGCCATCGCGAGATTGGTCTTGCCGGACGCGCTGGGCATGGCCGCCGCCAGATAGGTGATGCGCCCCTCGGGATCCTCCACGCCGATGATCAGCATGTGCTCGGCGAGCCATCCCTCCTGGCGCGCCTGCCACGACGCGATGCGGAGGGCGTGGCACTTCTTGCCCAGCAGCGCGTTGCCGCCGTAGCCGGACCCCACGCTCCAGATCAGCTGCTCCTCGGGAAAATGCAGGATGAGGCGGCGGTCGGGGGAGAGGTCGCCGAGCGAATGCAGCCCGGCGATGAAGTCGTCGTCGCGCCGCATGTGCTGGATCGCGACCTGGCCGACGCGCGTCATGATGTGCATGCTCGCGGCCACGTAGGCGCTGTCGGTGACCATCAGGCCGACCCGGCTCATGGGCGAGCCGGCCGGACCCATGAGGTAGGCGATGACGTACATCGTCCGCCCCCGCATGCTTCCGCGCAGCAGCGCGCCCGCCGTAGCCTTCGCCTCCACGGGCGCGATCCAGTTGTTCGTGGGACCCGCGGCGTCCTTTTCGCGGGCGCAGATGAACGTGAGCTGCTCGGTGCGCGCGACGTCGGACGGATGGCTCCGGTGCAGATAGCAGTTCGGGTAGGTTTTCTGGTTCAACGGCAGCAGCGTGCCGTCCCCCAGCATGGCTTCGATGAGCCCGTCGTACTCGGCCTTGGAGCCGTCGCACCAGACGACGCGTGACGGCTGCGTCATCCCGGCCGCCTCCGACACCCACTTCTGAGCCACGCTGGTCACGCTCATGCGGTGCCTCTCGCGCTTCGGGTGAGGTTGATTCTGGCAAGAAATTGTCGCCTCGCGGTGGCAGGGGCGTCAAGAAGAACGTGCTAGCATTCGCGGCGTGACGGGCCTCGTCGTCGCCGCCCGGTACCTGACGATCGTTCCCATCCCCGGCGCGGCGCCGGGCCGTGCCAACCCCTTCGGCGGCGCCGCTGTCTGGTTTCCGGTCGTCGGCCTGGGCCTCGGAGCGGCTCTCGTGGGCGTGGAGCGCGTGACCGCGCTGCTCTTTCCGTCTCTTCTCGCCGGGCTTCTCACCGTGACGGCCTGGAAGCTCCTCACCGGGGGCCTGCACCTCGACGGCCTGGCCGACAGCCTCGACGGACTGGCCGGGCGCGACCCGGCGCATCGGCTCGCGATCATGCGCGACAGCCGCATCGGCGCCTTCGGCGTGATCGGTCTGATCCTGGTTCTCCTGCTGGAGATCGTCGCCGTCGCCGAGCTTCCAGCCGGCCTGCGGGGTCGGGCGCTCCTCGTCGTGCCGGCCATCGCCCGGGCCACGCCACCCCTTCTCGTGCGGCTGTTCCCACCGGCCAGGTCCGAGGGCTCCGGGGCGGCCTTCTCGGCGAGCGTCAACTGGTGGACCGCGCTGACCGCGCTGTCGCTCGCGCTCGCGGTGGCCCTGGCCGCTTTGCAGGCGTTCGGGGCGCTGGTCTTCGCGCTCTCGGTCGCGAGCGCGCTCGCCGTCGCGTGGTTCATCGTGACCCGAATTTCCGGAATCACCGGCGACGTCCTCGGCGCGGCCATCGAGGTCGCGGAGCTGGCCGGCCTTCTCACCGCGTCGGCGTGGTCGCACCTGGCGCGTTGATCTATCTCTTCCGGCACGGCGAGGTGGAGATGGCCGAGACGCGCCGCTTCATCGGTCACCTGGACGTTCCGCTCTCCGCGCTGGGCGAGCGTCAAGGCGTCGCACAGGGTGTCAGGCTCTCCTCGGTGAAGCTCGAGCGCGTGTTCGCGAGCGATCTCGTCCGCGCCAGGCGGACCGGCGAGCTCATCGGGGCGCCTCACGGGCTCGTGCCCGTTCCGGTCCCGGCGCTGCGCGAGATGTCGATGGGACGGTGGGACGGGCTCACCGCCGCCGAGATCAAGCGGCGCGAGCCGGAGAAGTTCGCCGAGTGGATGGCGCACGTCGGCGAGTTTCCGTTTCCCGAGGGCGAGAGCGTGCCGGACCTGGAGGCGCGAGCATGGCCGGCTTTCGAGTCGATCGTGGACGCGCACCCCGGCCGGGCGATCGCCGTCGTCGCCCACGGTGGCACGAATCGCGCTCTGATCTGCCGGGCGCTCGGGCTCCCGCTGGGCCGGATCCTCGCGCTCGGTCAGGACTACGGCGCCCTCACGGTGCTCGAGCGGATCGAGGCGACCTGGCACCTCCGACGCCTCAACGAACGGCCCGTTCTATAAAGGGACCCGGCGGTCTGATCGGGCAGATCGGTGAGAATTACCTCCAAGGGTCCAATTTTGACCGGGTGCGGCGAGGTGACCACTCGCGGAAGGCCGTGAAAACTCTTATCTCTTCCGAGGCACTAGATATGCAGCCTCTCCTGTCGGGCGCGCGCGACGCGCGACAGGAGGAATCGGGCGATGATCCGGTGGCGGTCGGTTCCGGTGGTGGTCGGCACGGCGCTCCTCGCATGGGTAGCGCCGGCAGCTGCCGCGGTCTCTCGGCCGGTCTCTCGGCCTGACGACGCCCGCGCCGTCACCAGCTCCGACCGTCAGTCCGAAATCGACGGGCGCGCGCTCGACACCCTGCTCGAGCGTTCGGGCCTGAAGGTTCAGCTCGAGAGCCTCTCCGCGGGCGTCCGCGTGCAGTTCCTTCTGGGCCGGGGGCGGCTCAGCGGCGAGGACCGGCTCACCATCGATCGGATCGTGTCGCGGCGCTTCTCGTCCGCGGCCCTCTACGCGCGGATCCGGCTCGAGTTCGAGCAGAATCTCGAGAGCGGCAAGCTGGCGAAGGCCCTCGAGTGGCACGACTCGCTGCTCGGCAAGCGCATTGCCGGCCTCGAGCTCGCGTCCCTGATGCTCGACGGGGGCCAGCTCCCGGACTTCGAGAAGGACCGTCCCTCGGAGCGGCGCCTCGATCTCATCCGGCGTCTCGACGCTGGTGGCGGCGCGTCCGACACGGCGGTCGACGTGACGATGGCGATCGTTCGAAACCTGACACGGGCCTTCCAGCCCGCCTTGCCCGCCGTGGCCCGGCTGAGCCCGGGCCAGCTCGAGCACGAGCTGACGCAAGTGCGGAACCTGACTCTGGAGCGCATCAGGCGTGCGTGCCTGCTCAACATGCTCACCGCCTACCGCGACCTCACGGACCAGGAACTCGAGCAGTACGTCCGGTTCGTGGAGTCCGAGAGCGGGCAGTGGTACATGAGCATGATGAACGGCACGCTGCTGATCGCCGTCGACGCGGCGGCGAAAGCGACCGCCACGGAGCTCGCGGCGGCGGTGCCTCAGCTCGTCGGCGACCTGCGCTAGCCCCGACCCGTCAGAGCGCCCGGAAGAGGACCGAGCCGAAGAGCGATTCCGCGGACGACGTGGTGTCGTCGGAGTCGATGGCGATCACCATGTACCCCGGATTGTCGGGCTGGGATCCGTAGATCTTCTTGTAGTCCTCGACCACGTTGCGCCGCTCGGTGATCCACTTCCCCAGATCGGCCGCGCCGGACCGCATCACGACGTACGTGACGGTCGAAGTCTTCTCGCTCTTCACGATGCTGCCGGCCGGCGCGGTCGAGTCCCAGATGTATCCGATGATCTGCGACCGTACCGCCTCCGGGAAGCGCGGCCAGACGATATAGATCTGCGCCGCCTGGTCATCGGCGCTCTTCTTGCGGCAGTCGCCGTTCTTCGGCAGCGTGATGACCTTCCAGGTCCACTCGAGGATCGGCGTCTCCTTGAGAGTGACCCGGCCTCTGATGTCCCGGCGAATCGCCGAGCTCTCGATCTTGCTCTTCAGATGAAGGACGCGATGGCCCTCGTTCTCCTCGATCGTTATGTCGTACTGGGGCAGACCCCAGGTCTGGCCGCCCAGCCAGCCGTCGGGGACGCCGTGGGCACCGAGCTTCTGACTTTTCCAGTCGTCGATCACGGTGTCGGCCGCCCAGGCCGCCATCGTGAGAACGAGCAGGAGCACCACCACGACGAGCCGTCCCATTGTCCGCCGCTCCTTTGGCGCTATGATACCGTCTCCGGATGCAGCCCTCCTCTGATTCGATCCGCGTGGACAAGTGGCTCTGGGCCGCGCGGGTGTTCAAGACGCGAAGCCTGGCCTCAACCGCGTGCGACGGCGGCAAGGTGGACATCAACGCGGAGGCGGCGAAGCCGGCCAGGCGCGTCCGCGCCGGCGATCGTATCGAGGTGAGTCTCCCGCGCGGACGACGTCGCATCCTGAAGGTCGTCGGCGTCGGCGAGCGGCGCGGATCGGCGGAGGCCGCTCGGAAGCTCTTCGAGGATCTGACCCCTCCCGAGCCCCCGCGGTCGCGCCAGGCGCCGCCGCCGTTCCGCGAGCCCGGTGCCGGCCGCCCGACCAAGCGCGAGCGCCGGGAAATCGACCGCCTGCGGGGACACTAGTGCGAGCTATAGTTGGTCATCACTGAGCGGTGGAGCGTGTCATGGAAGGCTACGACTGGAACGCGATCGTGGATGGCCTCAACCGGTATCTTCGGCTGCGCTCGATACCGATCGGGATGAAGCTCTTCGAGACGGTCGAGGCGATGGAGGCGATTCCGAAGATTCGCCGCCCGAAGGCGCGGCACACGACCGATCAGATCGTCGCCCAGGCCCGGCAGCTCGGGTGGACCGTCGGCATCACGATGGCCGACCTCATCGGCGCCCAGTGCGGCGCCGTCATCGGGCTTCATCCACAAGATAGCGAGTGGCTGTCCGGCCGCCGCATGGCCGGCGTCTGGTTCAAGAGCGCGGAGGACGCCAGCCTGCATCAGCACGCGATGGACTGCGTCCCGCACGGCCGCTACCGCGCCATGGCGGTGGCCCCGCTGACGTCCGGGCGGCTCGATCCGCCCGACATCTGCCTCATCTACGGCACGCCGGGGCAGATGATCTTCTTCATCAACGGGCTCCAGTGGACGGGCTACAAGAAGCTCAGCTTCACCTCGGTCGGCGAATCGGCGTGCGCCGACTCGTGGGGCAAGGCGCTCAAGACCGGAGAGCCGGCGCTCACGATTCCGTGCTACGCGGAGCGACGCTACGGCGGTGTGGCGGACGACGAGCTCTTGATGGCGATTCCGCCGCGCTTCCTGCCCAAGGTCATCGAGGGGCTCGCGGCGCTCGACAGGAACGGTCTTCGCTACCCGGTGCCGCCCTACGGGATCCAGGCGGACGCGGGCGCCGGGCTGGCAGTGAGCTACGCGGCCAAGGAGACGAAGACCCCATGAAACTGATCGGCGACGTCTTCGAGGTATTCCGGACTGCGCGCGATGAGAAGGTCAGGTACCTGGAGCGCGTCCCCATCTTCGAGGCCTGCAGCCTGCGCCAGCTGCGTGCCGTCGCCGACATCTCGAAGGTGGTCGAGGTTCCGGAGCGAACCGTGCTCACCCGGCAGGGTGAGGCGGGCGACGAGTTCTTCATCATCGTCGACGGCACCGCGCTGGTGGCGCTCTCGCTGCACAAGCGCCATCGTCTCCGGCCCGGCGAGTTCTTCGGCGAGATGAGCCTGCTCGACGGCGAGCCCCGCTCGGCCACGGTCAAGGCCGAGACCGACCTGCGCGTCCTCGTGATCAACCGGCTGCACTTCTGGCAGCTCCTGCGGGAGGTCCCGGAGCTGACGCAGCGGATGCTCGTCAACCTCTCCCGCCGCATCCGCGACCTCGAGAACGTGCTGAATGCCTGAAGGCCGCCGGCCGGTTGCGATCGGTGCGCGATTTTGTTAGCGTTCGCCACGTTGTTCGCGCTCGGGATGGCCGTGAGGGCCTCAGGGAAGGCGGTCCGAGCCGCCGCGACCCCGTCACTGTGATCGGGGACGAAACCCGCAAGTGCCACTGACCGGAACGGGTCGGGAAGGCGCGGGGAGTAGGACGATCCGAGAGCCAGGAGACCTGCCCGGGCGCTGATCCGCAACCGGTCTTCGCGGGAGGATCCGGGCAGGTGGTCGCATCGCTCTTCGTGGTCGGCGGCGCGCGAAGCGGCAAGAGCCGCTACGCCGTCGCGCGGAGCCCCGCCGAGGGACGAATCGCCTTCGTCGCGACCGCCGAGGCGCTCGACGAGGACATGGCCCGCCGTATCGCGCGGCATCGCGCGGAGCGCCCGCCGCACTGGACGACGATCGAGGTGCCGCTCGAGCTCGTGGCGCGCCTGGAGAAGCTCGAGGGCACGTGCGACGCGTTCGTCGTGGATTGCCTCACGCTCTGGGTCGCGAATCGACTGCTGCGCGGCGACCGCGACGACGCGATCCTCGACGAAGCCAACGCCCTGGCCAGGCTCATCGGCCGCCGCCGGTCGAGCTTCACCGTGGTGTCCAACGAGGTGGGTGAAGGCGTGCACCCCGAAACCGCGGCAGGGCTGCGATTCCGTGACCTGCTGGGCGGTGTGAATCAGCGCGTGGCGGCGGCGTGCGACACGGTGGTGCTCATGGTCGCGGGCATTCCGCTCACGATCAAGACTCCGCGAGCGGGCTCATGACGCGCCTCGCCGAGCTTCTTAGCTCGATCGCGCCGCTCCCGCTGGGCGGAGTCGAGGCGGCCGAGCGTCATCTGGCCAGCCTCACCAAGCCGCCCGGGAGCCTCGGGCGGCTCGAAGAGATCGCGCTGCGACTGGCGCTCCTGCGCGGCGGCGCGCCCGAGGTCGGCCACCCCGTCATCTTCACGTTCGCCGCCGATCACGGCGTGACTGCCGAGGGTGTCAGCGCGTATCCCCAGGCAGTGACCGCGCAGATGGTCGAGAACTTCCTGCGCGGGGGCGCCGCGGTGAACGTGCTGGCGCGACAGGCGGGGGCGCGGCTCGTGGTGGCCGACTTCGGCGTGGCCGCTCCGCTCACCCGCTCGGCCGAGCTCGTCGCCTGCCCGATCGGCCCGGGCACGGCCAACATCGCCGCGGGCCCGGCGATGACGCGCGAGCAGGCGATCCAGGCGATCGAGACCGGCGCGGCGCTGGCCCAGAAGGCGCTCGACGCCGGCGCCGATCTCCTGGCCACCGGCGAGATGGGCATCGGCAACACGACGGCCGCCAGCGCGATCGCGGCGGTGCTCACCGGCGGCGCCCCCGAGCGTGTCACCGGACGGGGCACCGGCGTCGACGACGCGACGCTGGCGCGCAAGGTGGCCGCGGTGCGCCGGGCTCTCGAGGTCAACCGGCCCGACGCGCGGGACGGGCTCGACGTGCTCGCGAAGGTCGGCGGTTTCGAGATCGGCGGGCTCGTCGGCGTGATCCTCGCGGGCGCCGCCCGGCGTGTCCCGGTGGTGCTCGACGGGTTCATCGCCGGGGCGGCGGCGCTGATCGCCGTCGCGCTCGCGCCGGCCGCGCAGCACGTGCTGTTCGCCGCGCATCGCTCCGCCGAGCCGGGCCACACGACGGTGCTCGATCACCTCGGGCTCGCTCCGTACCTCGACCTCTCGCTGCGGCTCGGCGAGGGCACCGGCGCCGCGCTCTTCATCCATCTGGCCCGCGCGGCCGCCCGTCTCTGGAGCGAGATGGCGACCTTCAAGGCCGCCGGGGTCAGCCCTGCGCGCTGACGTCGCGCGCGTCGCGCTGCGAGCCCTGGCGCTGGCCCTCCTGCTGGCCACGCCCGCCGCGGCGTTCACGACACGCGACATGCTCGGGCGGGAGATCACGCTGGCGGCGCCTCCCGCGCGCATCGTGTCGCTCGTCCCGAGCGTCACCGAGATCCTGTACGCGCTGAAGGCCGAGGACATGCTCGTCGGCGTCACCGATTTTTGCGACTTCCCGGCGGAGGCCCGGCGCAAGCCGCGCGTCGGTGGGATGGTCGCGCCGAGCCTCGAGGCCGTGGTGGCGCGCCGCCCCGATCTCGTCATCGCCACGACGGAGGGAACGCGCGAGGACACGTTCACGCAGCTCGCGCGGCTCGGAGTCCCCGTGTACCTGGTCGCGGTGCACCGCGTTGCCGAGGTGAAGGCGCTGATCGTTGGAATCGGCGGGCTCACGGGGCGCCAGGCGACCGCCGGCTCGATCGTGGCGCGGCTCGAGCAGCGGATCGATGCGGTGACCCGGGCCGTGGGCTCGTTCGACCGCCCCCGCGTCCTCTACGTGCTGTGGCCGGAGCCCCTGATCGTGCCCGGTCGGGACACGATCGTGACCGAGCTGATCCAGCTCGCGGGCGGCCGCTCGCTCACCGCCGACGATGCCGAGTCGTGGCCGCGCTACAGCCTGGAGTCCGCGGTGGCCGGGCGCCCCGAGGTCATCCTGCTGGCCAACCACGGGGCCGGTACCGGCGCGATCGCCGAGGAGAAGTGGCGTCGCCTCAGCGATCTGCCCGCCGTCAAGGCCGGGCGGCTTCGCTCGGTCAACGGCGACCTGCTGCATCGCTACGGGCCCAGGGTTGCCGACGGCCTCGAGCAGCTGGCGCGGGCGATCCATCCCGAGGCGTTTCGGTGAGCCCGGCGAAGCGGCTCGCCCTGGTGCTCGCCGTCCTCACGGCGGCGCTGATCGTCATCGCCGCCTCGGCGCTCTTCGTGGGAAGCGCCGCGATCTCGCCGCGCGCGGTTCTGAACGCCCTGGCCGGGCGCGCCGCCCCGGAATCGGTCGAGCGAGTCGTGACGCTGTCGATCCGCCTGCCGCGGATCGTGGTCGCGGCGCTCGCCGGCGGCGCGCTCGCCGTCGCGGGGGTCGCGTTCCAGGCGCTCACCCGAAATCCTCTCGCCGAGCCCTCCGTGCTCGGCGTCACCAGCGGCGCCGCCTTCGGGGTGGTGATTGGCCAGAGCGTCGGGCTCGGCTGGACCTTCCTCGAGGCCGCGGGCCTCACCGCGTTCGCCTTCGCCGGCGCGCTCCTCGCTGCGGGTCTGGTTTACCTGATCGCGGCGATCGGCCGGGAGCTGTCGATCCAGACCCTGCTGCTGGCGGGCGTCATCGTCGGCATCTTCTTCTCGGCGGCGATCACGGTGATCATCTCGTTCCTCGACCTCAACCGGCTCGGCGGGGTCATCCACTGGCTGCTCGGCAACCTCGCGCCGATTCCCGCTCGCGCACTGGTCGTGTTCGCGCTCTGCGCGGGAGCGGGATTCTGGCTCGTCGCGAGCCACGCGCGGGAGCTGAACCTCATGGCGCTGGGCGAGGAGACCGCGCTCCTGCTGGGCGTCGGCGCCGCGCGGCTGAAGCTGGCGATCTTCGTGGGCGCCGCGCTCCTCACCGCGAGCGTCGTCGCCTTCGCGGGACCGATCGGCTTCGTGGGACTGATCGTACCGCACGCGCTCCGCATGCTGCTCGGCTCGGATAACCGGCTCCTCGTGCCCGCCTCGCTCGTCGGTGGCGGCATCTTCCTCCTGCTCGCCGACACGCTCGCCCGCAACGTCGTGGCACCCGCCGAGCTGTCGGTCGGCGTCATCACCGCCCTCTGCGGCGCCCCGTTCTTCGTCTATCTCCTGCGCACCCGCTACCGCCCCAACCTCTGATGCCCCGGCGCCGGCCGATGCCGACACCCAAGAGCTCAGCGGTGGTCGCGAACACGGGGCGACCCCGGACGGGGGAAGGGGTCGACGGGACCCGTGGTTTGCGCACGCGTGCCGCGTGGTCACGCGATCCCTTCCCCCGTCCGGTGTCGCCCCGTGTTCGCGCCTCCGTCCGCGAGATCCGAGAGGTGTGATGCTCCTGGAGCTCGAGCGTGTGAGCTTTGCCTATCCCGCGCCGGCCGGGCGCCGCGCATTCGCGCTATCGGAGGTCTCGCTGGAGCTGGCGGGAGGCGAGATGGTCGGCGTGATCGGGCCGAACAGCTCGGGCAAGACGACCTTGATCCGGCTCGTGGCGCGTGTGCTCGAGCCCGCGACCGGCGAGATCCGTCTCGACGGCGTGCCCGTCCGCCGGTTCGCGCGCACGGACCTGGCGCGCCGCGTGGCCGTCGTGCCGCAGAGCGCCCCGGCCGAGTGTCCCTTCAACGTCGGCGAGCTCGTCCTGATGGGTCGCTATCCCCATGGCCCCGGTCGCTATTTCGAGAGCCGGCACGACCGCGCCGCCGCGCGGGCGGCGATGGAGGCGACCGGGGTCCTGGAGCTGGCCGATCTTCCGTTCGATCATCTGAGCGGCGGCGAGCGTCAGCGCGCGTTCATCGCGCGCGCCCTCGCCCAGGAGCCACGCCTGCTCGTCCTCGACGAGCCGACGGCACACCTCGACCTCCGCTATCAGGTCGAGGTCGCGTCGCTCCTGCGCCGGCTGAACCGGGAGCGCGGCATCGCGATCCTGCTCGTTTCCCACGACCTGAACCTGGCGGGCGAGGTGTGCGATCGGCTCGTGCTCCTGGCCGATGGCCGGGTGGCCGCGACCGGCCCTCCCGAGGTCGTGCTGGAGGAGCCGCTCCTGTCCTCGGTGTTCGGTTGCGACGTGGTCGTCGACAAGGGCGAGCCGTCGCGACGGCCGGTCGTGCGCCTGACGTGGAGGGCGTGAACCGTGGGGTACCCCCGGGGCTTGCCGGACCCCGCGGCCCGGTCTAGAGTCCGGGCGGGGAAACAGCTCACGTGATCGAGGGGATCGAGGTCGCGGTCGATCGGGAGGCGGTGGTCGTCACGGCGCGCGAGCCGCTGACGGTCCTTTCCTCGGCGTTCGTGCGGGGCGGGCTCGCCGCGGCGCGCGCCATCGTGAACCTGCACGTGCCCAAGGATCTCCGGGAGGATCACGCGGACGGCCTGCTGCCACGCTTCACGGTCCGGCGAGCGATTCCCGGGCCGTGGGTCGGCCTTCTGACCTCCGCGTGGACCGAGCGGGCCGAGGTCGCCCACGTGAGAGGCCGTGGACTGAGCGCGATCGCGATGGTCACCGTCGGGCTTTCCAACCGTGTGGCGGCGGGGACGACGCCGGTCGCGGCGTGGGCGCCGTCGACCATCAATGCGATCGTCGTCGTGGACGGCGCGGCCGAGCCGGCGGCGCTGGTCAACGCCGTCATGACGGTCACCGAGGTCAAGGCGGCGCTCCTGGCCGCCGCCCAGGTCCGGTGCGACGATGGGAGCGTGGCCAGCGGAACGTCGACTGACGCGGTCGTCGTCGCGGCGACAGGGCGCGGCGCGCCGCATCGCTTCGGGGGACCCATCAGCGATTTCGGGTGGGTGGTCGCGCGCGCGGCGCGCGCTGCGCTGGATCCCGGGATTCGGCGCTGGCTGGACGAGCATCCATGATCCAGCGGCCTCCGTTCCTGACCTTGCTGGCCTCGCTGACCGCTCACGTCGCGGCGGTCGGGCTTCTGTTTCTGCTCACCTCCAACGAGCGGGCGGCGAGCGCGCTCGTCATCGATCTGTCGGAGCTGGAATCTCCTTCGCAGAAACCGGGTCCGATGAGCGCCCCTGCGAGTGGCGCGCACCCGGCTGGCCGTGCGACGGCAGCGGGGAGCGCCCCGTCGCCGCCTGCAGCGCAGCCGTTGCGTCGCAGCGCGCGCGTCGAGACCGCGCCGCCGACCGTCGCAGCGCCGGCGCCTTCGATTCCCGAGCCTCAGCCGCCGCGGGTGAGCGACGTCGCCCCGGTAGCGCCCGAGCCTCGACCAAACGAGCCGCTAAACAGTCCAGCTGAGCCAGTGGCTGAAGCGGCGCGCGTAGCGGCTCCAGTCGAGACGGCGCCGAGTGCCTCCGGCGGCGCCGCAGTCACCACGAATCCGCCCGCGAGCCCCGACCAGACGAGCCAGATGTCCGCGGGCGGCGTCGGTCGGGCGACGTCTGGGCCACGGGGAACGACGACTGGGTCCGGCGTCGCGCTCGCTCCCGTCGGGCCGTCCGGAAAGGGCGGCACCGGCGGGTCCGAGTACGGTCCGTACTACAGACAGATCAGACAGCGGATCCAGGAGACACTCGAGTACCCGGCCGCCGCGCGCCGACGCGGCATCACGGGCACCGTTCTGCTGGAGCTTCTCATCAAGCCGGACGGTGCGATCAGCGCCGTCGTGAAGGAATCGTCGTCTCATCGGGTGCTCGATGACGCCGCGCTGGAGACCGTGCGGAACCTTCCGCCCCAGCCGGTTCCTGCGGGCCTCGTGCCCCGGCAGCTGACCGTGCCGCTGCCTGTGATGTTCGATCTGAAGTAGTATGCTCACCGGCCAGACATCGGGGAGGTGGAGATGCCGGAAGAGAGCGCGCACACGGTCGAGCGCGGTCTGGACGGGGTCACGACCGAATATCGCGACGTAGCCGTCGCGGGAGACGGGGTCGAGCGCTTGCTCACCGAGCTCTTCACGGAGCACTGGGACAAGCTCACCGTCGGACCGCTGATCGA